>ERZ1023886.51-NODE-51-length-49789-cov-82.823461_pt1 | contig 49789 bp, 43 predicted proteins | sample MGYA00380395_ERZ1023886 | MGnify/ENA primary metagenome ERZ1023886 (study PRJEB33179, sample SAMN07449002) | human gut metagenome | biome: Human-gut; feature: Human associated habitat; material: Faeces | host: Homo sapiens | place: India: Bhopal | collected... | reverse complement strand
CAGAGTGGCGAACCGGATGCAGCCTTCAAGGCTCAGCAGCTGAGCGAACCGAAGAAGCTGTTCCAGGATATGGTAGATAATCTTTTCAAGGATACCGGCAAGACCATCATTCGTACAGCCAATGAAATCCGCTTCAATCAGATAGGCGAGCAGCTCTCGCCTTATCAGCTCTCGGCTGGTGAGAAGCAGATTCTTGCCATCCTCCTCACCGTGCTGGTGGAGGACAACCAGTCATACGTCCTCTTTATGGATGAGCCGGAAATCAGCCTTCATTTCGAATGGCAGAAGCAGCTCATCGGTCTGGTGCTGCAGCTTAATCCGAATATCCAGATTATCATGACCACCCACAGTCCTGCTGTGGTCATGGATGGATGGACCGATAGGGTGACGGATGTGAATGATATTACGATTTCGTAATGTTGAATGTTAAGTGTTGAATGTTGATTTTTTCAGCTTATGGCTAAACGTTTAACCGATAATATCAATTCCCAGTTCTTCGAGGCAGCCAACAGGATGACCTCGAAGAAGGCTCGGCGCAAGATTGTGGCTTACGTCGAGAGCTATGATGATGTCTTCTTCTGGCGTTCTGTACTGGGAAAGTTTGAAAATGAAAAACGCTATTTTGATATCATGCTGCCTACCCGTAACCAGCATTTAGACCGAGGCAAGAAGGCTGCTATCTCCAGTATGCTGAAGGGAGTAGGTAGGGATATGATAGCCTGTGTAGATGCCGATTACGATTATCTGCGTCAGGGCTCAACCGAGTCTTCCCAGCAGATGTTGGAGAATCCTTACATCTTCCATACCTATGCCTATGCCATTGAAAACTTCCAATGTTATGCCAGAGGATTGCACGAAACCTGTGTGATGGTGACGCTCAACGACCGTCGTATCTTCGATTTCGAGCGTTTTCTTGAGTCCTATTCCCGTACCATCTGGCCCCTCTTCTTATGGCACATGCTGTTCTATGTGCGTCATCGCAAGATGTCGATGCATTTTGATATGGCGGAGTTTGATAAGGTCATCATGCTGCCTTCTGTCCGAATCCAGGATCCTAAATGGGCGATAGATTATTTGGGAAAGAAGGTGCGGGCAAAGCTGTTCCAGCTGGAGCGCCGCTTCAAGAAGTTTAAGGATGAATTGGATGATATGGCTCTTTATCTCAACAGTCTGGGTGTAAACGAGAGCAATACCTATTTATATATTCAGGGTCATCATCTCTTCGACCTGGTAGTTAGTCCTATCGTCCAGAGCGTCTGCGATGCTTTGCGCAATGATAGGGAGAATGAAATCCGCGACCGTGCCCTCCATTCCGAGCAGGCCCGCACCGAAATGGCATGTTATGAGAATAGTCTGGGCAAGGTGAAGATGATGATGAAGAAGAACACCTTCTACCAGTTCTCTCCCGAATTTCAGAAGATACAGGCGGATGTGGAAAAGTATTTGGAAAGGTAAAAAGGATATTTAAAGGTAATAGGGTAAAAAGGTAAAAAAGTAAAAAGGTAAAAAAGTAAAAGGGTAAAAAGAAAGCAGGCAGATGACATCCCGCCAGGCTCTTTTTACCTTTTTACCCTTTTACTTTTTTACCTTTAAAAAACCTCCAGGAACTTCAGGGTTCCTTCTACCTTCAATGTCTTGGTGCTGGCAGGAACAACGATACTTTCGCCGCCCTGGAGCGTAATCTCGTTACCCTCGTTGTCGGTAATCTTAGCCTCACCCTTCAAGCCAATCAGAATCACGAAGCTGTCCAACTCTGAATAATCCAGCGTCATTGGTTCATCGAGATCATAAACGGCTGTGGTGAAGTAAGGGCACTGTACCATGCTTACACCCTGATTCTTGGCAGGAGTGTAGTGCTGGCGATAGTCTGTCAATACGGTGTAGTCGATGCACTCAGCAGCTTCCTTGGTGTGGAGCTGACGATAGTTGCCATCCTTGTCCTTGCGCTTGAAGTCGTAGATGCGATAGGTAACATCGCTGGTCTGCTGAATCTCGACAACGAAACAGCCTGTTCCGATGGTGTGGATTCTGCCGGCTGGGATAAAGAAACAGTCACCTTCCTTCACGTTATACTGAGCCAGGGCATCGGTGATGGTATCGTTCTCTACCATCTCCTTGTACTGCTCAGGAGTAATCTGCATCTTCAAGCCGTTGTAGAGCTTGGCATCCGGCTCGCATGGCAGCGCATACCACATCTCGGTCTTGCCGCGTTCCTTACCTTGCTTCTTGGCAATTTCATCATTAGGATGCACCTGGATTGAGAGGTCGCGGTTGGCATCGATAAACTTGATGAGCAGTGGAAACTCATTGCCGAAACGCTTGTAGTTCTCTTCTCCGAGGAAGCTTCCCTTCCGTTCTGCAACAACCTCGTTGAGGCTCTTGCCCTGCATCTCGCCATCGGCTACGATGCTTTCATTTCCTGGTACTCCAGAGATTTCCCAACTTTCTCCCACATTCTCTTGCTTTACGTCGAGATGCTTGAAAGTGATAATCTTACTGCCACCCCAGATGGTGGATTTTAATAGCGGTTGAAATTTTAATGGTTTCATTTTTACCTATATTTAGTTTATAAATGTACTCTTCAGTACGTTTTCTTACTCTCCGGTAAGGCTCTTGCTGAACCTATACCTTATTATATATAACGCTTTTTGGGCGAAATATACTTAGTCTAGTAAGCGTATTTCTTACTTCAAATATCAACTTCTCTTTTATTTTCTAACTCCCCCTCTGGGTATGTTAGTTCTCTCTCCAGAATGCTGGCGTTAAGATAACCAGCACACTGAATATTTCCAGACGACCGATGAGCATCATCAGCGAGCAGAACCATTTTGCCACATCTGGCAGTTCGCTCCACGACATGGTTGGTCCGATTTCCGTACCCAGCGTAGGTCCCACATTACCCACACAACTCAGGGTGATGGTGATGGCATTGGTATTGTCGATGCCCATGGCTATCATCGTGAACGATATCACCAGACAGATGATGAGATAAGTGGTGAGGAAGGCAAGCAGCGTAACACGCTTCTGCATCGGTACGTTCACACCATCAATCTTCAATGGCAGCACGGCGTTAGGATGCAGAATCTGGCGGAATTCATTCTTCACCATTCTTACCAGCATCACGCCACGGATACATTTCAAACCTCCACTCGTACTGCCCGAGCAGGCTCCGAAGAACATGCAGGCTGCCAATACCACCCAGGTAACATGAGGCCACACAGCAGCATCATCGTTAAACAGACCGGTGGTAGTGATGAAAGAAACCACCTGGAAGATAGCACTTCTGAAGGCATGCTCCACATCGTAGTTGCGCATCACCATCAGCTCTACCATGATGAAGGCGCTGAATGCAGCAACCATGAATGCATAGAACTTAAACTCTGAGTTCTTGAACAGATCCTTGATTTTAAACTTGATGACGGCTGCATAGAGCAGGGTGAAGTTCACACCCGACAGGAAACAGAAGAACGTACAGATGTATTCCAGCGCTGGTGAATGGAAGAACTCGGTACTGCTGTTGTGGGTAGCGAAACCACCCGTTGCCGTCGTGCTCATCGCATAGTTGAAACTGTCGAAGAGATTCATTCCTGCCACATAGTAGGAGGCGATGCAGGCGATGGTGAGCATCAGATAGATACTCCATATCCATTTAGCCGAAGTGGAAAGCCGGGGATGCAGTTTCGTTTTGATAGGTCCTGTTGCCTCGGCAGCAAACACCTTGGTCTGTCCTCCTACAAGCGATGGCAGCAGGGCGATGGTGAAGAACACGATTCCCAGACCGCCTATCCATTGGGTGAGCGAACGCCAGAAAAGCAGTCCGTGGGGGAAACATTCTACATCGTCTAATATTGTAGCTCCCGTTGTCGTAAATCCCGACATGGTTTCAAAGTAGGCATCGGTAAAGTTGTTGATGTATCCACTCACCATGAAGGGGAGGGTTCCGAAGAAACTGAATACAATCCATGAGAGCGTTACCACGAGATAGGCATCACGGCGCGACATTGAGTTATCGGCTCCATGACCTCGCCATTTCAGCACCAGCCCGCCTCCGATGGTGGTAAGTGTTGCCACAATGAAGGCAAAGATGTCGTCCTGCTGGTAATAGAAAGCTACCAGCAGACTGACGAAGAGCAGGAATGCTTCTATGAAAAGTAGTTGCCCTAAAATCTTATATATTAATTTGCTGTTTATCATATATGAAGTATGTCTCTATCTCCTTCACGCTTAGATGAAGTATTTCTCAATTTTCTTCATGTTGATGTTGTGGCAGAAAACCATCACCGAGTCACCCGGTTCTATCTGTGTATTACCCGAAACGAGCATTCCTTCTTCACCGCGAACCAGTCCACCGATGGTTACACCGATAGGCATGCCGAGTTCCTTCACCGGTTTTTGGGTTACCTTTGAACCTTCTTTGGCTATGAATTCAGCCACATCGGCATTGGCGCTCATCAGGAATCTCACGTTCATCACGTCGGCATCGAGCATCATCTGGTAGATGTAGCTGGCGGCAATCATCTTCTTGTTGATGATGGTACCGATATCCAGACTCTCTGCCATGCTCACGTAGTCTACGTTTTCTACGGCAGCCACCGTCTTGCGCACACCCATTCTCTTGGCGGTAAGACAGGCCAGAATATTGGTTTCGGCGTTACCGGTCAGTGCCACGAAGGCCTGAGTACTGCGGATACCTTCTTCTACGAGTAGCGGAATGTCGCGTCCGTCACCATGAATGATGAGCGTCTTGTTCTCATCGAGAATATCGTTGAGATATTCACAGCGCTCCTCGCTCATCTCGATAATCTTGCATTCCATATATTCCGGCATCTTCTTTACGGCTCTTACGGCTGTGCGTCCGCCACCCATAATCATCACGTTCTTCACATCCACATAGTGCTCCTTGCCTACAATCTTGCGGATATATGGGATATAGTTGCGGGTGGTCATGAAGTAGGCGAGGTCGTAGAGTTTCAGCTCGTCGTTACCGCCAGGGATGATGGTATCGCTGCCTCGCTTGATGGCTACCACGTGGTATGGGTCGTTAGGACCGCTGATGTTCTTGAGCGGTTCGTTCAGTATCTCGCATCCTTCGCGCAGTTTGATGCCGAGCATGACGAGTGCGCCGTCGTGCACATCCCAGCGCTGACGTACCCAACTCATTTTCAGTCCGTTATTGATATCTACGGCTGCGAGCATCTCCGGATAAATCAGTTTGCTGATACCTAATTCTTTGAAGAATTCCTGAGCCTGCTGATCCATATACTCCGGGTTATCCACACGGGCCACCGTTCTTTTGGCACCCAGGTTCTTGGCAAGGATGCTAGCTGTGATGTTGGTACTTTCTACCGGAGTAACGGCGATGAAGAGATCGGCATCTGCAACCCCCGCATCGCGTAAGATGTGAAGACTGGTAGGCTTGCCCAGCATGGTGAGCAGGTCGCAGTCGGAGCCAATGCTTGCCAGGCGCTCTTCGCTTTCATCGATGAGCGTAATCTCTTCATTGCTGCGTGACAGGAGTCTCGCCAGGTGAGTACCTATGGCATATGCGCCAGCTATGATTATTTTCATTTCTTAATTGCTTCTTTGATTGATTCTTTATCGAGATGCACGATTTCCCTGAGTTGTGCCACAGTTCCGTGCTCCACAAACTCATCTGGCAATCCCATTCGGGTCATCTTTGGCTGATAGTCATGGTCGTTCATCCATTCCAGTACGGCTGAGCCCATACCGCCCATACGAACGCCGTCTTCGATGGTGATGAGGCGGCTGAACTTTTCGCCCACCTCTTTCAGAATGTCTTCATCGAGTGGCTTGAGGAATCTCATATCGTAGTGGGCAATGCTCATTCCGGTTTCGGCTTCTGCCTCAGCGATAGCCTGGGCTGCATCGTTTCCGATAGGACCGATGGTAAGAACGGCTACATCGGTGCCGTCTTTCAGCTTTCTGCCGGTACCGGTCTTGATTTCCTCCATCGGGTTGCGCCAGTCTACGAGCACACCCTTGCCTCTCGGATAACGGATAACATAGCTGCCATGACCTGGCAACTGGGCTGAATACATCAGGTTGCGTAACTCATGTTCGTTCATCGGAGATGCGATGGTGAGATGCGGAATCGGACGGAGAGCCGCCATATCGAAGGCACCATGATGGGTTGGTCCGTCTTCACCTACCAGTCCGGCACGGTCAAGACACATGATAACCGGCAGGTTGAGCAGTGCCATGTCGTGGATGATGTTATCGTAGGCACGCTGTGCAAACGAACTGTAGATATTGCAGAATGGGATGAGTCCGTCTTTCGCCATACCTCCAGAGAAGGTAACGGCATGTCCCTCGGCAATACCTACATCGAAGGTACGGTTTGGCATCGCCTTCATCATGATGTTCATGGAGCATCCTGTAGGCATGGCTGGCGTCACACCTACAATCTTCGGGTTCTTCTGAGCCAGTTCCAGCAGCGTCTCTCCGAAAACATCCTGATATTTAGGAGGCTGGTTGCTGGTATCGGCAATGATTCTCTCACCCGTTTCCGGATCGAATTTGCCTGGCGCGTGCCAGATGGTAGCACTCTTCTCGGCTGGTTCGTAACCCTTTCCCTTGGTGGTATGCAGGTGCAGCAGCTTAGGACCCTTCATGTTCTTGAGCTGTTTGAGTACTCTCGCCACTTCCTTCACGTCATGACCGTCGAAAGGTCCGAAGTAGCGGATATTCATACCCTCGAAGATGTTCTGCTGATGACTCAGTGCCGACTTCAGTGCATTGTTCAGGCGCAGAATGCCCTTCTTGCGGTCTTCGTTGAGATAGCCTTTGGAGTGCAGCCACTGCGATGCCTTGAAACGGAGGCGGTTGTAGGTCTCGTTGGTATCGAGGTTCAGGAGATATTTCTCCATACCGCCCACTGCCCGGTCGATGCTCATATCGTTGTCGTTCAGGATGATGAGCATGTCGTTAGGTGTACTTGATACGTTGTTCAGTCCCTCGAAAGCCAGTCCGCCGCTCATGGCTCCATCGCCAATGACGGCTACCACATGCCTGTCGGTATCTCCGTTTTCGCGTGCGGCAACGGCCATACCGAGTGCTGCGGAGATGGAATTGCTCGCATGTCCGCAGGCGAAGGTATCATATTCGCTTTCTAAAGGTGTAGGGAATGGACGGATGCCGTGCAACTTGCGGTTGGTACAGAAGTTGTCGCGGCGTCCTGTTAATATCTTATGTCCGTAGGCCTGGTGTCCCACATCCCATACAATACGGTCGTATGGGGTGTTGTAGATATAATGTAGGGCTACGGTTATTTCAACCACGCCAAGAGAGGAGGCAAAATGACCGGGGTTGACGGCAACCTCGTCGATAATGTCTTCTCTTAACTCTTTGCAGACTTGTGGCAGCTGGTCAATGCTCAGCCGTCTCAAATCTTCCGGGTATTTTATACTATTTAATAGACTAAACTTGTTCTTGTCCATGTTTTCTTCGTGAAAATCTTGTGCAAAGATAATGCTTTTTTCCTATATAAAGCACTTTTGAGGCAATATTTTCGCTTTTTCCGATTATTCTTTGTATTTTTGCAAAGGAAATTTCTGAAAAAGGAATGAAATCCGGAATTAGTTATATAACAATAAGCAAATAAATACCTTTATCGTGATGAGAAAAAATGTATTACTTTTGGGAGCCATGATGATGGCTTCCATGTCTCTGATGGCGCAGACCAAGGGTGGCGGCATCAGTCAGTCTGCTCTCCAGCAGATGGAGAAAAGCCAGCAGGCAGGTGTAGCCAACAAGGCACTCTTCAATGCGATTGCCAACAACAACATTGATGACCTTGTGAAGAATCATGCCAACGAGGCCCCGGTTGATACTCATTTCAGCATCGAGACTCCTTCGCAGAGCATTCACAACCAGAAGAGTTCGGGCCGTTGCTGGATGTTCAGCGGTTTTAACGTGCTCCGTTCTAACTTTGCTGTCAACGACAAGCAGGGTAGAGTGGTGGAGTATTCTCAGGATTACCTCTTCTTCTATGATCAGCTAGAGAAGGCTAACCTGATGCTTCAGGGGGTTATCGACCTTGGCAAGAAGAGCATCGAGGATCCTCAGGTGCAGTTCTTCTTCAAGAATCCGCTCAATGATGGCGGTACTTTCTGTGGTGTTGCCGATTTGGCAAGCAAGTATGGTCTTGTACCTATGAGTGCCCAGCCTGAGACCTTCTCAAGCAACAATACTTCCAAGATGAGCCGTCTCGTAAGCAGCAAGCTCCGCGAGTATGGTCTGGAACTCCGCAAGATGGTGGCTCAGGGTAAGAAGTCGGCAGCTATCCAGGCTCGCAAGAACGAGATGCTCGCTCAGGTTTATCACATGCTGAGTCTTACTCTCGGCGAACCGGTAAAGGAATTTACCTATGCTTTCCGCGACAAGGATGGCAAGCAGATTGGCGAGGCGAAGAAGTATACTCCTAAGAGCTTCTATGAGGAAACCGTAGGCAAGGACCTGAACGGTACCTTCCTGATGGTGATGAACGACCCACGCCGTCCTTACCACAAGACATACGAGGTAGAGTACGACCGCCACACTTACGATGGTCATAACTGGAAGTATCTGAACTTGCCTATGGAGGAGATTGCCCAGCTCGCCATCGCCTCTCTGAAGGACGGTCATAAGATGTATTCAAGCTATGATGTTGGCAAGCAACTTGATAGAAAGCGTGGCTATCTGGCACTCGACAACTTCGACTATGGAAGCCTCTTCAATACCTCATTCCCAATGAACAAGGCTGACCGCATCGCTACTTTCGATAGTGGTTCTACTCATGCCATGACGCTGACAGCTGTAGATCTCGATGCCAATGGCAAGCCTGTAAAATGGAAGGTGGAGAACAGTTGGGGTGCCGACAATGGTTTTGCCGGTTGTTTCATCATGACCAACGATTGGTTCAACGAGTACATGTTCCGCCTGGTAGTAAACAAGAAGTATGCTTCTGAGCAGCTCTTGAAGGAATTCGACCAGAAGCCAACCATGCTGACTCCAGATGATCCTCTGTTCCAGTTGGAAGACTAATTCATCAAGAAATATAGATTTAAACCGTATTTTTCTCGAGAAAAGAGAAGAATACGGTTTATTTTTTGTATTTTTGTACCCGAAATAATGGTAAGAACGTTATTTATATAAAAGCTATATAGATTATGTTAGAGAAAAGTAAGCGTGAGCGCATCATTGCGCTCGTTAATAAAGAGGTGGTTCCTGCCATCGGCTGTACCGAACCGATGGCTGTGGCACTATGTACAGCCAAGGCTGCTACTACATTGGGCAAGCGCCCTGAACGTATTGAAGTTCTTCTGAGTCCTAATATGCTCAAGAATGCGATGGGTGTCGGCATTCCGGGCACGGGTATGATCGGTTTGCCTATCGCCGTATCGCTGGGGGCGCTCATCGGAAAGCCTGAATATCAGCTGGAAGTGTTGAAAGATCTTACTCCCGACAGTCTGGAGCAGGGCAAACAATATATCAAGGATGCGGATATCAACATCAAACTGAAGCAGGGTGATGTGGATAAACTCTATATCGAAATCATCTGTCATGCCGGTGAAGACCGGGCTACGGCAATTATCTCCGGTTCACATACCCATTTTGTGTATGTTGAGCGTAATGGCGAGGTGGTGCTAGATAAGCGTGGCGGTACTGTGGGCGATGAGGCTGATGACGACATCCAACTCAATTTCCCGATGGTTTACGAGTTTGCAACAACAGCTCCGCTCGATGAGATTTCTTTCATTCTCAAGACCAGAGACTATAATATGAAGGCTGCCGAGTTGAGTATCAAAGGCAACTATGGCCACTGTTTGGGCAAGACGATGGACCGTCCGTTGAGTCATGGTATCTTCGGCGATAATATTTTCTCGCATATCATCTCCCGCACCGCTTCAGCCTGTGATGCCCGTATGGGTGGTGCCATGATTCCGGTGATGAGTAACAGCGGCAGCGGCAACCAGGGTATCTGTGCAACGAATCCTGTGGTGGTTTATGCGCTGGAGAACGAGAATACCGAGGAGGAAATGATTCGTGCCCTGATGCTCAGTCATCTGACTGCCATCTATATCAAGCAGAGCTTAGGCAAGCTTTCAGCTCTTTGCGGTTGTGTGGTAGCCAGTACGGGCAGCAGTTGCGGCATTACCTATCTGATGGGTGGCGATTATACCCGCATCTGCAATTCTGTCAAGAATATGATAGCCAATCTCACCGGTATGATTTGTGACGGAGCGAAACCAAGTTGTGCCCTGAAGATTTCATCAGGTGTCAGCACCGCCCTCCTTTCTGCCCTCCTTTCTATGGAAGGCAAGTGTGTCACCTCTGCCGAGGGTATCGTAGATGATGATGTGGATAAGTGCATCCACAACCTCACGAGCATCGGTGCCGATGCGATGAGAGCTACCGATGATATGGTGCTTGATATCATGACACATAAATAATATAGCTTTTGATAAGTTATTTAAATAGTCTTAGAAACCTGTATTATTTACCTTTTAAATATAGTTTCGTATGGTTGCCGGCAGCTGCCGGCAACCTTGCTGACGGCTGCCGACAATTAGATAGATCTACTTCTTCATGCCGATAGATACAGTTCCTGTGGCTAATTCACATGCTTGCAATGGATGATAAAACAAAGCTATAATGGACTTAAAGCATGATGTTTATACCATACCAATATTATGTATCTTGCGTATCGTTATCATCTTATTCCTAAAATTAAAAGATATTAAAAAAATAGCTTTTTCTTGGAGATAATCGCGGATATGTGTATAGTTGTACTGTCCGATAATCGCGGATAGGTGTAAAAAACGGAAAATATTAATCGCGGATAGGTGTAATTGTGGGGTGTTCGTATAGTTGTATATGTAAACAAAATTCCTTGTAAATCACTGTCTGGTCAACAGACGAGGATGAGTAAACTCGAAAGAAATAAATAGAAAAGGCTCGCAAGAATTCGAAACTTCTTGCGAGCCGTTTTATTATAGTGATGCAAGTGAATTCTTCACTCTTCGTTCTTCACTCCCAATTATACGAGTGTTGCAACGATTTCCTCACGGGTTCCTGGCAACATATCGATAACTGGAATCTCTGGCATGGTGTAGCAACCTGGCTGCAGACGGAATGAAGCACGAGCTACGTTAACCAATACCTGAGCGGTGAGGGCTGGGTTGTTGATGCTCATGTTGAACTCGAAACGCTGGTTCTGGGTCTTGCCTGATACACCCTTGCGAACGAGGTTCACACCATGACCCATATCCTTTACATCATCTACAGATGCTACGGCAAATACGTGGGTCTCATCGTGAGCGAAGTATGGATCGGCCTTGATTTCGGCTGTTACATCCTCAAGCTTGGCACCTTCTTCCAACTCTACGTATACCATACGGCGGTGGATACCCTCACCCAATGGGATGGTTACAGAGAGCGCTTCCTTTACGCCCTTCTTGCTACGAACACAAACTGAGTGACCCATACTCATACCAGGACCGAAGTTGGTATATGTCAAACCCTTAGGAGCAAGGCTCTCCATCAGAACACGTACGATAGAATCAGAACCTGGGTCCCAACCAGCAGAGATAACGCTTACCTTGCCAGCCTTCTTGCAGTTCTCCATCTGCTTGGTACGGTAGTCGAGGATGCTGGTGTGGATATCGAAGCTGTCTACGGTGTTGATACCGAGGGCAACGATCTTCTCTGCATACTCAGGGCAAGAACGGGTAGGGGTTGCGAGGATAGCAACATCTACATCCTTCAACTTGGTGATGTCATCTACTACTTCATAGTTTGCCAACTCAGCTGGTTTGTCCTTGGCACCCTGGCGACGTACAATACCTGCAATCTCAAAGTCAGGAGCTGCTTCGAGTGCCTCAACAGTAAACTTACCGATGTTGCCGTATCCTACTACGGCTGCTCTAAATTTCTTCATTGTCTTATTTCTTTTATTTTGTTGTTTTTATTTCTTTTATTTGTTGCGGTTTAGTCCTCCAACGGATATGTTTTCCGCTTTTCATTCTATTTCCGGTTGCAAAAGTATAGCTTTTTCTTGAAATACGTGACGTTTTAATAGAATTTTAACTCATAAAAGTTGCAAAAAGTAGTAAAATCATAGTTTTTAGGTATGAATAAGCGGAGATTTGTAAGGTATCTGTAGCAAGAGCCTTACAGTTTCGTTATTTTGTTGCGAAACATCATACATCCCCTTTCCGATACTTCCCGATGTGCTTTGAATTACGTCCTGACGTAGCTTTTGCTGCGTCCCGACGTCTCTGGCTCTGCGTCGGGACGTATTACATGCTACGTCGGGATGTAATTTCTGGCAAATCTTTGCACTTGTATAATTAGGTGAGAATGAAATATGCAGGTTAAATGTTGCCTTTCTTGAATTCATCTAATGTCATTTCTGCATTGAACCCCATAATTCCACTGTCATTCTTAACAATTTCTTTCAATGCTTTTACTGCTTTTGGAGTATTAACATGCAATAGTGCATAAGCTGCCCATATTCTTACAGAAAGATTGTTATCTTCCAAAAGTGGTTCTAAAATTTCATATTTATGTTCTGCAGAAATGTACTTGATGGCATTTATTATATTTTTGTGGCTTTTGTTACCACGTTTGTAGTCTCCATTTTGCGTACATTCCCCATGAATGATTGCATTTTCTTTAAAACAGATTAATGCTTCTTCTAAATTCTTGATTTTCATAACTATTGGTTTGCAATATCTAAAACTAAATTCCCTGTAAGGTAAGCTTCTGACGTATTTAATTCTATATTTTTATTTATTTCTTTAATGACTTTTCCGTCTAGCGGTAGCAGACCTTCGTATGAGAGATTTCCAATCTTTAAGTTATATCTGGATAGTATTTTTGTGATGTCTGAAACTATACGGCTTTCCTTCGCTTTTTTGTTAAAATATTCGCCATGTGGAATGTTTATGTTCCTGTATTCCTCCATAGAAGTATAGATGGAATTTTCATTCCACATTTCTGTTCTTATAAATATTTGTTGAAGCCTAGAGAGGGGAATATTTTCTTTATTTTGTTTTTCTATGACGGTGGACAAAAAATCCAAAGTCTCTTTATAACTAAGTTTCGAATATTTTTTATTAGTTTGGTATTTTACAAAGATAGAGAAGTTTCCTTTTTCAGTGATTTGGATATCTATAACAGGGATAGCCTCATTATCTTGTATATAGGCATGATACTCCATACTTTTTATAAAAGGATAAGACGATTGTCCTAATTGTTCTTTAATCTCTATTGAGTTTTTATGATTTCGTTTCTGCTTCGAATTGCACGAAATCATAAGTAATAACATCATAATGAAGATAATTTTGTTATACATATCGAGTATTTTTTTTATTTTAATGAAATATTTCTGTTCGTATTCACGAAATAGGTGTTTATGCAAACTTTCATATCTGCATAATTATTTGCCTGGCAGCTATAGTATGCTCCCAATATTATGCTATTTATTTTCATATTTAAAATTTTTAATGACGTATCCATAATGAAGTTTGAGCTCCTCTTAAAAAAAATCTTTTATATGTGCTCCACATCACACGCTTTAATATTAGAAGTTAAATTGTAATTTGGCTGCAAATATAAGGATTTTTTTTTGTAATCGACAAACTTTTTAAAAGAAAAAATCGTAGACTTGAATTTGCGAGCTTTTTATCGATGTTAGAGTTACAGTGAACAGTGAATTCTTCACTTTTTATTAAAGTAGTAAAATCATAGTTTTTTAGATATGAATAAGCAGAGATTTGTAAAGTATCCGTAGCAAGAACCTTACAGTTTCGCTATTTTGTTGCGAAACATCATTCATCCTCTTTCCAATACCTCCCGATGCGCTTTGCACTACGTCGGGACGTAATTTTATGGAACTCTATTACAATAATTCCGCCCTTCGCACGTTATTAATATATTAATTTAATTAGGAGAAAAAGAAAATGATAGAATATATTCATGGCGATCTGACAGAGCTGACACCTGCGCTGGCTGTTGTTGAGACTGCGGGGGTGGGCTACGGACTCAATATATCGCTCAATACATATACTGCCATTCAGGGCAAACAGGAAGTGAAACTCTATGTTCACGAAGTGCTGGTGGCTGGTGGAAGAGATGACTCTTTCACCCTTTTCGGCTTTGCTACCAAACAGGAACGTGAACTCTACCGCCTCCTCATCACCGTTTCAGGAGTAGGCGGAAATACAGCCCGTATGATTCTCTCTTCACTCTCGCCACGCGAACTCTGTGAAATCATCTCTACAGGTAACGACAAGGTGCTGAAAACCGTGAAGGGTATCGGACTGAAGACAGCACAGCGAATCATCATCGACCTGAAAGATAAAATCGTGAGCCTCGGCATCGCTGACGAACTGCCAGCCAGCGGAGGCAATGTGGTGATGGTAAACAATGACGTAAAGGATGAGGCGGTAAGCGCCCTCACTATGCTCGGCTTCTCGCCGGCACCATCTGCCAAGGTAGTAGTAGATATCCTCAAGGCACAGCCTGATCTCCCCGTAGAACAGGTTGTGAAACTGGCATTGAAGCAAATCAAATAAGTTAGGAGTTTTTTATCGATGAAACAGAAGCAAAGATTCATATCTTTTCTATTGGCTTGGCTGATGGTGGCAACCTTCGGCTATGCGATAGCTTTGCCTCAACTTCAGGACGATAAAAAGAAAACCCATACCAGCACAGCCCAGCCCGTGCAGCTCGATGAAGATACCATTCCCGATTCGCTGCTGCATACCCGCTGGCAGATTCAGCGCACCCAACCTTACTCCCTGAGCGACCTCTATCAGAGTCCGCTCGACCTGAAACGTCCTGATAATCTGCAATATCAGGTAGTCTACAACGATACCCTCGACCGCTATATCATTGGTAACCGCATGGGCTCAACCTGGCTTTCGGCTCCTATCATGCTCACTCCGAAAGAGTATCTTGCATGGACCGAACAGCAGCAGCGCAACAGCTACTTCCGCAAGCAGAACGATGAAATCTTCCAGGCAAAAGGCAAGGAGAAGTTCGATTTCTCAGATATGCACTTCGACTTGGGACCTGCCGAGAAAATCTTCGGTCCTGGTGGCATCAGAGTGAAGACACAGGGTTCTGCCGAACTCAAGTTCGGTATCAACAAGAAAAACATCGACAATCCTTCGTTGCCTATCCGCAACCGAAAGACGACGATGATGGATTTTGATGAGAAAATCAATCTCAACGTCAACGGAAAGGTGGGCGATAAGGTGAACATGAACCTGAATTACAACACCGATGCCACCTTCGATTTCGATGCACAGAACATGAAACTGAAGTACGACGGCAAGGAAGATGAAATCATCAAACTCGTTGAGGCGGGCAACGTCTCCTTCCCTTCCAACTCTTCGCTCATCAAAGGCGCCAGCAGTCTGTTTGGTGTTAGAACCGATATGCAGTTTGGCAAACTCAAACTGCAGATGGTAGCTTCGCAGAAGAAGAGTGCATCGAAGAGCGTATCTACCAGGGGCGGTGTGCAGCTCACTCCTTTCGAACTGAATGTAGCCGATTATGAGGAGAACCGCCACTTCTTCCTCTCCCAGTATTTCAGAAATCATTATGATGCCTGGATGCAGAAACTTCCTAATCTCACCACGGGCATCACCATCAACCGTGTGGAGGTGTGGGTTACCAACAAAACCGGCAATACCACCAATACCCGAAACATCGTAGCCCTGACCGACCTGGGCGAGAACCAGAAACTGAGCAACCCGATGTGGGCGGCGAGCGGACAGGTGCCTTCTAACCAGGCGAATACAGAGTATGCGGCGATGACAGGGCAGTATGCTGCTGCCCGTGACATCGACCAGGCTGCAACCACTCTCGATGGAGGCGGACTGGTTGGCGGAGCCGATTATGAGAAACTGGAGAGTGCCCGTCTGCTCAATTCTTCTGAGTATACAGTCAATACCGCCTTGGGTTATATCTCATTGAAAACCAGTCTGCAGACCGACCAGGTACTTGCCGTAGCCTATGAGTATACATCGGGAGGCGTTACCTATCAGGTGGGCGAGTTTGCATCCGATCTCAGCGATACCAAGCAGGCACTCTTCGTGAAATCGCTCAAGAATACCAGCAACAATCCGCGACAGGGCAACTGGGGGCTGATGATGAAGAACGTTTATTATCTGGCTTCTACCATAGAGAAGGAGAAGTTCCGCCTGGATGTAAAATACCAGAGCGATACCACCGGTGTATATCTCAGTTATATCCCTGAGCAGCAGGTGAAGGAGCAGCCAATCATCCGTGTGCTTGGCGCCGACCGTCTGGATAACAACAACAAGGCACACAGCAATGGATATTTCGATTATGTAGAAGGCTATACCGTCTCTAACGGACGCGTGTTCATTCCGAAGGTAGAGCCTTTCGGCAGTTATATGCGTGATTATCTGGTCAAGCGGGGCGTGGCTGCCGACAAGGCTGAAAAGTATGCCTTTACCGAACTCTATGACAGTACGAAGACCGTAGCCAAGCAGATAGCCGAGAAGAACAAGTATCAGATTGTGGGACAGTTCAAGGGCTCTGCAGCCAATGTCATCTCGCTCGATGCCTACAATGTGCCACAGGGCTCGGTGGTCGTTACGGCAGGCGGTATCACCCTGAAAGAGGGCACCGACTATTCGGTAGATTACAGTGCCGGTGAGGTGACCATCCTGAACCAGAGCATCATCGATGCCGGTACGGCTGTCAACGTTTCTCTGGAGAGTAATACCGATTTCGGACAAACCCGAAAAACGATGTTCGGACTGAACTGGGAGTATGATTTTACCAAGAACTTCCAGTTGAGCGGTACTATCCAGCACCTCTCCGAACAGGCGCTTACTACCAAGGTATCCATGGGCTCCGAACCGCTGAAGAACACCCTTTGGGGCATTAATCTCAACTGGCGCAAGGAGAGTCAGTGGCTCACCAATGTGCTTGACAAGATACCATTCCTGCACCTCACCCAGCCATCGCAGATATCCTTTACAGGAGAATTTGCCCAGCTCATTGCCGGTGAGGCAGGCGGCACACAGGATAATGCATCTTATATCGATGACTTCGAGGGTACGAAGACCACCATCGATGTAACGACTCCTACCTCCTGGTTTATATCCAGTGTGCCTTCGCTCAATTTCAAGGACGATTACAGCGATAAGACCGGTCTGAGCAGCGGTTTCCACCGTTCGCGTCTAGCCTGGTATACCATCGATCCGCTGTTCACCCGCCGTGGAAGTTCGCTCACTCCGGGACATATCAAGGGCGACCTCAAGCAGTTGAGTAACCATTATGTTCGCGAGGTCTATACCAAGGAGCTCTTCCCATTGCGCGACCAGAGCAGTTATCAGGGAGCTACCAATACCCTGAATATACTCAATCTGGCTTACTATCCAAGCGAGCCGGGACCATACAACTTCAATGTAACAGATTTGCTGGCAGACGGAACCCTGCAGAATCCGCAGCGCAACTGGGGCGGAATGATGCGTAAGCTGGATACCAACGATTTCGAGCAGGCAAACATCGAATACATCGAGTTCTGGATGCTCGATCCGTTCATCTATTCCCGCGAAGAGGCTGATGCTGCCGATTACGGTGGCGATTTCTACATCAACCTGGGCGAGGTGAGCGAGGATATCCTGCGTGATGGCAAGAAATTCTATGAGAGTGGCATGCCGGTGGATGGCAGCAAGAGCTACACCTATACCCAGTGGGGTAAGATTCCTACCCAGAGCACCGTGACCTATGCCTTTGCTACCACCAGTGGCAGCAGAGCCTTGCAGGATGTGGGTTTCAACGGACTGACTGATGCCGAGGAGCAGGAATTCTACAAGAGTGCTTATCTCGACCAGATTCAGGGCAAGGTGAACCAGGCGGTGTTCGACAGCATCTTTGCCGATCCGGCACGTGATGACTACCACTATTTCCGCGGTTCCGACTGGGATGAGATGCGTGCTCCTATCTTGCAGCGATATAAGTATATCAACAATCCTCAGGGCAACTCGCCTGACAGCGACAGCCGTTCTGAGAGCTATGATACTTCTTATAAGTCAACGCCGGATGTCGAGGATATCAACCAGGATTATACGCTCAACGAATATGAGAAATACTTCCAGTATCGTGTCAGCATCCGTCCGGAAGATCTCGTGGTGGGTAATAATCATATTGTAGATAAGCGTGAATACAGCCAGACCTGGCGTGATAATACCAAGTCTACCGTTACCTGGTATCAGTTCCGCATACCTATCGATGAGTTTGAGAGCCGTCAGGGCAACATCAACGATTTCTCCAGCATCCGCTTCATGCGTATGTTCCTCACCGGTTTCAAGAAACCTATCGTGCTGCGTTTCGGTACCTTCGACCTCGTGATGGGCAAGTGGCGTACTTATGACCAGCCGCTCGGCGCAGCCAGTGGCGGAACCCTTGATGCAAGCAGCGTGAGTCTGGAAGAGAACGGCGAGAAGACACCGGTCAACTATGTATTGCCTCCGGGTATCAAGCGCGAACAGGATCCTAGTCAGCCTCAGTTGGTTGAGGCGAACGAGCAGGCGTTGAGTCTGGTGGTCAAGAATATGAGCACAGGTGAGGCGAAGGCGGTTTACAAGAATTCTACCCTTGATCTGCGCCAGTACAAGCGCATCCAGATGTTTGCCCATGCCAATGCATTGGAGCAGAATACCACCCGTTTGCAGGATGGTGATCTCTCAGTCTTCATCCGTCTGGGTAGTGATTACAAGAATAATTACTACGAGTATGAAATCCCGCTGAAGCTCACCGAGCCACGCTCCAACTACAACCGCTATGTGCTTGCCGACTGTAAGGCGGTATGGCCTGAGGAGAATATGCTCGATGTGCCGCTGAGCGTCTTTACGGCATTGAAGAAAAACCGCAACAAGGCGAAGGCACAGGGTGTGGCTTCTTATCTCGCTCCTTATTCCATGATGGATGCAGAACATCCGCAGAACAAGATTACCATTGTGGGTAATCCGAGTCTCGGCGAGGTGAAGACCATGATGCTGGGTGTGAGAAACAATTCTGCCGACATCAAGAGTGGTGAGGTATGGATAAACGAACTCCGACTCAAGGAACATAATAATTCGGGCGGTTGGGCTGCCAATGCCAACCTCAACGTACAACTCTCCGATTTGGGTAGCGTGAATGCCACCGGCAGATACTTCAGCGAGGGATTCGGCGGTCTGGAAGATGGCGTGGCAAGTCGCACCACCGATAATTACGGTACCTACAGTGTGACCACATCGCTCGAAATGGGTAAGTTCTTCCCTGACAAGGCGAAGGTGAGCATACCTTTATATTATAGTGTTACCAAGGAGAAGACCACTCCTAAGTATAATCCGCTGGATACCGATATGGAGTTGAAGGATGCCCTCGATGCTGCCGGATCCAAGCATGAGCGCGATTCTATCGAGAATATCGCTGCCACCAAGATTACGCAGACCAACTTCTCCATCTCGAATGCCCGGGTGGGTATCGCTACCAAGCGCCATCCGATGCCATACGATCCTGCCAACTTCTCATTCACCTACAGTCATCAGCATCAGTATACTACGGGTGAAACGACGATGTATGAGCGCAAGGACAACTGGCGCGGAGCCCTGGATTATTCGTGGAGCCCGGTTTATAAGGCTTGGGAACCATTCAAGAGACTGAAGAACAAGAGTAAGTGGCTCGACATTCTGAAACGTTTCGGACTGAACTGGCTGCCGCAGAACATAGCCTTCAATACCGAGATGACGCGCGACTACTACGAGTTGCAGGAGCGCGATATGGAAACCTTGATGAGTGGAGCTGCCGGAGTAGACTCCAAGTTGCCGCTCACCTTCAGTGAACAGTTCCTCTGGAACCGTGAGTTCTCCATCAACTGGGATCTGACCAAGAACCTGCACATGAACTTCCAGAGTGCTACCCATGCACAGATAGAGGAACCATATACACCGGTCAACAAGGATCTTTATGCCGACCAGTATCATGCCTGGAAGGATTCCGTATGGACCAGCATCCGCCACTGGGGTGCACCGCTCGACTACAGTCAGAATTTCCAGGCATCCTACAAGGTGCCTCTCAATCTGCTGCCTGTCTTCGACTGGGTGAACAGCGATGCCTCTTACAATGCCAACTATTCTTGGGAGCGCGGTACAGAGGATGAGGAGGGTAACTCGTATGGAAACACCATCAATACCCAGCGCGAACTGACATTGAACGGAAACTTCAACCTGGTGAAACTCTACAACCATGTGCCTTTTCTGAAGAAGGTAAACGATAAGTTTGACCGTACCCAGAGTAGGGCACAGATGCAGCGCAAGAAGCAGGAAAAAAAGAAAAAGAAGCAGGAAGCAAAGGAACTGGCGGCTGATCCGAAGAAGGCGCTGCCTAAGAACAAGCGTGCCTTCGAACGGGAAATCACCCTCCTGCCTGATACCACATTCAAGATACGCCACGGCAAGAATACCAAGCGACTGATTGTGAATGCCAAGACGGAAGACGGCAAAGTGTTCCCGCTTAAATATAAAAAGGTGGATAATAACCAGATCAGAATCATCTCAAAGGTAGATACCGCCATGAAGGTTAAACTCTCCGTGCTGGCTAAGGAACCGCTTGATGATAAGAAATGGTATAAGGGATTGCAGTTGGCTAGTCGTCTGGCAATGATGGTGCGCAATGTGAGCATCAACTATCGCAGCAGCTATCAGCTCACCCTGCCGGGCTTCTTGCCTAGTGTGGGTGATGCCTTCGGACAGAAGAAGGTGGGACAAATGGCACCGGGTCTTGACTTCGCCTTCGGTATGGTTGGCGACGATTATATCGAGAAGGCTAGAAACAACGACTGGCTGCTCTGCAACGACAGTATCGCAACACCAGCCACTACCAGCAGAACGGATAATCTTACGTTGCGTGCCACCCTGGAGCCTGTCAAGGATTTCAAGATTGATCTCTCAGCTACACGTACCAAGACCACGCAGAAGAGCATACAGTATATGTATGAAGGAACGCCAACTACCCAGAGTGGAGCCTTCCAGATGACTACCATCTCGCTGGGTTCGGCTTTCGAGGGAATGGGCAATGCCAATTCGGGGTATCGCAGTAAGACCTTCGAGAAGTTTGTCAACTCGCTGGCTGGTTTCAGAGATAGGGTAGAGGCGCAGTATGCCGGAACTGTTTATCCGGCTGGTTCGGCTCTGGCTGGCGGCAAGTTTGATGCTTCCCGCACACCGGTTAACCAGTATAGCAGCGATGTCATGATTCCTGCCTTCCTCAAGGCTTATACCTCGATGGGTGGCAATTCGCTCTCGGTATTCCCGGCATTGAGTCGGATGTTGCCAAACTGGACCATCCGTTATAGTGGACTGGGACGTCTGCCTTGGTTCAACGAGCACTTTAAGAGTATCAACATCAACCACTCTTACAAGAGCGTCTTTGCAGTTGGCAGCTACAACAGTTACAGCACCTTCCAGGAGTATATGAACGGTCTCGGCTTCGTGAGTGATGCCACTACGGGCAATCCATCTCCAAGCAGCATGTTCAACATTTCGCAGGTAAGTATCAACGAGTCGTTCTCGCCATTATTGGGTATGGATGTCACATTCAACAATAATATGACGGTGAAGGCAGAATATCGCCAGACCCGTGTGTTGAACCTCAGTATGACGAGTGTGCAGCTGAACGAGGCATTGAGTAAGGACTGGGTAATCGGTATGGGTTACCGCATCAACAACTTCGATGTTTTCGGTTGGGGCGCCAAGGCCTCCCGTTCCAAGTCGAAGGGCGGCAACAAGAATGCAGCCAACAAGAATGCGACAACCACCAAGACGGTTCAGAATGGTACCAACCATGATCTGAATCTACGTCTTGACTTCAGTTTCCGCAAGCAGGCAGCCATCGTTCGTGATATTGCCTCAATGGTAAGCAGTGCCAGCAGCGGCAACAATGCTCTGAAACTGAGTTTCTCTGCCGATTATACCTTCAGCAAACTCCTTACCATGAGTTTCTATTATGACCGTCAGACTAACACCCCGCTCCTGTCGAGCAGCAGTTATCCTACCACAACACAGGATTTCGGCCTGAGCATCAAGTTCTCGCTGACGAGATGATGTTTTTATCGCCCAACTGAGGTGCAAAGGTACAATAAAAAAACATTGCTTTATAAGAATGGGGTCATGTAAATCGGAATCAGGAGTGTTTGCCCATCATTCTGCAGATCTTTGGTGTAAACCAAGTACGGATTTACTATCCTGTTGGAGAATTTTTGACAGAAAGCATCAAGCGAGGCATGCGTTTTGTATCCAGACGACTTGACCTCTATAGGGCACAACTTACTGCCGCGTGACAACAAAAAGTCGATTTCGTAAGAATGCGTGGCATCCTTTGGAAAAGTATAGTAAAAGAGTCTGTTGCCTGAGGCTCTCAGCATTTGGGCAACCAGATTCTCAAATACGTATCCCATGTTGGTGGATAGCTTGTCGCTCAACAGTTTCTGGTAGATGATGTTCTCCGTATAATCCTTGTCCCAGAAAGCCAAAGTTACGAATAGTCCCGTATCGCCTATGTACAGTTTGTACTTGTTGATGTTGGCTGTCAGTGGCATTCCTACATTCGGATCATCCGTGTGGTACGCAATGTTAACAGTCTTGCTGTCTTCTAAGTTGAGTATCAACTCATCTATTTTCTCAGCAGCCATTCTTCCTACAGCAGAAGTAGGCTGATAGCGGAGCTGGTTCCTGCTCAATTGGGCTGGGATAGACATGAATAGTTTGGATATTTTGCCCGATGGGTCTATCTTTCTGAAATCATCAGCATATAGTTGGAGAATCTGTCGCTTTACGGTATCTACTTGCTGTAGATTGTTAGTGTTAAGATAAGCATTGACAGCTTGTGGCATTCCTCCTACCAACATATATAGGCGTAGCTCTCTCATCTTCAATCTGTTGACTCCCTCGCCTAGAGATATTTTCTTATCGAAAACTTGACGCAGCAGAGGCACGCTAGCCGTGTCCCCCATGGCCCATCTGAACTCTTCGTAATCCATCGGAAACATCTCGATACGATGTTCTTCGCTAGGGATGCTAATGTCCTTAGTGCTCTTATGTATGCTGATAAGTGAGCCAGTCTCTATATAGTCATATCTACCGTCTTTTACCAAATACTTGATGGCTTGTCGGGCTTTCGGACATTGTTGTACCTCATCGAAGATGATAACCGACTTTCGCTCATGCAATGTTTTATTGTAAGCATTCTGCAGGAAAAGAAAAATGAAATCCATATTCATAAGATCATCAAAGAGTGCTTTCACTTCCTTGGAAGCCTCATTGAAATCTATCATAATGTATGATTCGTATTCATTCTTGGCAAATTCTTCTACGATAGTTGACTTTCCAATACGGCGAGCACCCTCTACAAGGAGGGCTGTACTTCCCTTGGAAATTTCCTTCCATTCAGCCATTTGGCTATATATTTTTCTCTTGAATACCCTATTCTCCATATTTTCAATGTTTTATGGGTGCAAAGTTATATAAAAAATATGTTTTACCAAAATCTTTTTAGCAAAAATATGTCGTTTTACCAAAATTTATTTTTGCGATTTATGTCGTTTTACCAAAATCTTTGCTGCAAAAGTGTGGTCATCTATGTCATTAAGAATTTGAACTTTCCTGTAGGCAAAGAAAAAGCCGCTAGGATATCGTGTGAGAATATCCTGGCGGCTTTATATGGTAGCTTGAAAAAACTTTATTTCTTGTCGTAAGCATGAACAGGGTAGTCGATGGTATAGTGGAGACCACGGCTCTCCTTGCGTTCTATCGCCATGCGGGTGATGAGATAACCCACGTTGATCATGTTGCGGAGCTCGCAGAGTTCCTTGCTTACCTTTACACGCTTGAAGAGGTTTTCTGTCTCTTCGTAGAGAAGATCGAGGCGGTCCCATGCTCGCTTCAGACGGAGGTCGCTGCGCACGATGCCTACATAGTTGCTCATGCATTCGCCCACCTCTTTCACGCTCTGTGTAATCAGCACCTTCTCTTCGTTGGTCAAAGTACCTTCATCATTCCATGCTGGTACCTTCTCATTGAAGTCGTACTCATCTACATGTTCAATACTGTGCTTGGCAGCAGTCTCGGCATAAACCACAGCCTCGATGAGCGAGTTGCTGGCAAGACGGTTACCGCCATGCAGACCGGTGCATGAACACTCGCCCAGGGCATAGAGACGGTTGATGCTTGAACAGCCGTTCAAATCTACCTTGATACCACCACACATATAGTGAGCGGCAGGACGAACAGGGATATACTCCTTGGTGATGTCGATGCCGATGCTCAGACACTTGGCGTAGATATTAGGGAAGTGACGCTTGGTCTCCTCTGGATTCTTATGGGTTACATCGAGACAGACATGATCCAATCCGTGAATCTTCATCTCCTTATCGATGGCACGAGCCACGATGTCACGAGGAGCCAGACTCAATCGCTTATCATATTTCTCCATGAAACTTTCGCCGTTAGGCAGACGCAAGATGCCACCGTATCCACGCATCGCCTCGGTGATGAGGAAGGCAGGATGGGTTTCGCCCGGATGATAAAGAGCGGTTGGGTGGAACTGGACAAACTCCATGTCGGCTACAGTTCCCTTGGCACGGTATACCATCGCCTCGCCATCACCCGTAGCGATGACAGGGTTGGTGGTAGTCTGATAAACAGCACCACATCCACCGGTACACATCACGGTAACCTTACTCAGATAGGTATCCACCTTCTGGGTATCAGGATTCAATACGTATGCACCGTAACAGTTGATATAAGGAGTGCGGCGAGTAACACTGGCACCCAAGTGGTGCTGAGTGATAATCTCCACGGCGAAATGATTTTCCTTGATATCGATATCCGGACAGTTGCGCACAGCCTCCATCAGACCGCGCTGGATTTCTGCACCCGTATCATCGGCATGATGAAGGATGCGGAACTCGCTGTGACCGCCCTCACGGTGGAGGTCGAACTTGCCGTCCTGCTGCTTATCGAAGTTGACGCCCCACTGCACGAGCTCCTTGATCTGCTCCGGTGCCATGGTGACAACCTGCTTCACTGCTTTATAATCGCTGATATAATCACCAGCAATCATTGTATCCTGTATGTGCTTGTCGAAGTTATCCACTTCCAAGTTGGTAACTGACGCAACACCACCTTGTGCAAATGAAGTGTTTGCCTCATCAAGAGAGGTTTTGCAAATCATACACACTTTACCTTTATGCGCTCTGGCTACTTTCAGGGCGTAACTCATACCGGCAACTCCTGAGCCGATAATCAGAAAATCATACTTATAAACCATTGAGTTTATTCTTATCTAATTTCAATTTTAAGAACGGGTGTTTTTATCTATAAAACAGCCCCATTCTCTCAGAATTAATTCTTAATTCGTTGCAAAAGTAATAATTAATCTTTAAAATGAGTAATAAGAGAGGGATTTTTTGTAATTTTGCAGCGAAATTTAAGGTTATATAGTCTTTTAGACTATCAAAAGGTCGTAAAAACGACAATAATATAAGATAATAAATCAAAGTTATGGCAGATAGAACTTTTCATAAGCGCTTTACGCTGACGGCACGTATCGGTGTGGCGGTGTTCGCAATCCTGGCTCTCTATTTCTTCTGGGTCAAACTGGCTATCATCGGCATCTTTGTGGCTATCATCATCGTGGGCATGATAGAGCGCATACTGAATACAACCTATACCTTCAAGATGGTAAAACCGATAGACCTCGATGAGGAGATGGAATATCTCATCATCAATGAGGGCAGGTTCTCTTCCAACAGAAATGTGCCGCTATGTGATGTCATTGATGTACACATCGCCAAGACTTTCTTCGGATTAGACCATTGTGTGGTCATCGAATACGGGCATAAGAACATTGTGACCATTCAGCCGGATAATGAAGAGGCATTTATGGAGAGAATCAAGAATAAATAATTTCTTTTAAGTTCAGGTGAACTGATTGTGATGAAAAAGATAATATATATGATGTTGGGTCTGATGATGGTATGGATCTCTGTACCGGTGCAGGCCCAGAATGTGATTGAAGATGAGGGAATAGAAACGGTTGATGAGGAGGATGTTTCCGACTCTACACTCGTTGACTCCCTGGCAGCGGATACGCTGACGCAGAAATTGCCTTGGCCAGAATCGGTGAAGGTGGGTATTGATAAACTCCTTGAAAGCAAGATGTTCGAAACATCACAGGTAGGACTGATGGTCTGGGACCTGTCTGCTGACTCTTGTATCTATCAGAGAAATGAACGACAGCTGATGCGTCCGGCAAGTACGATGAAGCTTCTGACTGCCATTACGGCGCTCGATAAGTTGGGCGGTTCTTATCAGTTTAAAACCACTCTGAAATATACTGGTACCATTGAGAATGGAGTGTTGACGGGTGATGTCTATTGTATAGGCGGTATGGATCCCCGTTTCAACAGCGATGATATGTCGGCATTTGTTAATAGTCTGAAGGATATGGGTGTTGACACCATCCGTGGCAGCATCTATGCCGACCGTTCTTTGAAGGATGCTGATTTGTTGGGTGAAGGCTGGTGCTGGGATGATGACAATCCGGTGCTTTCGTCACTGGTGTTCCAGCGCAAGGACATCTTTATGGACAAGTTTCTTGCCAAGCTCCGTGAGGAGGGCATCGAATATTCCTGCTTTGGGGCTTCAGAGAAGACTTGCCCTGCGAGTGCCTTTACTGTCTGTACCCGATTCCATACGATGGATCAGATTCTGCACAAGATGATGAAGGAGAGTGATAATCTCTATGCCGAGAGCATGTATTATCAGATTGCGGCTTCTACGGGCAATAAATGGGCGAGTGCCAAGAGTGCCCGGAATGTGGAAAGACAGCTTATCCGTAAGATAGGACTCGATCCGGCAAGATATAAACTGGCTGACGGCTCGGGACTTTCGCTCTATAATTATCTCAGTGCCGAACTGGAGGTGAAACTGCTGCGTTATGCTTATCTCAACGGCAACATCATGGACCATCTGAAGCATTCGCTGCCTATCGGTGGGGTAGATGGTACGTTGAAGAAGCGTATGAAGAACAGTTTTGTGCATGGCAATGTGAAAGCAAAGACGGGTACGCTGACGGGCATCATCTCATTGGCGGGTTACTGTACCGCAGCCAATGGTCATGAACTCTGTTTCGCCATCATCAACAATGGTATCATGCATGGCAATAATGCCAGACACTTTGCAGATAAAGTATGTACTTTGCTCTGCCAACCGTGAGCGTTAGTTGATAGTTTATAGTTGATAGTTAATAGTTTTATGGAGGAAATTCGTAAGTTTGTAGATGAAATGATAACATGGGCAGGAGTCACCGGTGATTTCGTGCCGATGCTGCGCCATATCTTGCTCACCATTACTGCCATCCTCTTGGCGATGTTGAGCGATTTTCTTTGTCGCAAGATACTGGTTCCGCTCATCAGTAAGATTACTGATAAGACGGACATCACTTGGGATGATGTGCTGCTGAACAAGAAGGTGCTCACCTCGGCTTGCCATATTGTGCCGGCTGTAGTGATATGGTCGCTCATGCCGCTGATTTATCTGGAATATCCGATATTCAAGGAGATATTGGAACGGGCTACGGGCATTTATATCGTGGTGATGTCGGTGCGTACGGCTCTGGTCTTCATCGGGTCTTTCAAAGGATTGGAGGATTCTCAGGAGCGACGCTCGTCGGCTCAGCAGTATTTCCATACTTTCTGCGGTGTTCTCAGGGTATTGATGCTCTTCGTGGCTGCTGTGGTGGTGGTTGCCATCCTGTTGGACAAGAACCCGATGACCCTCTTTGCCGGTTTGGGTGCTACCTCGGCTGTCCTGATGCTGGTCTTCAAGGATACCATCTCGGGATTGGCGGCTGGTGTGCGTCTTACCAGCAATGATATGTTGCATAAGGGCGACTGGATAACGGTGAAGTCGGTGGATGCCAATGGTATCGTTGAGGATATGTCACTCACGACCGTGAAGGTGCGCAACTTTGATAACACCATCGTTACTATTTCGCCTACTACCCTGGTGAACGGTTCGTTCCAGAACTGGATTGGTATGCAGAAGAGTGGTGGACGAAGAGTGAAGCGCGTGGTTTACTTCGATTTCCGTAGTGTCCGTCTGGTGGATGAGACATTAAAACGTAATCTGCTTACCAAGCATTTCGCCACCGAAGATTCGTTTAAGTTGAAGGAGTCGTTGCAGAAGGCGATAGATAAAGATATACAAGAAGGGAAGGATATTGAGGATTTAAAGAATCCTGCAGCCCTTGCTCCTACCAATCTCCAGCTTTACCGTAAATTCATGGAGAAGTATCTGCGCCAGCGTCCGGAGGTCAATACCGATCTCACATTGATGGTGCGCCACATGGAAGCCACGCAATGCGGTCTCCCTATCGAGTTCTATTTCTTCATCAAGGATAAGGTATGGGTGAATTATGAGCACATTCTCGCCGATATCATGGAGCATGCCTATGCCTTGGCGAATGAGTTCGGTCTGAAGATTTACGAGCAATATCCGGAACAGTAATTACTTTGAACATTGAGATTTGAACATTGAATTTTATGAATAGTTTTTCGGCTGTCATTATCCGTTGGTTTCGTGAGTATGGTAGGGATTTGCCTTGGCGCGAAACCAAGGATCCTTATGCCATCTGGCTGAGCGAAATCATCCTTCAGCAAACCCGCATCGCACAGGGATGGGAATATTGGGAGCGGTTCATGAAGACCTATCCCAAGGTTGAAGACTTGGCTGCTGCCAGCGAGGATGATGTCTTGAAACTCTGGCAGGGATTGGGGTATTACTCGCGAGCCCGCAACCTTCATACTGCTGCCAAACAGATAGTGGAGCTCGGTCATTTCCCTGATACGCTTGAAGGTATCAAAGCCCTGAAAGGGGTGGGCGATTATACTGCAGCAGCCATCGGTTCTTTTGCCTTTGATATTCCGGCGGCAGTAGTAGATGGCAATGTATACCGGGTTCTTTCACGTTACTTCGGAATAGATACTCCTATCAACTCAACGCAGGGGAAAAAAGAGTTTGCTGCGTTGGCTCAATCACTCTTGCCTGCTTCGTCTGCTCAGCAACTTTCTGATACGGCATTATCGCCTGTTGCTGCCTATAACCAGGGTATGATGGATTTCGGAGCTATCCAGTGCACTCCCCAATCTCCAAAATGTCTTGTCTGTCCGCTTGCCGAAACCTGTGAGGCGTTGAGGACTGGAAGGGTAGAGAAGTTGCCGGTGAAGAACAAGACACTGAAGGTGAAAACGCGCCATCTCTCCTATATATATATAAGGTGTAAAGGCGAAGTGGCTATCCACCGTCGCGGCGAGGGTGATATCTGGCAAGGATTGTGGGAACCATATAACGCATCAGATGCTCCGCAACTGCCTGCCTTTGTCCATAATCCTCTTCTCCTGGCTAAGGATGTGAAGCATGTACTTACCCATCGCATCCTCCTTGCCGACTTCTATCTGCAGGAAACAGAAACCCGCCCCCTGCTCCCTGATGATTATATCTGGGTGAAAGAGGACGAGGTAGAACAGTATGGTGTTCCAAGGTTGATAGAAATCATGTTGGAAATGGTTCAAGCTAAATCATAAAAAAGAGGGTGTGTCATAAGACCATGACACACCCTCTCTTATTTATATATGTTCTGTTAGATATTTCGTCTCAAGCAAGAATTAGTAATTCTGTGCTTCAATCTGGAAGTAGCTCTGTGGGTGGTTGCAGACTGGGCAAACCTCAGGAGCCTTCTTGCCTACTACGATATGTCCGCAGTTAGAGCACTGCCAGATGCAGTCGCCGTCACGAGAGAAGACGAGCTTGTCCTGTACGTTCTTCAAGAGCTTGCGATAACGCTCCTCATGATGCTTCTCGATTTCAGCAACCATCTCAAACTTAGCTGCAATCTCCTCGAAACCTTCTTCGCGAGCCTCCTTTGCCATGCGTGGATACATATCGGTCCACTCATCGTGCTCACCATTGGCAGCAGCTTCCAGGTTCTTCTCTGTATCCTGGATAGCACCGCCCTCCAGATACTTGAACCACAACTTAGCGTGCTCCTTCTCGTTAGCAGCTGTCTCCTCAAAGATATTAGCTATCTGTACAAAACCGTCCTTCTTTGCCTTGCTTGCAAAATAGGTATATTTGTTACGAGCCTGTGACTCACCAGCGAAAGCCTCCTGGAGGTTCTTCTCTGTCTTTGTTCCTTTTAATTCCTTCATAATGTATTCTGTATTAAGTTATTAATATGTTCTTTATTATTTTCTTATACAAAGATATTGAAAATATTTCAAATATACAAATAAATTAAGAACTATTTAACTTTTTGGCGCTTATTTAAATAAAATAAAGCAAAACCAAGCATGGCAACACCGAATATCCACGAGATGATGGCACTCGTTACCATACCCAGCGTATGAGTGAATCCCGCCACAATGAAGGTGAAGAAACTCACACAGGCCACAGTCAGGGCGTAAGGCAACTGTGATGATACATGATGTACATGCTTGCATTCCGCTCCTGCACTCGCCATGATGGTGGTATCGCTGATAGGAGAGATATGGTCGCCACATACCGCTCCAGCCATACATGCCGAGATAGAGATGATGCGCAAAGGATCAGCACCAGGGAATACGGCGATGCAGATAGGAATCAGAATACCGAAGGTTCCCCAGGAGGTACCCGTTGCAAATGCCAGGAAGCCTGCTACCAGGAAGATGATGCCCGGAAGAAGCATCTGAAGTTCTGAGGCACTGCTCGCTACAACCGATGATACATATTCTGCCGCACCCAGCGAGTCGGTCATACTCTTCAGTGTCCATGCCAAAGTAAGAATCAGAATGGCTGGTACCATCGCCTCAAAACCCTTGATGAGACTACTCATCGCCTCATCGAAAGGCAAGGTCTTGCGAATGGTAAACATCATGATGGTAAGAATCAGGGCAGCCAATGAACCGATTACCAGACCCACAGAAGCATTGCTCGCAGCAAAGGAATCTACAAAGTTGAGATAGTTGGCATTATCGGCATCGAAGAATCCGCCCGAATATACCATGCCCGCCATGCAGAAGATAATCAGCATGATGATTGGTATCACCAGGTCGCTCACGGTTCCCTTGTTCTTGGAATCCTCTTCCTGTTTGGCTCCCACACCGTGCTCAACAATCTGCAGTTTGGTATCGCTCACCTCATCGAGTTTCCCGCCATTGGTTCGCTCGTACCATTCCTTCAGTCTTGCATCATACTTGCTCATCGCCTTGAAGTCGAAGCCCAGTATCACAATACCAAACATAAAGAGGATGGTAAAGAATGCGTAGAAATTAAAAGGTATCGCCTTGCAGAAAAGTGCCAGTCCGTTCTCACCGCCCGATACGAAGCCAGATACCGCAGCTGCCCAACTCGAGATAGGGGAGATGATGCAGACCGGTGCTGCAGTGGAGTCGATGAGATAAGCCAGCTTCTCCTTGGTAACACCGTTGCGCACTGCGATAGGGCGCATCACCGAACCCACCGTAAGGCAGTTGAAGTAATCATCGATGAATATCAGAATGCCGAGCAGGATGGTAGCAATCTGTACGCCAATCTTCGAGTGTACGTGCTTGGAAGCCCAACGGCCGAAAGCAGCCGAACCTCCCGCCTTGTTCATCAATGAAACGATGCTGCCTAATACCACCAGGAACACCAGAATGCCCACGTTCCATGGGTCAGAAAGGCAATGTATCAAACCGTATGCCTTGGCATCATCGACTTCACCTACAGTGTGGTTTGTCAGGTGAACGAGGAATCCGTCGAAACCTGTTCCCATCGAAATGCAATATTGAACGGCACCCAGTATGATACCGATAAAAAGAGAAGAATAGACCTCCTTCGTCTTCAGCGCCAGAGCGATGGCGACGATAGGAGGCAGTAACGACCATGCGGTCCCAATCATGTTGTAATCCATTTTATTGTTTTTGGGCAAAGGTAGTTTTTTTTGGTAATATATGCAAGCTTTTGGGCAGAAAAAATGGTGCTTATGGGTTGATATGGGCTGTTTTAGCATATTTTATCATTATAAAGTGTCGTTTTTCTATATTTTTATTGTATCTTTGAAAACTCAAATTGCAACTCAATCTGAGATAGAATGGAAACTCAATTTTAACAACTTAATAATGGAGGACTAATTATGAACATCAATTCTGGTATTAAGCAAGCCGTGATTTTAACCATCGGCATCATCATGCTTGGATTTTGTATCAAGTCGGGACTTGAAAGTGTGATTAGTAAAGACCGAAAGGTTGTAGTGAAAGGTCTTGCCGAAAAGGAGGTGGAGGCTGATAAGGTGACGTGGCCTATTGTTTCCAAGGAAATAGGCAATGACCTGCCTGAACTCTATCAAAAAATCAATGCCACCACGAGAACCATCAGAAACTTCCTGGTGGAGAATGGTGTTAAGGCTAATGAAATCAATGTGAATGCGCCTGTGGTCATCGACCTCAATGCTGAACGGTATGGCGAGAACCGACAGGGCTATCGTTATAACATTACTTCCATCATCACGGTTACATCGAAGAATGTGAAACTGGTCCGCAGTATCATTGCCCGTCAGGGTGATCTGCTTCAGAAGGGGGTTGCTATTGTGGATGGTGGTTACGAGAATCCGGTGAAGTATGAGTATGTTGCCTTCCGTCAGATGAAACCTAAAATGATGCAGGAGGCGATAGAGAATGCTGAGCAGACTGCTACCCAATTTGCTGAGAACAGCAAGAGTAAGATAGACAAGATTATGAATGCTGACCAGGGCCAGTTCTCTATTGAAGACCGCGATTCCAATACCCCATATATTAAAAAGGTAAGGGTTGTTACTACCGTTACTTATTCTTTGAAGGATTAGGAGTAGTGATTAGTGAGTAATGATTAATTGTAATAAGAGGGTGGGTTATAGCCTAATGGCATACCCTCTCAAATTAAAACAACGAAAAACTATGAAGAAAATCATATTAGCAGCTGTTTTATTTCTACCATTTCTTGTTTCTTGTTCTCAGAACAGGAAAGCACCTGCTGTTTCTCCTCAAACGGCTGTAGGGAAAACTGAGAAGAATGAAACTGCCAAGGTGCAATATCTCACCACATCTGATTTCAGAAAAAAGATTATGGATTACGAGGCTCATCCGGATGAATGGGTATTCGCCGGTTCCCGTCCTGCCGTCATCGATTTCTATACCACCTGGTGTGGTCCTTGCAAGATGATGGCTCCCGTAGTGGAATCTCTCGCCGGGAAATATGCCGGCAAGATAGATTTCTATAAGGTGGATATCGACCAGGAGTCCGAACTTGCTTCTGTTTTCGGTATCAGCAGCATCCCTACCTTCCTCTTCATCCCCGTGAAAGGCAAACCATCTGTGCAGATGGGTGCTATGCAAAAGGAGGATTTCGAAGAACGGATTGATAAAATTAAAATAAAATGACAATTTGGTAGCATCTCAAATTTCCATGCCTCTCCTTACCTATATGTAGGTATTTTCGGGCGAATACCTACTTTTGATGATGCCAGGAATTTGGAGATTTGTCAGATAATACCTAAATTTGCACTCGGAAAAAATTTTTTATGTAATTAAAAGTATTATAGAATTATGATTATTGAAAATGTTCATGCAAGAGAAATCTTGGATTCTCGTGGCAATCCTACAGTAGAGGTTGAAGTTTCATTGAAGTCAGGTGTCGTAGGTCGTGCATCGGTTCCTTCTGGTGCATCAACTGGCGAGAACGAGGCTTTGGAACTTCGTGATGGCGACAAGAACCGCTATGGCGGCAAGGGCGTCTTGAAGGCCGTGGAGAATGTGAATCAGGTGATTGCTCCGGCTTTGGTAGGTTTTTCTGCCTTGGAGCAGCGTGCCATCGATTATAAGATGTTGGAACTCGACGGTACCAAGACCAAGTCTAATCTGGGTGCCAATGCCATCCTCGGTGTTTCTCTGGCTGTGGCTCATGCTGCTGCTGAGTATCTCCACATCCCATTGTATCGCTACATCGGCGGTTGCAATACTTACACCCTTCCTGTTCCTATGATGAACATCATCAATGGTGGTGCTCACTCTGATGCGCCTATCGCCTTCCAGGAGTTCATGATCCGTCCTGTGGGTGCTCCTTCCGAGAAGGAGGCTATCCGTATGGGTGCTGAGGTGTTCCATGCCTTGGCTAAGCTCCTGAAGAGCCGCGGTCTTTCTACTGCCGTAGGTGATGAGGGCGGTTTTGCTCCCGCACTCGATGGTATTGAGGATGCGCTCGACAGCATCTGCCAGGCTATCAAGGATGCCGGTTATGAGCCAGGAAAGGATGTGAAGATTGCCATGGACTGTGCTGCCAGCGAGTTTGCCGTTCAGGAGAATGGTGAGTGGTTCTACGATTACCGCCAGTTGAAGGATGGCAAGAAGAAGGATCCTAATGGTAAGAAACTGACTGCTGCTGAGCAGATCAAGTTCCTGGAAGAACTGATTACCAAATATCCTATCGATTCTATTGAGGATGGTTTTGATGAGAACGATTGGGACAACTGGGTGAAGTTGACTGCTGCCATCGGCGACCGTTGCCAGTTGGTAGGTGACGACCTCTTTGTTACCAACGTGAAGTTCCTGGAGAAGGGCATCAAGATGGGTGCTGCCAACTCTATCCTCATCAAGGTGAACCAGATTGGTTCTCTTACCGAGACACTGGATGCTATCGAGATGGCTCATCGCCATGGTTACACCACCGTTACTTCCCATCGTTCTGGTGAAACCGAGGATACAACAATTGCTGATATTGCCGTAGCAACTAACTCTGGTCAGATTAAGACGGGTTCTATGAGCCGTACCGACCGTATGGCTAAGTACAACCAGCTTATCCGCATTGAAGAGCAGTTGGGCAATAGCGCAGCTTACGGTTATACGAAGTTGAAATAGAAACGATGATATGAAATTGGAAAACACCAATTTCACCATAACAAAACATAATTAGTAATAACTGAATAGATCAGATACGAAATAGATGGGCATGGATGACTGTGAGGGTTGTCCATGCTTTTTTTCTTCTATGATGTATCTGCATCTTCATGTGTTTAACTGGATAACTTCGATATATTTTATTGATTATGACAAACGTATTGATTAGTGCTGCCGGACTTTGCGGTGCCACGATTATAGGTGCCATTTTGGGATTCTTCGTCAAGGAGTTGCCTCACAAATGGAACGACACCGTATTGGGATATTGTGCCGGAATCATGCTGGCAGCTTCCACGTTGGGACTGATAGTGCCAGCCTTCGAACAGACCAGTCTTTGGTGGCTGGTAGTAATCGGCGTGATGGCAGGAGCCCTGTTCCTGAATGTGCTAGACCTGGTAACTCCCCATCTTCATCACATCACGGGACTCGACCCCGAGGAGCATCGCAACAATGCCCGACTCAGTCATGTGATGCTCTTTGTGATGGCGATAGCCCTACATAAACTGCCCGAAGGCATGGCGGCTGGAGTGAGTGTCTGTTCGGCAGAGGGAGCAACGGAGTGGGGGGTATCCTTCGGTATCGCCCTGCAGAATATCCCTGAGGGAATGGTGATTATTGCTCCTTTGATGATGGCTGGTGTTACAGCAGTCCGCACCTTTTTTATTTCCATCTTCATCGCCCTGCTCGAAGTGGTAGGCATTCTGTTGGGTTTTGGCTTGGGTTCAGCCTCTTCCACCTTCCTCCCCGTGATGTTGGGCTTTGCCGGTGGCGCCATGCTTTATGTAACGAGCGATGAGATGATTCCCGAAACCCATGCCCATGGCTTTCAGAAGCAAGCCACCTACGCCCTTCTCCTGGGCTTCATCACCTTTGTGTTGATGGAGAAATGTGTGTAGTCAGATTCTGATGAGCAGCATATAGCAGAGGGCGCCTGCTGCTATCGACCACATCATATTCCTTTTCCATACGTGGATGAGAATGGTGAACTTGGTTTATTTTGCTGCTTTCTGTTGTAAATTTGTTGCAAAAGTGTTGTAAGTTTGAGCTTTTTTATTAATTTTGCAAGCACAAACCAAATATTGATAAAATATGGCAAAAATTATTGTAAATACAACAGAAGTTTCTGTTTTGAACCTAAATGGTGAGGACTATATCTGTCTAACAGATATGATGAAAGCAAAAGATGGTGAGTTTTTTGTAACAGATTGGTTACGTAATAGAAATACATTGGAATATATTGGAATTTGGGAGAAGATATACAATCCGAATTTTAATTATGGCGAATTCGCCATAATTAGAAATCAAGCGGGATTGAATCGCTTTAAAATAAGTGTTAAGGATTTTGTACAGCGTACTAATGCAATATCTCTTCAATCTAAAGCTGGTCGATATGGTGGAACTTATGCTCATAAAGATATTGCATTTGAGTTTGCGATGTGGATAAGTCCTGAGTTTAAAATCTATATGGTCAAGGAGTTCCAACGCTTAAAAGCGGAGGAACAAGCTCAATTGGGTTGGTCTGCTAAGCGTGAACTTTCTAAAATCAACTATCGCATTCATACTGATGCGATAAAGCATAACTTGATTCCTACTGAAATTACGCCTGCGCAAGCTTCTCTGATTTATGCAAATGAGGCTGATGTTCTGAATGTGGCAATGTTTGGTATGACTGCGAAGCAGTGGCGAGATCTGAACCCCGAAAAGAATGGTAATATACGTGATTACGCAACTGTCAATGAGTTGATTTGTCTTTCCAATATGGAGAATCTCAATGCGGTATTTATTGATCAAGGAATGCCACAAGGTGAACGTTTGGTTAAGCTTAATCAAATAGCAATCCAGCAAATGCGTGTATTGGAGGATGATGGGGATGATAGAAAATATTTGAAATGATGTTTGTAATTTTAAAATTGTAATGAATGATTGTGACAAATCAAAAGAATAAAAAGCGGTGGGCTTTACGAAAAAAGCGACACCCCTATGGGCACGAGATGTTTTCTATAGGGATGAATAGTTACGCGCACCAGTAAATGTAATCGTTAAAATGCATTTTTAAAGCTTCTAAAACAATAATAACTACTTGAAATACAGAAATATAAAAAAGCGGAGCGTGATTTCACAACCACACTCCGCGCAAACTTAAACAACCAATAAAAGAAATAGATTGATCGTTCAATTGTTATATCTGATGAAGAGTAGCTCTTACTAGAGCTTTGTGTTATTATCTGTCAGAAATATATCTTATGTTGGAAGACATTGCTGATTAGCGGATGAACAGAAGCTCACGATACTTAGGCAAGGTCCAGAGCTCATCGGCTACTGTCAACTCCAACTTGTCAATCTGATAACGGATTTCCTCCATCTTTGGAGCTACCGTGTCATGATAAGCTATCGCCTTATCGTGCTCATTCTCAATCTTGTTGGCTACCTTGCGGGCATTAACCAACTCCTCAACACCGGTCTCGATGATCTGAGTGCGCTCGGCAATCTTCTTGATGATATTGATGTTGCGGGCAGTCAACTTCTTGCCTTCCTCGTCACCGAAGATATCAATCATGTTCTCCACATTCTTGGCCAACTGACTCTGATAGTGAGTAGCCACAGGGATGATGTGGTTCATGCTCAAGTCGCCCATTACACGAGCCTCAATCTGAATCTTCTTGGTGTAGGTCTCCCATTTCACCTCGTTACGGGCTTCCAGCTCGTTCTTCTTCATGACACCCATATCCTCGAACATCTTGATAGATGCAGGGTCGAGATAACGCTCAAAAATCTTTGGACAGCTCTTCTCGCAGTCCAGACCACGCTTAGCAGCTTCCTCTACCCACTCATCTGAGTAACCATTACCGTCGAAACGGATTGGCTTGCAGGTCTTCAAATCCTGACGAACGATATCGATGATGGCAGAAGTCTTGTCCTCACCCTTGGCAATCAACTCATCCACACGCTTCTTGAAGTCGGTCAAAGCCTCGGCTACGGCGGTGTTCAATACAATCATTGCTGATGCACAGTTAGCCTCAGAACCTACGGCACGGAACTCGAAACGGTTGCCGGTGAAGGCGAATGGTGATGTACGGTTACGGTCGGTGTTATCAATCATCAACTCTGGAATCTCAGGGATATCCAACTTCATGCCCTGCTTGCCAGCCACGGTGAAGAGATCCTTCTTGTCGGCTTTCTCAATGTGCTCGAGAAGGTCGGTCAACTGCTTGCCGAGGAATGAAGAGATGATTGCTGGAGGTGCCTCGTTGGCGCCCAGACGATGAGCATTGGTTGCACTCATGATAGATGCCTTGAGCAAACCGTTGTGCTTGTATACACCCATCAAAGTCTCTGTGATGAAGACTACGAAACGGAGGTTATCCTCTGGTGTCTTGCCAGGACCATGAAGCAGAATGCCTGTATCTGTAGCGAGACTCCAGTTGTTGTGCTTACCGGAACCGTTGATGCCTGCGAATGGCTTCTCATGGAGAAGTACGCGGAAACCGTGATGGCGAGCCACCTTCTTCATCAAGCTCATCAGGAGCATGTTGTGGTCAACGGCAAGGTTGGTCTCCTCGAAGATAGGTGCCAACTCAAACTGGTTTGGTGCTACCTCGTTGTGACGGGTCTTGCAAGGAATACCGAGTTCAAGAGCCTGGATTTCCAAATCCTTCATGAATGCCTGAACACGCTCTGGGATGGCGCCGAAGTAGTGGTCGTCCATCTGCTGGTTCTTTGCAGAATCGTGACCCATCAGGGTGCGGCCTGTCAACATCAGGTCAGGACGTGCAGCATACAAACTCTCATCTACCAGGAAGTACTCCTGCTCCCAACCGAGATTGGAAATAACTTTCTTGACATCAGGGTTGAAGTAGTGGCAAACCTCTGTAGCTGCTACGTTTACAGCGTGCAATGAACGGAGCAATGGAGCTTTATAGTCGAGTGCCTCACCTGTATAAGAGATGAAGACAGTAGGGATACAGAGTGTATCGTCGATGATGAATACAGGAGATGTTGGATCCCATGCAGAATAACCGCGAGCCTCGAAGGTAGAGCGGATACCGCCAGATGGGAATGAAGAAGCATCAGGCTCCTGCTGAACGAGCAACTTACCTGAAAATTCCTCGATCATACCACCCTTGCCATCATGCTCGATGAAGGCATCGTGCTTCTCGGCAGTACCTTCTGTCAATGGCTGGAACCAGTGGGTGTAGTGGGTTACGCCATTCTCGTCAGCCCACTGCTTGATGCCTTTGGCTACGGCGTTGGCGATGTTACGGTCGAGACGTGCTCCGTTGTCGATGACATCTACCAGTTTCTCATAGACATCTGCAGGGAGATACTTGTACATCTTCTGTCGGTTGAATACCTTCTTTCCGAAGAATTCACTTGGTCGCTCGCTAGGAGCGGTTACCTCAACAGGCTTTCTCTTGGAAGCCTCTGAAACAGCTTCAAATCTTAAGTTGCTCATACCTTATATAATTTAAAATTTCTGATTTTCAATGTTTTTATAATCTGTTGGAACGTTTATTTTCCCAGCCATTTGGCGATTCTCTCCATGGCTTCCTTGCAGTCCTCATGCTCGCCGAAGGCGGTGAGTCGGATGTAGCCTTCGCCCGATGGGCCGAAGCCGACACCTGGAGTGCAGACTACGCTGGCACCATAAAGCATCTCTTCGAAGAATTTCCAGCTTGGCGTGTTGTTTGGCGTCTTCACCCAGAGATAAGGTGCATTCTCGCCGCCATATACTCTCAAGCCGAGTTTCTGGAGCTCTGCTCTCATGAAGTGGGCATTCTCCATATAGTAATTGATGGTTGCCTTCACCTGTTCCTTACCCTCTGGGGTGTAGATGGCTTCGGCAGCACGCTGGCTTATATAGCTTGTACCATTAAACTTGGTGCACTGGCGGCGGTCCCAGATAGGATTCAATGCCACTTCCTCACCTGCCAATGTCTTTGCCTTCAACTCCTTAGGAACGATGGTGTAACCACAACGCACACCGGTGAATCCGGCAGTCTTCGAATAACTGTGGAATTCTATCGCTACCTTTCTGGCTCCACGAATCTCGTAGATAGAATGAGGAATTGATGGGTCGGTGATATATGCCTCGTAGGCTGCATCATAGAGGATGATGCTCTCGTTCTTGATAGCATAGTTTACCCATTTTCTGAGTTCTTCTTTCGAGATGACCGTACCCGTAGGGTTGTTTGGATAACAGAGATAAATCATGTCCACACGGTGGTCTGGAATCTGAGGGATGAAGTCATCGCTCTCATCGCAAGGCATGTAGGTTACATTGCTCCACTTGCCGTTCTCGAAGATTCCCGCTCTACCTATCATCACGTTAGAGTCTATATAAACCGGATAAATCGGGTCGGTAACGCCGATGTTGTTATCCCATCTCAGAATCTCCTGGATATTTCCCGTATCGCTCTTGGCTCCATCGTTTACGAATACCTCGTTGGCGTCAAGATGAATGCCACGTGGCAGGAAGTCGTTCTTGATGATAGCCTCTCGGAGGAAGTCGTAGCCTCGCTCCGGACCGTAGCCTCTGAAAGAAGCCTGCTCAGCCATCTCGTCTACTGCCTTGTGCATCGCCTTGATGACGGCAGGGCAGAGAGGCTGGGTTACATCACCGATGCCCAGACTGATTACACGCTGCTTTGGATGTGCAATCTTGTAGGCGTTCACCTTCTTTGCGATGTCGGCAAACAAGTAGTTGTTGGCCAACTTCAGGAAATGTTCATTAACTAATGCCATATTTTGTTTCTCCTTTTATTTGTGGTCATTATCGACCATTTGTTATTTAAGTTTGCGTTCTCTTTTTAAAATGTTGAGTGTCATATTGTTTTAATGTTGAGTGTTGAATGTTGAGTGTTGACTTGGTGGGTGCAGTTAAATTCAACATTCAACATTCCACATTCAACACTCTAGAGACTTTGTGGGTGCAGCTAAATTCAACATTCAACATTCCACATTCAACACTCCCTATATTAACACTCCAACTGGATTTCTCCTTCGAATGAGAAGGCTGCAGGTCCCGTCATGTAAACATGATCATCAGCCTCGCTATATTCTATCTGTAGCGTTCCGCCATCCATCACGATACTGCTTTTTCTTCCAGTACGCTTGGTAAGGGCTGCGGCTACGGCTGTGGCACAGGCTCCTGTTCCGCAAGCCATTGTTATTCCGCTTCCCCTTTCCCAAACTCGTGTCCTTATGGCGTCTGTGTCAGTTACTTGTGCAAATTCTATGTTGCATCTCTGGGGAAATGCCTTGTCTCTTTCCAGGATTTTACCATAGTGGGCGATGTCGATGGTGTCGATGTCATCCACGAAGGTAACGAAATGCGGATTACCCATGCAAACATAGGTGCCTTCAAATTTTCTGCCGTCAGCTTCGAGCACCGAAGGGCCTAAGAATTGCTCGGGATTTTCAAGTTGGGGTTTCAGCATGTCTACTGTTACCGATTCCACAACTTCTTTATTATCCTGAAGATGAAGTTTCAATATCTTGATACCCGAAAGCGTTTCCAGTCGGATGGTGTCCTTTCGGGTCAATCCTTTTTCGTAAAGATACTTACCGATGCATCGGCTTGCATTGCCGCACATCATCGCTTCTGAACCATCGGCGTTGAAGATACGCATCGAATAATCTGCTCTTCTGCCGTCGTGCGGCTTTCCGATGAGAACCAGTCCGTCGCTTCCTATGCCCGTGTGATAAGCACTCCAGGCAATGGCCGCCTTCTCTGGGTCAGGGATGTCGTATTGTTGGGTATCTACATATATATAATCGTTACCCGCTCCCTGCATCTTTGTAAAATGAACTGTTTCTTTCATCTGCGTTGTTCTTTATGTTTGAATACTCTTCTTTTATCTCTCATGTCTTATCTCTTTTGAGATTTGACTTTTTGCTAGTCTTTCGAATATTTCGATGACTATTTGTTTGATTTCGGTTGCAAAGGTACGACGATTTGTTGAAATATGCAAGAAAATAAATGCAGAAATCTTGATTATTTTTCGCTATCTTACAATTTGTATCATAAAATTGCTTTCTGCCTTACAAATTGTAAGGAGAATATGATAAGCCTCGATAAATTTAAAATGTTCGATAAAAAGTAAAAGCGAAATGTTTTTGTTTTCTTTAAAATGCTGACAAAATGTATTAATTTTGCAGCCGAAAACGAACATAATGTAAAAGAAAGGTTTAATTTGAATAGCAACCAATGAAGGTCCGTTTTCGAAAAGAGACAATCAATAAAAGTATTAACACATTATTAATTATTAAAGGATTATGAAGAAGATTGAGGCAATTATCCGCAAGTCTAGATTCGAGGATGTCAAGAAGGCGCTTTTAGCAGCAGACATCGAGTGGTTCTCTTATTATAATGTAAGAGGTGAGGGTAAAATGCGCCAGGCTCGCATTTACCGTGGTGTGATGTATGATACCAGCAGCATCGAACGTGTGCTCCTGAATATTGTGGTTCGTGACAAGAATGTGGAGCCTACCATCGCCGCCATCCAGGGCGCTGCACAGACCGGTGAAGTCGGAGACGGCAGAATCTTCGTGATTCCTGTACTCGATACCGTTAGAATCAGAACCGGCGAGCGAGGCGACATTGCATTGTATAACGCTGAGAAAGAGGAATAATTTAAAATGTTGAATGTTAAGTGTTGAATGTTGAATTAGGCATTCTTACTTATCTTTAATAAATATTATTTAGTATTCTAATTTAACTATAAGATATTTTTATGAGCAGTTTATTATTGACGACACTTGATACGGGTAACACAGCGTGGATGATCATGGCAACCATCTTGGTGCTTTTGATGTCAATCCCGGGTATAGCACTTTTTTATGGTGGTTTGGTGCGCCAGAAGAATATCCTCAGCATCCTGATGCAGACGGTATTCATCGTGGCAGTAGTCAGTCTGATATGGGTAGCCTTCGGTTATTCCTGGGCTTTCTCTACAGAATATGCCGATTCGGGCAATCCTCTGGCTTGCGTCATCGGTGGTTTCGATAAATGTTTCCTCCACGGCATCGGCTTGGATGCCATCATGCCAACAGGCATTCCGGAACTCACCTTTGCAATGTTCCAGTGCATGTTCGCCCTCATTACTCCAGCCTTGATTCTCGGTGCTTTTGCCGAGCGCGTGAAGTTCAGCGGATATGTACTTTTCACCATCCTCTGGGTTATCATCGCTTATCTTCCTATGGCCCACTGGGTATGGGGTGGCGGTTTCCTGCAGGAGATGGGAGCCATCGACTTTGCGGGTGGTACCGTAGTTCATATCAATGCCGGTGTAGCCGCTCTGGTCATGGCACTCTGTGTAGGCAAGCGAGATGATTACCGTGCTGGTCATCCTATCACACCTCACAACATCACCTTCGTGTTCATGGGTATGTCATTCCTCTGGTTGGGATGGTTCGGCTTCAATGCCGGTAGCGGTCTGGCAGCTGATGGTCTGGCAGCCAACGCCTTCCTCGTAACCCATATCGCAACAGCAGCGGCAGCCACTACCTGGATGCTTATCGACTGGATTGTGAACAAGAAGCCAACTACGGTAGGTGCTTGTACCGGTGCTGTAGCCGGACTGGTAGCCATCACTCCTGCAGCCGGCAGTACCGATATTTTAGGTGCCTTCTGCATCGGTATCATTTCCACCATCGTCTGCTTCTTCATGGTAGCTGTAGTGAAGGAGAAGTTCAAGTATGATGATGCCCTCGATGCCTTTGGTGTTCATGGTATGGGTGGTATTCTGGGTTCTATCCTCACCGGTGTCTTCGCCACTCAGTATGTAACAGGAGCCGAAGGTGTACAGGGTGCCCTCTATGGCGACTGGCATCAGCTCTGGATTCAGGTCATTGCTACGGTAGTGAGCATCATCTACAGCATCGTAGTTACCTATATTATCTTCAAGGTAGTAGATAAGAGTGTAGGTGTACGTGTTGACAAGCGAGTAGAGGAGGAAGGTCTCGACATCTACGAGCATGGTGAGAGTGCTTATAGCAACTAATTGCGAAATTCGATTATCAGCATAAAATTTAGGTCAATGGTGTTTCATTTTGAGGAATGAAACACCATTTTTTTACGATAAATCCTCAACTTGCACAATGAAAATGCCTCAACTTGCACAATGAAACTTTTAAGTTGTTGATATTCAATAATGTTATGCCCACTATTTTCCCAAAGAATTCCTATATATAATAATGTGTAATACCCGTTTCTCCTTAAATCTTCTAGTTCTTTCCCTTTTGGGATAATTTTGCGAAAGTAATCAAATTAGCTGCTGGTCTGTGAACGCTGAAGGTTGATGCTATTTTGTCGGTGTAAATGTCGGTGTAAATATTGTTTTGGCGGTAATGTGGCGGTAATAGTGGCGGTAATGCCGATGTAAATGTCGGAGAAAAATGTCGGAGACATGTCGGTAACATGTCGGAAAGAAAAATAATTGAAAACCAATATGTTATCGTTTTATGGGAAGTTGGTTACCGACAATAAATGTCGGTAACTTTGTCGGTAACCATGTCGGAGACTTCAAGGGTGGTAAAAAGAGATTTGGCGGTGATGCAAAAAGTGGGTTTCATAAGGCACGAAGGTAAAGATAATGCCGGTGTTTGGGTGATACTTGAACAAGGAAATACTAATTCTTAATAGTGTTAAATATGAAGCAAAATAATAATGAACAATTTGTCTTCGATATGTTCGAAGAGGTTACAACCGAAAGCATCGCTGAGGCTCGGAATGCATACACCTATGAAGAAATTGATGGGTGCTATCAGGAGGCGAAGGAGATAGCTGATCATGCAAGGAAGAATTTGCTGGAGAAAATGGAAGGTACATAAAACCTATACTCCCACCGAAGCGGGAGTATAGGTTTTACCCTACAGCAATTACTGCCTTGTAGTGAGAAATCTTATTATATGATAAAGATATAGCTGTAGTTCCGTTGAGAAATTGATGGTTGTGCAAGCGGATTGCCTTTCAAGTATTATTAATATAGCTTTGTATGTACTGCCTAGATAAATCTTTTCTTGCAGGGAATGTTAGCTCTAGAGTTTCTGATTCAATGTGATGGTTTTGCCAAGTTTAGTTCTTTGTAATAATAAGTGATTTCTTTGCTGTAAAAAGCATCTTTTTCAGAAAAAGTTATGGCGTTTTCATATTTTTTTGTATATTTGCTGCGGATTTGTCGAAAGTCATTTCTGGATATTATAAAAATGATGAGAAGCCTTAGGCTTGGAATCACTTCTTTTTTAGTAAATTGATAGATTATGGTGTTATGTTATAATAAAGAAAGCGGTAAGTTGTATCATGCAAATAGTGCCCCAGCTACAGATGTGCTTTTTAATAGCTATGAAGATAAAGGTTTTAAGGAAAGTGAAAAAATCAATGTAGCAGGTACTGGCTTTTCCTTTGTTATTAAAAGCAATTTTGGTTATGGAAATGCATCTTATTTGCAGTTTAATGCTACTTATGAATCAAATCAATTATTTGATTTTGAAGCCGACTGTTGTAGTAAAAACAGTTTGCCTTTTTTCTCCGTTCCTCCTACTACGGAAAATTGGGACAAACTCTTTTGTAAAATAGAAGAAGTATTTAGTCAAAGAGAAACGTGGAATGTTAATAGTTTTACAAAGTTCCTCATTTGGTTTGATTCAGAGTATTCTAATCTTAATGATGAGGAAATTGAAAAGAAACCGAATTTCATTATGGGAAAGATAATTACAGCTTTGTATGGTAGAATTCCGATAAGTTTATCTGCTAATCCTTTATTGGAACCTTATCTCATAAAGATGTGCAAGGTTGGTCTAAAAATTGTCCGTAAGAATATTACAGGTAGTGCTTTTCAAAAACTTTCTGAAGAAAACAGAAAGAAAGGAATGGATGCTATATATATGTTTTTAAAGTATAGTAATTTAGAACAATTATTATTTGAATAACTATGGAATATAATGATTTTTTAAATACTGATATTAGCTCTATCGATTTTTTGTTAGAAGAGCGTAACATTAATGATCCGATATTCACTTATCCTATATTTGTGACCCAAAATTATTCTCAAATTTTGGAGCTTAATCCTATGTTTTATTCTAATGGTGGGTTTTATCTTATAAGGGATAAAATAATTGCGCTCGGACAGACCAATAAAGAGCAGCAACCACACTTGTATTTGAAATATTCGTCTAGGTTTTATAATGTTTATGTTGAAGATAAAAATTGTAGTTTTGTTTACACTTTTTATTCAAAATCTTCATTTGTAAAATTATATTCCTATTTTAGCGAAGAAGGAGAAGGGGTAGGCGGCATGGAATTAACAAAAGATGGAGGAGTTTTGTGTTCTAAGAGCGAAATTCTGGGAATGGCTTGTGTCGAAATGAATACTTCTATAAGTCATGAGGCGATTTTTGTACTTTTACTGCGAAGCCCTCGTGTAACAAAGACATATAGATTGTTTAAAGCGCTAGAAAGTAATGAGCTTATAACGTTGCCTTTTGAGTCTAACAATTTTAAGCATCATAGAACTATAGTTTTAGCTTACAGCTTCCTTCATGATTTAAAAAAATATTCAAGTCAAGTATCAAAGTGGATAATGATTAATAAAAAGGAATATTTTGGGTTTAGTTCTTTTGTAGAGAATAACTATGAGCATTTAGATAACGAACAAAAAGATGAGTGTGTATTTTTGTATCCTGAACTATATAAAAAATTAACATGTTCTGTTTCAGCACAACAATACTTAATTGTTGAGCATGTTGTAAATCTGTCAAATTTAATTAAAGAATATGGCTTTGATGGGCTATATAGTTATATGTCTATTATGCAAGATGAAAAAATGCTTAATCTTGTTAAACTTGTTGGAAAAAAAGTTTTTAATAATAAACAAATCGCTATTACGGCTCTGGGTAAGAAATACCAACTCCCTTTGATACTTGCTTTATTTTTTATAAATGTTCAATATCCTAATCAGCCAACAATAAAATATCCCACAGGTTTTTGGTTGTATTATCTCCTTTATAATATCAGAAAAAACAGTGATGCTGGTGAACTATCTTTTGTAAATACATTGTTGGCATTTACATTACTAAACAATATGCCTGCATTCTCAAATGTTATGGAATTCGTAAAAAAACAGTTATGCTATATAGAAATAGGTGGTGAATATAACTATACTTCTTGGAATTTTAAAAATAATGATACTGCTGTTTTTGAATTGTTTTATTTGTTTACAAATGGATGCACTTCGCAAAGGATGTATTTTTCTAAAGCGGAACAGATAATTTGGAATAGTTCATTAGAAAATGAACTTGAGTGTGAAAAAATATTAAATTGTCTAAATAGAGACGTGAACCATTTTTACTCAGGACTTCCCCAACAAAGAGACTATTATGCAAATGCTTTATTTGAGTTTATCCAGGAAAGAATATTGAGTAAAAAATTTGATTTTAGTGAGTTTTATTGATGGTTAAATTTTTTGTGCTCTCCGTAGAAAAGAGTATATAAATACTTTTAGAAATATTTTTAAAGACAGGTTTTCTCTGTGTAGTTTTGTAAGATTATAGTACTGTTAATTTCGGGGTGTTTCTATTTGAAATGATAAAAGAATTGCTAAAAATATAGGGTAATGCATTTTAAATATTGTAATGCCAATAGTAACGGAATCTGACTGACAAGAAATTATTCTGATTTTCTGTCGGGCAGATTCCTTTATTCATCTCAATCATATTGTGTTCGTTCACTATCTTGTTCACTATTCTCACTCACTTGATTCCTTCTCTTTTCTGAGAAGTTACTTTAACTTCATGAGTATTAAGGAATCGGCCAATCAATTAGGTTTGGAGTTTGATGTAGAGTAAGGCTATTATATTTCGTACCGGAGTGGTTGTTCGGAATTTCCGAACAACCACTCCGAATTACAAGAGTAGATGATGTGGATTCAACAAGCGAAACTTAAATCTTAGTATTGTTTGCAGTGATAGTATGGTATTATCATCCGTTGGTTTATTCTTCGGAACTAAGAAACACCATTTGCCCAATAGATAAGAAAAACAATGCTGATGTGACGATAAGGGCTAACACGCCGTAGATTGATAGGGGATTGTAAGCACAGTATCCTATGCAGGCAACCCAAACAACGAAGGATAACAAGGCTGTTGTCCCCCAACGCTCATATTTCTTAGAGTGATTCTGGGGAGTATCTTCGCCTACTACTTCAATGCTAACGATTTCTACCTTAATTTCATGTTCAGGCTTGTTCGATTCTTCGTTGTTGTTTGCAGCGTCTGATATGCTGTTGTTGTTCTGATAATCCTTTTCCATAACGCTTAGTTTGAATGTTTACGCCACAAAAAATATTGATTACTTCGTTTTTTGTACGAAGAATTTTAGCAAAAGAAATAAACTTAACGTTAAATAGGCTTTGTAAGAAAAAAGTGGCTTGTCGGAATTTCCGACAGACCACTCACCATGGAGCTTTAGAGGGGAAAACACAGAGCCTCCAATCTGCATCGCAAAAAGTGCAGAAATTGAGTGTGATTCAGAAAGGTTTAGTAAAGAAATTAGCAAAATCTGGCTATTTTTCTTTATTTAACTCCGAAATTGAGTGGAATGTCAGAGAAAATCTTTAAATTTGCATTTAAATACAATATTTTGTAAAGAATGGAAGATAGAGAACTATTACAGAAAAGTGACCCAGAGTTTGACCGCCTCGCCTTTACGGTGTTGGCTATCGAGGCTTCGGCACAAAAAATGGGTATATCGCCGTCTGAAATGAGAAAGCGATTGGATAAGGTGGGGCTAATCAAGAGTCTCATTCAAGATTGCTATGACACTCTACATACCGAGAGCCGAGAAGCTGTAGCAAATGATGTGGTCGAAGCTCTTAAAAATTGGGAAAGAAAAGAATAATGGAAAAGCAGTTCAAATCATACGAAAGGATATAATTATGTTGGACTTTTTATTATGGAATAAAATCGCTCGTATCATAAAGCAATTAGCCGATACGTTACATATATCAACCGACAGAGCATTACAGATATTCTATGACTCTGATGTTTGCCGTATGTTACATGACAAAGAACTTGGCTTGCATTTAATGAGTGATACATATATTGTAAATGACTTGATAGAAGAGCTAAGGAATAAGCAATAGCAAAACGATGGATAATTAGAGGAGGAAGATTATTTGTACTGTAGCACCTTGACTGTATGTTTAGTATGGTCAAGGTGCTATCTTTATGTAATAATGTGCAAATGTGTCTCCTTCTGCTATCGCATTCGACTCCTTCAGCTATCGCATTCGACTCCTTCAGCTATCGCATTCGTCTCCTTCAGCCACTGCATTCGACTCCTTCAGCCACTGCATTCGACTCCTTCAGCTAATGTAGCCGTCTCATTCTGCCAACTCAGCCGTATGTGTCAACTCAATGAAGTAGATGAACTCGTGAAATGAAGTAGATGAAGTCGTGAAATGAAGTGGATGAGTTCGCATAATGAAGTTCATGATTTCGGCACAATTGCCAATACATGCGAATGGTAAAGCAAAAAGTGGTTTACTCCTACCTTTATGATTCTTATACGAAAATGTTTTTCTATTCTTATTGACACATCTGTCACCAATGCATTTAACTCTCTGATTATAAGTGAATAATGCGTGGCAGTAAGCGGTATTTTTATTGCCACCTAATGCCACGCATTGCCACACTCTTTTTGTAAGCGGCTCCGCATTTATACCTTGCCCTTTATCGTAAAAGTTCTTACCTTTG
>ERZ1023886.48-NODE-48-length-51000-cov-45.822946_pt1 | contig 51000 bp, 47 predicted proteins | sample MGYA00380395_ERZ1023886 | MGnify/ENA primary metagenome ERZ1023886 (study PRJEB33179, sample SAMN07449002) | human gut metagenome | biome: Human-gut; feature: Human associated habitat; material: Faeces | host: Homo sapiens | place: India: Bhopal | collected... | reverse complement strand
GATTGTCCTTCAGGTCGTTGTCTTTCTCGGCAGCTTCCCAAAGGCGGAAAACATCATTCTCCTGGATATCCCAAACACTGCTTTTTGACAATGTTTTGAGGGTGATAGTCTTTTCTTGTTTCATTGTTATAAATGTTTTGAATGCAAAATTAAATACTTCTTTTTATATATCCAAATTTTCAGCCTGTTTTTTTTCTATTTCCACGATTTTTTTTCTTTTATCCCGATTTCTTGTGCACGTTTCATTTTTTTTCATTATCTTTGCAGCTAAAAATACCGAAGTAAAAAGAATTATAGAATGAGTGAACCGTTAGCTGAAAGAATGAGACCCCGGTCGCTTGCCGACTATGTGGGTCAGAAGCATCTGGTGGGGGAGGGTGCCGTGCTGCGCAGGATGATCGACGCAGGCCGCATTTCCTCTTTTATCCTCTGGGGACCTCCGGGCGTGGGCAAGACCACCCTGGCGCAGATTGTGGCGCAAACCCTGAAGGTGCCTTTCTATACCCTCTCTGCCGTAACCAGCGGCGTGAAGGATGTGCGCGAGGTGATTGAGCGTGCCAAGAGTGGAAGATTCTTCAACGCTGCTTCACCTATCTTGTTTATAGACGAAATCCACCGCTTCTCCAAGAGTCAGCAGGACTCCCTGCTGGGCGCCGTGGAGAAGGGCATCGTTACACTGATTGGTGCCACCACCGAGAACCCGTCGTTCGAGGTTATCCGTCCGCTACTCTCCCGATGCCAGCTCTACGTGCTCAAACCCCTGGAAAAGGAAGACCTGGAGGGACTCCTGCAGCGTGCCATCACCCAGGATGTGGAACTCAGCCAGAAGAAGATCAATCTGAAGGAAACTGCGGCGATGCTCCGGTTCAGCGGCGGCGATGCCCGGAAGCTTCTCAATATCCTGGAACTGGTGGTGGAATCGGCAGAATCTGATGAGGTGGTCATCACCGACACGATGGTAGAAGAACAGCTTCAGCAGAATCCCCTTGCTTACGACAAGCAGGGCGATATGCACTATGACATCATCTCCGCCTTCATCAAGAGCATCCGTGGCAGCGACCCCGATGCGGCGCTCTATTGGATGGCGCGCATGATAGAGGGAGGCGAAGACCCGCAGTTCATTGCCCGCAGAGTGGTAATCAGTGCGAGCGAGGATGTGGGACTGGCGAATCCCAACGCCCTGCTGCTGGCGAATGCCGCCTTCGATACGGTGATGAAGATAGGATGGCCCGAGGCGAGAATCGCCCTTGCCGAGGCGGTGGTCTACCTTGCTACCAGTCCCAAGAGCAACAGTGCCTACCTGGGCATCAACGATGCCATCGCCACCGTGAAGCAGACCGGCAATCTGCCTGTGCCGCTGCATATTCGCAATGCGCCAACCAAACTGATGAAGGACCTGGGCTATCACGACGGCTATAAATATCCGCACGATTATCCCGGTCATTTCACCGAGCAGCAGTATCTACCCGATGAACTGAAAGACGCCCGCTTTTGGCATCCGCAGCATTCTCCTTCCGAGGAGCGCCTGTATAACTGGATGGTAACATGCTGGGGAGAGCGGTTTAAGAGTTAAAAGTTTATAGTTTATAGTTGATAGAGCCTAGCGGGATTGCTATAAACTATAAACTATAAATTGTCAACTATAATAAATTACGAGAAAAAATGACTATTCATCAAGACCCGGAACTCGTATTGACGCTGCAGCGCGTCATCGAGTTCATTGGAACCTTTGCATTTGCCCTTTCGGGCATCCGACTTGCCGCCTGCAAGCATTACGACTGGCTGGGCGGCTTTGTGTGTGGCGTGGCTGTAGCCATCGGCGGCGGAACCATCCGCGATGTGATGCTTGGCCAGCATCCTTTCTGGATGCTCAGCCCCATCTACCTTTTGTGTACGCTGTTTGCGCAGCTGGTGGTCATCGTTTGCCACCATTATCTCAAGCGTCTCGACAACACGTGGTTTCTTTTCGATACCCTCGGTCTGGCACTGTTCAATATCGCCGGAATCCAGAAAACCCTCGATTGCGGTTTCCCGTTCTGGGTAGCCATCATCATGGGCTGCATCACGGGTTCCTTCGGCGGCGTAATCCGCGATGTGCTGCTCAACGAGGAGCCAGTCATCTTCCGGAAGGAGATTTATGCGATGGCATGTGTGCTGGGCGGCCTCTGCTATTGGGGATTGACCTATCTGGGCATGAGCGTCTACATCACGTCCACCGCCTCATTCCTCACGGTCTGCATCATCCGTCTGCTCGCCGTGAGGTACCACATCTCCCTGCCTACGCTGCGCGATGAGACGAATGAATAATTTATAATGAATAATTTATAATTTATAATTAAACAAAAACAATTAAAAATTAAGCAATAACAATAATTAAACAATAATTAATGAGAAGAGAGAAAATAATTTGGATGCTTCTGTTGGCGATGATGCTGATGTTACAGCCTACATCGCTGATGTTACAGCCTTCATCGCTGATGGCACAGAACAAGCGAGAGTTCCGTGGCGCCTGGATTCAGTGCGTCAACGGACAGTTTATGGGGAAGAGTACCCAGCAGATTCAGACGATGCTTTCCAGGCAGCTCGACGAACTGCAGAAGGATGGCGTCAATGCCATTATCTTCCAGGTCAGAGCCGAGTGCGATGCACTCTATCCCAGCAAGATAGAACCCTGGAGCAAGTTCCTGACGGGTGTGCAGGGCAAGGCACCATCCCCTTACTGGGACCCTTTGCAGTGGATGATCGACCAGTGTCACAGCCGCGGCATGGAACTCCATGCCTGGATCAACCCTTATCGTGCCAAGCACGGGTCCACATCCCTGAGCCAGGTATCACCCCGAAGCGTGGTGAAGACCCATCCTAATCTCTGCTTCAACTACGATAATCTGGTGCTCCTCAATCCGGGACTCCAGGAGGCAGCCGACTATACCTGCCGTGTGGCAGCCGACATCGTGAGCCGCTACGACATTGACGGCTTCCATATCGACGACTATTTCTATCCATATCCCGCAGCCGGCAAGCAGATTCCCGATCAGCAGCTCTTCCGTCAGCAGGGCAGGGGATTCAGAGACATCGGCGACTGGCGACGCGACAACGTGAGCCGCTTCGTCAAGCAGTTGGGCGAAACCATCCATGCCGTCAAGCCATGGGTGAAGTTTGGCGTATCACCATTCGGCATCTATCGCAACAGGCGCAATTCCCCAATCGGTTCCAACACCTTCGGATTGCAGAACTACGACGACCTCTATGCCGATGTGCTCCTCTGGGTGAACAATGGCTTCATCGACTACTGCGTGCCTCAGATTTATTGGGAGATAGGCAACAAGGCTGCCGATTACAAGACCCTCATCCAGTGGTGGAACAAATATGCGGGCAACCGACCTCTCTATATCGGCGAGGACATCGAGCGCACCGCCAAGTATCCCGACCCTGTGAATCCACGCAGCCACCAGTTGCCAGCCAAGCACCGTCTGCACCAGCAGATGAACAATGTGCAGGGCACCGTGCTCTGGTATGCCCAGACAGCTGCCGACAATGTAGGCAACATCGGTCATACCCTGCGCAACTATTATTGGAAGTACCCGGCCCTCCCGCCGTTGATGCCATTCCTCGACAACAAGGCGCCGAAGGCAGTGAAGAGTCTGAAGATGGAGTGGACAGCCCAGGGCCCGATGCTCACCTGGAAGGCTCCGAAGGCGAGCCGCCGGAAGTGGGGCGATGTGGCAACCCGCTTTGCCATCTATTGTTTCGAGAAGGGATCCCGCATCAACCTCAATGATGTCACCGCCCTGCAGGCTGTGGTTTATGGCACCCGCTACAAACTGCCTTACCTGAAGGACAGAAAATACACCTATGTTGTCACCGCACTCGACCGTGTGGGCAACGAGGGTAAAGGTAAAAAGAAGACCATTTCATTTTAAAAAGAAAACCGTTTCGCTTGAAGCGAAGCGGTTTTTTCTACATATATGAATATCTATCACTAATAAAACTTAAATAATATCCCGATTGTTTGGCTGATTTGTATTTTTTCATTAATTTTGCAAGCGAGTTTGAGAATATCCGCATAGGAATTGCTCAAGCAGATTGCGGAATACAGCTTCACCTGGGTTCGGGGTAGCTCCGTAACCAGAAGCCTCGAGTTTGAGGTAGCCTGGTCAATCTACAGGCTTCTTGGCCGTTTGGCCGAGGGGGTAGAGAAAATATATCCTTTCCAGAACAACTTTTTTTGATGAATTTAAACAAGCCAATTCAAGAAGATTCCATCAATTGGTATGCACTTCATGTATATAGAAATAAGGTGTCAAATTGCCGCGACATGGTCAATGCAATCAATCCGAAATCTGATATTCAGGAATTCGAAAAGCAGGAATTAGAAAGACAGCAAAAGCTTTGTAATTTCCTGAAAGACAAAAAAATACGGGGGGGGTAAAATGTCCTTTTACGCTCCGTTGGTGAGAATCGACCGCGTTAATCAGTATGGCAAACGGGTAGTAACCGAAAAACCGCTCATTCCATCACTCTTTTTCATCCAATGTACGCTCCAGCAGGTAGAGGAATTCGACCAGCTGATGGGCAACCTTACCCGTATCTATACCCATCTTCACGAGGGGAAGATACAGCCCATAGCCATCCCTGAGCGCCAGATGGAGATGTTTATCCAGGTATCATCAGGCGACCAGGAAGGACTGGAATATTATGGTGCCGATGCCTTCGACTGGAAGAAGGGCGAGAAGGTGAGGGTGACAGACGGTCGCTTCAAGGGACTGGAAGGCGAAATCAAGCGCATTGACGGAACCAAGCGCCTGGTAGTAGCCGTAGAAGGTATCTGCTGCGTGGCTACCACCTATATTCCCAGATGTTTTCTGGAGAAAATTTGAATCATTTGATATTTTCAATAATATAATAAAAACAAATTGTATATTTTTTAAAAATTTGTCTCAAATAATCATCATGAACATGAGTTCAAAGAAAGTTATGTGGTCAGGAGTGCTAGGGATAGCACTCCTGATGGTTTCTTCATGTAAGACTCCATCTAATATTTCCTATTTCCAGGATTTCTATAACAATCCGGATACAGTGATAAATCTTCAGAATAAGGTGATAACTATCAAGCCTACAGATAAATTGTATATCGGCGTGAAGAGCAAGGATCAGCAGATTTCGCAGCTCTTCAACCTCACGGGCGGAAACAGCAGTAGCAGCTCCAACGTAAGCAAGGATGCTTATTATTATACTGTGGACGGTAAGGGTAATATCGATTTCCCTGTGTTGGGAACCGTTCATGTGGCAAACCTCTCGCGTGAGCAGGTGGCTGAGAAAATCAAGAAAGCGTTGATAGAGGCAAGCCTGGTCAAGGATCCTGTGGTTACCGTGGGCTTGAGCAATCTCCATTACTCCGTGATGGGAGAGGTAAACCATCCAGGACAGTTTGCCATCGAAGACGAGAAGGTTACCATCCTCGATGCCATCAGCAATGCCGGCGACTTAACCATCACCGGTGTGCGCGACGACGTGATGGTGCTCCGCCAGGAAAACGGCCATCAGAAGATTTATAAGATCAACCTCTGTTCGGGCAAGGATGTATTCTGCTCGCCTGTATATTATCTGCAGCAGAACGACGTGGTGTATGTTTCGCCTAACGATACCAAGAAGCGTACCTCTACCGTGAATGGAAACACCATCCAGTCTACGGGCTTCTGGCTGAGCGTTTCTTCACTCGCCGTTACCATCCTCACCTTCCTGAAGGTTAATTAATAGTTGATAGTTTATAGTTAACAGTTAATAGTTAAGAATGATACAGAACTCTAATCCGGCGAATCAGATGGGTCCTAATCCGATGCTTCGCCGCAACCAGGCAGATGATTTCATCCGCCTGCAAGACCTCTTTTATCTCTGTGTAGCCAGATGGAAATGGTTCGTGCTCTCTCTCATCATTACGATGGGAGCTGCCAGCTATTATATCCTCTCTACACCGAATGTATATCAGCGCACGGCTTCCCTGCTTATCAAGGATGAAAGCAAAGGTAGCTCCATCAATAATGATGTGGAGTCGATGTTCTCGGATATGGGATTGGGAGGCACCAAGTCGAACGTTAACAACGAACTCATTGCCATCAAGTCGCCTTCCGTTCTTATGGAAGTAGGCAAGCAGCTGAAACTCAATGTGGATTATGCCGTCGATGGACGATTCCACCGCAATGTGCTCTATGGAAACGACCTGCCTGTCACCGTGCAGTTCCTCACCATCGGCGAAGAACACTATGGTTCGATGACCGTATATCTGAAGGAGGGAGAAAAGTTTGAACTCACCGATTTCAAGGGTACATCTTCTAATGGAACTCCAGTGGAGACCAACAAGACCATAACAGGTAAGCTGGGCAAACTGGTTCAGACTCCATTGGGCAAGGTGAAGCTGGAGGCTGCACCATCTTACGCTGCCTTTATCAAGGGTGGCGATGCTCCGGCACTCTACGTAAGCCATACCGACCTCTATTCCATGACCAATCGCATCTTGGGCTCGCTCACGGTGGGATTGAACGAGGAGAAGACTACCATCGTAAATCTTACCTATACGGATGTACAGACCAAGCGTGCCGAGGATATCCTCAACACCATCATCGCCGTATACCGCAAGAACTGGCTCGACGACAAGAACCAGATGACCGTTTCCACCTCCCGTTTCATCACCGAGCGCCTTGGCGTTATCGAGCATGAGCTGGGCGACGTGGATAAGGATATCTCTTCCTTCAAGAGTGCCAACCTGCTGCCCGACGTAGAGACAGCAGCACAGCAGTATATGCAGAAAAGCAGCGACCTGAGCAAGCAGATCATGGATCTCAACTCCCGCCTCTCCATTGCACAGTATATCCGCAGCAGTCTCGTAGGCAGAGTGAGCAAGAACCAGGTGCTGCCATCCAATACCGGTATCGACAGTCCGGGCATCGAGCAGCAGATTGCTGAATACAACAAGACCCTGTTGGAGCGCAACAACATCGTTGCCAACTCCAGCGAGCAGAACCCTTTGGTTGCCGATTACGACCAGAACCTGAATGCCATGCGCAGAAGTATTACGGCAAGTATCGACAACTTTGTGGTAACCCTCCGCACCCAGCTGGGTACCCTGCAGGCTAACGAGGCGCATACCACCTCGCAGATTGCCAGCAACCCTAACCAGGCTAAGTATCTGCAGACCGTAGGCCGTCAGCAGAAGGTAAAGGAGGCGCTCTATCTCTTCCTCCTCCAGAAGCGTGAGGAAAACGAGCTCTCCAAGGCTTTCACCGCCTATAATACCCGCGTCATCACTCCTCCTACAGGCAGCAACCTGCCTGTGGCACCAGTGCGCCGCAACATCCTGCTGGTGGCATTCGCACTGGGCTTCCTCATTCCGGTGGTCATCATCTTCGTGCGTGAAAACATGAACACCACCGTGCGTGGTCGCAAGGACCTGAAGAACGTAACCATCCCATTCCTGGGCGAGATTCCGTTCTATATCAGCCGCAAGAACCGTCCTGCCCTGAAGCAGCGCATCCAGTTCTGGAAGAAGCAGAAGGAGACCCGCGAGGTTGTGGTGAAGGCTGGCAAGCGCGACATCGTGAACGAGGCATTCCGCGTGTTGCGTACCAACTTCGAGTTCACCATCGGAGCGCATCCTGAAAAGAACGTCATTGTCATTACTTCCTTCAATCCGGGTTCCGGAAAGAGCCACCTGGCTGTCAACATAGCCATGTCGCTCGCTATCAAGGAGAAGAAGGTGCTCGTCATCGACGGTGACCTCCGCCATGGTTCCACCTCTATGCTCGTAGGCAATCCTGCCGAGGGCTTGAGCGACTATCTGAATGCCAGAACCGACGACCTGAAGGGCATCATCTGCCATGGTGAGGAGAACGGACTGGTGAAGGATTTCGACATCCTGCCTATCGGTACCATGCCTCCAAACCCAACGGAGCTTCTCTTCAGCGAACGTTTGGAATCGCTTATCAATCAGCTTCGTAAGGAGTATGACTATATCTTCATCGACTGTCCTCCAGTAGAGATCGTAGCCGATACCCAGATTATCGAGAAATATGCCGACCGCACCATCTTCGTGGTTCGCAGCGGACTGATGGAGCGCAGCATGCTGGGCGACATCGAACAGCTCTATAAGGAGAAGAAGTTCAAGAACATGTCGCTTATCCTCAACGGTACCAAGGCTCAGGGTGGCCGCTACGGTCATTACTATCGCTACGGCTACCACTATGGTTATAGCTATGGCTATCATTATGGAAAGGAAAGCTAATCTTAGTTGATAGTTTATAGTTGATAGGTTTTTGACAATGAATATATTCCGCCAGGTGTTCCGACGTATTCATCATTCTTCGGAAAAAGGCAAACAGGAACGTTTGCCGAAGGAAAAACTGCCCCAGGGCATTGACTGGCATTGCCATATTCTGCCGGGGGTGGACGACGGATTCCAGGAGATGGAGAAGTCGCTGGAAATGCTTGCCACCTACGAGAAAATGGGAATCAGGGAAGTGTGGTTCACCCCTCATATCATGGAGGATGTGCCCAACACCACCGCCCATCTGCGCCAGGTGTTTGCAAACCTGGAAAACAAATATCAGCAGGATTTCAAACGGAGAAATCCTGCTGACGTACAGATGCTGAAACTTCATCTGGCTTCAGAGAACATGCTCGATGCGCTCTTCGAAAAGCGCCTCCGCAGCAACGACCTGCTGCCCATCGGCAACGAGGGCAACTGCCTGCTGGTAGAAACCAGCATCTTCTCGGCTCCGATGAACTTCAGGGGACTCCTGGAACGCATCAGGAACAAGGGATATACCCCCATCCTGGCGCACCCCGAACGCTATCTCTATATGGAGAAAAGCGACTACCAGGCACTCAAGGCGCAGGGCATCAGATTCCAGCTCAACCTCTTCTCCCTGAAAGGCCAGTATGGCGACAAGGTAAAGAAGCGGGCAAGATGGCTCCAGCAGCAGGGCATGTACGAATACACGGGCACCGACCTCCATCGCCCCGGTGTTTTTCATAGATATTGGTAGGGGAATTGTTTGTTTTAACCCCTACAGGATTGTACGCAGAAAGCCGAAGCCACGGCTGTGAGCACGGTGATGAGCAGATTGATGATCTTCTTGATGGTATCTCTTTTCATGGGCAAATGGGTTTAAAAGTTGAAATTGAAATGAATTAAAGTTGAAATTTTGCCCCAGCATCGAAGCAGGGACATTCCTTGGGAGTGGTGCCAGGCAAATCTCGATGACCCAGAATCACGGCACGTGGAAACATAATCTTCAGCTTCATCAGCAGGTGGCGAATCACCTCGTATTGATCGGCTGTCAGCGTGTCGGCAGGCCTGCCGTCTTCATCCAGTCCGCCCTCGTAGCAGATGCCGATGGAGCAGCGGTTGTAGGGACGTGCATGAGCACCCACCTCAAGCAGTTTGCGAAACTGCGTCAGCGTGCCGTCTTTGCGGCAATAGTAGTGATAGCCCGCCGTGCGGAAGCCGCGAGCCTTGTGGTCGCGCACCAGCTGTTTCTCCGTATAGTTGCGGTTGCATCTGGTTGCACTGCAGTGAATCACGAGGAAGCGCACGCTCTGGGGTGAATCCATCATCGTGCCGCCTTCTGTAAGGGCAAGGAGAAGATGCTCTGATAGCACCTCCTCGTCGCCAATGGTCATGGGAAATTTATCTGTTACCATTGTGCTGAAAGTTTTAAAGTTCTATGAGTGGGGGCGGTATAACGCCCCCGACTTCTAAATAGTTACGTCTGTACTGTCGCCTCCGGACTCAGTGCCCGAACCGCCGGTCTGTGATCCGCCGCCTGAGGTTTGAGATCCTCCCTGGTTGCCGGAACCGCCCGCATTGGTATCGCCCGATCCGTCTGGGTCGGTAGTGGTACTGCCCGTGGTCTTCTTTTTCTTGGTGCCATACTTCTTGAGGTTGGCCTCCAGGTTGAGGTTCACGGAACGCAGGTCGCCCGTGGCACGGGCTCTCATTCTCACGCCCAGGATATTCTTGAGCACGGAGAAATCCTCCTTCGTGGCTGCACCCTCCTTGTTCTTGATACCGATGTAGAAGATGGCAAGGTTGTCCAGCTTCACGTTCTTACCGGCGAGCAGCAGCTCCTTGATGTGTACCACGGCATCCGTCAGGATTCCCTGAATGGTGCCGGCAGAGAAAGGCGAGTTGTAGGTGTGCATCTGTTCGGCTAGCGCCTCCAGGTCTACCGTCTCGCTCACATGAGGCTTGGCATAATACTTGCCGTAGGCCTTCTCGTTCTTCACGTTGTTGTTCTTCTTCAAATCGTATTCGATCATAGGCTTTTAAATGAATTGAAAGTTTGTAAATTCCGTCTGTGCTGAGCACTGGCGGAGTCATCATTCTGATTGACGATGCAAAGATACAACATGCCGGAGAACGCATCATACGATGCATATACGATGGCTGTACGATATGCCCCGATATGCTCAGAACCACTTACGGTTCACCCAGATATTCATAGATAAGCAGCGCCATGCGCATGCTGAATGTCTTGTCGCGGGGGTGATAGCCCTCGTATTCCAGAGCCGCTACTAGCGGCTGACAGCGGTTGATCATCCTCATCAGATGGTTCACTGCCACATGATTCGATTGACAAGGAAAGTAGAGCTTGGCAAGCTCGAACTTATTATATATCTTGATTTTCATGACGATTTTTAAAAACAATTTATAAGAATAGTTCTTTTTTAATTTAAGTCTGAAGTCACTGGGAAGTGGCTGAGAGACGTTACTGTGAAGTAGCACGGACGTCACTGAGAGAGCGGCAGAAACATTCTGGCATATCGTCAGAACGTCACTGACCACCTCTCGGAACGTCACTGGCTATCTCTCGGAACGTCACTCTTCACCTCTCAGAACGTCACTTCTTGTTCTTGCCGTCATCGGCATCAGATATCTTCTTGCCGTCATCAGGAGAATCAGACTCCTTCTTGCCATCATCTGAAGAATCAGACTTCTTTTTCTTGGAGTCTTCCCATTCCTTAGGCGACACGATGGAGTCGGTCTTGATTTCGCCGGTATCCTTCTCGATGACAATCCAGCCGTTGCCCTTCGACTTGTGCAGCTTCTTGAAGCCCAGTCGGAGCATGATACTGGCTAGGTTCTGCTGGAAGAAGTTGCGGCTCAGCGCAGGGCAACCGCCTATGCGCTCCATGATCTCGGCAGAATAGCGGAACTTCACAAACTTAGGGTCGATGCCGTCTTCTGGAACACGGTAGAGTCTGAGTATCTGATCCTCCATATAGTTGGAAATCATAAACATCTTGTTGTGCTCGCGCATCACCTCGATGTCATCATAGGTAAGCCAGAACACCCACCCGTCTTCGTGGTTCTTCTTGCGCTTCATCACCTCCTTGCCCAGCGCCACTGCCTGCGCATAGACGTGCTGGTAGTCGATGGGGTGGTCTATCGGACTCTCGATGGAGTCTATCTGCCAGGGTGAGTAGCGGCGGTTTTCCTCGTCGCTGATAATCTGCACGCTGTTGCTGGTGCCGCAGAGGGCAGCACGATGGGGCAGTTCCGTGCGATACTTGTCGTAAGGACGGCGGATGGAGAAATAGAGCTTGGTAACGCAGCTCTTGAAGGCACTCAGGTTCTTGCCGAATGCCGTCTCAAACTCGTCGAGGCACATCAGCGCCTTGCTCGAAAATGCCTCCATGAAGTCCTTGTCGGTATAGCATGCCGTAGACTCATTGATGAAATAAGTTCTGAGCACGGCTGGCAGCAGCATGTTGAAGAAGGTGGTCTTGAAGATGCCGCCCTTGCCCACGAAGATGAGCACGGTCTGGCTCACCACGCTTTTGGTAACCCAGGAAACCACCATTGCCACAAACCACTTCTTGAAGAAATACTTGAAGTCTTCCATCGTATGATGGTAGCCGGCTATCTCGCTTACGTGGATGCGCTCGGCAAGCTGGTCAATATAGTCTGTCTGGCCGTCCCATTCGGGCAGGCTTCGCAGATATTCATCAAACGGGTCGTATGCATCGCTGAAGTCGCTGTTGATGATGGCATGCAGTCGGGGCATCTGCACATGCAGGCCGTCCTCGTCCATCTCGATCCATAGCGAGTTCTCGATGTTGTCGTCCATGCGCGTCCAGCGCGGGAACTTGCCGGTAAGCGGATTCTGGCAGCAGATTTCATAGAAACCCGTCACCTCGTTGTGGTGGAAGCGGTAGCGCATGTTGAGCCATTGCTTCACCGCCTTGGTAGAAGGGTTCTTGCCATACGATTCGCCCTTGCGCATGAAGTGCCAGGTGCCGCGCAGTTCCTGGTGTTTGTAGCACTGCTGCATGATGCTGACCGTCTTGGGATACTGCGTTCCGAACTCACGGTCGGCATAATCCGTAGCCTCCTTCTGGTCGATGTCGTATCTTACGCACACCAGTCCGAAGTGGTACACATAGTCGTTGTGGGTACCGGTGCCGAAAAACTTGCCCCACGATTCCAGCAGGTTCTTGATGTGGTCGGCGGCTTCCTCCATGGTAGGAATGCCCTTGCTCAGCTTCAACATCTTCTGGCTGGCAGGCTTGCGTCGGCTGTTGCGTTTGGCATACTTTTCTATCGTAGCCTTCTTGGTGTAGAGTCTTTTCAGATCCTTGGAGTCGGCTGCGAAAGCCTCGGCATCCCAGTTGAAGAAGGCAGTAGGGTCGTTGGCGAGTCCGCACATGCGGGTAATGTCGCAGCACTTCTCGTCGGCAGGTACGCCAAGCAGACGGGAGAAGTAATCCATCGCCTTGCGCACCATCACGTCGAAGAGTTCCACCACGGTAACCTCGTCATCATCGATGGGTAGGTAACGGCAGATGAGTCGGATGCCCATGCCGCTGGCGGTGATGTATCTGGCCATCACATGAGGGTCTGCATCCGCCTTCTGGATGACGCTATCCATCTTATCCGCCGGAATCTTGTCGATATCCACGGCAATCCAGTAGGTAGGCTGGGTGATGTTGGCAATCTGCTTGCCCAGTCCGTCCATGAGGGCGGAAGCCGTGATACCCGGCATCATGATCTTTGTGCCGTCGGCGAGTGACTTGCTGATAGGCAACTGCTTGCGATAGAGTTCGGTGCGGTTTTTGGTCATGGCATCAAACTTGATGATTCTCTCCAGCTCCTCCTTGTTGATGAGCTGATGACTCTCGCTGGAAGCGATGGTGCAGAAGAAAGAGGGTAGTACCTCAGCATTCTGCTGCGTTTTTAGGTGATGGTCTTGATTCATCCTATAATTAGTTTAGTTGTTTATCCAGGCGCCCAATTTTTAGGCTTTAGGATAGGCTGCTTGACTGCAACTGGCTGCAAAAGTAATCAAATCGAGAGTAATTGAAATGTTAAAATGCGGATATCCGCAGATTAAACATAATTTAATATTTTTTTTATGATTCAGATTTTAAAATCTGTAGTCCAGGAGATCAAGAACTCCTACGACTACAGACGGGCAAGGATTCCGTCGAAGTGAGTGTCAACAAGTTGGTGAACCAGTTCTTCTGGGCAGTTCGCCACGAATACAGTGAGGACAAGTCCGAGAATGCTCTTACCGAGGCTGAGAAGCATTGGTTATTGAAGAAGGAGGGTCTGTGTGAGGTATTTGGGATTTCGAAGGCCTATTGCCGTGACCTGAAGGATTTCGGTCGTCATCTGGGATTGAACGACTACGTGAAGGTAAAGAATTGGATGAAGTCCTACATGCAAGAAGAGGACAAGCCCCAGGTAGACGTTTTGGTAGACAGCTTGTTGAAGGCGAAATAGCCGGAGTCATGTTGAAAAGCATGATAGTGTGCGTCATGTAGAAATAAATGAAAGAAGTGTCATGTAGAAATACATGATAGTATGCGTCAAGTAGAGATACATGGCTGGTTCACGAGACGAGGAATGAAGGGGGTAAGAATGTGAACCCCCTTCATAAGAAATCTCTCTATATCAAGTGTTAAAAGCGCAATGTAACTATCTGCTATTCCTTTCTTTACATCTTTTGCACGTGCTGTCTATACAAAGTTACAAGTATATAGGGTTCATCGCTATTAAGAATTTCCGGTTAAGAAGTTCACGCAGATTCCGCAGATTCCGCAGATTTTTCCCGCGGAAGCCGTTATCGACAGAGTAGGGTATTTTCATCGCCCAGCCCGCAAAGGGCCAGGAAATCTGCGTCATCAGACCGAATAGGTCTCATCTGCGGATAAGATGTAGAATGAAAAATCTGCGTAAATCTGACCGAATAGGTCAAAAAATCTGCGTCATCTGCGAAATCTGCGTGACCCTTTCAAATTCCAGGCCGCAAAGAAATCTGTGTAAATCCGTGAAATCTGTGGGACATCGATGTGTTAAAAACCAGAAATTCCTTGGCTATTTCAGATATTTCCCTTATATTTGCAGAAAATTTAAAGAATTATGGTTATGAATATAGATAAGATGATTTCTGATTTAGATTCCTATTTCGAGAATACTCCAAGAGAGCATTTCGAGGAAATATGGAACGATGTCAAGAAGTATGAAGCATACGGTCCTGATGTCGAGGAATTCTTGTGCGAAAGAAAACGCAACAAGCCATTGTCGGTAAAATCGACAGAAGTGCCTGCTTCTTATGTACCATTGTCTGAAACACTTATGAAATCCATACCTCTTTTAAAATGAAAGAAGTTGAAATTTATCAAACAGTTTCAAGTGTTGGAACCTTTCATGACCGTGAGTTGTTAGGACCAATCTTCTGTGAAAATAATCCATGGTTAGGGAATGGATATTATTTTTGGGACAGTTTGTTGAGTAATGCAGAGTGGTGGGGAAAAACTCATTATCACAATGAGTATTATATATTCTCTAGTTCTTATGATGCACATACAGATTATCTTTTTGATTTAGTTGGTGATGCAAAGCATATTGATCTGTTATATCATTATGCTAGGGGATTGAAGAAAATTCTTGGATTAAAAACGATAAAGGTAAGTACTGTAATAGAGTTCATGAAGCGGGATGGTAAATTCCCTTTTATGGCAATTAGAGCAGAAGGAAGAAATGTCAAAAGTCAGAAAAACGCCATACTAGTTTTTGATGAGCAGGGTATGTATTATTTGCAGCCCATCCCTAAAATTCAATTGTGCGTCATAGACTGTAACCATTTCCTTATTTCTGATTATAAATTTTTGAAGGCGAATAACTAACCGAAGTGTCTGCCAATAAACACTCACTACGAAGAAAGGTATAGCAAGAAAGTCATCCGCTAGGCGACAAACAATCGCAATTTTATTGCGTAAGCACTCCAGCCAGCCCCTTGCGGGCACAGGCTCCGCTGGCTGACCAAAACTCTGGCAGAGCTATAGCGTCGCCAGCTACATCCTTCCCTTCTGAGAAGGAAAGGCTTGGTTAGGATGTGGAGCTCTCCTTGCAGGAGAGACGGAGAGGTAGAAAAAATCTCTTTCCAAGAGGTGAATAGTGGAGTCGGGAAAATCTGTGTAATCTGACCGAATAGGTCAAAAAATCTGCGTCATCTGCGAAATCTGCGTGACCCTTTCAAATTCCAGGCCGCCCAGGCCGCAAAGAAATCTGTGGGACGTGAATATCCCATTTAAATTCCATTCAAAACATAAATACCAAAAAGTAATTTTATTTTTAAAGATCCTCATCTTTTTAAATCCCAAATGTATCGAAACTACATCCCCTGAGAGGGGAAAAATAGCATTCCCTCCTCACCATGGCATCCTGATTTCCAAGAGAGAAAAAGATTTTCTCCCCAAGAATCAGGATGCTTTATAATAAAAGATTTTACAGCGAAAAGTAGCTTAGTAGTGTGGGCGCTACATAATCACCCGCAATGCATCCTGCAGCTTTCTATCGGAAGTTGGTTACCGATAGAGGCTCAGGATGCTATTATATAAGGAACTTAATTGAGAATGTGGTTTAATAAGCAAGATTCTGACGAGTTTTATCCTCCAAAAGATGAATATCAGAGAAAATATCGCCAAGCATTTGAAGGCGTTGTAGATAAGTATCTCATTCATCATTGTGATGATGAGAATGCCAAAATACTGATTTACATTGATCCTGAAAATGATATTGATTGGATTATGATGAAAGATCCTTTAAATGGAAAGGATGAATTAATTAAGGAGAGAGATAAATGGCTAGCCAATCTAAATATAGCACAAGCTTCACCATGTTTGAATCTGAGTGAGAAAAACATCATGAAGTTTAAGATAATGCTAGGAGCTGGTTATGAAAGTGCCTTATATGGAAATTTCGATTCAGTCCAATCATGTATAGACCAAGCTTTGCTTTTTCTAAAAGCCAGAAACAAAGAACAAAGTAGATACCTTATTTTAGGCGTATCAACGATAATAGTTGTTTTGTCTCTAATAGCAGATTACTTTAGTGCCGTGTTTTCTGATGAACAAATAGTCGGCTTAGAACTGGGTGTTCTTGGTTCTTATGTCTCTATTTGGTCAAGATTTGGAAAAATGAACCTGACAGGTTTGGCTTCTAAGAAGATCCATTATTTAGAGGCTTTTGCCCGTTTGCTTAGTGGAGGAATCTTTGCTTTTGTAGCCATATTGTTTGTTGATACAGGATTAGTTCTTAAAGATATCACAGTATCAAACTTGTGGGCTTATCATTGTATAGTAGGTTTTATTGCAGGCTTTAATGAGCGATTTGTACCTTCTATCATAGAGTCATTTACATCAAATACTACAGATGAAAAAAAGCAATGATTATGAGACGCAAACTATATTTAATTATAAGTGATGGTGGAGGAAACGCTCCTCTTCGTGGTGTTCACATAGATAAAGATAATTTTCTGAATTTCTTCAAATCTCCAGAAGGTGGAGCCTGGAAGGATGACGAGATAAGTGTATTTGATAAAAATAATTTTTATTTAGAAGCTCTAAAGATTAATGATCTTACGGCAAGAGTAAATAAACATCCGATAGATTTTTATTTAATAGTATTCTGTGGTCATGGATTTACAGATCAAAATCATCAAATTAATTTTGAGGTTCGTCAGGATTTTCAATTAAATCTTGATGATTTGCTCGGAGCAGTTGCTAGAAGTCGCTGTTTAGTGATAGCAGATAGTTGCAGAGCTATATATCATTTGCAGGAAGGTGGTCGTATTGCAGATGTACGCTTGTTTAGCACAAGTGAAGATGCAAGAAATAGTGCTTATGCAGATTTATGTCGAAATGAGTATAACGACTTAATAGAGGCTACTCCTTCAACAATGCAGGTGGTTTATTTCTCTAATTCTGATAATGAAACCGCTAATGAAAATCCTCGTGTTGGTGGTTTTTATAGTCATGAGTTGTTGGCTACAGCCAAAAAACAAATAGAAAAAATCAAAACTTTGCAGCAGCATGATAATCAGTCTTATTATGTGAGCATTGATGATGTTCACAGTGAGGCTGCTAGTATCGTAGCGAGCAAAACTCATAATGGACAGCATCCTGATATATATCTAAATTGCAGGTCGAAAGCGCGCTTTCCTTTTGTTGTTGTTCCACATTGGCAACTGCAATTATTAGATGACTGATAAGATTTTTGTAGATTATATCGCTGCTGTCTCATATATAAAATCGTGGGGACACCTTTACTAAAATAACAATGGAAAATAAAAGAAATACGAATGTAGAAGTCTTACGTTTAGTTCTTATGCTTGCCATTTTATGCTGGCATATATTGGTTCATGGGTATGGCTTCAAGAATTTTGGGTATGCTAATATGGAATGCTTAAGTGATGAAGTTGCAATAATTTTGGCCTCGTTACTTGCTCCTGCTACCTATTGCTTTATGTTTATATCAGGATATTATGGATTGAAGTTCTCTGTTAAAAAAGGCATTTCATTAGAACTTTGGTTAATTTTGGCATCATTGTTGACTTCTTTTATCGGTAGTTTTTTCTTTGTAAAACTTCCGATATTTGAGTTTGTAAGAGCTTGCTTCCCAGTAAGCACAGGGAAATGGTGGTTTATGACATGCTATATGCAGATATTCTTATTATCTCCGATATTGAATAAGGGAATCGATAATCTGAGGAAAAATAGTTTTTTGCTAATTATAGTTTTATTGGTAGCTAATCAAATCCTTTTTTTTCTTTGTTTAAGATTTCTCGGAGGCAACAATATTCTAGGATTGTTGACGATGTTTTTATTAGGTCGTTATTTTAATATTTACAAAATAGAAATTAAAAAGAATACAGCACTTCTCCTATTTCTGGCATGTTGGTTATCTCTTATAGGTCTGATGTTATTGGCGAATAATTATTGTAAGCATCACGTATTTACGTTGTTGAATTACAATACGCCTCTGGTTATGACTATGGCGATTACCGTGTTTTATTATGTAAAGGGAATGACACCACATTGTTCTCCAAAAATAAATACGTTATTGAAGCCTGTGCTCTTTATTTATCTGATTACAGATGGTTTATTTGTTCCTTTTTACGAATGGGTAACTTCTGTTTTGAAAGATGATATGTTGTTAGGTGTGTTGCTTGTTATAGCAATACCTGTTGTTTGCCTTTTAATTGGGCATCTGGTAATCAAATTTGTTGATTTTTTACAAAGTAAAATCAATATTCAAAAAATGGAAGAATATTTTAGGCAATAGGTAAGATTGAAAAGATATTTGTAGATTACATATTTTTATGGCAGAAAGAGAATCTAGAATAAAGAAAACATTACTAAACGCAAGGGTTAATTTTATATATTATTTTATTACCCTTATATTAAGCTTCTTTTCTCGTAAGGTATTCTTGGATTGCCTGGGAGCTGACTTCGTTGGTTTAACAGGCACTTTGCAAAACCTTTTGGGATTTCTCAATTTGGCAGAACTAGGAGTTGGATCAGCAATAGGTTATTTGTTATACAAACCTTTATATGATCATGATCAAGATAAGATAAATGAGATTATCTCTGTTATGGGATATCTTTATCGAATCATCGGATTGGTGATACTTGTTGCCGGTTGTATTTTAGCTTGTTTCCTTCCTCTGATTTATCCTAATACCGATTTTGGTATGGGAATCATAGTGTTTGCCTATTTTACATTCTTGGCAAGTACGCTGATTGGCTATTTCATCAACTATCGTCAGAATTTGTTGGGTGCTGATCAGCGTAATTATGTAGTAACAGCTTACTTTCAAACAGCAACAGTTGTCAAGACAATCCTTCAGATGGTATCAGCCTATTATACTGGGTCTTATTATCTATGGATGGTAATAGAATTAGTATTTGGTATTGGTTATTCTTTCATTTTGAACTGGAAGATAGACCAAACCTATCCATGGCTCAAAGCAGAAGTAAAATTAGGCAAGAAACTCTTTAAGAAGTATCCTGAGGTGATGCAGAAAACGAAGCAACTATTTATTCATCAAATTAGTGGCTTCGTGCAGTTCCAGACAACTCCATTTCTTACCTATGCATTTGTATCATTGAAGATAGTGGCATATTATGGTAACTATACCTTGCTGGTGGATAAAATTATACAATTAATGAATACTTTCTTAAGTAGCATTAATGCCAGTGTGGGTAATTTGATTGCTGAAGGTAATAAACAGAAAATTATGGATGTCTTTTATGAGAATTGTTCACTCCGTTATTTGTATGCATCGTTTATTACTTTTGTTATTTACTTATTTTTAGAACCCTTTATAACAGTTTGGCTTGGGGGCGAGTATCTTTTAGGGCATGTTGTTTTAGTATTGTTATGCTTAAAGATGTATGTACAAGTTATGGCTGGTAAAACTTATGCATTTATTTATGGCTATGGTCTCTTTGCTGATGTTTGGGCAGCTATTGTGCAATCGGCAATATTCCTAGTAGTTGCCATTTTGGGTGGATATTATTATGGCCTTTCTGGTATTATTGTTGCTAGTATTATAAGTTATTTTGTTATACAAAGTCTTTGGAAACCCTATTATTTATTTAAAAAAGGATTTATGGAATCTTTACTTCCGTATGTGACATATAGCATAGGTATGAATGTAATCAATATTATAGCAATATTGTTACCTACTTATATCATGCAACAGTTATTTCCTATAAAGAATACTTCATTCAGTAGTATTATTGTGAGTTTTATATTCACAATGGCTGTCTATTTGATAATTACTCTTATTTTATATCTATCTTTATCAAAAAGTTCTAGGCGACTTCTCCGTCGCCTGGCTATTAGTATTTCATTAAAAAATAAATTATAAAATAAAAATGAATATACAGGTTAAAGAAATTTTGTACTTGTTGTTTATTCGTGTTCCTTTCTATATATTAGGAAAATATCGGAAAAATCATGTAAAGGTACATTGGGGAAGAGGATTGCATAATTTTGGAGATTGTCTGCAACCTTCCACTTTGAAGCATTATGGACTAACACCTTATTATGTAACGAGTATGGAAAAAGCAGATGTTATTATGGCTGGATCAATTCTTCAATGGCTTTCTCCTTCCTATGAAGGATATATAATAGGAACAGGCGGTGATGACAGAAAGTATAATTTTCCTAGTGCAAAGGTACTTGCTTTAAGAGGCAGCAAAACATTGCATAATTTTTCAAAAAAATCTTCATGTATTTTAGGAGATACTGGATTGATAATGCCTTATGTCTTTCCTAATGTTGAAGAAAAAAAATATGATTTAGGTGTCATTCCGCATTTCGTAGATGAGTATAATGAGAAGTTTCTTCGTTTAGCTTCATTTCCGAAAGTTAAAATTATTAATGTTTTGCAATCTCCAGAAAAGGTTATTAAACAAATAAAACAGTGTAAATATATAGCTTCATCTTCTCTTCATGGTTTAATCATTGCTGATGCTTATCATATTCCAAATATAAGAATTGTGGATTATGATACTTTTGCATATCCTGCATGCAATTATAAATTTGAAGATTATTATTCTGCATTGGGCTTGGAAGATAATCCTTTTGTCATGAGAGGAAATGAAAGAAAAGATCAATTGATAGCATTAGCTACTGTTAAGCCAGTAGAAAAAATAGAGAAAATCCAAAAAGCGTTAGATGAAGTTATGCGGCAGTTCGCACATATTATTAAGCAAAGGCAGCGATGATATATTATATAGGTTTAATGTGGTGAATATGAATGAATTTCTAATTAAGTTTGAATCGTGAAAATTTTGCAAGTCGCATCGGGTGATTTCTTTTCCACATACGGAGGAGGTCAAGTCTATGTTAAGAACATTGTGGATGAAATGATCAGCATGCAGATAAATGTATGTGTTTTGTCCTTTGTCAGCTTTCATCATGAAGTGAAAGCAAAGCAGTATAAAGGTATTCCGCTATATGAAATTGGTACAGGACTGGATGAGGATATAGAAAAGGTAATAGATATACTTCATCCTGATGTAATACATACCCATAGTCATAAAGCATTAGTATGTAGCATCGGTAAGAGAAAAAATATACCTGTTGTGGTAACTTCCCATCATGGAGGTATTTTATGTCCAGCTGGTACTTTGTTGGATTGTGATGACGCAATTTGTTATAAGCCCGTAAGTATCAATAATTGTACAAGATGTTGTCTTCGCAATATTCGTACAGGATTATATTGGTATCCACTCGTATCTCTATTGTCTAATAGCGAGTATGTTAAATTAGGGCATTGGTTGCAAGATAAACCTTTTGTGCCTTTTATATCCCCTATTGGTGGAGTAGCTCTTGCTATTGAGCGTAAGAAACAAGAGTGGAATACAATCATTGAAAAATGTACTCTTATGATTGCCCCTTCTTATGCTATGGCAGATGCAATGACGATGAGAGGACTAAATAAGGAAAAGTTAAAAGTTGTACCACATGGCATACCGATGCCTAATATAACAATTCAGAAACCTACACCAATGCAAGGAAAGTTAAAATTTTTCTATGTAGGTAGAATCTGTTATGTTAAAGGCATTCATGTGCTGTTGAATGCATTCCATCAGGTACTTAATCCTGGTATAGAACTACATTTGATAGGTGGTAGTGGAAATAAAGGTGAAGAAAAATATATGAAACTGCTTCAAAAGCAATATGCCCAAGACAAGAGAATAATATGGCATGGTAAAGTTCCTCCTACAGAAGTTTATCAAACGATAAAAGATTTTCATATTTCTTCTTCTTCTTCTTCTTTTATGGAGGCTTTTGGACTGAATATTTCCGAATCTTTAGCTATGGGTAAACCTGTATTGGCAACCCGTTGCGGTGGAGCAGAAATACAGATTAAAGATGGAATAAATGGCTGGTTGGTTCCAACCAACGATGCAAGTGCAATGAAAGCAAAGATAGAGGATATTATTGCTCATAAGGATTTGATTCCAAGAATGTCTGAGCAATGCCCGAAAACAGTAGTGTATTTGCAGGAACACTGTAAACAATTACAAGATATATATTATACGGTTGTTAAGTAATTCATTTAAATGATGAAGAAAAAGATACTAATTGATACCAAGACTATCCTTCCTCTCTATATACAGGGTTTTATTTCGGGTATAGGCAGAAGTACTTATGAATTATTAAATGCATTGCAAAAGAAAAAGGATCTACCTTTCGAGATAATTCTCTTTTCTCAAAGTACTAAAGGCGTTTCTCCCAAAAAGGATTTTCTGTTTAAAAATCTGCATTTCTATATGCCAGATAGACCTTTCTTTAGAAAGGTAACCAATTTTCTGAAAATGAAAAGATGGTTCGTTAGATATGATTTATTGCACATGCCTAATAATACCGCAGAAGTTCCTGAATGTATAGATAAAACAATTTATACAATTCATGATCTTGCTGTTTGCAAGTTTCCGGAAATGTGGCCGAATACTGATGGTGACTTTTTTGAAAGACTAAAAGATGATATTGTTCGTTGTAAGTCTATAGTAACTTGCTCTGAAGCAACAAAAAAAGATATAGTAAAGTTTGCGGGTGTTAGCCCTGATAAAATAGAAGTAATATATTGGGGGGTAAATCAAGAAAAATTCAAGCCTTCTATGTGTGATGATTATTTGCAAAAACATCGTATAACACCTTCATATTTCTTTTCGTCATCATGTAACCATCCGAGGAAAAATCTTCCTGTATTATTGGCAGCTTATAGAATGTATAAGGAAAATAATGGAGAGAGACAACTGGTATTATTGAATCCATTAAAAGAATATTTGGATGATTATATGGATTTGATAGAAAGTAATAATATTATAGTCTGTAGAAATGTATCTGATGAGGATTTAATTGAGTTATATAGCCACGCTCATTGCTCTTTTTTAATATCTTCGTATGAGGGTTTTGGTTTCCCTATATTGGAATCCTTGAGTTGTGAGACTCCTGTAGTTTCCGCAAATAATAGTAGTCTTCCAGAGGCAGGAGGTGATGTGGCTCTCTATCTTAAGGATACCACAGTAGATTCTGTTTATGAAATGATGAAATATATAGATGTTAAGGATAAGTCTCAGTTACTGGATATGAGTGCATGTAGAAAACATTTAGCTAAGTTCACCTGGGATGTATGTGCTGATAAATATGTTTCATACTATAAGACTCTATTAAAACTTTAATAATAACTAAATTAGGTTCGATACTTTTAGTGTATATCCATTTAGTGTAATAAAAGAAATAAAATAGATGACATTTTCAATAGTTATACCTACTTATAATGGTATGCTTTTTGTGGAAAAAGCAATACAGTCTGCTTTAGCTCAGACAAGAAAAGCTGATGAAATTATTATCTCTGATGATAACTCTACAGATGATACGTTAGCTATTTGTAAAAAATATAAAGGTCAAATAAAAATATATATTAATCCTAATGGACCGTCCGGATTTGTAAATGGTTGGAACAATGCTATACAGTATTGTACGTCGGATTATATAACGATTTTACATCAAGATGATATTTTGGCTCCTAACTTTTTAGAGGAGATAGAGCATGCTTTAAATGTATATCCTGATGTAAAACATCTATTTGTTCCTTGTAGCAATATTGACGAAAATGGAGAGGTTTTCTATACTCCTGATTATTGTGATGGAAGTATGATAAGATATACTGCGTCTGAATATATAAATGCTTATCAGCATACAGGAAATCCTCATATTCATAGATGTCCAGGTGTAGTGACCCATAGAAATATTTTTGATGTTTGTAAGTATCGACCAGAGGCTGGTCATATCGCAGACGATGACTTCTTTTATAGAGTAGGTCAATTTACAGATATTGTGGGTGTATTGAAGCCTCTTGCATCTTATCGTGTACATCGGTTTTCTGAAACAGGTCATTTAGATGATATGATGCTTGATGAGAGATTATTGCATGATTATAGTTATCAAGTTAAAGAAATTCCCAATAATAAGTCTTTAGATAAGAATGCTATTTCTTATTTTAAATATTGGAAGTGGAAATATTTTAGGCGATTAATTGGGTATGGGTTATCAAAGAGAAAATTTAGCATTATAAAGTATGCTATTGCTCAAGTCTTATAGCCTTATTTCAATGTTATTTTTTTACTAAATAAAAAATGAAGTCAGAGTCATGCTTTTGAAGTGTGTTAAGGAATATATTAGAAATCTTCGTATTTTTGCCATTCGATTTAAGGCGAAGAATTCAACTATCCCGGTTTTAACAAATTTGTCAGTCATTGTAGCTCCTCATCCTGATGATGAGGTGTTCGGATGTTGTGGTTTGATGCAGCGTTTGATAGCGCAGGGAAAGCGAGTTGAATTGATTATTATGACGGGGGGTGGTAAAAGTCATGCTGGCTGTTGTGACATTGATGAAAGTGAGTTGATCCGTCAGCGCCGACAGTTGACTATTTGTGCAGCGAAAGAATATGGGTTGTCTCAAGAACATATTCATTTCTTGGATTATCCAGATGGTGGAGTTCTAGAGAGTGATTCTCAAACAGATAAACTTTCTAGTCTTATACACAAAATAGTGGATGGTCAGAATGATGTATCTGTGTTCTATCCTCATAAAAATGGAGAAGGTTGGTCGGATCATGTAACTACGAGCAATATAGTATCTCATTTATTTGATAAGATTTGTCCCAATGCCAAGCAGTACGAATACTGTGTATGGTTCTGGTTCTATAACTGTTGGAAGATTGATTGGAAACAGGCTTGTCTTGTTAAAATGAATAAGAAAGAGCATGCTGTAAAATTGAAAGCAATTGATGCTTATATTGAACCAAAGGCTCCTTGTGGCAAGCCATGGAGTGGAGTATTGCCACCTGTGTTTCTTTGGGCAAACAAATGGGATAAGGAATTATATTTTAGAGTGAAATGAATCAAGTAATTATTATTGGTGATTCTACGCATAATACGCTTAGTGCTGTCAGAAGTTTTGGTGAAGCTCATATTGCGCAAGTACTGATTTTAGTATGCCATGAGGATACATGCTATGTAAAATATAGCAAGTATCTAAAAGATAATAACCTTTATGTTGTATCTGAGCTAGATGAATGTATGCCTCTGTTAGTACAGTTATCTCATACTAAAGGTCAGTATCTGATGACAACCTTTGATGCTGCAGCAGAATGGGTAGATGCTCGTGAGGCAAAACTTTCTGAATGGTTTCTGACTCCTTGCCGAGGTAAGCAGATTGGTAATTTGTTTAATAAGGCTGCACAATGTGAGTTGGCAAAGCAATGTGGCTTGGATGTTCCTCAATCTGTTGTTTATGATAGAGAGACTTCTTTGGATGTAATACCTTTGGTATTTCCTTTACTTACCAAGCCTTTGGTAAGCAGCAAAGGAGCAAAAGAGGATATTCATATTTGTAAAAATATGGAAGAGCTAAAGACAGCATTGCAGGAAAATAGCCATTGCCAAAAGTTTCTCTTGCAGCAATTTATAGAGAAGGAATACGAGATAGACGCTGTAGGTGTAAGTACCAATCAAGGTGTTGTAATGGGTGGTGCTATTCATAAGTATCGCCATTGGCCAAGATTAGTTGGTGCTGGTGCCTTTGGTGTCTTTGAGAATATGGATAGCTTTAATGTTGATGTGCAAAAGATAGAGCATTTCCTTCGTGTATCGGGCTATTATGGACCGTTTAGTGTGGAGTTCTTGCATACAAAAGAAGGTAAAAACTATTTTATGGAGGTTAATTTTAGAAATGAAGGTTTAGCCTACGCATCAACATGTTCCGGTGCAAATCTTCATGCATATTATGTGGATGCTTCCAAGAAGATAAATTGGAAGAAGTTCCATAAAACTTATATGATGAACTATAGTATCGATTTACTTTACGTAAAAGAGGGCGATATCACTATTTGGCATTGGCTGAAAGATTTCCTTCGTACTAGATGTTTTATCAATATCTGCTTCTCTGATTTAGGTCCTGTATTGGCTTACTATAAGCATAAAATATCAGGAAAACGATAGAAGTGATATTCACTTATTTTGCAATTCATGAAAGTATTAATAGCAATTCCGTGTCTCTTAACTGGTGGCACGGAAATACAAACCCTGAATCTCGTGCGTGCATTGATACAGGGTGGGCATCGAGTGACAACTGCCTGTTATTTCGAGCATACCGAAAATATGGTGAAGCTGTATGAAGAAGCTGGTAGTAAAGTGGTACTCTTTTCAAAAGAAGGAGTACGATTGGGAGGAGTGAAGGGAATCTTGTTCCTCTTGAAAAATTTATGGAAGATTAAATTCTCTCTTAGACCTGATGTTGTACATGTACAGTATATGGCACCTGGTGCCATTCCCATCATCATGTTAAAACTGATGGGGCAGAAGAATATCGTTGCGACAGCTCATACCAATGCTGATGTATATGGAGCAAAAGCAATGAAACTGTTAAAGTTTTTGCAGAGTCATGTATTGAGAGCTTTTACCTGTATTACACTAAGAGCAGAGAAAAACTTCTTTGGGAGTTGTTCTTTATTTGATTCTTCTATCTGTCGTATTCCTGCTCATGCGCATTATACCATATATAACGCCTTGCCTGGTTATATCCAGATTGCTAATAAAAAAAGAGAAAATAAGGATATTATAACCATTGGCGTGGTGAGTCGTTTGGAGCATATCAAGGGAATGGATCTTGTTGTTCCTGCTTTTGCCAAGGTGTATGAAAAAAATAAGAATGTTCGTTTGTTGGTGGTAGGAGATGGTTCCTTGCGCCAGCAAATGGAGGATGATGCTTACAGATTGCATCTTAAAAATAATATAGAATTTGTTGGAAGGCAAGAACAAGCAGCCTTGCAATCATATTATGATAAAATAGACGTTTTATTAATGCCTTCCAGAAGCGAAGGCTTCGGCTTGACGGCAATAGAAGGTATGGCTCGTGGTTGTGTGTTGGTAGCCAGCAGTACCGGAGGTTTACCTGAGGTAGTCAAAGAAGGGTATGTTGGGTTACTTCATCAACCGGAATCGGTGGATGATTTGGCTAATAAAATTTGTAGTCTTATAGAAAATCCAAAACCCTTAGAGCAAATGCGTACTCATTTACAGGATTATGTACAGCAGTTTACCTTTGAAAGGTATGCTGATTTGTTTAATGATTTATATTCTAAATTGAAATAAGTAGTAATTATGTCATTAATTATAAACTTGATAGTTGGTTTGATTGCTTTCTATTTTGCTTATATGTATGCCACGAGAAAGCCGATGTTGGTAAAAGTGCCATGGTATGAGGGATGGAAATATGAGTGCAATCAACCATTAAGCTTTTTGATATACAGTATATTGACAGCAATGTTATTCCTTGGTCCACTTTCTTTGGTGAAATACGGAGTATGGATAGTTATATTGCTGTTGATGATGTATAGAGGGGCTTTCCGATATCGTTTTAATATGGTACTTGGAGCATATACCTTGTTTGTGCTATGGAATCTTTATACAATGACTTATACTCCATATCCAGAACAGGGATGGATGATGATCTTGAAGTTTTGTCTTCCGTATCTTTATTTTTGGTTAGGATATAATGCCATTCAATGTGAAGATGATTTCTATGTTTTCTTAGAGAAAACTTGCTGGATATGCTGTGGGTATGCATTGATTATTGGTGGAGTTTCTGCTAAGTTCATTAGTCCTCTATATGTTTTCCTTAATTTTACATCAGGTGGTCTCTTTGTATCGTATGCTTCATTAGCTGATTTTTTCGCGGTTTTGATAACAGTTCCTATTACAATGTATTTTGCAACCAATAAGCGAAAATATTTATGGATGGCGGCATGGATGTTTTTGTCAACAATTCTCGAAAGTGTTAGAACTGGTATAGGTGCATCAGTCTTAGGGTTGTCATTTTTTTATATGATATATAAAAAAGGTAAATCTATCCCATATATTGGTTTGATGGTACTACTTTTTATCACTTCTATTTTTGCTGTACCTGAAGTTAGAGAAAAGATGTTTGGATCTAAAGCTAATACTGTGTCTGTTGGATCGGCATCTATGGATCAAGTCGAAATGAATGGACGTAACTTTATGTGGGAGAGAATTATGGAACACTCTTATTATGGTCATGAAATGATGGGAAGTGGATGCGGTGCCTCCTTAGGCTGGTTAAAAGAAAAAGCTACTAAAGAAGGTGGAATCGTTTTAATTCATTCTGATTGGGTTCAAATGTTGTCTGAGTCAGGAAACATTGGATTAGGATTTTTTGTCTTCTTTATTTTAGTACTGCTTTGGGTTATATTGTCTGAAACGTGGAAATATAAAGGATTTATAACTATAACATTTGCCGGAGCAATGACTGTAGCATCCTTTATTGCTTGTTTCTTTGCAATGGGATTTGATAATGTGATTACTTATGCGCAACAAGGTTTTGTAATACCATTTATCTTTTTGGGACTATTTTATAAAATCAGAACAATAGAAACCAACTATGAACAAATTTCTTAATTACAGTTTCTTAGAAAAAAGCAATTCGAGTGGTTGGAAAGGTATTTTAATTCTACTTATAGTTTTAGGTCATAATAGCATTTTATGTAAGCCTAGTATAGAGGCTGAACATTTCTATATTTGGAGATCTTGGCTATATACATTTCATGTTTGGGCTTTTTTCGTTCTGCCATTCTTATATGGATGTAAAGAATTGAATTTGATGGATATAGTCGCGCATACTAAACGTAACTTTATTAAGTTGCTTGTTCCATATTTATGGATTTCTGTTTTGTGTGTATTCATTATGCTCATTATGGGGGGGCAATTCCAACTTCCTAAAATAGTACAATCTTTCTTGGTAGGTAGTCAATGGATGACCAGTACTTATATGGGCTTTCATTTTTTGTGGTTCTTGCCAACAATGCTAATGGTTATAGTTGTTAGAGATGTTTATTTTAATGTATCTCAATCTGTAAAAATGCTAATTGTATTGATTGCATTTTGCTTTTGGTTATTAGAAAGTTTAGATATATCTTTAGGTTATTTGAATTATATTCCATTTAACTTTGTAGGTAGCATGAAGTATATCTTGGTAGGAATATGTGCAAGAGAATTAATAGAAGCAAGTTTTCACTATAAATATATTGGTAAAATTATGGTGAGTATATTTGTTCTTGCTTCTTTGGTATTTGGATTCTTGGAATTTAATGAGTTGAATCAGACATACTCATTGTTTTCACAAGTGATAACAATACTTATCCCAATAAGTTTTGCATATATCATTGTTAGCTGCCAAAAATGGGGCAGGTTCCATGTGTTGAGGTTCTTGGGTAAGTACTCTTTGCAGATTTATCTCTTTCATGTAATTATATATAATGTCCTTTTAAGGGTAACTTTGTGTTTCTTGAATCCTAATATCCTTTTAGGAGTTTCTTTGTTGATATTGACCATAGTCTTTAGTTTGATGGTTGCCATAGTGATTAATCATTATCCTAGGATTATGAATGTTTTATTTCCTCGATAAATAATAAAATTATGATTTCTGTAGTAATACCTTTATATAATAAAGAAAAGCAGATTGCTAAAACGCTTCAAACTGTCTTGAATCAGACTTATCAGGATTTTGAGATTGTAATTGTTAACGATGGTTCTACTGATGGTAGTGTCGATGAAGTTAAGAAATTCTTAAATCCTAGAATTAGGTTGATTAATCAAAAAAATGGGGGAGTTAGTGCTGCTCGTAATCGTGGTATAGAAGAGGCTAAAGGAGAATATATAGCTTTTTTAGATGCTGATGATGTATGGGAGAAAGAGCATTTGGAAACTCTTGATTCCTTAATTAAACGCTTTCCTAATTCTAAAGCAAGAGCAACAAACTATGCCTTTTTGAAAAAAGGTATGTATAAGGATATAATATTAAATAATATTCCGTTTGAGGGATTAGAAGGAGTTCTTGATAACTATTTTGAAGTGGCTTGTAATTCTAATCCTCCAATTTGGTCTAGTGCTGTATGTGTTGATAAAGATTTGTTAAAGTTGATAGGCGGCTTTCCGGAAGGGATAACTTCAGGGGAAGATTTAATCACATGGGCAAGAATTGCCTTGTTAACAAATTTTGCATTTACTAGAAAAGTGACTGCAACTTTTATTCTTGGTGATGCAGATTTTTCTGTTGCTAGACGAAAAAATGATAAAGGCGATTTCGTTGGTGATGAACTTCATAAAATGTATCTTTTAAATAAAAATGTTAAGGGCTTAAAATGTTATCTGAGTTTATGGTATAAAATGAAAGCTATGAATTCTTTACAACTGAATGATAGGTTTGATTTGTTATGTCATAGTTTTAAATCTCTTAGATACAATATGTTTGCTTATAAAGTATATGTATATATAGTAATGGCATTTTTACCTCATAAAGTAAATCGTTTTTTGCTTAATCGCCTGCAAGGATAATGCATATAAATATATTGATGTTAATTATTGTACTTTATTTATGAAAAAGAATCTTTTAGTATTTCATCCAGTTATAGCTCCATATCGCATTGATTTATTCAATGCATTATCCCGTCTTTACAATACTCAAGTCTGCTTATTTTGGCGTAATCTAAAAGACCAAACTTTTGATTATGGTAAAATAGAAAAGCAATTTGACTATAAGCCTAGTTATATGGTGAAAGAAGAAATGGGCTTATTAAAATGGATGAAGGCTATTTGGAAAAAGTTAGATACTTCCCGTCCCGATATAGTTTTAGGAGCTGAATTTGGAATTCCTACTATTTTAATCATCTTGCATAAAATTATCACAAGAAGGCATTATAAGATTATTATAATCAATGATGATAGTTATGATATGTTGGTAAATAACAATCCATTTACTAAGCGACATGCTAGGGCTGTAAAGACAATGATGCCTTTTGTTGATAATGTGATCAATGTTGAGCCTAGGGTTGCAGCTTATAATCAGCAAAAATATCAGAAAGGAATATATTTCCCGATTATCTGTGATGATGTGATTGCCAAGAAAAGATTAGAGCGTGTGCTTCCGATTAGCCAAAACTATGTGAGAAAATATCAGCTTGAAGGCAAAAAGGTTTTGTTATTTGTTGGTCGATTGGTTGCTTTAAAGAATGTGGAGTTTGCTTTACGGGCATTCATAAAAGCTAATTTAGATAATACCGTATTTGTGATCGTTGGTGATGGATCAGAAAAAGAAAAACTAGAGAAAATTGCAGCTGGTAATCCTGCGGTTATTTTTACGGGGCGTTTAGAAGGCGATGAGTTATATGCTTGGTATAATGTAGGTCAAGTCTTTACGTTGCCAAGTTACAAAGAACCTTTTGGAGCTGTTACCAATGAAGCTTTGGTTGCCGGATGCAAAGTGTTGATCAGCAAGGATGCAGGAAGTAACTGCCTTGTTAAGGACGGAAAAAATGGTTTTATAATTGATTCACGTCATGAAATGAATTTTATAGAAAAATTAAAGCTTGCTTTTTATAGTATGAAGCCTTTGAAAATGCCATTGGAAGTTAAGGGAAATATGATGATTAGCAGCTTTGAAGAGAATATTAAAAAATTATATTCTTGTATTAGCAATTCATAAGCTTTGGCATTAAAAGAATAATAAGAACAACTTTCATTTCAAAAAAGAAAATGAGAAGAGCGATTAAAATTTTATTGTCTATACCGAAGACAATATACTTCAATTTCCGTTACCTCCCAATTAGTCAGGCTCTTAAGTTGCCTATTTGGTTGGCTCCTAATGTACGTGTGAAAAACATGTATAAGGGCGGCATTGATGGTGATTTAAATAAAATGGGTATGATACATATTGGCTATCATGAAGCTGATGCGGTTGATGTGTATTCTGCTCATACTATTTTAGATGTACATAAAGGTTGCAAATTGGTATTTGATGGGGATGCACATATAGGTCATGGTGCTCTTCTTTGTGTTAAGGAAGAGGGTTCTTTGAAATTGGGAAAGCATTTTGCCATCTCTGGTACAACAAAGATTGTGTGTTCTAAAAACATTGAAATTGGAAATGATGTACAGTTTAGTTGGGATACATTAGTAATGGATAGTGATGCTCATCATATAATAGGTACAAATGGTGTTCCGATGGAGAATACTTCTCCTATAAAAATTGGTAATCATGTTTGGATTGCTGCTAATTGTACGATATTAAAAGGTGCTGTTATATCCGATAATTGTGTAGTTGGAGCTTGTAGCTTGGTTACAAAAGGAAAATTCTCTGAGAATCAGATTATTTTAGGTTCTCCTGCAAAATGCATAAAAAGTATAGATGGCTGGGTATTATAAAATGTATCTTGCATAATATTTTGTCTATGAATAAACAAAGAATTCTTTTTGTCCTCCACCTGCCGCCACCCGTACATGGTGCGGCTATGATGGGAAAGTATATTCATGATAGCCGTGTTATCAACGAGGCTTTCGAGTGTAAGTATATCAATCTTACTTCTGCCAAGACCTTGCAGGATATTGGCAAGGGAGGAGTGATGAAGTATATCAAGTATTTGATGCTCTTGTGCAAGGTAGCGCTAAAGGTGATTACCTTTAGACCACAGCTTGTATATGTTACCCCTACGGCTTGTGGCGTTGCCTTCTATAAGGACTTTCTCGTGGTGCAGCTTCTGAAACTGATGGGAAGAAAGGTGGTGGTACATTACCATAACAAGGGTGTTGTAACCCGACAGGATAGGAAACTGGATGACTGGATGTATCGTAGATTCTTCAAAGGAATCAAGGTAATCCTGCTGGCTGACGCCTTATATGAAGATGTGAAGAAATACGTGAAGCGTGAGCAGGTGCTGATTTGTGAAAATGGTATTCCTGACACTTCTGAGGAGTCTGAGAAAATCATCAGAAATAATCCTATACCAAGAATCTTATTCTTATCAAATCTCTTAATTACAAAGGGAGTTATCGTGCTTCTTGATGCCTTGAAGTTACTGAAAGGTAAGAATATTGATTTTGTGTGCAATTTTGTGGGAGCAGAGACCAATGAGATTGATGCTCCACATTTCTTCAAAGAAGTACAAAAAAGAGGATTGCAACAAGAGGTGAAATATCTGGGAAAGAGATATGGGAAGGAAAAGGAATATCTCTATCGGTGTTCCGATATCTTCGTTTTTCCTACATATTATTATAATGAATGTTTCCCGTTGGTTTTGCTGGAAGCCATGCAAATGCATCTTCCTTGCATCTCGACAACAGAAGGTGGTATCAGTAGCATCATCAATGATGGTGAAAACGGCTATCTGGTGGAGATGAATAATCCAATAGCTCTTGCTGATAGCATTGAAAAACTATTGAAAGATGCTGATTTAAGAAAGAATATGGGAGAGAATGGATGGAAGAGATTCAAAAGTGATTTTACTTTGGAGGCTTTTGAAAAACGAATGGAATTCTGCTTGAAAAAGGCTTTGAAGTAAAAAAATACTTAGCGATATATAGAGAAAGAAAGTAATATTTTATGGAGAAATACTTTAATATCAACTACGAATTCTCGCCTCAGGAAGTAGGGCGAAGAATCGATGAACAATTATCAAAAAACGAGGCTGACTATATCTGTGTGGCGGATGGAGTAATCCTAAACAACGCTAATAGAAAGCCAGACTACTTAAAGATTGTAAATGGCGGTATGTTTGCTATCTGCGACAGCGGATATGTACCGCTCTACATCAAGTGGCTCTATGGAAAAAGGTATCCGCAATACTGCGGCAGCCAGATTTTCAAGGATTTGGTCAGCTCGCAGAAATATCGGATGTTCTTTATGGGTACCAATCAGAGAACACTCGATGGGTTAAGAGAGAACCTGAAGGCGATGAACCCGAAGGTGGAGAACATGAGCTTTTATGAACTGCCTTTCAAAGCCGTGGATGAGTTTGACTATCCTGCCATCGCCAAAATGGTGAACGAGGATGGGGCGGATATCATCTGGGTGGCGCTGGGCGCTCCGAAGCAGGAAATCTTTATGAGCAAACTGAAACCTTATCTGATAAGAGGGGTGATGATTGCCGTGGGGGCTGCCTTTAAGTTCTACAGCGGACAGGATGAGAAGCGTGCGCCGAAATGGATGCTGGATGCTCATCTGGAATTTGTTTACCGCATCTTCTGCGACCCGAAAAAACAGTTGAAGAGATGTGGCTGGATTGTGGTTACCCTGCCTAAGCTGCTTTACCAGGAATGGAAGCGTAAACGCTTCATGCAACTATAGATAATGCAGCTATAGATAATACAACTATAGATAATGCTATAAAAAGTAACATTTTTGACTATTTACTTTTATGATTGAACCAATTTATATTTTCCTGCTGGTAGCACTTGTTGTGTCTGTCACCATCGCCATGCTTGTGCTGCCTAACATTCTCCTTATCTCGCATAAGAAGAAACTCTTTGATATGCCGGATAAGAGAAAGGTGCATCATGCGCCGGTTCCCCGTCTGGGCGGACTCTCGTTCTTCCCAGTAATGCTGATTACCATGGGCGGGCTGGTGCTGATATATCATCTGATGGGACTGAGCAGCGGGTCGATGCACGGGGAGGTGCCTTATGAGTTTTTGGCACTGCTGGTGGGTAGCATGATGCTGTTCCTGGTGGGACTCGCCGACGACCTGATTGGAGTGGGGTACAAGAAGAAGTTCCTGGTGCAGATAGTGGCGGCATCGCTGCTCGTGGCTTCGGGCGTGTGGATCAAGTCGCTCGACGGACTCTTCGGAATCTATCAGCTGTCGCCCTGGGTGGGCATGCCTTTCACCGTGCTCATCGTGGTGTACGTAACCAATGCCATCAACCTGATTGACGGAATCGACGGATTGGCTTCCGGACTCTGCGGCATCTCGCTGGTGGCGCTGGCAGGTCTGCACGTCTGGCTCCATCTGTTTTCCTTTGCCCTGCTCTGCATTGCGGCGCTGGGTGTGATCATCCCTTTCTGGTTCTACAACGTGTTTGGAAATGCCATGAGGGGCAGGAAGCTCTTTATGGGCGATTCGGGTTCGCTGTCGCTGGGCTACATCATCAGTTTCCTGATGATTCACCTGAGCACGGTGGATGTGAACCCGCATGTGGTTTCAGATTATAACATGGTGTTTGCCTTTACCACGATGCTGGTGCCGCTGCTCGACGTGGTGAGAGTGGTGGGCCACAGACTGAGAAACAGGCAGAATCCGTTCTTGCCCGACAAGAGCCACATCCATCATAAGCTGCTGAGATGCGGACTGAGGGTGAGACAGGTGATGGTGGCTATCTGCGTTCTCTCGCTGATGTTCATCCTGCTCAACTTTCTGATGATCGGCCACGTGAACATCACGTATATCCTGGCCATCGACATCGTGGTATGGATTGTGTTCCATCTTATCCTGGATGTTATCCTGCACACCAGGGGGACGGAAGTGGAAAATTAATTCTCTATATAAATATATGCTATTCCCGGCTCGGAGATTCAGTGGAATCTCTGGGTCGGGATTAATTTTTTGTTAAAATCGTAGAAATACTTGGTCGTTTCGGGGAATTGATGTATATTTGCAATTCATTAGATAGCATTTGATTATGGCAAGAAAATTATATCCTATAGGAATTCAGACATTTGAACGTATCCGCAAGGAGGACAAGTTCTATGTAGATAAGACGGAATACATCTATCGTATGACCCATACCGATGGAACGTATTTCTTCCTGAGCCGACCACGCCGTTTCGGCAAGTCGCTGCTGGTTTCTACCTTTAAGAGTTATTTCGAGGGCAAGAAGGAACTCTTCGAGGGGCTTGCCATTGAGAAGCTGGAGAAGGAGTGGAACGAATATCCCGTGCTGCACTTCAGCCTGGCTGGAGGCAAACATATGGAGAAGGAACAGCTGGATCGATACCTCTTATATATATTGAAGGAAAATGAGGATAGGTTTGGAGTGGATTGTGATTCTCCAGACCCGAATGTCCGTTTGCTCAACCTGATAAAAACAGTCACAGCAGAGACTGGCAAGCAGGCTGTGGTGCTCATCGATGAATATGATGCACCGCTTCTGGATGTGGCTCATGAGAAGGAAAAACTCGATGTTTTGCGCAATACGATGCGCAATTTCTACAGTCCCTTGAAAGATTGCGAGCCATTGCTCCGTTTCGTCTTCCTGACGGGCATCACGAAGTTCTCGCAGCTCAGCATCTTCAGCGAGCTGAACAATATCACCAACGTGAGCATGGATGAGCCTTATGCCGGTATCTGCGGTATCACCAAAGAGGAATTGTTGACCCAGATGAGCGATGATATCGATGCTCTTGCTGAGCATCTGGAACTGAGCAGGGAGGAGACCATCCAGGAGCTCAAAGACCATTATGACGGTTATCACTTCACTTGGCCATCGCCTGATGTTTTCAATCCTTATAGCTTACTGAATTGCTTTGCCAAGCAGGAAATGGATGATTACTGGTTCGGATCGGGCACACCTACCTATCTCATCAATATGATGAGAAAGTATGAATTCCTGCCTGCAGACCTTGGCGAGGCCATAGAGGTGGGCAAGAAGGACTTTGATGCCCCCACCGAAACGATGACCACCATCGTACCTTTGCTCTATCAGAGTGGATACGTCACCATCAAGGGATATGACAAGCCTACAAAATTGTACTTGTTGGCATTGCCTAACCAGGAGATAAGGGTGGGGCTATATGGAAGTCTCTTGCCTCATTATCTGACGGACAAGTCGGCGAAGGCTAACACGACCATCGCCAAGATGTCGGTATTGGTGAAGAAGGGGGATATGGATGCCGCTTTCTGCCTGCTGAACGACTTTCTGGAGACGGTGCCTTACTGCGACAACACACACTACGAGGGTCATTGGCAGCAGACGCTCTACATCATGTTTGCCCTGCTCACCAACTATGATATCCTCGTGGAGCAGCATACGGCGAAGGGCAGAATCGATATCACGATGGAGACTGCAGATACCATCTACGTGATGGAGCAGAAGTTCAACAAGAGTGCCGAGGAGGCTCTCGCCCAGATAGAGGCAAAACACTATGCCGATGCTTTCAAGATGAGCGGCAAGAAGGTGGTGAAGATAGGCTTGAACTTCTCGGTGAAGGACGAGGTGAACTGCCTGGAATGGAAGATAGAATGAATTGTATAACGTGAACAACATATTATGATGAAAAAGAAGAGAGTGAGAGTTTGGGCGCTGGGAGCGATGACAACTTTGATGTTGGCTTCCTGCGGCACCACGCAGACCGTGCCTCTGACCGGTAGAACACACCGCATCTCGGTTTCGGATGCGCAGGTGTTGAGTTTGTCGAACCAGGAATATACCAAATATATGGCTTCTGCCAAGAAATCTACCAATGCCACGAAGACGGCGCAGGTGGAGAGAGTGGGCAAGAGGCTGGCGGCTGCCGTGGAAACCTATCTCAAGGAAAACGGATATGCCAGTGACTTGCAGAACTATTCCTGGGAATTCAACCTGGTGCAGGATAATAGCGTAAACGCCTTCTGTATGCCGGGTGGAAAGATTGTGGTTTACGAAGGACTGCTCCCAGTGGCTTCGAGCGACAATTCGCTCGCCATCGTTCTGGGACACGAGATAGCGCACGCCGTGGCTAAGCATAGCGCCGAACAGATGTCGAAGGCGCAGAACCAGCAGGTGGGCACCAGCATTCTGGGCAGTGTGCTCAACCAGACTGTGGGAAGCGGTGTGGGCGACATGGCGAGTGCCGTGGCAGGACAGTATTTCTCCTTCCGCAACCTGAAGTATTCGCGTGAAAACGAGACTGAGGCTGACTACATGGGTCTCATCTTTGCCGCCATGGCAGGCTACGACCCTCAGCAGGCGATTCCTTTCTGGGAGCGCATGGCTGCGGCTTCGGGCAACAGCAACAAGAGTGATCTCTTCAGCGACCACCCTTCGGATGCCAAGCGAATCGCTGCCCTGAAAGCGGCGATGCCTACTGCCCTGAAGTATTACAAGCCGCAGAATGGAGCATATTCTACTTCTGGTGTATCTTCAAAGTCTTCAAAATCATCGAAGTCATCGAAATCTTCCAAGATTTCAAAGACTCCGGTAAGAACCATCAAAGCCAGTTCGCTAAGCGGTTTCTCGTCTACAAAGAAGTAGAATGAGCGGTTTCTTCAACGAAGAAGAGATAAGGGGGTAACGCCTAAAATATCCCCCAAGGAGTGTTGGATGCTATTTGTAAAATCTCAATAATAGAATTCATATTATGATGGACTACATCTCTCAAAACCTATGGCTATTCTGGACAGTCATCATGTTCATTTGCCTGATTCTGGAGTTGTCTTCGGGCGACTTCTACGTGACTTGTTTTGCCATCGGTGCGCTCATCAGCATACCGGTGGCGGTGATGGATGCTCCCTTCTGGGTGCAGGTGGTGGTATGGGCGGTATGCTCCGTGATGAGTATTCTGCTGATCCGTCCGCATCTGGTGAAGGCTATCCGAAAGGGTGCCGATGAACGCAAGAGCAATTCGGATGCCCTGAAGGGGCAGATAGGAGAGGTGACCCAGACCATCGTGGCTGGCGGATACGGAAGAGTGAAGCTCGATGGCGACGACTGGAAGGCGGAGGCACCCGGATGCAGAGAGGATATCGCCGAGGGAGCCCGAGTAAGGGTGAAGGGGCATCAGTCTATCATCCTGCAGGTTGAGGAGTTCTAGCATCTTGCTGCAACCCGAAGAAAGTTATAGAAAAAGTATTAATTAAAATTATAAACATCATGGAAATAGGACTTTATGTGTTAATCGCTCTAGTGTTACTTGCACTGGTTGTAGTGAAGAAAACCATCGTGATCATTCCCCAGAGTGAGACCAAGATTATCGAGCGATTGGGTCGCTACTATGCCACCCTGAAGCCGGGTATCAACATCATCATCCCGTTCATCGACCAGGCGAAGACCATCGTGGCGATGCGTGGGGGTAGATATACCTATACCAACAACATCGATCTTCGTGAGCAGGTATATGACTTCGACCGACAGAATGTGATTACCAAGGATAATATCCAGATGCAGATTAATGCACTGCTTTATTTCCAGATTGTGGATCCTTTCAAGAGCGTGTATGAAATCAACAACCTGCCTAACGCCATAGAGAAGCTGACCCAGACCACCCTGCGTAACATCATCGGTGAGATGGAGCTGGATCAGACCCTTACTTCGCGCGACACCATCAATACCAAGCTCCGTGCCGTGCTCGATGATGCCACCAACAAGTGGGGTATCAAGGTGAACCGTGTGGAGCTGCAGGACATCACACCTCCTGAGAGTGTGCTTCAGGCGATGGAGAAGCAGATGCAGGCTGAGCGTAACAAGCGTGCCACCATTCTGACCAGTGAGGGTGAGAAGGAGAAGCAGCGTCTGCTCTCTGAGGGTGAGAAGGCTGCCATCGTCAACAAGGCTGAGGCTGCCAAGCAGCAGGCTATCCTCAGAGCCGAGGGTGAGGCTACGGCGCGCATCCGCAAGGCTGAGGCTGAGGCGATTGCCATCCAGAAGATTACCGAGGCGGTGGGCCAGAGCACCAACCCTGCCAACTATCTGCTTGCACAGAAGTATATCATCATGATGCAGGAGGTGGCTCAGGGCAAGGACAACAAGGTGGTTTATCTGCCATACGAGGCTACTAATCTGATGGGTTCCATCGGTGGCATCAAGGATTTGTTTAACAGTAAGTAAACTTTTGTTTAACAGTAAGTAAACTTAAAATATGAATAAAAAAATTTGTATTGTGGCTGGAGCGAGACCTAACTTCATTAAGGTGGCTCCGGTGATTAGAGCGATAGAGAATGCCCATAAGCAGGGCGAAGATGTGGAGTATGAGTTGGTGTTCACGGGTCGTGAGGACGACGAGACGCTGGAGGATTCCCTGTTTTCTGACTTGGACATCAGGAAGCCGGATGTATATCTGGGCGTGGACTGCGAGAACATGAACGAGCTTACCGGACAGGTGATGGCTCAGTTTGAGCGCTATCTGCAGCAGCATCCTACGGATGTGGTCATCGTGGTAGATGACCTGGCTTCTACGATGGCTGTGGCTATCGTTACCAAGAAGCAGGGCGTGAAGCTGGCGCATATCGCGGCAGGTACCCGCAGCTTCGATATCACCATGCCTAAGGAAATCAACCGACTGGTGATTGATGGTCTGTCGGATATCCTCTTCACGGCGGGTATCTCGAACAACAGCATCGCCAACAAGGAGGGAGCCGAACTCTCTAAGGTATATATGGTGGGCAATGTGCTCATCGACAACATCCGATTCCTGCAGCAGCGCATGCAGCGCCCTGTCGTGATGGACCAGGAGCATCTGGAAGAAGGCAAATATCTGTTGCTTACCTTGAACCGCAAGGCGATAGTGAACAACATTGAGGAGATGAAGAAGCTGATTTCCACCATTGATGGGGTGGCAAGAAAGGCGGGCATTAAGGTATTGGCACCTCTGCGTGGCAAGGCATTGGGATTCGTTTTGGCATTCAAGGCTTATCAGGATGTGGCTGATCATCAGTCGGGCATCATGGTGGTGCAGCCTCAGGGCTATCTCGACTTCTCTTATCTCGCTGCCCATGCCATGGGTGTGATCACGGATTCGGGCAATGTGGCTGAGGAGGCTACCTTCAATGGTGTGCCTTGCATCACGCTCAACAGTTACACCGAGCACCTGGAAACGGTGACCGTGGGTACGAACGAGCTGGTAGCTGAAGACCCTGAGAAGCTGCAGCTGGCGATGGAGAAGATTGTGAAAGGCGAATGGAAGAAGGCCGGCATTCCTGACAGATGGGATGGCAGATCGGCTGAGCGCATCGTTCAGATTATTTGTGGAGAATAAGAAAATCCACACGGTTTATCTGTGGTGAAATAAGAAAATCCACACGGGCAGAAACCCCGTGTGGATTTTTTTGTTTATTTCACTGGATAATCATATTGTTTATAATAGGTAGGCGTCTTTGGGGTGTTATACCAGTTCCCCTCAACACTCACGCCGATAGAGAAATTCTTGTTGGTGTATCTTACCCCGGCTCCCAATACGTTGGCACCGGCGGCACCTATGCCGTATCCGCCTGGCATCACACCCATGCCCCAGGCTCCGGGATACATGCCGTAACCAAACGGACCATAGCCATAGGGACCATAGCCGCGATAGCCATAGGGACCATATCCGGCATACCTATTATATATAGAGTTATAATTATTAGCCACGCTCACCTGACCATAGACGAATGCCTCCCAATGCTCGTTGAATTTATACCCCAGCATGCCATACACGCCGCCATCGTGGAAGTTGTCGCTTCCGTAATTGATGTTGTTGATGTAGGTGCCCAGCGCCATCCACAACTTGTTGTCCTTGGTGAGGGGTGTGAGATAGGTGGCGTTGATGGTCTGGGTGAAGCCGCCCCAATGAGGGGCATTCTTGCCGAAAGTAGCGAAAACCGAGAGATCTATCGAAAGATTCAAACCCTTGTGAAGTCCCCAGCCGTAGCCATATTGGTTCCAGCCATAACCATTTCCGTATCCGTTTCCAAATCCATCATTTCCATATCCATCCCCGAAAGCCCCGCTATTGGCAAGGTTGGAAATCGGATTATTATAATAATCGCTATCCTTCGGATTCTTCAAGGCATTGTTCATTCCATAAATCTCGTCATTTAATGAACCAGAAGCTATGTGCCTGAGTGGGGTATAGGTATGCTTCATCGGCTTGCCGCCATAAACCACGGTCTTTCCGTCCTGATAAACGGTGTCGCCAGGCAGCAGCCAATCCTCGCGCGGGCTGTCGGGACTATGCAGAGGTCCGAAGCTCACGTGTTGAGCTTGGGCTTTCATTCCAAGCAGAGCGAAGCCCAAGAGAAGAAGATATAATCTTTTTTTTATCATCATTTTATCATTTTCTTTATTTTGAACGCAAAGATATAAAGAAAGTTCGAGAAAAGCATAACTTTTTAGAATAAAATCATTATCTTTGCAATCGATAACAATTGATTCGATAAAATTCATAAGAAAATGAAAAAAATACTATCTTTCTGCGCAGTCTTGCTGATGGCTTGCTCGGTAAATGCGCAGGCTCAGACGAATGCACAGCAGAATGCTTCGGATGCAAAGGCAGGCCAGGCACAGCTTCTCCCATGGGAGACTCCTCGCGACACCACCTGCCACGAGGTGCTGCTCGAAACCACGATGGGAAACATCCGTGTGGCACTCTATAACGACACGCCGCACCATCGCGACAACTTTCTGAAGCTTGTGAACAGCGGCTATTACAACGGCTGCATCTTCCAGCGAGTCATCAAGAACTTCATGATTCAGGGTGGCGACTACTCCTGCCGAAAGGTGACTCCGGGAAAGGTTGAGAAGTTTGATGTAGACTATACCGTGCCTGCCGAAATCATCTATCCTAAGTACTACCACAAGCGTGGACAGCTCTGTGCGGCTCGCGAGGGAGACGATGAGAACCCAACCAAGGCTTCGGCTTCCACCGATTTCTATATCACCTGGGGCAGAAACTTCTCACCTCGACAGATGGAATACTATGTGGAGAAGGAGAAGAGAGAGGGCAAGTCGTATGCCATCCCATCCGCCGAACTGCAGCAGGGATATATTAAATATGGTGGCGTGCCGCATCTTGACAACGGATATACCGTGTTCGGAGAGGTGCTGGAAGGTATGGACGTGGTAGATAAAATTCAGAATGTTGCCACCAACAAGGAGAACAACGACCGACCGCTGGAGGATATCGTTATCACGAAGGCGACTCAGGTGAAGTAATAGAACTTTGGCGAGTGGCAGTTGCCGGCTAAAGACTTGAATGAGGTAACAATTTAATAACCAAAACATTATAAAACGAGACGGATATGAAATCATTAAAGGAATTATACAGAATAGGAAAGGGTCCTTCGAGCAGTCATACCATGGGACCTCAGCGTGCAGCCAAGCTCTTCCTGGAGCGATGTGGCAATGCTTCCTCTTACGAGGTAACACTCTATGGGGCCCTCGCTGCTACCGGCAAGGGCCACATGACCGATATTGCCATCGAGGAGGTGCTGAAGAAGCATATCGTGCACATCAACTGGGAGCCTCAAACCTTCTTGCCTTTCCATCCTAACGGAATGAAGTTTGTGGGCAAGGACCTGAATGGCGACGTCATCGACGAGTGGACGGTGTACAGCATCGGCGGCGGTGCCCTTTCTGATGGCACCCAGGGCCACGAGGAACTGGGCGCAGAAGATGTCTACGACCTTCATACCATGGCTGATATCCAGAAATGGTGCTACGAGAACGGCCGTGCCTTCTGGGAATACGTAGAGAAATGCGAGGATAAGGACATTTGGGATTATCTGCGCAAGATATGGGAAACCATGAAGCAGTCTATCCGCAACGGTCTCAACCACGAGGGTGTGCTGCCTGGTCCGTTGAAGCTTCAGCGCAAGGCTGCCACCTATCATATCAAGGCTAAGGGCTATCGGGCTTCCCTGCAGAGCCGCGGCCTGGTTTATTCCTATGCCCTGGCGGTGAGCGAAGAGAATGCTTCGGGCGGAACCATCGTTACGGCACCTACCTGTGGTGCCTGCGGCGTGCTTCCTGCCGTGCTCTATCACATGCATACGGCACACGATATGAGCGAAGACCGCATCCTTCGTGCCCTGGCTACTGCCGGACTGGTGGGTAACATCGTGAAGAACAATGCCTCTATCAGTGGTGCCGATGTGGGTTGCCAGGGCGAGGTAGGTGTGGCTTGTGCGATGGCTTCGGCTGCGGCATGCCAGCTCTTTGGCGGAAGTCCGGCACAGGTGGAGTATGCTGCCGAAATGGGATTGGAGCATCACTTGGGTATGACCTGCGACCCTGTTTGCGGCCTGGTTCAGATTCCATGCATCGAGCGCAACGCCTTTGCTGCAGCCCGTGCCCTGGATGCCGACCTCTACGCCTCCTTCTCTGATGGTCACCACAGCGTATCCTTCGATAGAGTGGTAGAGGTGATGAGACAAACCGGTCACGACCTGCCTTCGCTCTACAAGGAAACAAGCGAGGGCGGCTTGGCAAAAGGCTTTAAAGGAGAATAATCGCCCTGAAGTAGAATACTCGGACTTCCCGGCACGCCCTGAAAGGGCAGAAGCTCCTAGCCCAGGGTAACACCCTGGGTAAAAATAGCAGTTAGCAATGCGCCCTGAAAGGGCAAAAGCTTTTTATTAATTAGATGATTTATAACAGATTAAAACGATTTAGTTTAAGTACTTTAGTAATAGCAGTCTGTCTTCTTCTGGCTTCTTGCGGCTCGGAATCATCATCCGAAGCCAGAAAGCAGTTGAAGGCGAAGGCGGATTTGCAGGGCGCCGTAATCGGCGTTCAGCTTGGCACTACCAGCGATGGTCTTGCCACCGAGTTGGAAAAGAAGGGGGATGGTACCAAGGTGGAACGCTACAACAAGGGAGCCGATGCCATCCAGGCACTCCTTCAGGGTAAGATAGATTGCATGGTGACCGATGAAGCGCCTGCCAAGGCATTCCAGCGGGTGAACCCATCGCTCCAAATTCTGCCCGAAACCTTCGATGCATCCTCTTTCGCCATCTGCGTGGCGAAGGATCATGGCGAGTTGAAGCAGTCTATCAACCATGCCATCCGCATTCTGAAAGCGAATGGCGTCATCGATTCCATCGTCAACCGCCATCTGGAACGGGGCATTGCCGTGGCATATACGCCGAAGATATCTGCTGGTAAGCTGAACTCATCTTCTGATGCCCAGCACCCTTCTGATGCGAAGAAGATGGGACCGGAAGCCTTGCAGAAGCTGGGTTTGAAGAAAAGCCTTCGCTTCGCCACCAATGCCACCTTCGAACCTTTCGAGTATTACCAGAATGGTAAGATTGTGGGCATCGATGTGGATGTGGCGAATGCCATCGGCGATGTGCTGGGTGTGGATGTGGAGATTCTCGATATGGAGTTTGATGCCATCATCACCTCGGTACAGGCGGGTAAGGCTGATGCCGGAATCGCCGGTATCACGGTTACTCCGGAACGAGAGAAGAATATCGGATTTACGGATTCCTATGCCGATGTGCGTCAGGTAATCATGGTGAGCTCTGGTGATGCGAAAGTGGCTGATGCTCAGCATGGATTCGTTGATAAGTTCAAGTCATGCTTTATCGACGATAACCGCTATCAGTATATGCTCCAGGGCTTGGGCAATACCCTCATCATCACCTTCTTCGCCATCATCCTTTCCGTGATTCTCGGAACGCTGATAGCCATCGTCCGTGCCCGCCACGAGCGCAAGGGCGACTGGAAGATTCCTAACATGATCTGCCAGTTTTACCTCACCATCATGCGAGGCACGCCAACCATGGTGCAGTTGCTCATCATCTATTACGTGGTGTTTGCGTCGGCAGATGTCAACAAGATTTTTGTTGCCGTCATTGCCTTCGGCTTGAACTCAGCGGCATATATTGCCGAGGTAATCCGTTCGGGCATCATGTCGGTGGATAACGGACAGATGGAGGCGGGCAGGAGTCTCGGTCTCTCTTATGGCAAGACGATGCGTCTCATCATTCTGCCGCAAGCCTTCAAGAACGTGCTTCCGGCGATGGGTAACGAGCTTATCACCTTGCTCAAGGAAACGTCTATCAGCGGCTACATCGGACTGGTGGATTTAACCAAGGGCTCGGACATCATCCGAAGCATCACTTACGAGGCCATGATGCCATTGGGCGTAGTAGCGCTGGTCTATCTCTTCCTCGTTTTGGGTCTGAATGCCGGGGTAAGGAAGCTGGAAAAGCGATTGAGAAAGAGTGAAAGGAAATAAGGAAAGGGCAAAAGCTTTAAATGATATGGATAAAAACGAGATAATCAAGATAGAAGGACTTCGCAAGCGCTTCGGCGACAACGAGGTTCTCAAGGGCATTACCACCTCCTTCCATCAAGGCGAGGTGGTAGCCATTATTGGCCCATCGGGTTGTGGCAAGAGCACCTTCCTGCGCTCTATCAACCTGCTGGAGCAGCCTACCCATGGCAAAATCTACATCGATGGCGTGGATATCACCGCCTGGGATGTAGATATCAATAAGATGCGCCAGCGCGTAGGCATGGTGTTCCAGCAGTTTAACCTCTTCCCCAACATGACCATCCGCCGCAACATCATGCTGGCACCCGTGGAACTGGGCAAGATGACAAGGGAAGAAGCCGATGAGAAGGCTACCGAGCTCCTTACCCGCATCGGCTTGCTGGATAAGGCAGATAGCTATCCCGACAGTCTTTCGGGCGGACAGAAACAGCGTGTAGCCATCGCCCGTGCCCTGGCTATGAATCCCGAAGTATTGCTCTTCGATGAGCCTACGTCTGCGCTCGACCCTGAGATGGTGGGCGAGGTGTTGCAGCTGATGAAGGATGTGGCTGCCGAAGGAATGACCATGGTGGTGGTGACGCACGAGATGGGTTTTGCCCGTGAAGTGGCGAATCGTGTTCTCTTCTTCAGCGATGGCTATATCACGGAAGATGGCACGCCGGATGAAGTGTTCAATCATCCGAAATCGCCTAGACTCCAGGAATTCCTGGGGAAAGTTTTGTAGAGTTAATAGTTTATAGTTAACAATTTATAGTATGGCTATTTATGTTATGACTATTTATGTTATGACTATAAAATAAAAATCCGATGCATATCTTTTTGATAGATATCCATCGGATTTTTCAACTGTTATTGTTATTGTTATCAATTACTTCTTATCATGATGATTTTTCAACTGTTATTGTAATCGTAATCAATTACTTCTTATTCTCGATAATCTCCTCAGCACGCTTCAGCGCCTTGCTGATATGATCCGTGATGTTCTCCTTGCCGAGCATATTGTAGAAACCAGCCTTCTCCAACTGCGCGTTTACCTTCTCGCAAACACCAGAGAGAACCACCTGGATGTCCTCCTTCTGACTCATCTCGCAGAGATTCGTGAGGTTGTGAATACCCGTGGAATCCACGAAAGGAACCTTGCGCATGCGGATTACTCGAACCAGCGGACGGTCGCCGAACGCTGCCATCACCTCCTCAAACTTATTACCCGCTCCGAAGAAGAACGGACCGTTGATTTCGTAAACCTCCACACCCTTAGGAATCGTATAGTGCTCCAGGTTGGTAGAAAGGAAATCATACTCCTTGTTCAAGTCAATTTCATCCTCAGTAACTGCCGTAACATCAGTGGTTTCGCTCATTCGCTTCATGAAGAGCAGGCAGGCGATAATCAAGCCCACCTCGATGGCAACAGTCAGGTCGAAGATGATGGTAAGGAAGAAGGTAATCAGGAGCACGGTAACGTCGCTCTTAGGATTCTTCATCAGTGCCAGGAAACTTCGCCAGCCACTCATGCCGTAGGAAACCACTACCAATACACCCGCCAGACAAGCCATTGGGATGTACTTGGCAAGAGGCATGAGGAACAGGAAGATGAGCAGCAATACCACAGCGTGGATGATGCCCGCTACAGGAGTCTTACCGCCGTTGTTGATATTGGTCATGGTACGGGCGATGGCACCAGTGGCAGGAATACCGCCGAAGAGAGGAGAGGCGATGTTGGCCAGACCCTGGGCTATCAGCTCGGTGTTGGAATCGTGATGGTCGCTGATTACACCGTCGGCTACGGTAGCAGAGAGCAAGCTCTCGATGGCACCGAGGATGGCGATGGTGATGGCTGGAGAGACGAGGCTCTTGATGGTCTCCCAGTTCATTTCTGGAACCTGAGCCGCAGGCAACTCGTTGCTGATAGAGAAGCGGTCGCCGATGGTCTCGATGCTCTCAACTCCGGCAAACTGCTTGAGCAGCAGTGCCACAACGGTCATCAGGATGATGGCAATGAGCGAACCCGGAATCTTCTTGCTGAACTTAGGGGTGATGGCGATGACCACCACGCTCACCACGCCGATGAGGGCGCACCAAGGGTCGATGGTGTCGAAACTCTGGAAATAGACACCCCATTTCTCCAGGAAGTCAGAAGGGTTAGAAGCCAATGTCAAACCAAAGAGGTCCTTAATCTGCGTGGTGAAGATGGTTACGGCGATACCGCTGGTAAAGCCCACCACGATAGGGTAAGGGATGTACTTGATGATGGTACCCAAGCGGAGCAGTCCGAAGAGCACCAGGAAGAGACCTGCCATCAGGGTAGCGATGGTCAATCCCTCGAATCCATATTTCTGGATGATGCCATAGATGATGACGATGAATGCTCCTGTAGGTCCGCCGATCTGCACCTTGCTTCCGCCGAAGATGGAGATGATGAGACCTGCTACGATGGCGGTGATGATACCCTTCTCGGGTGTCACGCCAGAAGCGATACCGAATGCGATGGCCAGAGGCAGGGCTACGATACCAACGATGATACCTGCCATGAGGTCAGACATGAATGTCTTCTTGTTGTAGTTCTTCAAGCAAGAAAACAAACTCGACTTAATTGCTATTGCCTTCATTTAAAAAGTTTTGTTATATAAATTAATGTGATTTTTGCTTCGTTATCCGAAAATCGAGTGCAAAGGTACAACTATTATTTCATATAACAAAATCTTTTTTAAACTTTCTTAATATCTTGGATGGTATTTTAGGCACGGATTACACGGATTACTGCAGCTGCGTCATGTGGTAGCCCAGTGCCTTCAGCTGGATGGCGGCACCCATCAGATACATCTGGTGGAGGGCAGCGATGAAGCCGCGGAAGGCAGCCTCGGTGCCTGGCTCAAAGCCCTGGTGGATGAGCAGGGTATAGGTGCGGGCTGCGCATTCTGCCACGAGTGCCGATGTAGCCTTGTGCTCGTTCTCATCGAGCAGGAGAACGTTGTCGAGGATGTGGTCGTCCATGTGGTCGAAGTCGATGCGGTCGCGCAGGTAGGTGTAGAGATTATCTACCTTACTATATAGCTCCCAGTCCTCGTCCCAATACTTTGCCACGGCCATGCCCACGAACATGATCCAGCCCAGTGCCACGGTAGGGTATTTGGTGAATTCCCTCATGGCATCAGGCAGATAGGCCTCGCCAATCTTCGCCCACTGCTCCTCGATGTCCGGAGCATCCGGCAACTGCTCGTCTACCCGGTTCTTACCCGCAAGATACATGTGAAGATCCTGCTTGAAAATCTCTTCAATCTTTTTGCTTTTATTTTCCATTATCTTATCTTGTTTTTTTATCTGTTATTGTTATTGTTATCGTTTCTGCCATTTTCTGTTCAAAATCAGATGGGCAGCCACCCCTGATAAGATGCAAAGGTACTAAAAAATGGGGAGAGACGGATATGAATTAATCTTTTTTAGGATAGAATTGTCAAGTGCAGTAGTCAATTTGATAGTATAAGATGTTACAACACTATCAAAATACCCGATTTTTCGATTCCCAAAACAAATAAATCTCTTGTTTTCTTCTTTATTTTATTTTTTTTTGTTAATTTTGCAGCAGCATAGAATGTATGAATAGCAAAAATAACTTCGGAAATTTCGGAGAAACGGAATAAATAACATAATAAGTAAAGAAATCAGTTTTTAAAAAATAATATTTTTAATGTAGTTATGGCAAATGTAATTAAGTTACGTAAAGGCTTGGACATTAACCTTACGGGTAAAGCTTCCAAGGATGTAGCCATCCCTGTGGTACAGGCAGCCGAGTACGCACTCGTGCCTGCAGCCTTCGAGGGAGTTACACCTAAGGTGGTGGTGCGCGAAGGCGACCATGTCAACGCCGGAGACGCCTTGTTTGTCAACAAGGCTTGCCCAGAGGTGAAGTTCGCTTCGCCAGTGAGCGGTCAGGTTACCGCCATTGAGCGTGGTGAGCGACGCAAGGTGCTCTGCATCAAGGTGAAGGCAGACGCTGAGCAGACCTCTACGGATTTTGGTAAGAAAAACGTTGAGTCATTGGATGGCGCAGCCGTTAAGCAGGCCCTGCTCGAGGCAGGCTTGTTCGGTTACATCAACCAGCTGCCTTATGCTGTATCCACCACTCCGGATACCACGCCTAAGGCTATCTTCGTTTCTGCCCTCCGCGACATGCCGCTTGCTGCTGACTTCGAGGTGGAACTCGAGGGAAATGAGCAGGCTTTCCAGACAGGTTTGACAGCCTTGAGCAAAATTGCGAAAACTTATCTTGGCGTCGGCGTAGATCAGCACTCAAATGCTCTCGGCGAGGCTAAGAACGTAGAACTCAATGTCTTTGATGGACCATGTCCTGCCGGAAACGTAGGCGTTCAGGTGAACCACATCGACCCAGTGAACAAGGGTGAGGTGGTTTGGACTGTTGACCCTGCTTCGGTTATCTTCTTCGGTCGCCTCTTCCTCACAGGTAAGGTGGATCTCCACAAGAAGGTGGCTATCGCTGGTAGCGAGATGAAGAAAGCAGGTTATGCTAACGTGCTGGTAGGTACTCCATTGGCAGCTTTCGTTGAAGCACAGTTGAAGAGCACATCCCACGTTCGCCTCATCAATGGCAATCCGCTTACAGGCGTAAAGACCACAATGGCAGATTATGTAGGTGGACACACCTCAGAAATCACAGCCATCCCTGAGGGTGACGACTGCGACGAGATGTTGGGCTGGATTCTTCCACGTACCAACCAGTTCTCTACCTCCCGTTCCTATCTCTCATGGCTCTTCGGCAAGAACAAGGAGTACAATCTCGATGCCCGCATCAAGGGTGGCGAGCGCCACATGATCATGA
>ERZ1023886.41-NODE-41-length-54025-cov-50.205429_pt1 | contig 54025 bp, 47 predicted proteins | sample MGYA00380395_ERZ1023886 | MGnify/ENA primary metagenome ERZ1023886 (study PRJEB33179, sample SAMN07449002) | human gut metagenome | biome: Human-gut; feature: Human associated habitat; material: Faeces | host: Homo sapiens | place: India: Bhopal | collected... | reverse complement strand
AACGACCACACTGGTCAGACTGGATTCAAAATATGCCCCTTTTTAAAGTGGGCTCGTAACTGAAGTTTCGCAAGTAGCATTCTACCCCGTCCCCGAAGGGGGCGAATGTGAATAACCGCGGGTGGAATGACCGAAGGGAATGGAACCTGCGGATAGTTACAGATACTCTCTTATCGTCCCCGAAGGGGGCGAACAGGAGCAAGGCTGGATGTGGTTCGCCCCCTTTGGGGACGCTTTCTCCCTACTATTGGTTGTCCGCAGGTTCCATGACCTTTGGTCATTCCACCAGCGGTTATTGAAAGTTGGCCCCCTTCGGGGACCGGAGGTTACTTGCGAAACTTGAATTTGTAAGAAATATCAGTTTACGATAGTAGGGTGTAGAGGTATGAGTTTAATGAGATAAGGAATAGCTTATGTATGAAATGAACAAAGACCTGCCCTACGAGCAGCAGGTAAAACTGTTGCTCCACCATTACGACCAGCTGGTGGTGGAGAACAAGGCCTTGAAGGCTCGTATCAAGGAGATGGAAGATGAAAAGGCTGAGTATGGCGACCCGAAAGAACTGCGGGAAATGCTGAAAACGCTTCCATCCAAGGTGAAACAGCTCAGAGAACTCTATAACGAGCGAGATTCAAGAATCAACTGGGCTAAGAAGAAAATGGTGAAGTATTTGAGAAGTAAGGGGGTAAAGCTGCCGCCTATCATGACATTTACGAAAGCCGTGGAAATGGTAACGGAATTACCTACCCATTCATAAAAGTATGGAGAGAAGGTGTAGCACTAAAAATGCGCACTTTTTCTCCTTTTTTTGTTATTCTGTAGTTTAATTTTATTCAAGTATTAACGTTTCTGAAAAATACTCACGCCTATTGCTTTTAGGTGTGACATCGATTTTGCCGTGTCAACAATTAGTTGTAAATTCGCAAAAATTTACATCAGTATGTTGGATATTGCAAAACATAGAAGAGGGTTGATGCGGGAAAATCTAGCTCAGCTAGAGGACCAAATCGATTGGATACAAGAAGAGTGCATCATCTTGTATCTCAACTCTTTTATTGGTAATGGTGGTGGACTGATATCCGCATATCAGTTTTCTAATATCATTCACATCAGACTTTCTACAGTAACCGGAATCTTGAATAGGGAAGTAAAATTCCGTACTTATCAGCAGCGAAGATGGTGTTGTTGTATTCTGTTATATTGGGATACAATTGTTGATGAGCTGGAGAAGCGGCATAGGGCGGAAAGTAAAAAGTTTGATAAGAGCCTATTTGAAAAGAATTTCAATGAAGCTTTTTCGCAGTGGATTACATTTGCGAGAGACTTGAAACAACTTAACAAATTGGAAGAACAGGTAGAAATATACCAAAGGCGTTTTGTGCCTAACAAATAAATACTAATAATATAAACAAATGACAAAATTACAGAAATGAAGAAATCAAGCAAATTTACTTAGGGAAGACTAGTCTGCTGGTATCGAGGATGCCACCCTATGAAGCTCTCCTTGGCTACTCGTTAGTCTAGCCCTCTCCGCAACCACTAGAGGACCCAATCAACTATATTATTTAATTTAATACCTTTTAGTTATGGGTAAAAGATTTTTCTTTAGACTCATCCGCCTGTTTTGTAAACATGGGGGATTCTATTTGTTTAAGATTGTGGTATATATGCAGCCTAACAGCAAATATATCGAGAATAATTACGTGAATTCTAATGATGATGATTTGAAGGAGGCTACCGATGAGTAGATTTTTTCGTATTAATGGCCCTGTTACCTATATAGAAAATAACTATGAGGGGGTAGGACTTCAGCATAAGAATTCTGAAGTTTCTTCTGAAAAGAAGAACGATTCCGATGAAGTTGTTTTTGAGCAGAGTGTTAAAGTGAAATGCTCTTCTTCTGCAGCAGGAAGAACTGCCGAGGTGCTTTTTCCCGACAAGAATGGCGGGAAGGATGTGAACCTGACGGGGAAGATGGCGAATGCCTTTGTGAATTATCTCAAACTGCATCATCTTTCGAACGAGCAGCTTTCTACTTCGGATGGGGTGATGAATGAGAGTGTGGTGGCTTTCTACCAGTATTGGGCCGAGCAGGGTTACTTATATTCGGGTACTCCCAACGGGGCTTCCATTACTAGATTCCTGCAGGAAGACTGTAAGCTAGAGATGAAGGTGACTCCCAAGTCGTATGGCGATTATATCAGAAAGAAGATTAATGCCGGTCATGTTGATGTGGATGTGGAGTGTAATGTTGCGGATTATATGGATTCTATTTGACGTAAAGAAAATAAAGTTAATGGCATAACTTGTTAGTATATAGGGCAATCCGAAAGGGTTGCCCTTTTTTATTTTCCGCCGTATTCAATTTGGCGCATTTGGCGGAAATGGCGTAACGGAGATTTCTTTCTACTTTTGCCCCGGATTTCAGAACGAGCCGAGTTCTGGGATTCGGGGCTTTTCCGTTTCCTATCGCCAGGGTGCTGGCATAGATTTCTCGCCATGTTGTAGTTGGCGCAGCGTATCAGCCCATCGTTCTTTGACAAGGCTGATACATTTAAGGGTTCAGGACTTACTGGAGTAAGTTCAATATTTCTATTTTGTTTAATCATGCATTTTTTATTTTTACAACAATGACAAATTCAAAAAGTCAGAAGGTGGGGGGCAGCCAGGCTGCTGGCCCTGCCAAGTGTGGTGCACAGTCTTCTAAAAATAAGAAGGCGGCACCGGTGTGTGTGTTTGAAAATCCGGAGTTCGGAATGGTTCGCATGTCTACTGATGAGAAGGGCGAACCTTGGTTCTGTGCTAAGGATTTGTGTGATGCACTGGGATATAAAAGAGCGGATTTGGCTGTAAAACAGCATGTTAACCCACATGATGCAGCGAAACGCTGCGTATGGGTAGAGGTGGGTAAGAAGAAGGATGGAACGCCAGCTAAACGTTTAACGCAGATGATCTTCGTTAACGAGAGCGGATTCTATGCCCTGGTGCTGGGTTCCAAACTGCCATCGGCAGTGATGTTTAAGGATTGGGTTACCTCGGTGGTACTGCCTCAGATTCGCAAGACGGGCGGTTATATCCCAGTGCATGAAGGGGAGAGCGAGGAGGAGATGATTCGCAGTGCCGAACAGATTCTCCGTGCTACCCTGAAGGAAAAGGAGGCGCTGCTGGAGAAGCAGAAGGAGCTGCTCAAAGAGCAGAAGAAGCTGATGGAGGAGCAGAAATCAAAACTGCATCAGCAGGAAGTGCAGATGGGGCTCGACAAGAAACTCATCGGCGAACAGGATGAGGAGATTCATCGCCTCAACGAGGAGGTGAACGACCAAATGGTCCGCATGGCTATCCAGGGACAGAATGTGGTGGCTCTGGAGCGTCAGGTGGACGGACTTCTGCCTAAGGCGATGTATTCGGATAATGTGCTGGATTCCGTTTCGTGCTTCACCACTACCCAGGTGGCGAAAGAATTGGGCATTACGGCGCAGGAGCTGAACCGTTCGCTCTGTTCGCTGCATGTGCAGTATTACCAGAGCGGACAGTATATGCTCTATGCGGAGTATGCGCACATGGGGTTGGCGAAGAGCCGAACCAAGTATCGTGCCTTTATGGCGCCTGCGGGCGACGGAACGAAGCGTAAGGTGGGAAAAGTGGTGACGAACACTTACTTGGTATGGACCGAGAAGGGCAGAAAGTTTATCCACGACCTGGTGCATCGTTTCTGGGAACTCGCAGAAATGTATGAGGTGAAGAATCTGGGATAGGTGTTTTGTTTAGGCACGGATTACACGGATTACACGGATTTTTGCGAAAGTTTATTTAAATAACGCTTTTATTTTTTTTATAGTTTAGATGAGTGTACAAAATGAAACGATGCAACATCTGATTGCATTCAATGGATTCCGAGGGGGCAACAAGGGCAGCGCAAGCTGCCAGCCGCTCTCGGAGTATGACAAGACCATCTCGCTGCCCTGGCTGCACGAGATGGTGCTGCAGATTCGTGGCGAGAAGTCTATTCGCAGCGTAGATAGGGCTGATGAGGCCAAGATCGCCAAGGCACAACAGAGAATCAAGGGGCAGTTGCCTTTCCGTTGTGCGCATTATTATCGGTTTCTGAAGAATCGAAGGGCGCAGGATAATGCTGATCCTACGGCTTTCCTCTTTCAGACTACCGTGGATGTGGATGAGAAGGAGTATGTGGAGCAGGCGATAGAGCGTGCGAGGGAGCTGAACTGCAGCGACTCTATATGGAAGGGGATGCTGCTGCACCTGGAGTATTCCGCCAGAAAGAAGCTGCATATTGATATCCGTATGCCAGTGGGCATGACGATAGAGGAGACGCAGAAGGCGTATTGTGAGGCGCTGGGCGTGCCTTATGATGAGAGCTGCATATCGCCGGAGAGAATGATTTATATTACGGATAAGGATTCCGAGATTTACCGCTCTAAGGAGTGGTATGGGGTGCTGCCAGCAGAGGAGATTTCGTTGAGAAGAGAGGCTTTCCTGAAGAGGGGGCTGACGATTGACGGCAGGGGTGTGGCTAACGCAGTTAATAGTTTAGAGTTAAAAGTTAATAGTAATCATAAAGTTCAAAGTTCAAATCTCAAAGTTCAAAGTAATGACAATGTTCAAAGTGAATACAATCGATTTCAGGGCACTAACGGCGATAACGCTGTTTATGCTGGCGCTGCTGTTCAGCCTGCCCAACCTGTTGATAGCCATCGTGTTAATGATTCTCATCTCAGCCCTGCTGGAGATAATCAGAATGCTGGCGGAGTGGCAATCCAAGAAGCTAGTGAGAAGAATCTCATAGCTTTCGAACTCTTCAAGGAGGCAGCGGGATTGCAGGGGATGGATATCGATACCATCGGTTCCCGTCATTCTTCCCTGCTCGCCATCATGAGCGCCGGTGCTTCTAGAGTAATGGGAGAGGACGAGCTGATGAAGGTGGTGGCAAAGAAGATGCCTAGCTATTACGGGGAGCGTGACTGCCATCAGCTGATTCATGATTTCTATGCAAAATATGGTGACAGTTCGAAGCCTTTTTCCCGTGATGTGATCCGCATCAATGCTACGGCAGAGAAGGCGGCTTCAGGATTGTCGGGAGGCACTGTTATGGGGGATGCTGGGTACAGCTTGCTTGCCGGGGATTGCAAATCCCCGGGGCGCCTAACGGGTTCAAAGATCCAAGTTCAAAGTAACGAAGATGAATATCCACCAGCTCCACCCATGCCCAAGAAACTTCCCAAGCTCGTAGAGCTCCTGGTATCCCAGTCTCCGGATATCTACAAGCCTGCCGTGGCTTGCGCCATCTTCCCTCCTCTGGCTACACACCTCTGGAAAACAAGATTCAGATACATTGATAATGTGGAGCATGAAGCTACCCTAATGTGCTGTCTGTTAGCTGGTACAGGTGCTGGTAAAAGCTGCGTTCAGATGCCGATTTCGATGATTATGGAGGATATCCGTAAGCGCGACATGGAAAACCTGCAGCGTGAAAAGGAGTGGAAGGAGGAGATGATGCGCAAGGGAGCCAACAAGGATAAACGCAAGCGTCCAGACAATCTCATTATTCAAGAGATTGATGCCGACATGACTAATCCGGCTTTCGTGATGCGTACAGCAGAGGCTAAAGAGCACTTCCTCTATACTTCGCTTAACGAAATAGATCAGTTTGATGCCTTGAGGGGTATTGGAAATCAGCACTTCCGAATTATGTGTCTTGCTTTTGACCCGGGTAATATCTATGGACAAACAAGAGTCGGACTTCAGAGTGTTACCGAGCGTGTTACCATACGCTTCAACTGGAATGCTTCCACCACCATCGAGAAGGGACAGCGTTACTTTTCAAAAGTGCTGACCGACGGACCGCTGAGCAGAATCAATTTCTGTACGATTCCCGAAAGAGAAATCGGCGAGAGAGTTCCTGTGTATGGCAACTACGACGATCAGTTTAGAAAGAAGCTGAAGCCGTATATCGAGAACCTCTGTGCTGCCACGGGGTTGATAGAATGCCCGGAAGCATACGCCTTGGCAGATAAACTGAGTGAGGAGAATGCTGATTTTTCGCAGGTTATGCAGAACAGAATCTACGAGAATTTCACCTTCCGTGCCAATGTGATTGCCTATCTGAAGGCTTGTGTGCTTTATGTGGCAAATGGCTACAGATGGGAGGAGGAGATTGAGGATTTCATCCGCTGGAGCGAGCGTTATGACTTGTGGTGCAAGATGCGGTTCTTCGAGGAGGATATCCGCAATTCTGCCAACAGGGGTGAGCATTCCAACAAGCGCGGACCTTCCAATCTTCTCCAGGCGCTGCCGGATATGTTTACCGAGCAGCAGGTGGTGGATGCACGTAATGCCTTGGGGCTGCCGAAAGAGGGTACGGCTCATCTGCTGGCTACCTGGGTATACAGAAAATATATAAGACGTGGCAGCAATGACAGTCACAATAACAGTTATCACAGTTTTACGAAGCTTAAGTACAGACGCGACGGGCTGGATTTGAGTTAGTTCACTGGGATGTTTACATATTAAAACTTAATGCTTATGGAAATAGTTTTAGAGCGTATAGCGAAGAAGAATTCTTATACCATCGGCCGCCTTTATATCCTATCCGATGCCGACGTGAAGCGCAAGGCGCTTTCGGGCAAGAAGGCGGGCGACAAGAGAAGTTTTCTTCATCAGTTTGACTTGCAGAAGTTGTCGAAGGACGCTTACTTCTGCGACACCCTGGAGCCTACGTGGCGCAACCTGAAGGGTGTGGAATTGAAGCCCGAGGAGGAGAAGGGCAAGTATGGCAGGGAGAGTGGCAAGGTGGCGAGAAAGATTCCGGGCCACACCGCCATTCCCGAGGGTAGTTATCGGGTGCTCGTCACGATGTCGCCGAGGTTCAAGCAGTGGCTGCCTTATCTGCAGGGCGTGCCGAATTTCGAGGGCATCCGTATCCATGCCGGCAACTATCCCGACGATACCCAGGGTTGCATCCTGGTGGGCGAGAACAAGTTGAAGGGCATGGTGGTGAACTCCCGCATCTGGCTTCACCGACTGATGAAGCTGATAGAGTCGGCGCAGCAGAAGGAGGAATCCATCTGGATTACCATCATCTAGATTTCTTCTTCATCTGATATAAAAAAGAGGGTGTGTCATAAGTACATGACACACCCTCTATTTTTTTATACTTTTTGCCCTTAACAGGCTACTGACTTGCTGACAAAAATCCCAGGTTAAATCCCCCTTGCCTTGTAGATTTTATCCTTGGCATCGTTGATTTCCTGGAACTTCTTCTCTGCGGCACGGCGCACATCCTCGCCCAGGGCTGCCACCTTGTCCGGGTGATGCTTCAGCGCCATCTTGCGATAGGCAGCCTTCACCTCGTCGTTAGAGGCATCGGGCGTGATGCCCAGAATGCGGTAGGCATCATCAAGCGATGTGTCGGATGATGCCGATGAACTGCTGTCGCCATGCATGCCCAGCATCTGGTCTACATCTGATGGCTCCAGACCCATGTGGATGGCTATCTCCTTCAGGGCCTGAACCTCTTCTGGAGAAACCACGTTGTCGGCCTGGGCTATCATCACCAGGAAGTTGAGCAGCTGCAGGCGCTGCTCGTACATCATGTTGGCACGAATCTGATGGCAGCTGTCGTGTATCACGCTGCGATATTGCTGCATGCCCATGCGCTTCTGCTGCTCAAAGAGCTTGAGAAGTATCTCCTCGCCCTGCTTCTTGGCCGATTCGCCGAAGTTCTGGAGCAGGAACCGGCGCACCAGCTCCATCTCAGAATGCATAATCTTGCCATCTACGGCAATGATATACGAAGACAATACCAGAAGCGAGAACATGAAGCTGTTGCGCTGGCCCTCGTAGGCATGCTGCTGGCCGTAGCCCTGCTGGCTTCTTCCGTAGCCGCTGTAGGCTTCGTAGGCGTTGGAGTATTCATTGCCCTCGCCCCCGCCTTTGCCCGGCTTGTTCACCTCGTCCATGCCGTGGTCGAAGAGTGAGCCCAGGGCAAAGCCGGCAAGGGCGCCAAGAGGTCCGCCGGTGATGAAACCGAGGAAACCTCCTATCCATTTTCCTGCCGCCATGCCGTTTTAGTTCTCGAAATAATAGAGGAACTGGGCGATGCCTGAAAGGGCTGGCTTGCGCTGGCCTTCAATCTCGATGGTAAACTTGATGCTGGTCTTGCAGATGCCGCGCAGGTTCTGAATCTCATGGAGTGTTGCCACGAGGCGAACGCGTGAACCGGTGATTACCGGCTGGCCGAAGCGCATCTCGTCCATGCCGTAGTTAACGAGCATCTTGATGTTGTTCACCTCGATGATCTGCTGCCAGAGGTAAGGCAACACCGAGAGGGTGAGGTAGCCGTGGGCGATGGTGCTGTGGTAAGGGCTTTCTACCTTGGCGCGCTCTACGTCTACGTGGATCCACTGTGGGTCGAGGGTAGCGTCTGCAAACTTGTTGATACGATCCTGGTCGATCTGCAACCATTCTGACTCTCCTAATTTCTCACCCAGGTGAGAAGCAAATTCCTCATAGGAATTGATAACTAACTTTGCCATTTTTTATCTATTTTAATAATTTGTTATTTTCAGTCTTCCGCTTTTTAACTATAAACTATAAACTATTAACTCAAATCAGTCTCTTCTGAAGATGTCGCGGGTGTATACCTTCTCCTTCACATCGTCCAGGCACTTGTCGTAGCGGTTGGCGATGATGGCATGGCTCTGGCACTTGAAATCCTCCAGGTTGTTCACCACGAGACTTCCGAAGAAGGTGCTTCCGTTCTTCAGCGTCGGCTCGTAGATAATCACCTGGGCACCCTTTGCCTTGATGCGCTTCATCACGCCCTGGATGCTGCTCTGGCGGAAGTTGTCGCTGTTGCTCTTCATCGTGAGGCGGTAAACGCCGATGGTGCAAGGCTTCTCTTCTGCCTCGTTGTAGTTGTTCTGGTTGGCGTAGTCGTAGTAGCCAGCCATGTTGAGCACTCGGTCGGCGATGAAATCCTTGCGGGTGCGGTTGCTCTCCACGATGGCCTGAATCAGGTTCTCTGGCACGTCGGCATAGTTGGCGAGCAGCTGCTTGGTATCCTTTGGCAGGCAGTAGCCGCCATAGCCGAAGGATGGGTTGTTGTAGAAGGTGCCGATTCTCGGGTCGAGTCCCACGCCGTCGATAATCGCCTTGGTGTCGAGTCCCTTCATTTCGGCGTATGTATCCAGCTCGTTGAAGTAGCTCACTCTCAGGGCGAGGTAGGTGTTGGCGAAGAGCTTCACTGCCTCAGCCTCGGTGAGTCCCATGAAGAGGGTGTCGATGTTCTCCTTGATGGCTCCCTCCTGCAGCAGGGCTGCGAAGATGTGGGCTGCCTTGTCGAGGCGTTCGTCGCCCTCGGGTCTTCCCACGATGATGCGGCTAGGGTAGAGGTTGTCGTAGAGGGCCTTGCTTTCGCGGAGGAATTCGGGTGCGAAGATGATGTTGTCGCAGTTCATCTTCTTGCGGATGTTCTCGGAGTAGCCCACTGGGATGGTGCTCTTGATAACCATGATGGCATCGGGATTCACCTCTTTTACGAGTTCAATCACCTCTTCTACGTGTGATGTGTCGAAGTAGTTTCTCACGGGGTCGTAGTTAGTAGGTGTGGCGATGACCACGAAGTCGGCGTCCTTATAGGCTTCTGCTCCATCGGTGGTAGCCTTGAGGTTGAGTTCCTTTTCTGTCAGGTACTTCTCTATATAGTCGTCCTGGATAGGTGACTTTCTGTTGTTGATGAGTTCCACTTTTTCCGGAACCACATCCACAGCCACTACCTGGTGGTGCTGGCTTAGCAACGTAGCGATGCTGAGTCCTACATAGCCTGTTCCGGCTACGGCTATTTTCATATTGTCTGTTGCCATTACTTTTTTGAATTTAAAATTTCTGCAAAGATAATAATAAATAGGTAGAAAACAAAATGTAGCGCTGATTTTTATTAAAAAATAACTGTATTTGCAGCAAAAAAGCCCCTCCAAAATTTGCGTATTTCTGAGCAGCCGTACAGTTGCCCGGAAATATGCGAATTTTGAAGGGGGATAAATGGGGTGTTTTGGCGATAATGATGGAAAAATGGGATGGAAACGGAGGGGATGCCCTGCTGCCCATTTTTCTTATATTGTCAATAAATCGGAGTATTCGGGGATGTCTTCAAGGAATACATATTTTTTACCTTCATAGTCCATCTTGCAGATGTAATGCTCCAGCCCGTTGCTCACCACCAGGAAGTCTACGTGGAGCAGAAGATTGTATACCGATATCTGGTCGAACACCTTCTGGGTGATGGGGATGTGGGGTGCCTTGTACTCGATGATCATCCGGGGGCTCAGATCGCGGCTATAGAGCACGCTGTCGGCACGCAGCACCTTGTCGCCGCTTTTGAGCTGAATCTCGTTGGCAAGCAGTCCGGCGGGATAGCCCTTGTGCTCTATGAGGAAGTGAACGAAATGCTGGCGCACCCACTCCTCGGGAGTGAGCGCCACGTATTTTCTGCGCAGCACATCCAGGATTCTGGGCTGCTGTCGGGTGCCCGAAACCTTGATGTCGAAAGTTGGCAAGTTTAAGCGAATCATATCTCTTTTTTAAATTTCTCTACCTTATTATATATATAGTTCGATTTATTTTTGTACCTTTGCAGGTGGAAATGCAGGTCTCCTGGGGCATGCCATGGGTAAACTCATGGGCTGACTCCCGGGGCTGCATCTGAATAACATTGCAAAGATACAAAAAATAAATCAATGGCAGAAAAGAAAAGTGCAATAAGTTACGAGTCGGTGATGAAATCATTGAAGGCTCGTGAGTTTGCGCCCGTCTATGTGCTGATGGGCGACGAACCTTTCTATATCGACAAGATCTGCGACTATATTGCGGAGTCGGTGCTGCAGCCCGAGGAGCGTGATTTCAACCAGACGGTGCTTTTCGGCGCGGATACCACGGCAGTTCAGATAGTGGACCAGTGCAAGGGCTATCCGATGATGGCCGAGTATAGAGTGGTGATTGTGAAGGAGGCGCAGAACCTGAAGAGCCTGGAGGCGCTGGAGCGGTATCTGGAAAAGCCGGTGAAGTCTACCGTGCTCGTGATTTGTCATAAAAACGGCACGATAGACAGAAGAAAGAAATTCCTGCCCCGAGCAGAAAAGGTGGGCGTGGTCTTTGAAAGCAAGAAACTCTACGACCGGCAGCTTCCTGGCTTCATCGAGACCTATCTGAAGGCAAGGAAGGCTACGATAGAGCCGAAGGCGGTGCAGATGATAGCCGACCACATCGGAGCCGATCTCCACCGTCTCACATCGGAGCTCGACAAGCTGCTCATCTCGCTGAGCGATTCCGACCGCAGGGTTACCCCTGATGTGGTGGAGAAGGAAATCGGCGTGAGCAAAGACTTCAATGCCTTCGAGCTTCGCAATGCCATCATCCAGCGCGACGTTTTCAAGGCAAATCAGATAATAAAGTATTTTGACAGTAACCCGAAGACGGGTTCGCTCTATGCGATACTCCCGTTGCTCTTTTCTTACTTCCAGAATCTGATGATAGCCTATTATGCACCCAACAAGCAGAACGAAAATGAGTTCGCAAAATTCCTGGATTTGAAAGGAACCTGGGGCGTGCGCGATTATCTGACGGGAATGAGAAACTATTCCGGCGTGAAAGTGATGCAGATTATCGAGAAGATGAAGGAGGTGGATGCGAAGAGTAAGGGCATCGACAATCCGTTTACTTCGGCTGGCGAACTGATGAAGGAACTCATCTTTTTCATCCTTCATTAGTGAAAAAAACAACTTCGTTCCCGACTCGGTTTGCGGCTATTGACGAGTCGGCGAAGAAGGGTGGGAGGGGGAGCGATTTTTGCTCCTTCTCCCTTTTGTTTGGAAAATGAAATGATCTGGAATCGGGGAGGGCGTTTAGCCTGCAAAAAGAGATGGAAATAGCGTTCGTTGACGAGAAAACGGGCGCTATTTTTTTTGTTTTTCTCTCGTGTCGAGTCTCGTTTTCGTGTTTTTCTCATCTAGATGGCGATTTTCCTGATTTCGGTGAAATCATACCTAACTATGGTGTATATCAACGGGTTATCGAAAATAACCCCCTTCAATACTCGCAAATTTGCCAAAAACTCGGCCTGCGGGCTTGAAAACGCTCAAAATGGAAAAATTTGCCATCGTTTGACCCCTAAAATTTAGTGTTTGCATTCTTTAAGGTTTATATATCTATAATTTATGATTATAAATAGAATAAATATAAATCGGTGATTTAGTTTATAAAAGTAAATTAGAGAAAACTTTATGTAGGTAAATGGTGTTGCGATTTATAAACATAAACATGAATACCATGATTTGGTTGTATAAATGTATAAATATACATTGATGATTTTAGACTTAGAAGTATGTGAAACCCAGCGAGTTATATATTTTAGTTATTTCAAGCTTCAATCTGTTTTCTCAAAAATAGACATATCAAAGTGCATACGCCCCTAAAATGCCTACTTTTTGGCTAAAATAGGCTTTGGGAATCAGCGATTTACTTCTTTTGCATCAAGAAAAGCTTTGTAACTAATTTAGAAAGGTAAAATCAGATATATAAATCTGAATCAGAAAACTTACATTTATAAATAGTAGTTTATAAATTTGAAAACATAAACGTAAAGTTTAAAAAACTAAATTTTTGCAGAAAAGTTTGGTATAACCAAATTTTTGCTTTACCTTTGTAAAATCTTAGAAAAATGGGGCAAAAAACGCCCTGTTCGGAAATAAAACATCGATTGAAACATCGTATAAACTGAAAATTTTGAGTGGCATGAAAGATAGAATCAGACAGATTATGGAGGACCAGAAACTCAACCAGCAGAGTTTCGCTCAGCTCATCGGAAAGTCGACAGCAACCCTGAGCAACATCTTCAACGACCGTACCAAACCTACGCTCGACATCGTGGATGCAATCAAGAAAAAGTTCCCTCAGGTGAACACCGAGTGGTTGCTTTTCGGTACTCCTCCCATGTATATTAATAAGGTGGAAGGTGGTGTCGCGGCATCATCATCCGGGGCTTCTGTGGGGGCGGGCGGCATGGACGCCGAGGATTCGCTGGATATGTATGGAGGTGCTTCTGCATCAGCGGGTATGGGTGCTCAGGGCGGCATGCCGGGGGCAGGCGGCGTGGCAGGCGCTGCCATGGAGCCTTCGCTCGATTTCGGGGCAGACGGACAGGATTCCTCTCCTGCTTCTCCCTCGCTCTTCGACCAGCCTCAGATGCACGGTGTAAAAAGAACACCTAAAAATATCGCCAATGCGGCGGTTAAAATAGTGGACAAACCGCAGCGCAGGATTACGGAAATCCGCATCTTCTACGACGACCAGACCTGGGAGACCTTTGTGCCGAAGAAGTAAGGCGGGGCAAAAAACTTCCTCTCGGATTTGTGAAATTCGATTTTTTGCAGTACCTTTGCACCTATATATAATAAGGTTGCACCTATATATAAATAAGGTTGCAATAACATTAGTGAATAACATTATAATATAATAATATCGAAAAGATGAAAAAGTATGTTCTCGACCTCAAGGTGGTTTCTGTGGAAAGCCTTAGCGACAAGCATGTGTTGATTAAGCTTACCGACGAGAAACCTTTGCCAGAAATGAAGCCTGGCCAGTTTGTGGAAGTAAGAGTAGATCATTCGGCTACGACAATGCTTCGCCGACCTATCTCTATCAACTTCGTAGACCGCGAGAAGAACCAGCTCTGGCTGCTCGTTGCCATGGTGGGCGACGGCACAAAGCAGCTCGGGAAACTGCAGGCGGGCGATACGCTCAACTGTATGCTGCCATTGGGCAACGGCTTCACGATGCCTACCCAGAAGGAGCAGAAATACCTGCTTGTGGGTGGTGGCGTAGGCGTGGCTCCGCTCCTCTATTTTGGTAAGATGATTAAGGATTTCGGTGCTGAAGTCACCTTCCTGCTGGGTGCCCGAAAGGATACCGACCTGCTGGAGCTCGACGAGTTTGCCAAGATAGGCAAGGTATGCATCACCACCGAGGATGGTTCTGCCGGCGAGGTGGGTTTCGTAACCAACCACTCTGTGCTGGAGAACGAGCAGTTTGATATGATTTCCACCTGCGGTCCTAAGCCTATGATGGTGAGCGTGGCGCGCTTTGCCAAGAAGGCTGGCGTGGAGTGCGAGGTATCGCTGGAGAACAAGATGGCGTGTGGCGTGGGTGCCTGCCTCTGCTGCGTGGAGAAGACCACCGAGGGACACAAGTGCGTTTGCACCGATGGCCCTGTCATCAACATCAAGCAGCTCACCTGGGATATCTAATCCGAGCATTTATGCTCTAAAATTGTAATAGAATATTATTTGAGTTAGAAAGATTATGGCTGATTTAAGTGTAAATATAAAGGATTTAAAACTGAAGAACCCTGTGATGACAGCATCGGGTACTTTCGGCTACGGATTGGAGTTTGCGGATTTCGTTCCTCTGGAGGAAATAGGAGGCATCATCGTGAAGGGTACAACCCTGGAACCACGCGAGGGAAATGACTATCCTAGAATGGCTGAAACGCCTCAGGGTATGCTCAACTGCGTGGGTCTTCAGAACAAGGGCGTGGAGTACTTCTGCGAGCACATCTATCCTCAGATTAAGGACATCGATACCAACATGATTGTAAACGTGAGCGGACATTCGCCTGAAAGCTATGCCGAGTGTGCGGCGCGCGTAAACGAGCTGGAGAAGATTCCTGCCATCGAGCTGAACATCTCTTGTCCTAACGTGAAGGATGGCGGTATGGCCTTCGGCGTTACCTGCGACGGTGCGGCAAGCGTGGTGAAGGCTGTGCGCAAGGTGTACGACAAGACGCTTATCGTGAAGCTTTCGCCTAACGTTACCAGCATTGCCGACATAGCCCGTGCCGTAGAGGCAGAGGGTGCCGATTCCGTTTCGCTCATCAATACGCTGATGGGTATGGCGGTGGATATAGAGAAGCGCCAGCCGCTGCTGAGCATCCGCACGGGTGGCTTGAGCGGTCCTTGCGTGAAGCCTGTAGCCCTGCGCATGGTGTATGATGTGGCTCATGCCGTCAACATCCCAGTGGTGGGCTTGGGCGGTATCTCGAACGCCAAGGATGCCATCGAGTTCCTGATGTGTGGTGCCACAGCCATCGAAATCGGTACTGCCAACTTCCTGGATCCTGCCGTAACCAAGAAGGTGAAGGACGGCATGAACGAGTGGCTGGATGCCCACGGCTGCAAATCGGTGACAGAAATCATCGGAGCCATCAAATAAATCCACATTATTATATATAAGTAATAAGACATATATATCAATATAAATAGGATAGAAGTTATGGATTTGAATGAAATGAATCCTGTTCTTCTGGTGGCTACCCTCACGCAGCAGGTGGTGGAGCTGGAGAAGAAGCTGGAGGCTGACGGCGAGGATGCCGAAATCAAGGCTGCCCTGAGCGAACATCTGCTAAAGCGGGGAAACCTGCTGATGCAGATGGGCGACAAGGATGGAGCCCAGAAGGATATGCAGCGATACCTGCAGCTGAACCCCGAGAAAATAGGGGAACTCAGCGGCGAGTTTAAGGCTGAAGGAAGAGAGCACTGCCGATAATTGCAGAAGGAATGCTGATAAAATTCTGCCGATTTTTGGGATTTTCTATTAAAAATCTGCTGAAAAACTGCTGAAAAGCATAAAATATAAGGAAATTCAAGAAAAAAGTGACAAATTGTTTGGCAGTATCAAAGAAAAGTATTACTTTTGCAAACGAGTAGAGACTTCTAGGGGTCGAAACTCAAACTATGGGTTGAGATTCTCAGGAGTTGAAACCCGAAAGCAACGAGTGAATAACAAATTAAACAAATAAGAATTATGAAGAAGTTGAACGCTTACTTTTTTAGCTATTACTTTTACTTTGCAAGCAATTGTAAAGCGGGAAGTTGCGTGTAAATTTCAACTTAGGATATTAGATTCTTTGAAATCATCGAAACGGTCCCGCTCTATCAAGAGTTGGACCGTTTTTCGTAAACCGGAAGATTTCGTGACCGGAAGATTTCGCTAACTGGAAAAAAGAGAGATACGGCAATGAAGAGAATAGCAATACAAGGAGAGTTGGGATCGTTCCACGACATCACTGCCCATCAGTATTTTGAGGGCGAACAGATTGAGCTGATTTGCTGCGCCACCTTCGAGGAGGTGTTCGAGAACATCAAGCGAGACCCTACGGTGGTCGGCATCTGCGCCATCGAAAATACCATAGCAGGAAGCCTGCTCCACAACTACGAGCTGCTCCGACAGAGCGGTACCACCGTGGTGGGCGAGCACAAGCTTCACATCGAGCACAGCATCTGCTGCTTGCCTGATGACGACTGGAACACCCTGCAGGAGGTTCACTCCCATCCGGTGGCCCTGATGCAGTGTGGCAAGTTCCTGGCAAACCATCCCGACCTTAAGGCGGTGGAGGCAGAGGATACTGCCGGTTCGGCGGCTTACATCGCACAGCACAAAGTGCATGGATGGGCTGCCATCTGCTCTTCGTATGCCGCCCAGATGTACGGCATGAAGGTATTGCAGGAGGACATCCACGACAATCCGCACAACTACACCCGATTCCTCGTGGTCTGCAATCCGCAGAAGGCCGCTCTTCTCCGTCCTATCGAGAAGGCAAACAAGGCGAGCATCGTCTTCAGTCTGCCGCACGACAAGGGATCGCTCTCCAAGGTGCTCACCATCCTGAGTTTCTACGACATCAATCTTACCAAGATTCAGTCGCTGCCGAACATCGGACATGAGTGGGAATATCTCTTCTACGTGGATCTCACCTTCGACAACCTGACCCGCTACCGCCAGAGCATCGACGCCATCACGCCGCTGGTGAAGAAAATCAAGGTGTTGGGAGAATATGAGGAGAAAGAATAGTTGATAGTTTATAGTTGATAGTTTATAGTTAAGAGTTAAAAATAAGAATTATGATACAACCAGCCAATAGAGTAACGGAAATACAGGAATACTACTTCAGCCGCAAGCTGAAGGAAGTGGCTAAGCTTAATGCCGAGGGCAAAGACATCATCAGTCTGGCCATCGGAAGTCCAGACATGCCGCCTTCTAAGCAGACCATTGACAAGCTCTGCGAGGTAGCCAACAATCCAAACGCACACGGATATCAGCCTACGGTGGGCATCCCGGAACTGCGCAAGGCTATGGCTGGTTTCTACAAGAGATGGTATGATGTAGACCTTGACTGGGCTACGGAGATACAGCCGCTCATAGGTAGCAAGGAAGGAATCCTGCACGTAACGCTCGCCTTCTGCAATCCTGGCGACGAGGTGCTCATCCCGAACCCGGGCTATCCCACCTACACCGCCATCAACAAGATTCTGGGTACCAAGATTACCTACTACGACCTGCGTGAGGACAACGGATGGCAGCCCGACTTCGATGCCCTGGAGAAGATGGACCTGAGCCACGTGAAGCTGATGTGGACCAACTATCCGAACATGCCTACAGGCGGAGTGGCGAAGCGTGAGACCTACGAAAAGCTGGTAGCCTTCGCCCAGAAGCACAACATCGTGGTGGTGAACGACAACCCATATTCGCTCATCCTCAACGAACACCCGATGAGCATCATGCAGGTGCCTGGTGCCAAGGACTGCTGCATCGAATTCAATTCGCTGAGCAAGAGCCACAACATGCCGGGCTGGCGTGTGGCGATGATTTCGAGCAACAAGACCTTCATCTCTTGGATTTTGAAGGTAAAGAGCAACATCGACAACGGAAGCTTCAGAGGCATTCAGCTGGCTGCTGCTGAGGCGATGCTCAATAACACCGACGAGTGGCACCGCGAGAACAACATCCAGAACTATCGCCGCCGCCGCGACATAGCCGAGGAAATCATGAAGGTATTGCACTGCCAGTTTGACCCTAACCAGGTGGGCATGTTCCTCTGGGGCAAGATTCCAGAGAAATATGCCGATGTGGAGGACCTGACAGAGAAGATTCTGCACGAGGCACGCGTCTTCATCACCCCAGGCTTCATCTTCGGAAGCAACGGCAAGCGATATATCCGCATCAGCCTCTGCGCCAAGGATGAGAAGATGAAGGAGGCTCTGGAGAGAATCAAGAAGGTATTTGACAAATAAAGAAATTTAAAAATATACGACTATGGAATTAGAATTAGAACCATTGAATTTTCCTAGTGACCAGGAACGCCCTTGTATCATCGCAGGCCCATGCTCTGCCGAGACTGAGGAGCAAGTTATGACAACGGCCAAGCAGCTTGCTGCCAAGGGCTGCCACATGTTCCGTGCGGGTGTGTGGAAGCCTCGCACCAAGCCAGGAGGCTTTGAGGGAAATGGCGAGGAGGCCTTGCCTTGGATGAAGCAGGTGAAGGAGGAAACCGGTATGCTCACCGCTACCGAGGTGGCTACTCCTGAGCACGTGGAGCTCGCCTTGAAGTATGGTATCGACATTCTTTGGGTGGGTGCGCGTACTTCTGCCAACCCATTCGCCATGCAGTCACTGGCCGACAGCCTGAAGGGTGTTGACGTGCCTGTGCTGGTGAAGAACCCTGTGAACCCAGACCTGGAGCTCTGGATTGGTGCCCTGCAGCGCATCAACCAGGCTGGTATCAAGAAACTGGGTGCCATCCATCGCGGTTTCTCAAGCTTCGACAAGAAGATCTACCGTAATCTCCCAATGTGGCAGATTCCTATCGAGCTGCATCGCCGCATACCACAGTTGCCTATCATCTGCGACCCTAGCCATATCGGTGGCCGCCGCGACCTGATTGCTCCTCTCTGCCAGCAGGCAATGGACCTGGGCTTCGACGGACTCATCGTAGAGAGCCACTGCAATCCAGACGAAGCATGGAGCGACGCCAAGCAGCAGGTTACTCCAGAGGTGCTGGATTACATCCTGAGTCTCCTCGTGGTTCGTGACGAGCACTATTCTACCGAGGGCCTGCATCAGTTGCGTGGCCAGATTGATGAGCTCGACAACCAGCTGATGGATCTCCTGGCAAAGCGTATGCGTGTGTGCCGTGAGATTGGTACCTACAAGAAGGAGCACAACATGACCATCGTGCAGACCAACCGCTATAACGAGATTCTCGACAAGCGTGGTGCACAGGCTGCCCTCTGCGGCATGAGTGCAGATTTCGCTGCTCAGATTTTCGAGCACATCCACGAGGAGAGTGTCCGCCAGCAGTTGGAAATCCTGAATCAGAAATAAATTAAGTGAAGAGTGAAGAAATGAGAATATTAATCATGGGAGCAGGTAAGATGGGAAGCTTTTTCATCGACCTGCTCAGCTTCGACCACGAGGTGGCTGTTTACGAAAAGGATGCCAAGCGCCTGCGCTTCACCTACAACTGCTATCGCTTCACCAAGATGGAAGAGATAGAGATGTTCCGCCCCGAACTGGTCATCAATGCGGTGACGGTAAAATATACGCTGCCAGCCTTCGAAGAGGTGTTGCCACATCTCTCTCACGACTGCATCATCAGCGACATAGCTTCGGTAAAGACCGGACTGCAGGAGTTTTACGAGAAGAGCGGTTTCCGCTTCGTGAGCACGCACCCTATGTTCGGCCCGACCTTTGCCAATCTGAACCAGCTTTCAGAGGAGAATGCAGTCATCATCAAGGAGGGCGACTATATGGGCAAGATATTCTTCAAGGATCTCTACCAGAAGCTGGGACTGAGCCTTCATGAATATACCTTCGACGAGCACGACCAGACGGTGGCTTACTCGCTGAGTATCCCATTCGTGAGCACCTTTGCCTTCGCCGCCGTGATGAAGCATCAGGATGCTCCGGGCACCACCTTCAAGCGCCACATGCAGATAGCCAAGGGCGTGCTGAACGAAGACGACTACCTGCTGCAGGAAATCCTCTTCAACCCGTATACATCGGGACAGGTGGCACAGATTCGTGAAGAGCTGGCTGAACTCATCGATATCATCGACCACAAGGATGCCAAGCGCATGAAACTCTTCCTCACCAAAATCAGAAACCACGTGAAGGAAGACATCGAGATTAGACAGTAGAAATAAGAAGGTACAGGAAAGATACTGAAAGATAGAAGAAATGTACCGGAAAGATACAAGAAAATACAGGAAGACAACAGAAGAGTAGTAGATTATGAGTGAACAGATTGATCAACAGAATAACACAGCTGAACAGCCTAGCATGTTTCAGGTGGTAAACGAGGGATTCACTACCCGCGAGGCGATTGAGGAGGCCAAGAGATGCCTGCATTGCAAGATTCCTCAGTGCAAGAAGGGATGCCCTATTGAAAACGATATTCCGGACTTCGTACACGAGCTCTCAATGGGTAACATGGGTGCTGCGATGAGCATCATCAACGCCAAGAGTAACCTGCCTGCCATCTGCGGACGTGTTTGTCCGCACGAGAAGCAGTGCCAGGGACACTGTGTGCTGGGAAAGAAGGGAAAACCGGTGCAGATTGGTAAGCTGGAGCAGTTTATCGCTGACTTTGATACCAAGATGAACCTTTCCAGAGAAAAGTTGCCTCAGAAGACGCGTGGCCGCGTGGCTGTTATCGGTTCGGGACCTGCTGGTCTTACCGTGGCTGGTGATCTCGCCCGCCAGGGTTTCAATGTTACCATCTTCGAAGGACAGGCTGAGCCGGGCGGCGTGCTGATGTACGGTATTCCGGAATACAGACTGCCTAAGAGCGTGGTTCGCGACGAGATTAGCAAGATTGAGGCACTGGGTGTACAGTTTATCACCAACTGCATGGTGGGTGAGAACAATGTCACCATCGACAGCCTCTTCCGTGCGGGTTACGATGCCATCTTCATGGGCACGGGTACCAATGTGCCTCAGAACATGGATTCTACCCCTGGTTCTACGCTGCATGGTGTGAGCCAGAGCACCTATTTCCTGCACAACGTGAGTGCCTATAACGAGGGTGCCTTGACCCGCGACATGGTGCCGCTGAGAGATGGAGAGAAGGTGGGCGTAATCGGCGGCGGCAACGTGGCGATGGATGCTGCCCGTACAGCCATCCGTCTGGGTGCCGATGTCACCGTGCTCTACCGCAAGACCCAGGAAGAGATGCCTGCCATCCGGAGCGAATACGAGGATGCCGTGAAAGAGGGCGTCAAGTTTGAGTGGAAGACCACCGTGGAGGCTTTCCTCAAGGGCAAGAACGGCAGGCTGGGAAGCTGCGTGCTGAACACTCCTGATGGAGAGAGAGTTGAGAATTTCGACAGAATCTATCTCGCCATCGGTTCCCGTCCTGCCAACCGTATCGTTTCTACCACCGCAGGTATCGAGGTGGATGAGAAGGGTTACGTAAAGGTGGTGGAGCGTCCGTTCGGTATGACTACCCGCCGTGGTGTCTTTGCCGGAGGAGATGTGGTTCACCGTCCGCAGACCGTGGTCTTGGCGATGAAGGCAGCCAAGGAAGTGGCACAGGGCATCGCCCAGTATGTGGATGCTATCAAGCTGCTTGAAGAAGCTAAACGAATCGAAAAAGAAGGCGTATAATTACATGTAATTACATGAATCAGGAGGATATCTCATGATGCAGATATCCTTCCTGAGGTTAATATCTGCTTAATCAGGTTAATATCTATTGCAATATTTTGCAGAATGCAGGATTCTTGTTATTTTTGCCTTCTCAAAAATAAGCAAAGATTATGAAGAAGATTATATTTTTTATCATCTGCCTGATGTCGGTGGCATCTATGGCACAGGCGCAGAAAACCTGCGTCATCGCCAGCGCCGAAGACCATGTGCCTATCCGCGAAGCACTGATTCATACCGACAAGAACCAGTGGGCACGCACCGATTACCGCGGCTATTGGAACATGCGCTATCAGTTTGATTCGGCCACCGTGTCGAAACCCGGTTACGTGAAGGCTACCATCCGCTACAAGGAACTGCCGGATACCGTGTTCCTGCTGCCGGAAGCCAAGCAGATAGGTGAGGTGACCGTATGGGGTAAGAACCAGCAGCATATCGACGACATGGAAGGTTTGATTCAGGAGCAGGTGAACTCCATTCCTACCTCGCCAGGCGGCATCGGATTCGATGCCTTCGGCTGGATGGACAAGCAGGGCAAGCGCGACAGAAAACATCTGGAAAAAGCAAAGGGAATCTTCAAGGAAATGGACCGCAAAGACCCTATCGTCTCTGCCTACGAGAAGGCTACGGGCAAGAACTACAAGCTGAAAGAGCCCGAAAAGTAGAAAAAATCGGGTAACTTGTTGGCTTTCTCAGAAAAAAGTAGTATCTTTGTCGCCGAAATAAAAAGAAATAATAAGAAATGTTTGAAAATTTAAGTGATAGATTAGAACGTTCCTTCAAAATCTTGAAGGGTGAAGGTAAGATTACGGAAATCAACGTGGCTGAAACCATGAAGGATGTGCGCCGTGCACTCCTCGATGCCGACGTTAACTACAAGGTGGCTAAGGAATTCACCAACAAGGTGAAGGAGAAGGCGCTGGGCATGAACGTGCTCACTGCCGTGAAGCCTGGACAGCTGATGGTGAAGCTGGTTCACGACGAGCTGGCTGAACTGATGGGTGGCGAGGAAGCGCCTTTGAAGTTGGAAAACCGCCCGGCAATCATCCTGATGAGTGGTTTGCAGGGTTCCGGTAAGACTACCTTCAGCGGTAAGCTGGCTAATCTGCTCAAAACCAAGAAGGGCAAGAAACCATTGCTCGTAGCCTGCGACGTTTACCGTCCTGCTGCTATCCAGCAGCTCCATGTAGTGGGCGAGCAGGTGGGCGTTCCTGTATATAGCGAGCCTGATAACAAGGATGTCTGCGTCATCGCCGACCATGCCTTGCAGCAGGCTAAGACCAACGGCAACGACGTGGTTATCGTGGATACAGCCGGTCGTCTCGCCATCGACGAGCAGATGATGAACGAGATCAGCAATCTGAAGAATCATCTGAATCCTGACGAGACCCTCTTCGTGGTTGATTCCATGACCGGTCAGGATGCCGTGAATACAGCCAAGGAGTTCAACGAGCGCCTCGATTTCAACGGTGTTGTTCTCACCAAGCTCGATGGTGATACCCGTGGTGGTGCTGCCCTCAGTATCCGCACCGTGGTTACCAAGCCTATCAAGTTTATCGGTACTGGCGAGAAGATGGAGGCCATCGACGTGTTCCATCCAGCCCGTATGGCCGACCGTATTCTGGGTATGGGTGACGTGGTTTCCTTGGTAGAGCGTGCGCAGGAGCAGTTTGACCTGGAGGAGGCTAAGAAGCTGGAGAAGAAGATTCGCAAGAACCAGTTCGACTTCAACGATTTCTACAATCAGATTCAGCAGATCAAGAAGATGGGTAACATCAAGGACCTGGCAGCCATGATTCCTGGTGTGGGCAAGGCTATCCGCGACGTTGATATCCCTGAGGATGCCTTCAAGAGTGTAGAGGCTATCATCCAGAGTATGACTCCAAAGGAGCGCTCTAATCCTGGAATCCTCAATACCAGCCGCCGCCAGCGTATCGCTAAGGGTTCGGGCACTGATATCCAGGAGGTGAACAAGCTCATCAAGCAGTTTGACCAGACCCGCAAGATGATGCAGATGATGACAGGCAACAAGATGGCCCAGATGATGAGCCGCATGAAGGGTATGCCAGGCATGCCTAAGATGCCGGGAATGTAAATCAGTTGATAGTTAATAGTTTATAGCGGCTTCGCCGTATAGCAAACTTGCGATAGGCAAGAATGCCCTATAAAGCAAGAATGCCCTATAAACTATAAACTATAAATTATAAACTAAAGAAAAAATGACGTTAATCGACGGAAAGGCGACAGCAGCCGCCATCAAGGAACAGATAGCCCAAGAGGTGGCACAGATTGTGGCACAGGGCGGAAAGCAACCTCATCTGGTTGCTGTGCTCGTGGGACACGACGGAGGAAGCGAGACCTATGTGAAGAACAAGGTCTTGGCTTGCGAGAAATGTGGCTTTAAGTCGACACTCATTCGATATGAGGATGATGTGACTGAAGAGGAACTCCTGGCCTGCGTTGACAGGCTGAACAAGGATGAGGATGTGGATGGATTCATCGTGCAGCTTCCTCTGCCTAAGCATATTGACGAGCAGAAGGTGACCATGGCGATAGACTATCGCAAGGATGTGGATGGTTTCCATCCCGTAAACGTGGGTCGCATGGCACTGGGCATGCCTAGCTTCATCTCTGCCACGCCGCTGGGCATCCTTACCCTCTTGCAGCATTACAACATCCCGACCAGTGGCAAGAAATGCGTCATCCTGGGCAGAAGCAACATTGTGGGCAAACCTATGGCCCAGCTGATGATGCAGAAGCAGTATGGCGACGCCACTGTCACCGTGTGCCATTCTCATTCGGCTCATCTGAAGGAGGAATGCCGCGAAGCAGACATCATCATTGCTGCTATCGGCAAGCCTGATTTCGTTACTGCCGACATGGTGAAGCCGGGAGCCGTGGTCATCGATGTGGGTACCACCCGTGTGCCTGATGCATCGAAGAAAAGCGGATTCCGCCTGAATGGCGATGTGAAATTTGATGAGGTGGCAGAGAAGTGCTCTTTCATCACTCCAGTGCCTGGAGGTGTAGGACCGATGACTATCTGTTCTTTGATGAAGAATACCCTTGCCGCCGGAAAAAAAGAGTTTTATAAATAGGTCTATTCTGCCCCAAAAGTGTAGAAAAGACCGTTATGCGATTCGTGGAGGTAGGCTCCTGTGAAGCAGCCTGCCTTTTTTCATATATTTACATAGTTTATTTATTAAGCGTATGTATTTATGTATATTTAATCGTATATATATCATATCCTCTATATATATAAAATATGTATATATAATTAAGGTGAAACAATAGAAATCTAAAAACAAATCAGATAATTTAAATTAGAAAATATGATGAAACCAAAGTATCTACTCTTCTCGGCGGCATTGCTAGCTATGACGCAAGCTTTGGCACTGACGCCTGTGAAGAAGCAAATCAGTAAGGTGGCTGCCCGAAACAAGGTGGCTGCTGCGAATGCAGCTAGAGCGAATGCTTCTGCTGCGAGTGTGGCTAGTGCGCCTATAGATAAGGATGCACCGGCTTATAGAATCGTGGGCAAGGATTCCACTTGCCAAATCTTTGTTTATTCTCCTGCGGCAGACCAGGGCTTGCATCTGGCTTATCTTACCGACGATGATCGCTGGGTGGATGTAGGTCAGCTCTGTACCAGCGACTACGGTCCGTGGGGCAGCGAGAAGAAGATGTATCGCCCGTTTGTGATGAAGGCGAACGATGGCACCTGGCGTGCGCTCTGGAGTGTGAATACCCGTTCGCCTCAGTTTGCCGTGGCTTATTCAGAGGATTTGGTTACCTGGCGCCCTCAGGATTATCCTATCATGAAGGAGAAGGGTATCAAGGATGTGGCTGCCTATCAGATGGACGACGGATCTTTCGATATCTATCTGAAAACTGCCAAGGGCAAGCGATATGTGCATGCCGACAAGGATTTCCGCACCTTTGAAGAGGATTCGCTGGAAGCCACAGCCGACGATGTACTCTGGCAGCGTGATACGGCTACCATCAACGGTAAGTTGGTGGAAGGCAACGATTTCGAGATTCCTGCCATCCATCTCAACTATATCCGTGCCTGGCACAAGGCACTAGCCGAGGAAAACAGAGAGAACAGCAGACTCCTGCCTCATAACGAAGCTGAGCTTCAGGCTTATCTGAAGGAAAAGAATGTAGAACTGGCTGCCGGCAACGAGGTTTCTGCCCAGCTTCAGATCAAGGCTCAGAAATCGCATCGCATCTCAGACAAGCTCATCGGTATCTTCTTCGAGGATATCAGCCGTGCTGCTGATGGTGGCCTTTGTGCCGAGCTGCTGCAGAATGGCGACTTTGAGTATAACGGAGAAAGAAAAGGCTGGAATGCCATCACGGCTTGGCAGGGATTGACTTCAACCTCTGTTGTTTCTTCAGAGAATGGTGTGAGCCAGAACAATCCTCATTATGCCATCCTGGGCGAGACACCTATTTATAATATAGGCTGGGAGGGCATCACCGTGAAGCGTGCTGCCTACGATGTGAGTCTCTATGCCCGCTGCATGGATGGCAAGAAAAAGCAGCTCACCGTGGCCTTGGTGGATGCTGAGAACCAGATAGTGGCTCAGGCTAAACTGAAGGTGCAGGGCGGCGAATGGAACGAATATAAGACCCAGCTCGTGATTTCTGATAAATATAAGGGTGAACTGGGCAAGGATATCCGTTTTGCCGTTATCCCTAAGGGCAAAGACAGAGTGGCTGTGGATATGCTGAGCCTCATGCCGCAGGATACCTATAAGGGACATGGACTGCGCAAGGATCTGGCAGAGGTAATCGCAGATTTGAAGCCTCGCTTCGTAAGATTCCCGGGCGGCTGCATGCTTCATGGTCAGGGTTTGGAGAACATCTATCACTGGAAGGAGAGCGTGGGACCGCTGAAGGACCGCAAGCCTGCAAAGAATATCTGGAACTATCACCAGACCCGCAAACTGGGCTTCTTTGAGTATTTCCAGTGGTGCGAGGATATGGGAGCAGAGCCGCTGCCAGTGTTGGCAGCAGGTGTGCCTTGCCAGAATTCGCAGACTAATGCTCAGGACATCTGCGGTCAGCAGGGAGGTATCCCGATGGCTGATATGCCTCAGTATGTTCAGGATGTAATCGACCTGGTGGAGTGGGCGAATGGCGACCCTGCCACATCGAAGTGGGCAAAGATGAGAGCTGATGCCGGTCATCCCGCTCCATTCAACCTGAAGATGGTGGGAATCGGTAACGAAGATTTGATTTCCACCGATTTCGAGCAGCGTTATCTGATGATATGCAAGGCCCTGAAGGAGAAGCATCCAGAGATAGAGGTGGTAGGCACTGTAGGTCCGTTCCACTATCCATCTTCTGATTATATCGAGGGCTGGAAGATTGCCAAGGAGAACAAGAAGTGGATTGATGCGGTGGATGAGCACTATTACGAAAAACCAGGATGGTTCATCAACCATCAGGATTATTATGATAACTACGACCGCAAGGCTCCAAAGGTATATCTGGGCGAGTATGCTGCCAACGGCAATAATGAGTTGGACCGTGCCCTGGCAGAAGGCATCCACCTCTGCAATGTAGAGCGTAATGGTGATGTGGTAGAAATGACCTCCTATGCTCCGTTGCTTTGCAAGAACGGTTATAGCAACTGGAATCCGGATATGATCTACTTCGATAACAGCGAGAAAATCCGTCTCACCGAGAGCTACAAGATGCAGAAGATGTTCGGTCAGCATGCCGGCGATACTTACATTGCTTCAGAGCTGAATCTTCCTGCTGCCTTGCAGCGTTATGTGGGAACCAGCGTGGTGAAGGATTCAAAGACGGGCAAAACGTGGCTCAAGGTGGTGAATGCCTTGCCTCGTACGCTCAAGCTTCAGGTAAATGGTCTTGGCAGCAAGGCTGTGGAAGTAAAAGCCCGTTCTTCGCAGGTCTTCGAACTCTAGGATAATTCCTATTTTCTATACAAGGGTAAAAGCATCAAACTTAATTCTGTATTGATGCTTTTGCCCTTCTTTTTTTTGCTCAATATCTCGTGAAACGTGCGTTTTAGCTGATAATCTGTTAGAATAAAGCTTTATTTTATAACAAAATTCGTGATTTTTTGAAAGTTTATACGAAATTTGTTGGTTATTACATAAATTCTCATTATCTTTGCAGGCAAAAATAAAAGATGAGGTCTCGAAAGAGTCCTTTTCGTAGTAACGAACAAGAAAAATAAAAGAGATAATTCAATATGAAACATCCATTAAGAAGTAGCGTCTGTACTGAAGGCAGAAGAATGGCAGGTGCCCGTGCACTCTGGGTAGCTGCAGGTATGAAACATGAGCAGTTTGGCAAGCCAATCATCGCTATTGTGAACAGCTTTACACAGTTTGTTCCAGGTCATACTCATCTTCACGAGATTGGTCAGATTGTCAAGAAGGAAATTGAGGCTATGGGTTGCTATGCAGCCGAGTTTAATACCATCGCTGTGGATGATGGTATCGCTATGGGCCACGACGGAATGCTCTATTCTTTGCCAAGCCGTGACATCATCGCTGATTCTGTGGAATATATGGTCAATGCTCACAAGGCGGATGCCATGATCTGCATCTCCAACTGTGACAAGGTGACTCCAGGTATGCTCATGGCATCTATGCGATTGAATATCCCTACCGTGTTCTGTTCGGGTGGTCCGATGGAGGCTGGCCGCTGGAAAGGCGAGAATGCCGACTTGATTACCGCAATGATCAAGGGTGCTGATACCAGTATTTCTGACGAGGAGATGGAGCAGATTGAAAAGTGTGCCTGCCCTGGTTGCGGAAGCTGCTCGGGTATGTTCACAGCCAACTCCATGAACTCTCTTACCGAGGCTATCGGTTTGAGTCTTCCGGGAAACGGAACCATTCTTGCTACCCATAAGAACCGCATCGAACTCTTCAAGGAGGCTGCCCGCCAGGTGGTTAAGAATGCATACGCATACTATCAGGATGGTGACGAGAGCGTTTTGCCACGCAACATCGCTACCCGTGACGCCTTCCTCAACGCCATGACCCTTGATATCGCCATGGGCGGTAGCACCAACACCGTGCTCCACCTGTTGGCTGTGGCTCAGGAAGCTGGTGCCGACTTCAAGATGGAAGACATCGACGCTTTGAGCCGCAAGGTGCCTTGCCTCTGCAAGCTCTCTCCTAATACTCAGAAGTATAGCGTGCAGGAGTGCAACCGTGCCGGTGGTATTCTGGGCATCTTGAACGAGTTGAACAAGGGCGGACTTATCAATGGCAATGTGATGCGTGTGGATGGTCATACCCTTGCAGAACAGATGAAGAAATATGATATCACAGGTGCCAGCATCGACCCAGAGGCTGACAGAATCTATCATTCTGCCCCTGGCAGAAAGTTCTCTACCCAGATGGGTAGCCAGGATGCACAGTGGGAGAGCCTTGATACAGACAGAGAAAATGGTTGTATCCGCGACTTGGAGCATGCTTACACCAAGGATGGCGGTTTGGCAGTGCTCTTCGGCAACATCGCCCAGAATGGTTGCGTTGTGAAGACTGCCGGTGTTGACCCAGTGCTTTGGCACTTCGAGGGTCCTGCCGTATGCTTCGACTCTCAGGAGGATGCCTGCGAGGGAATCTTGGGTGGCAAGGTGAATTCTGGCGATTGCGTAGTGATTACTCACGAAGGTCCTAAGGGCGGTCCTGGCATGCAGGAAATGCTTTATCCTACCTCTTACATCAAGAGCCGTCACCTCGGAAAGGAATGTGCGCTCATCACCGATGGCCGCTTCTCGGGTGGTACTTCAGGCTTGAGTATCGGTCATATCAGTCCTGAGGCTGCTGCCGGTGGCAACATCGGTAAGATCAAGGATGGCGATATCATCGTTATCGATATTCCTAGCCGTTCTATCAACGTGAAGCTTTCTGATGAGGAGCTTGCAGCGCGCCCACAACAGCCTTTGAAGCGAAACCGTGTGGTTAGCAAGGCTTTGCGTGCCTACGCCCAGAGCGTAAGTTCTGCAGATAAGGGCGGTGTGAGAATCATCGACTAATAGAGAAAAGATAACAAGTTTTTGAATTTTTCAGAATAATAACAGATAAATGGCAAAAGAAGTAATAACAGGAGCTGAAGCATTGATGCGCTCGCTGCATAACGAAGGGGTAAAGACCATCTTCGGTTATCCGGGCGGTAGCATCATGCCAGTGTTTGATGCGCTGTATGGTTACACGAGAGGAGAGAAGAAGATGTTCGATCACATCTTGGTTCGTCACGAGCAGGCTGCTGCTCACGCTGCACAGGGATATGCCCGAGTCAGCGGCGAAGTGGGTGTGACTCTCGTGACTAGTGGTCCTGGAGCTACCAATACGCTCACCGGTATTGCTGATGCCATGATGGATTCTACGCCTATCGTGGTTATCGCCGGACAGGTGGGTGTGGGTGCTTTGGGTACTGATGCCTTCCAGGAGGTTGACCTGGTGGGCGTTACCCAGCCTATCTCTAAGTGGGCTTATCAGATTCGCCGTCCTGAGGATGTAGCGTGGGCTGTGAGCCGTGCGTTCTATATCGCTCGTAGCGGTCGACCGGGTCCGGTGGTACTCGACTTCACCAAGAATGCCCAGATTGCAACTTGCGAGTGGGAACCAGTGAAATGCGAGAAGGTTACATCTTACAATCCATATCCTAAGATTGATGAGAAGGCTGTGGCTGAGGCTGCAGAACTCATCAATCAGGCAAAGAAGCCTTTTGCCCTCGTGGGGCATGGTGTAGAGCTGGGAGGTGCCCATAATGAATTGTTGGAATTCCTGGAGAAGGCAGACATCCCGGCAGGTCGCACCCTGCTCGGTCTTTCTGCTCTTCCTAGCAATCACCCTCTCAACATGGGTATGCTCGGTATGCATGGTTCCTATGCTACCAATATGAAGACCCAGGAGTGTGATGTGCTCATCGCCATCGGTATGCGCTTCAGCGACCGTATCACGGGTGTTCCTTCTAAATACGCCAAGCAGGCTAAGATTATCCATCTTGATATCGACAAGTCGGAAATCGATAAGGTTATCAAGACAGATGTGGCTGTGATTGGCGATTGCAAGCAGTCGCTGCCAGCCATCACCCGTCTCCTGAACAAGAATGTTCACCGCGAATGGAGAGATTCCTTCGAGGAATATCGCCAGCAGGAGCAGGAGAAGGTGATAGAAAAGGATATCCATCCTACAGAAGGACCTCTGCTTATGGGCGAGGTGACCAATGTGGTGACAGAAGCTACTCATAATGAAGCGGTTCTCGTGAACGATGTAGGTCAGAACCAGATGATCAGTAGCCGCTACTTCAAGTTTACCAAGAAGTTGAGCATCGTGACCAGTGGTGGTTTCGGAACCATGGGCTTCGGTCTTCCAGCAGCTATCGGCGCTACCTTCGGTGCTCCAGACAGAACTATCTGCTGTTTCTTCGGTGATGGCGGATTCCAGATGAACATCCAGGAGTTGGGTACCATCATGGAGCAGCAGGCACCGGTGAAGATGATTCTCTTGAACAACAACTATCTGGGTAATGTGCGCCAGTGGCAGGATCTGATGTTCGAGGGACGTCGCTCTTTCACCCACATGCTGAACCCACGCTATGAGGAAATCGCCAAGGCTTATGGCATCCCATACGATGTGGTTATCGACCGCAAGGACTTGAAGGAGAAGGTAGAGAAGATGATAAGCACCAAGGGACCATATCTTCTAGAGTGCGCCATCAAGGAAGACGAGGACATCGTTCCGATGACCCTGCCTGGAAAGAGTGTGGATGAAATGCTGCTTGAGCTTCACTATTAATAAAGAAAAGAATTATGGAGAATAACAACGAAAAGAAATTATATACGTTGCTTGTCTATTCTGAGAATATCGCGGGTATTCTGAATCAGATTACAACTGTGTTCACTCGCAGACAGGTTAACATTGAGAGCTTGAATGTATCGGCTAGTAGCATCAAGAACATCCATAAATACACGATTACTGTGTGGAGCGACGCTGAGCAGATAGAGAAAATCAACAAGGCGATTGAAAAGAAGATAGATGTGGTGAAGAGTGATTACTACACCGACGATCAGATTTTCATTCACGAGGTGGCACTCTTTAAGATTTCTACCCCTGTCTTGTTGGAAAATCCAGAGGTATCCCGCACCATCCGCAAGCACGATGCTCGCATGATGGAGGTGAATCCTACCTATAGCACCGTGCTTTTGGCAGGACTTACCGAGGATATCGCCGACCTTTTCCATAAGCTGAATAGTTTCGACTGTCTCCTGCAATATACCCGAAGTGGACGAATTGCCGTAACCCGAAGCTTCGACGAGCCAGTTTCCGACTATGTGAAGCAGAATTCAGAAGGATAATCCATTTATGATTCAATAGATCCCTTTGTTCCTTTGATTTGAAAATCGGAGGAACAGAGGGATTTTTGTCTTATATACAAGCTGATTTTTTGTCTTATATACAAGCATATTTTTCGTCCTTTATGTAAACAGGGCTTTTGCTATACAATATAAGCCGGAATTTTTCGCTATATATATAATGACGTTATATATATAATAACGCTATATATATAATAAGGTGTAAACGAATAAAAGAAATTAGTATGAAACCAGAATTATTAAGTAAAGTAGGTCGCTATGAGTTTTTGGCAGAACCCTTCCATTGCGACTTTTCCAGTCAGCTCTTCATGGGACACCTGGGCAATCATCTTTTGAACGCAGCCGATTTTCATAGCAACGACCGTGGCTATGGCATGAATTATCTGATGCCTCGCCACAAGACTTGGGTATTGAGCCGTCTTGCCGTAGAAATGATAGAAATGCCAAAATCATACGATAAGTTCTTCGTGGAAACATGGGTAGAGAGTGCCATGAAGTATTTCACATCCCGTGATTTCAAGATTTGCGGAAAAGATGAGAAAGTGTATGGCTATGGCAAGAGTGTTTGGGCGATGATTGATACGGAGACCCGACAGCCTGTAGATATTTTTGAAATTAATGATGGTCTGATCAAGGAATATATCGAAACTGAAAAACTTTGTCCTATTGCTGCAAGTTCCAGAGTGAAGATGAGCAAGGAGGCAAAGCTGGTCCGCACCATCGATACCTATTATAATGATGTGGATGTAAACGGGCATATCAACTCCGTAAAGTACATCGAACACATCCTCGACCTCTTCGACATCGATTACTATTTGACACATTTCCTGCAAAGATTCGAGATAGCTTATGTTGCCGAGAGCCATCAGGGTGACAAATTGAAATTCTATATGGAGCAGGTAGAAGACGAAGAATTCTGCATAAAAATAACAAAAATATGCAGAAATGACGAAAATGAGGTGGAAATCGTAAGAAGTAAGCTAAAATTTATAAAAAAGTGATAGAAAAATTTGGTAGTGTCATTTTAAATCATTACCTTTGCACTCGAAATAAAGAATAAACCCAGTGCCGCTACCTTGGATAGGCAGTGGACGGATCAAACAGGCTCTCTTTGGATAAGAATACAGCTCGCATCCGTATGGACAAGTATAACCCGCGGCTCCATAAAGGCAAGCCGCACAAATTAAATTACAATTATGGCAGAAATGAATTTCGGTGGCGTAATGGAAACTGTTGTCACCAGTCATGAATTTTCATTGGAGAAAGCACGTGAAGTATTGAAGAACGAAACTATCGCAGTTATCGGTTATGGTATCCAGGGTCCTGGTCAGGCTTGTAACCTTCGCGATAATGGTTTCAATGTCATCGTTGGACAGCGTCAGGGTAAAACCTATGAGAAGTGTCTGAAGGATGGTTGGGTTCCTGGTAAGACTTTGTTCTCTATCGAGGAAGCTGCTGAAAAGGGTACTATCATCTGTATGTTGCTTTCTGATGCCGGTCAGATTGCTTGCTGGCCAAAAATTAAGCCACACCTCACAGCAGGTAAGACTTTGTATTATTCACATGGTTTCGCTATCAACTGGAGCGATCGCACAGGCGTAGTTCCACCTAAGGATATTGATGTTATCATGGTTGCACCTAAGGGTTCTGGTACTTCTCTTCGCACAATGTTCTGCGAGGGTCGTGGTTTGAACTGCTCTTACGCTGTATATCAGGATGCATCTGGTAAAGCAGAGGAAAAGACTATTGCATTCGGTATTGGTATCGGTGCAGGATATTTGTTCAAGACTACATTCCAGCGTGAGGCTACTTCTGACCTTACTGGTGAGCGTGGTTCTTTGATGGGTGCTATCGAGGGTCTTTTGGAGGCTCAGTACGATGTACTTCGTGAGAACGGTCACTCTCCATCTGAGGCATTCAACGAGACTGTTGAGGAGTTGACTCAGAGCCTTGGCCCTCTCTTCGGTGCTAAGGGTATGGATTGGATGTATGCTAACTGTTCTACAACAGCTCAGCGTGGTGCTCTCGATTGGGCTCCTCGTTTCCGTGAGGCTATCAAGCCAGTTATGGAGTGGTTGTATTACTCTGTTAAGACTGGTAATGAGGCTCAGATTTCTATCGACAAGAACTCTCAGGCTGATTACCGTGAGAAGTTGAATGCTGAACTCGAGGCTATGCGCAACAAGGAAATGTGGCAGGCTGGTGTTACAGTACGTAAACTTCGCCCAGAGAATAACTAATTTTTTTCTCGTACATAATGTTTTAAAAGGGGACGGACCGAGATGGTTCGTCCCCTTTTTAATTTGATTGATCAGAAGATATTCCTAATCCTTTTTTTCTATGATATGATGGTCTTCTATGATGATCTGGTTTTCTGCTACCTTCCTACGGAGTTCCTTCTCTCTTTCTTCAGCCTGGTCAGCCAGGCATACGTCGCATTGCTTGCAATCTCTGTCGTTCTCTTCTCCAAAATAGGCGAGTAGCTGTCTTGAACGGCATACCTCGTCGTTCTTGGCATAGCGAATCATGCTTTTGATGCGCTTCTCGTATTGCTCACGTCTCGACTCCCATACTTCTTTAGGAATCACCACTTTGTCACCATCCACCCTGTCGCGGGTATAACTGATAAAAGGTATCTTGCGGCGAGGAATGAATTGGATGATATGGCGGGCTGCCAGACTCTTGAGAGCAAAATATACCTGCTGGATGGTTAGCTCTGCCTGTCGGGCTATCATCGTCTCGTCGATATAGGTAAGATCAACAAAGAGACTTCCATAGGAGCGTAGTAGGGCGGTGACGACGGCATCCTGGCTGGGAGCGAGCTGATCTAGCTGGTAAAGGTCGTTTCTGCCTAGCAGGAACATCACTCGTGCCTTGCCGTCGGGATTATCCTCATAATGCAGATATCCGCTTCTCTCCAGAATGCGAAGAGCAGCATCTACCTTGGTAGGGAAGTACTTGTAGGTGACGCAGAATTTTTCGATATCAAACTCGAAGGTCTTTCCCTGTCCGCTGCCCACGCCTATCTGGTAGAAGTAAGCCAGATGCTCATAGATGTCTTGTATGAGTTCTTTGGGTGGGAAGGTATCATCTACGCGCTTGCATAGTTTCAGCTCGTCGTGCTTGTTGTAGAGAAGTACGGCGTATGATTTCTGTCCGTCTCTTCCCGCACGTCCTGCTTCCTGGAAATAGGCTTCCAGCGAGTCCGGACAGTCTATGTGAATCACCACACGCACATCCGGCTTGTCGATTCCCATACCGAAGGCATTGGTTGCGCACATCACCCTTACTTCGTCCTTCTGCCAAGCCTTCTGTCGCTGGTCTTTTACGTCGGGATCCAGTCCGGCATGATAAAAGGTGGCGGTAATGCCCTGTTGCGAGAGCAGCTGCGCCATCTCCTTGGTTCGCTTTCTGCTGCGGGCATAAATGATGGCGGAGCCTCCCACGCTTTGCAGGATATGAATCATCTCGCCCTGCTTATCCTCAGCTTCGCGTACTACGTAAGCCAGGTTCTTGCGCTCGAAACTCATCTTGAAGACATTCTTTTCCTTGAAATGGAGCCTTTCCTGTATGTCGTCTACTACTTCGGGGGTAGCAGTGGCGGTAAGGGCAAGTATCGGAATGCCAGGTTTCATCTCCCTGATGCTGGCTATCTGCAGATAGGAGGGGCGGAAGTCGTAGCCCCACTGACTGATGCAGTGGGCTTCATCTACCGTGATAAAACTTACATGAATGTGGCGTAATTTGGTTTGAAACATCTCCGAGGCAAGTCTTTCGGGGGAAACATACAGAATCTTCACACCTCCGAAGATGGCGTTGTCGAGGGTTTGCAGGATTTCGCTTCTCGATTTGTCGGCATAGATGGCATCAGCCTGGATGCCATGTTCTCTGAGGTGCTGCACCTGGTCTTTCATCAGGGCGATGAGAGGGGTTATCACGATGCATACCCCCTCCTGTGCCAGGGCTGGCACCTGGAATGTGATTGACTTGCCACCGCCTGTAGGCATAAGGCCGAGGGTATCCCGTCCGCTGGCAATGCTTTCAATGATATTGCGCTGAATGCCTCGGAAATCGGGATACCCCCAGTATTTTTGCAGAATAGATTGAAATTTATCTGCCATAATCTTCTTTCTTTAATCGTTAGGACGGATATCTTCTATCTGAAGCTGTACTTGGTTCTTCTTGAAGATATTGTCTTCGATGGTATAAACAATGTCGAAACTGCGGCGGCTCTTGATGTAGCGGGCTGCTGCACTCTGTCCGAAGGCTATACCGTTCATGACGGTGCTCGACTTTGAATCCACCAATTCCAGCTTGATGTGTTCCTGTTCTCTACCCACCACCTTGCTGGTTCCGTAGTCATATACCTTTCGGGTACAGAACACAGGTTTAGGGTTGCAGGGACCAAACGGCGAGAATCGCTTCAGGTCGGCATGCAGCTGCTTGCTGATGTCCTTGAAATCTATCACAGCATCTATGTTGAGCAGGGCTTCCGTCTGTTCTGGGGCTATGTGTTCTGCCACATATTTCTGGAATCTGTCTCTGAATTCCTTGATATGCTCCCATCTTAAGGTAAGACCGCATGCGTAGGTATGACCTCCGAAGTTCACGAGCAGGTCGCGGCAGCTCTTGATGGCTGAATAAACGTCAAATCCGGTCACGCTGCGGGCAGAACCGGTAGCCAGTTCTCCTTCGCGGGTCAATACCACGGTAGGACGGAAGTAGATTTCCGTGAGTCTTGAGGCTACGATGCCGATGACTCCCTTTTTCCATCCCTCATCATAGAGCACGATGCTTGAGTTGTGCTTCTGGGTTTCAAGTCTTGAAACAATCAGGTTGGCTTCCTCTGTCATCTGCTTGTCGATGTCCTTGCGCTGTTCGTTGTATTCGTTGATGTGCTTTGCCATGTGCAGTGCGTGCCCATAGTCACGTTCCACCAGCAAATCCACGCTTTCCTTGCCATTCTCCATACGTCCGGAGGCATTGATTCTAGGACCGATCTTGAATACGATATCGCTCATGCCCAGCTCTCGGCCGTTCAGACCGCAGATGTCGATGATGGCTTTCAATCCGATGCTCGGGTTGGTGTTGAGTAGTTTCAAGCCATGGAAAGCCAGGATTCTGTTCTCATCTACTACAGGCACGATATCTGCAGCAATGCTCACTGCACAGAGGTCGAGCAATGGGATAAGTCGGGAGAACGGAATGTTGTTGTTCTTGGCAAAGGCCTGCATGAATTTGAATCCCACGCCGCATCCGCAGAGGTGCTTGAATGGGAATGGATCATCCGGGCGCTTAGGGTTGAGTATAGCCACAGCGGGTGGCATCACGTCGTCGGGAACATGATGGTCGCAGATGATGAAGTCTATGCCAAGGCTTTTGGCATATTCAATCTCCTTGATGGCCTTGATGCCGCAATCGAGGATGATGATGAGTTTCACACCAGTTTCATGTGCAAAGTCTATTCCCTTTTTGCTTACTCCATAGCCTTCGTCATATCGGTCGGGGATGTAGTAATCGATGTTGGAATAGAATTGCTGCAGAAACTTATACACCAATGCTACAGCCGTGCAGCCGTCTACGTCGTAATCGCCGTAAACGAGAATGCGCTCCTTGCGTCCCATGGCATCATTGAGGCGGTCTACGGCGATATCCATATCCTTCATCAGGAAAGGATTGATCAGGTCGGAAAGCTGTGGACGGAAGAATCGCTTGGCTGCCGACTCGGTCGTAATGCCTCGATGGATGAGAAGATTCGCCAGGATAGGGCTGATGCTGAGCTTCACGGCTAGTTCGTTAGCCGTTTTTTCTTGCTCCGGTGAAGGTTCTTCGTAATTCCATTTAAAATGCATTTTTAATTATTTTTATTTCTGCCCCCAAAGTTACAAAAATAAAATGACAAACGGAAACTTTTTCCTAGGAATTTAACATAATTACGAAGAAATAATAAAAAAAGGCAGCAAACCTAGGTTTGCTGCCTTTAAATATTTTGTTTTTATTAGATTCCGAGCTTCTTGCGGATATCCTTAGGGATGGCGTTCTTGTTAACCATGAAGTCCATAGTCTTGTAAGCTACGAATGCCTTGGTCATGTACCAGGTGCCCTTGTAGTCACCATACTCACCCCAAGAGTTCTTTACCATATAGTACTCCTTGCCGTTCTGGTCCTTTGCGATACCGTAGATGTGCATTCCGTGGTCGTCTGTTGTCTCCCAGTTGTCGAATGCTTCCTGGCGCATAGCCTGTGTAGGAACTACCTCAGGAGCGTTTACGCCGAGTGAATCGAACTTCTCCTTCTTCTCGTCCTTTGAGAGCTTGAACCAGTGGTCAGCATCTGTACCTGCCATAGAACGTACCTTCTTCACGTCGTAAGCGATACCGAGACCCTTGCGTGTGAAACCGTCCTCTGTTACGTCACCGCCCCAAGCTATGGTATAGCCATTGTTTACGGCGTTGTCGATAATCTTGCAGAGGTCGTCCATAGGAACGTTATAGCTCAAAGGCCAGCGCCAGTTGTCCTGTACCTCAACAGCAAACTTGCTCCACATTGGATGGTGTGTGTAGCTGGTGATGGTTACATAATCATCGAGGTTCAGACCGAGGCTCTTGCAGAAAGTCTCTGGAGTATACTGCTTGCCCTGGTAAGTAAACTTCTCAGGAGCCTTGCCGATGTATGAGTCGATGATGCCCTGAAGACCATTCTTCCAAGCTGGAGAAAGCTTCTTGGCTGTGCTCTTTGCTACTGCCTCTACGTATGGAGTCATTACGTCGAAGAACTCGCCGAAGTTAGCCAGTGAGTCGCCTGTCATTGTACCTGGAGCTGGCATAGCATCCTCTGGTACGATGCCATAGTGCTGCAAAGCATAGAGAACATCGTATGCGCTACCACCCTGAGAGAAGCTTACGTCGCCGTGCATTCTCACAGCCATTGTGGCGCGATCCATATAAGTCTTGTTGGCAACGAACATCTCGCTCAGGTTGAATGTCTTGCCTGTGTTCTTCAAAATCTCGCTCTCGAAGAAGCTGAGAGTAGAGTAAGCCCAGCACGTACCGCTACGGTTCTGATCCTTGATGCTTGTAATAGGATTCTGCTTCACTACAGTGAAAACTGGCTTGTTCTTAGCGATGGCTGCTGAATCTGCAGCATTCTTAGCGCTTGCACCAGTAGCAACCATAGCCAACATGGCTGCGACAATCATTGATTTCTTCATGAATTTTTTTCTCTTTAAATTAATAATGTAATCTTATTATCTCTCTTTTCTCTTTAAGATATAATCATTTTATTTCTTCTCTGTTGGCTGCCATATATTCCTCAACATCCTTTGGATGATAAGGAATGCGGTCCTTGCCCAGGAATCTGCAGCCATCCTTGGTAATGAGTACATCGTCCTCAATACGGATGCCACCGAAGTCCTTGTAAGTCTCAATCTTGTCGAAGTTGAGGAACTCTGCACAGTGACCTGACGCCTTCCAGTCGTCGATGAGGGCTGGAATGAAGTAAACGCCCGGTTCGTCTGTTACAACGAAACCTTCCTGGAGTCGGCGACCCATGCGCAGACAGTTGGTACCAAACTGTTCCAGATTAGGACGTACTTCTTCGTCAAAGCCTACGTTAATCTGGTCGAGGTTCTCCATGTCGTGAACGTCCATTCCCATCATGTGTCCCAATCCGTGAGGCAGGAACATGGCGTGGGCACCAGCCTTTACAGCTTCCTCTGTGTCACCTTTGGCAAGACCGAGCTCCTTCATGCGGTCGAAGAGCAGGCGGCAAACACCGAAGTGGACATCTGCCCATTTTACGCCTGGCTTTGCTATTTCGAGCGCATAGTCGTGGCAAGCTTCTACGATGGTGTAGATTTCCAGCTGGCGCTGGTTGAACTTACCGCTCACAGGCATGGTACGGGTATTGTCAGAACAGTAGTTGTTCATGGTCTCAGCACCCGCATCGCAAAGTGCCAATCTGCCTTCCTCCAACAAGTTCATTGATGGATAGCCATGCTGAATCTCGCCATGCTGGCTGAAGATGGTTGGGAAGCTGACCATTGATCCGTAAGAATGGGCGATTCCGCTCACCTGGCCGGCTACGTATTTCTCTGTGATACCTGGTCGAACCAGTTTCATGGCTGTGGTATGCATCTTGTAACCGATGACTGCAGCACGCTCCAGCTCTTCGATTTCCTCCTGGGTCTTGGTAGAGCGCATCTTGACTACGGCCTTGATCAGGTCCATGCTGGCTTCTTCCTTCTGCTGTACAGGGTGGATGCCGAGCAAGTCGAATACCTGAAGCTTGATGTCGTAGCGGTAAGGAGGCAGGAAGTGAATCTTGCGCTTCTTCGACATGGCATCGTTGCAGATGGTCTTGAGAGTCTTCATTGGCGCAGAGTTATGAACACCCACCTGTTCTGCCAGGTCGTGTACGCTGTCTACGCTTCCATACCAAACAATGTCAACCAGGTCGATGTCGTCACCGATCAGAGTCTCGATGTCGTTATCTATATCAATCACACCAACCAATCCTTCGCGCTGCTGTCCGAAGTAATACAGGAAAGTAGAGTCCTGACGGAATGGGTAATATCCGTTGTTTGGGAAATTACATGGTGAATTGTTGTTTCCGAAAAGAATGATCACGCCGCTCTTTACGAGCTTCTTGAGCTCCTGGCGACGGCTGATATAAGTGTCCTTGCTAAACATATTTTTAGAATTTTACTTTATTTTGCTGCAAAGTTAGCAAATATTTCGCAAAAATGTATTATCTTTGCAAGCAAAAATAAAATATTCGTGTGAATTTATAAATAATTAATACATTCATGCGCTTTTTGATGCTAAAATGTAATGAAAATCGTAAAGATTACGCTCGTTTATTGCATGTTTGCTATCAGATTGAAAGCTATAATTGAAGAATAAAAGCAGTTGATATGGTAATGAAGATAAAATTGAGAAATACAGGATTGGTGTTAGAGGGTGGAGGCATGCGCGGTGTTTTCACCAGTGGCGTGCTGGATGCCTTTATGAAGCATGATGTGTACTTTCCTTACACGGTGGCGGTATCGGCTGGAGCCTGCAATGGCATGTCGTATGTGAGCCGTCAGCCTCGCCGTGCCCGAATTTCAAACATCGATTATTTGGCGCGTTATCAGTATATAGGTATCCGGCACCTTGTAACCCAGGGATGCATTTTCGATCGTGAGTTGCTATATGATAAGTTCCCGAATCAGTTGCTTCCTTATGATTTCGACACCTATTTCAAATACGCAGACGGGTTTGAGATGGTTACCACCAATTGCTTGACTGGTTTTCCGATGTATCTTTCGGAGAACCACGACCGCCAACGGGCCCTCGACATCGTGCGTGCTTCAAGCAGCCTGCCTTATGTGAGTAAGATTGTGAATGTGGATGGCATTCCAATGTTGGATGGTGGCATAGTCGATAGTATTCCTGTGCAGCGTGCCTTTGATAAGGGTTTTGAGCATAATGTGGTTATCCTGACACGTAACAAGGGGTGGCGAGATACGGGTAAGGATAGGAAGCTACCTTATTTATATAAGAACTATCCGCGTCTGCGAGTGGCACTGAGCCGTCGCCACAGGGCTTATAATGAGCAGATTCAACTGGTCGATGATCTGGAGGCTGCAGGAAAGATTACCTGTATTCGCCCGATACGTCCGATGGAGGTGGGACGCATAGAGAAGGATACTGCAAGGTTGGAGCAGCTCTATGAGGAAGGTTTCATGCTGGGTGAAGCTTTCTGCGAGAAATATCTGTAAAAAATGAGAAAAGCTTACTCGTTGTCTGGAATTTCAGACAATGAGCAAGCTGTATTGCTATAATAGAAAAGCCGTAATTCAATATCAGGCATGATAAAGTTATGATTCGATATCATCTATATTGAAAACGGGAGATGTTTATTCCTCAAGCAGGTCTGGGCGCAGACGCTTGGTTCGCTCCATGGCTTGGTCGAACTCCCATTGGCGTATCTTCGCCTCGTTGCCGCTCAGAAGAATCTCTGGCACTTTCCAACCCTTGTAGTCGGATGGGCGGGTGTAGATAGGAGCTGAGAGGATATCGTCCTGGAAACAGTCGGATAGGGCACTCTGCTCGTCGCTGATAACGCCCGGTACCAGTCTGATCACCGCATCCGAGATAATTGCTGCAGCAAGCTCTCCACCTGTGAGCACATAGTCGCCCACGCTGATTTCGCGGGTGATGAGGTGGTCGCGCACACGCTGGTCTATTCCCTTGTAGTGACCACAGAGGATGATGAGGTTGCCACCCAGCGACATTTCGTTGGCTATCTTCTGGTTGAAGGTTTCGCCGTCAGGAGATACGTAGATCACGTCGTCGTACTCACGTTCTGCCTTCAGTGCCGTGATGCATCGGTCGATAGGTTCGCATTGCATCACCATGCCGGCACTTCCTCCGTATGGATAGTCGTCCACTCGCTTCCATTTATCTAATGTATAGTCGCGCAAGTTATGCAGATGAATCTCTGCGAGACCCTTCTTCTGCGCGCGTGCCAGAATCGACTCGTTGAAGAAGCCTTCCAGCATCTCTGGTAATACTGTAATAATGTCTATTCTCATATCATCTGCAAAATTAATAAATAATGTAGTAAGTTCCAAATCTTTTTCCTCTTTTCTTTGTTTTTTGAGCCGAAAATTTGTTTTTTGCAGCTAAAACAAGCGGTTTGCTTGAAAATCGTAATTTTAGCGTGTTGGCACCAAAATAAGGTTGATTATTGCATAAATATGCAACAAATTCATCAAAAACAAAGAAATTTAATAGCAAAATGATAAATAATCGTGAAAATGTGCTACTATTTGAAGAAAAAGTCGTATATTTGCAAACAAAATCGCTCGATTAGGGTACATCGCATATAAAAATGGTGTGCGTACACACGAGTGCATGGTTAATTTAATAATAGTGAATAAGATGATACTGGACATTGAAATGCTGAGAAGCTTTTATGCTTCGTATTCGGAAAGTGTAAAACAGGCGAAAGCTACTGTAAAACGACCTCTCACTTACGCCGAGAAGGTGCTCTTTGCGCATCTTTTCGACCCATCTGAGTTGCGACCATATAAAAGAGGTATAGAATATGTGGATTTCCGACCTAACCGCGTGGCGATGCAGGATGCTACTGCTCAGATGGCGCTCTTGCAGTTTATGAACGCCGGTAAGGACAAAGTAGCAGTGCCTGCATCAGTACATTGCGATCACTTGATTCGTGCCGACGTGGGTGCTACACAAGACCTGCCTGAGGCATGCAAGACTAATAAAGAGGTATATGACTTCCTGAAGTCGGTATCTCAGAAATATCACATCGGATTCTGGGGACCAGGTGCTGGTATCATCCATCAGGTGGTACTTGAGAACTATGCCTTCCCGGGAGGTATGATGGTGGGTACTGACTCCCATACCCCAAACGCCGGCGGTCTCGGTATGGTAGCCGTGGGTGTTGGTGGTGCCGATGCCGTGGATGTGCTTACAGGTCAGCCTTGGGAGCTCAAGATGCCACGCCTCATCGGTGTGCATCTCACAGGCAAGCTCTCCGGATGGGCTACTCCTAAGGATGTGATTCTCGAAATCCTGGGCATCCTCACCGTGAAGGGTGGTACCAATGCCATCCTCGAATACTTTGGCGAGGGCTTGGATAGCATCTCTACCACGGGTAAGGCTACCATCTGTAACATGGGTGCAGAGCTGGGTGCTACCTGCTCTATCTTCCCATTCGACCAGAATGCCAGCGAATATCTCCGCAAGACGGGTCGTGAGGAGATTGCTTCTCTAGCCCAGAAGAACGCTGCCGAGCTTCGTGCCGACGATGAGGTACTTGCCAATCCGGCTGCTTTCTACGACCAGATTGTAGAAATCGACCTCTCTAAGGTGGAGCCACATCTCAATGGTCCGTTTACTCCGGATGCAGCAACTCCTATCTCTCACATGAAGGCGAAGGGACCTGCCAACGACTATCCAATGGTTGTTGAAGTGGGATTGGTAGGTAGCTGTACCAACTCTTCCTATCAGGATTTGGCCCGTGCTGCAAGTGTAGCCCGACAGGCTTACGAGAAGGGAATCCAGGTAAAGGGTCAGCTTATCATTAACCCTGGTTCTGAGCAGATTCGCTATACTGCCGAGCGTGACGGAATCCTCGATGACTTCAAGAAGATTGGAGCCTTGATCATGACCAATGCCTGCGGCCCTTGCATCGGACAGTGGAAGCGTCATACCGATGACAACACCCGCAAGAATGCTATCGTCACCTCTTTCAATAGAAACTTCCGCCGTCGTGCTGATGGCAACCCTAATACATTCGCCTTCATCGGCAGCCCGGAGCTCACCGTGGCTCTCACCATTGCCGGCCGTCTGGATTTCAATCCAGCCACCGACACCTTATTAGATAAGGATGGCAACAGCGTGAAGCTCGATGCGCCTACCGGTTTCACCTTCCCTCCTAAGGGATTCGCCGTGGAAGACAAGGGCTTCATTGCTCCTAGCGAGGCGAATGCTAATATCGAGGTAGTGATTGCTCCAGATAGCAACCGCCTGCAGAAACTGGCTCCATTCGCTCCTTGGGATGGTAAGGACCTGGTAGATATGCCTCTCCTCATCAAGACCGAGGGTAAGTGTACCACCGACCACATCTCTATGGCTGGACCATGGTTGAAGTTCCGTGGACATCTTCAGAACATCTCTGACAACCTGCTGATGGGTGCCGTCAACGCCTTCAATGGCGAGAGCAACAAGGTGAAGAACCAGTTGGATGGCAAGTATGTGGAGGTTTCTACCGCAGCCAAGGCTTACAAGGCACAGGGCATCAGCAGCATCGTGGTAGCAGAGGATAACTATGGCGAGGGATCATCCCGTGAGCATGCAGCCATGGAACCTCGTTTCCTGAACGTGAAGGTGATTCTTGCCAAGAGCTTCGCCCGTATTCACGAAACCAACTTGAAGAAGCAGGGTATGCTCGCCCTTACATTCTGCAACAAGGATGATTATAATAAGGTACAGGAAGACGACCGCATCTCACTCACCGGACTGAAGGAGTTTGCGCCAGGTTCTAAACTCACTGTCACCCTGAAGCACAAGGATGGTTCTGAGGATAGTTTCGAGGTTGAGCATACTTATAATGATACACAGATTGCATGGTTCAAGGCTGGTTCTGCATTGAACTTTGCTGCAAAGAAGTAATCTTGCAGCAGGAAAAGTAACAGTTTGTGCCATGCAACTTAAAAAGTAACAGTTATGAATAAAGAGTATTTGATATATAAATTAAGCGATGAGGTAAAGAACTCATGCAAGATAGATAAGGAGGCATTTACCAAGTTCAACGTGAAGCGTGGACTTCGTAATGAGGATGGCTCTGGTGTGCTGGTCGGACTGACCAACATCGGTAACGTTGTGGGTTACGAGCGCGATGAGAATGGCAAGCTGAAGCCTACCGAGGGTAAGCTCTATTATCGTGGCTACGAGCTTGACGACCTCGTTACTCCTCTCTTGAAGGAGAAACGATTCGGTTTTGAGGAGGTTGCCTTCCTGCTCCTTTCCGGTCAGCTGCCGGATAAGGAGGAGCTGGAGGCTTTCAAGGAACTCCTCAACGACAACATGCCGCTCGACCACCGTACCATTACTCACATCATCGAGCTGGAGGGTTCTAACATCATGAACATCCTGGCTCGTTGCGTGCTCGAAATGTACACCTTCGATCCGAACCCTGACGATATCAGCCGCGACAACCTGATGCGTCAGAGTGTGGAGCTGATTGCGAAGTTCCCAACCATCATCGCCTATGCATACAACATCTATCGTCACTCTGTGCAGGGCAGAAGCTTGCACATTCGCCATCCACGCGAGAATCTCTCTATCGCAGAGAACTTCCTCTATATGATGAAGCACGAGAACTACTCTGAGCTGGATGCGCGTATGCTCGATCTGCTCCTCATCATTCAGGCAGAGCATGGTGGTGGTAACAACTCTACCTTCACGGTGCGTGTCACCTCTTCTACCCGCACGGATACCTACAGCTCTATTGCTGCCGGTATCGGTAGCTTGAAGGGTCCTCTTCATGGTGGTGCCAACATCAAGGTTATCAATATGTTCCATCATCTGAAGGAGGCTATCAAGGATTGGACCAATGTCAACGAACTCGATATCTACCTGAAGCGCATGCTCAATAAGGAGGCTTATGATAAGACGGGTCTTATCTATGGTATCGGCCATGCCGTGTATACCTTGAGCGATCCTCGTGCCGTAGAGCTGAAGCGACTGGCTGGCGAACTTGCCAAGGAGAAGGGCAGAGAGGATGAGTACAACTTCCTGAAGCTCATAGAGCAGGAGGGTATCAAGTGCCTGCAGGAGCATCGTGGTGGCAGCAAGCCAGCTTGCGCCAACCTCGACTTCTATAGCGGCTTCATCTATGAGATGATTGGTCTGCCTCAGGAAATTTATACGCCTATCTTCGCTATGGCCCGTATTGTGGGTTGGACTGCCCACCGCATCGAGGAACTTAACTTCGAAGGTCGTCGCATCATCCGTCCTGCTTACAAGAATATCCTGGGTGAGTTGGATTATACCCCATTGAATGAGCGATAAAAAACTGTTTTATGGGTGCGAGATAAAAAAGCATCACATCTAGAATGACTGATTGTATAAAAAAGACAATGCTCGCTGGAGCATTGTCTTTTTATGTTTATAGGGTAGTTTCTAAATTTATTTAGTAAAGTTCTGTTTGAAACGAAGATTTTTGTTTAAAGAGTGTTAAATGTTTGGGTTCTAACGGGATTTTATTTGCTTATAACGGATATTTGTCGTAACTTTGTCGACGGATTGCTAAAGTTGAAGGCACCGTTCAAGGTGCTAAAAAAATAGTAATAGATAATAATTTTAAGTATAGGTAAATTAAGGTGCTGCATTGAATGTCAGGCATCAATATGAAGGTATTAAATTAAAAATTGAATGGAAAAGGAATTTGAAGATTATTGGAATGCACATCGCAAGCGTATGCTGCTGAATGCACCACGCGAATTGCGAGAAGAATACTTGGAGTCTACTAAGTTGGATTCACCAATGGATTGGGTGTGTTTCGTTTTGCCTGTGGCGGTAGGTATCTTGGTACAGCCGCATATACACTTTGCAAGCGAGATACTCTCATGGATTATAGTGCTGCTCATCGTGGTGGTGCTTTTTGCCTTGTTGCAGATGGTGAAGCCGATGTTGCAGAAAAAGAAAACTACTATTCAGGTGATAGAGCAGATTAAGCAATATTACTATGATAGATATAAAAAATACGGATTGGATAAAATGGAGCCTTGGAAATAGGGCTCCATTTTTTTTTATTCGATTTGTAATGCTTTTATTCGATTTATAATGCTTTTATTCGATTTTTATACTATCATGAAGTCGCTCATCACGTCGTCTGAGATATAGAGACCCTGATGGGTGAGCGATAGCCTTCCGTCTTCTATCTTCATCAGTCCACGCATTATATGCTTCTCTGCTTCCTGCATCATTTTCCCGGCAAGTTCTGTTCCGAATTCCTGTCTCGCTTTCTCGATGTCGATGCCGTCGCTTGTTCGCAATGCGGTGGTAATGAGGTCGTTGTATCGGGTGTTGAGGTCGAGTGTCTCGCTTTCCGATGGCAGTTCGCCTTGGTTGATTCGGGAGATGTATTCGCTGATGTCGTCTACGTTCCAGCTTCTCATGGCTTTGCCGTTCCGCTTGTAGGAATGGGCAGCCGCACCTATTCCGATGTAAGGTATCTCGTGCCAGTAGCTGCTGTTGTGGCGTGACCGCTTGCCGGGACGGGCAAAGTTGCTGATTTCGTAGTGCTCGTAGCCGGCTTCGGTCAGCTGACTGATAAGCTGCTCGTACATCTGGCGGCTGGTCTCCTCGTCTATTTCCTCTATTTTCCCTTGCTCCAGCATTCTGTAGAGGGTGGTTCCCTCTTCATACATCAGACTGTAGGCTGAAATATGCTCCACGCCCAGATTGATGGCTGCTGTGATGTCGCTCTGCCAGTCGGCTAGGGTTTCTTGGGGGAAACCGAACATCAGGTCGATGCTGATGTTGCAGATGCCGATGCCGCGAAGCCTTTCTACGGCAGTCTTCACCTCGGCAGCATTGTGGCGACGATGAAGAAAGCGGAGGCGATGGTCTGAGAAGGTCTGCGCACCCATGCTCACCCGGTTCACGGGCAGCAGCTTCAGGGTTTCGCAGAATTCCTCGGTCACGTCGTCGGGATTGCACTCCATGGTGATTTCCATCTCCGGTAAGTAAGTTTCTTCTCCTTTTTGAGCAGAAAGCTCTTCCTTCCTGGTGTCATTCGGGAATCCGCTTTGAAGATAGTTCTGCCTGATGGCATCGAAGAGGCGGATGAGCTGGTCTCCGGTCAGCTGGCTTGGAGTGCCGCCTCCCAGATAGATGGTTTCGATGTTTTCACCGTCGCCCAGTGCCTTCGGGATGGGGCGCAGTTCCATCTCTCTGCAGAGTGCGTCCACGTAAGCATCTCTCATTTTGAGCGATGTGGTGCTGTAAAAGCCGCAGTAGATGCAGCGGCTTTCGCAGAAGGGGATATGTATGTATAAACCTGCCATAATTCCTGATTCTTTAAATTTTCAATTCTCTTCCCACCTTCCCCTTAATATAATAAGGTGTAGGGGGCGAAAAAAGTCTTAACAAGATGCAAAATTACTAATATGTTTTAAAATATGGCAACTTTTTTGCGAAAATGTTTGGTGGTACGCAAAAAAAAGTGTAATTTAGTAGCATGAAACAGAAAACTGCATGGTTTTACTGATCATGAACAACTGACAAACATTAAGTATAACCCCTTAAAAATCTATAAGCGTCATGAGAGTATATCAGACAAATGAGATTAAAAACATTGCATTGCTGGGCAGTGCGGGTAGCGGCAAGACTACACTTGCCGAAAGTATGTTATTTGAAGCAGGCGTTATCAAGCGTAGAGGCTCTGTAGAAGCGAAGAATACGGTGAGCGACTACTTCCCAGTTGAGCTGGAGTATGGTTACTCTGTGTTCCCTACCGTTTTTCACGTGGAGTGGAACAACAAGAAGTTGAATATCATCGACTGCCCTGGTAGCGACGATTTCGTTGGTGGTGCTATCACATCACTCAACGTAACCGATCAGGCAGTGATCCTTATCAATGGTCAATATGGTCCTGAGGTAGGCACCCAGAACAACTTCCGTTATACCGAGAAGTTGGGCAAGCCTGTCATCTTCCTCGTTAACCAGCTTGACTCAGACAAGTGTGATTTTGATAACCTCATTGCAACCATGAAGGACATCTATGGTCCTAAGTGTGTGCAGATTCAATATCCTATCGAGACCGGTCCTGGCTTCAATGCTCTCATTGACGTCTTATTGATGAAAAAATATTCCTGGAAACCAGAAGGCGGTGCACCTATCATCGAGGATATTCCTGAAGAGGAAATGGATAAGGCAATGGAACTGCATGCTGCACTCGTTGAGGCTGCTGCCGAGAACGACGAGGGCCTGATGGAGAAATTCTTCGAGAGCGAGAGCTTGACAGAGGATGAACTCCGTGAGGGTATCCGCAAGGGTTTGGTTACCCGCAGCATCTTCCCTGTATTCTGCGTTTGCGCCGGTAAGTCAATGGGCGTTCACCGTCTCATGGAGTTCCTGGGCAATGTGGTTCCTTTCGTAAGCGAGATGCCTAAGCTGCACAATACCCGTGGTGAAGAGATTGCTCCTGATACCAACGGTCCTGAGAGTGTTTACTTCTTCAAGACTGGCCTGGAGCCACACATCGGCGAGGTGAGCTACTTCAAGGTGATGAGCGGTTCTATCAAGAGCGGCGACGACCTGACCAATGCCGACCGTGGTTCTAAGGAGCGCATCGGACAGATTTATGCCTGCGCTGGTGCCAACCGTGTGCCTGTGGATCAGTTGAATGCCGGTGACATCGGTTGTACCGTGAAGATGAAGGACGTGAAGACGGGTAATACCCTGAACGGAAAGGGTGCCGAGTGGCGCTTCGATTTCATCAAGTATCCTAACCCTAAGTATTCCCGTGCCATCAAGGCTGCCAATGCTCAGGATACTGAGAAACTGATGGCAGCCCTCATCAAGATGCGCCAGGAAGACCCAACATGGGTGGTTGACCAGAGCAAGGAGCTGCGTCAGGTCATCGTGCGCGGACAGGGTGAGTTCCACCTCCGCACCTTGAAGTGGCGTCTTGAGAACAACGAAAAGCTCAATGTTACCTTCGAGGAGCCTCGCATCCCATATCGTGAGACTATTACAAAGAAGGCTCGTGCCGACTACCGTCATAAGAAGCAGAGTGGTGGCGCAGGTCAGTTTGGTGAGGTTCACCTCATCGTTGAGCCATACGCAGAGGGTATGCCAGACCCTACATCATTCACCTTCAACGGCCAGGAGTTCAAGATGAACATCAAGAGCCGCGAGGAAGTTTCACTGGAGTGGGGTGGCAAGCTGGTATTCCTCAACTCAGTGGTAGGTGGTGCCATCGATGCACGCTTCATGCCTGCCATCCTGAAGGGTATCATGGATTGTATGGAGCACGGACCTCTTACAGGTTCTTATGCCCGCGACGTTCGCGTCATCGTATATGATGGCAAGATGCACCCGGTAGACAGCAACGAGTTGTCGTTCATGCTGGCAGCCCGCCGTGCCTTCAGCGACGCCTTCAAGCAGGCAGGTCCTAAGATTCTGGAGCCTATCTACGATTTGGAGGTTTATGTACCTGCCGACTATATGGGTGATGTGATGAGCGACCTTCAGGGACGCCGTGCCCTCATCATGGGTATGGATTCTGAGGCTGGTTACCAGAAGCTCAGTGCCAAGATTCCTCTGAAGGAACTTGCCAACTATTCCATCTCTCTGAGTTCACTCACGGGTGGTAGAGCTTCGTTCACTACCAAGTTTGCCAGCTACGAGTTGGTTCCTTCCGACATTCAGAGCAAGCTGATTGCCGACCATGAGGCCGAGCTGGCTAAGGAAGCAGAATAGAAGAATTATCTCTCTTATATAAATTAAAATTTTATGTTGATATGACCAATAGAGGGGGCGTGCATGTGATATGTACGCTCCCTTACTTGTTTTTCTGAAATTCAAATTCTAAATACGGAGCTACTAATATTGCTTTTAGTTAAAAACAATTAATATCAAATAAATAATTAACTATTTTGTGTTAACCAATTAAGATTTTTCTTATCTTTGCGCCCATGAAGAAGAAAACGATTTGGACCATAGCCATTATTATGGGCTTTTCGTTCCTCGCGCTGCTATTCCTGCAGCTCAGTTACATCCAAGAGATGGTCAACATGAAGAAGGAACAGTTTGACGAGTCCGTCAACAGAGCCCTATATCAGGCTTCAAGAAACTTGGAGCTGAATGAGACCCTGCGCTATCTTGAAAAAGACGTCAATGAGGCGGAGCGCAAGGCCAACAGGAAAGATTCGGTGGGAACACGGAGCGGCCAGCCGGCAGATGGAACCGTACAGCATTCTCATCAGTATTCTGTGGTGGGCAAGGACGGCACGGTGTATTCATCCTTCGAGTTGAAGACCATCGCCACCAATCCTGCCAACAAGCCGAAGGCGATGATTCTCAGAAGCGACAGAAATTCGCTCAGCGAAACGCAGAAGTCGCTGCAGGAGATAGTGAAGAACCGCTATGTGTATCAGAAGGCTTTGCTCGACGAGGTGGTGTATTCCATCCTCTACTCGGCATCCGACAAGCCTCTGAAGGAGCGAATCAACTTCAAGCAGCTTGATCAGGACCTCAAGGCAGAGATGATGAACAACGGCATCAACATCCCTTATCACTTCACGGTGACAACGCAGGATGGACGAGAGGTGTACCGCTGCCCAGACTTTAGCGACGAGGGCGAGGAGTACAGCTATTCGCAGGTGCTCTTCAGAAACGACCCGCAGTCGAAGATGGGTGTCGTGAAGGTTCACTTCCCTGATATGAACAGCTACATCTTCTCCAGTGTGCGCTTCATGATTCCTAGCATCATCTTCACGCTGGTGCTGCTCATCACCTTCATCTTCACCATCGTGGTCATCTTCCGTCAGAAGAGGTACACGGAAATCAAGAACGATTTCATCAACAACATGACCCACGAGCTGAAGACGCCTATCGCCAGCATCAGTCTGGCAGCACAGATGCTCAACGACCCGTCTGTCTCCAAGAGCGAGCAGATGCAGAAACATCTGGGTGGCGTCATTGACGACGAGTCGAAGCGACTCCGCTTCCTGGTAGAGAAGGTGCTGCAGATGAGTATGTTCGACCGCAAGAAGGCAGTGTTCAAGAAGAAGGAGCTCGATCTCAACGAAATCGTAGAGAATGCAGCCCATTCGTTCTCACTCCGTGTGGAGCATACGGGCGGCAAGATTTATGTGGATATCGAGGCGATAGATTCCACCCTCTTTGTCGACGAGGTGCATTTCCAGAATGTAATCTTCAATCTGATGGACAATGCCGTGAAGTATCGCAAGCCGGATGAGCCGCTGTTCATCACGATGAAGACCTGGAATGATGAGCACCATCTCTATCTCTCTATCAACGATACGGGCATGGGAATGAAGAAGGAGAACCTGAAGAAGATATTCGACAAGTTCTATCGCGTTCATACCGGCAATGTGCATGACGTGAAGGGCTTCGGCCTCGGTCTTGCCTACGTTAAGAAGGTAGTGGATCTGCATGATGGCGAAATCAAGGTAGAAAGCGAGTTGGGCAAGGGCACCACCTTTACCATCAAGCTGCCTGTGATTCATGATTAATTCATGATTGATTCATGATTAATTCATGCCAAATCAGCATTCGATATTTAAAAATTCAACAATAATAAAAAGAATATTAACAAATTAAATAGATTAAGATATGGAAGAGACAGTAAAGATCCTGCTTTGCGAGGATGATGAAAACTTGGGTATGTTGCTCCGTGAGTATTTGTTGACCAAGGGTTTTGATACAACATTGTGCCCTGACGGTGAGGCAGGTTTCAAGGAGTTTTCCAAGAATAAGTTTGATATTGCCGTGCTCGACGTGATGATGCCAAAGAAGGATGGTTTCACTTTGGCACAGGAAATCCGCCAGCAGAATGTAGATATGCCAATCGTATTCCTCACAGCCAAGACTCTGAAGGAAGACATCCTCGAGGGTTTCAAGATTGGTGCAGATGATTATATCACCAAGCCATTCTCTATGGAGGAGCTGGTGTTCCGTGTAGAGGCAATCCTTCGTCGTGTACGCGGCAAGAAGTCAAAGGAGTCTACCATGTATCACATCGGTAAGTTCACCTTCGATACACAGAAGCAGCTGCTTACCATCAATGGCGAGCAGACCAAGTTGACAACCAAGGAGAATGAGCTCCTCGCTCTTCTCTGCGCTCATGCCAACGAGATTCTTCAGCGTGATTTCGCCCTGAAGACCATCTGGATAGACGACAACTACTTCAATGCCCGCTCAATGGATGTATATATCACCAAGCTGCGCAAGCATCTGAAGGAAGACCCGCAGATAGAGATTATCAACATCCATGGCAAGGGCTATAAGCTCATCGTGCCAGATGCAGAATAATGCTTATGTTATATAAGGTGTAATCGCCTATATATTATATAAGGTATAAGAAAAAAAGGGATAAGCCGGTAAAGGCTTATCCCTTTTCTGCTTCTCTTGCAGCTCCATTTATCCCTTTTTCAATGAATACACGAATCCTGACACACCGGCAAGAACGAAGAATAATCCGGCGAAGAGCATGATGTTGCTCTTCATGGAAAAGGCGAAGCTGGCAGCAAGCAGCAAAACGCCCAGCACAATGAACGTCATGCCCATGGAAGGGATGACGCGGAGCGAATCTTTCAATTTTTTGTTCATAATTCCTACTATTTTCAAATATTTCCTGCAAAAGTACAAAAAATATTTGGTTAATTCAAAAAAAAGTTGTAATTTTGCACCGCAATTCGTGAAATAGAGGTGTTTTCGCACACATTTCGTCGTTTTGCAAGAGAATTTTAATATTAATATTTAATCATTTACAAAAGTAGTATGAATCAATACGAAACCGTTTTCATTTTGACTCCCGTTTTGTCT
>ERZ1023886.39-NODE-39-length-55929-cov-37.686258_pt1 | contig 55929 bp, 51 predicted proteins | sample MGYA00380395_ERZ1023886 | MGnify/ENA primary metagenome ERZ1023886 (study PRJEB33179, sample SAMN07449002) | human gut metagenome | biome: Human-gut; feature: Human associated habitat; material: Faeces | host: Homo sapiens | place: India: Bhopal | collected... | reverse complement strand
AAGCTCGTTTCCAGATGACTTTCCCTGTGGATACTCCTAACGAGGAAATCCAGAAACAGGTATTGGCAGACGAGAAGAGCCAGAAGTACTTGGAAGGATTCAACGTGCTGAAGGTAATCATCGTACCGAAGAAGATTGTCAACGTCGTATTGAAGAAATAATGATATAGATAGGGATTGATAAATTCCTCTATAGAAATAATAAAACACATCGGGAAGAATCACCAGAAAATCTCCCGATATGTTTTAAAGAATGACGTGAGGAAATAAAGAAAGACTCCCTAAGTTTTTCCTAAAACCTCACGTTATTTTTTCATCTTCTCCGTTTTATGCATTTTTATGCAGGAAATATAATATTAAAAAGTTGGAATAATATGCAAATAGCAATCAGTCAAACAATAAAGAATGAGGTCAAAGACTACTTCTACATTACTTTAGGCCTCTTGATTTACACCTTTGGATGGACGATATTCTTGCTTCCATACCAGATAGTAACAGGTGGCGTAACGGGTATTGCTGCTGTCATCTACTATGGCACGGGGATACCTATCTATTTGTCGTATTTTCTTATCAATGCCGCCTTGCTGCTTGCAGCTCTGAAAATATTAGGATTCAAATTCATGGTGAAAACGATCTATGCCATCATCATGCTATCCGTATTCTTAGCTTTGGCGCAAGACTGGATGATTGGTGAAAATGGAAAGATGGTACAGGTGCTGGGAGAGGGACAGGATTTCATGTCACTCATCATCGGCTGTCTGTTTACAGGATTATCACTCGCCGTCGTCTTCCTGCATAATGGTAGTACAGGTGGAACGGACATCATCGCCGCCATCGTCAACAAATATCACAACATCTCGCTGGGACGAGTGCTCATCTTTGTGGATCTCCTCATCGTGGGCAGTTCTTTCTTCGTCTTCAATGCCAAACCAGATTTCACTACGATTGATGCAGTAAGAAAGGTAGTATTCGGTCTCTGTACGATGGTAATAGAGAACCTGGTGCTCGACTATGTGATGAATGCCAAGCGAGAGAGTGTACAATTCATGATATTCAGCAAGAAATATCAGGAGATAGCCAACGCCATCGGTATGCAGATGGATCATGGTGTGACGATTCTTGATGGTCACGGCTGGTACACGGGTGATGAGATGAAAGTGCTCTGTATCTTGGCTAAAAAGAACGAGAGCGTCACCATCTTCCGTATCGTGAAAATCATCGACCCGAATGCCTTTGTCAGTCAGAGTGCCGTCATCGGTGTATATGGCGAGGGATTCGATGAAATGAAAGTGAAAATCAAAGATAAAGACATCAAGCAGTTGAAATAACTGCTTGAATGTAGAGTCTTCAATATAGATTTGATATCAAGTTATTAATATCCATTTGAGAAAATAAAAATTATGAAGATAGTATTTGCAACAAATAATCAGCATAAACTCCAAGAAATCCGTGATATTTTAGGCAGCAACTATGAGGTAGTATCCTTGAAGGAAATAGGATGCGATGTAGATATTCCTGAGACTGGTAACACATTGGAAGAGAATGCTTTACAAAAGGCACAATATATCTACGACCACTACCATATCAGTTGTTTTGCTGATGATACCGGCTTGGAAGTAGAAGCTCTTGATGGTGCTCCTGGTGTACATAGTGCCAGATATGCAGAAGGTACAGATCACGACAGCGAGGCTAATATGGCCAAGTTGTTGAGAGAACTGGCTGGCAAGGAGAATCGTCAGGCCCGTTTCCGCACGGTTATCTGTTATATTGAGAAACAGGATGTATGTCCTTGTGGTTGCACCAGCATCAAGAAAGTACACCAGTTTGAAGGTATTGTAAATGGTCGAATCGCCACCGAGAAGCATGGCACAGAAGGTTTCGGCTACGACCCTATATTCGTGCCAGAAGGCTACGACAAGAGTTTTGCAGAACTGGGCGAAGAAATCAAGAATGGTATCAGCCATAGAGCAAGAGCCGTGGCAAAATTAGCAGAGTATCTGAAAAAATAGAAATGATCAACTCGCTTTCGATATTAATCCCTACATATAATAATGTATGCTTTGAGCTTGTAAAAACCTTGCAGGCTCAAGCTGCGTTATTGTCAGACTTCGAGTACGAGATACTGGTAGCAGATGATGGAAGTACAGATTTATCTACCATAACAGCCAATCGCAAAATCAATGAGATAGAGAACTGTCGCTATATCGAAAGAGAGAAAAACGTAGGCAGATCAGCTATCCGTAATTTTTTAGCAAAAGAAGCCAAATATGAATGGTTACTGTTTATTGATAGCAATATGAATGTTATCAATAAACAATATTTAGCTAACTACCAGTATTCTAAAGAGTGTGACGTTATTTATGGCGGTTATCAGGTTAAAAGAAACCAGGAAAACTTAAGATATAATCTACGCTATATATTTGAATGTAAAGGAACTCAGAATGGCGATTACAGACAACGTCAGGAAAATCCTTATGGTGACTTCCATACTTCAAATTTCATCGTAAAACGCAGTATTATGCTGAGATATCCGTTAGATGAGCGTTTTCATCAGTATGGATATGAAGATGTTTTATGGGGAAAGACATTAAAGGAGAACAATATCACCATCCTACATATTGACAATGCATTAGGTTATCAGAACTTCATAGGAAATTGGGCTTTCATCAGAAAAACAGAAGAAAGTCTTCATACGCTTTATCAATTCAGAAAAGAGTTAGAAGGATATTCTAAAATTATTACCTATGCAAAAAAAATAGAGCAATTTCATCTCAAAACTTTATGCCAAAAACTGTTTCCATTATTAAGTTTACCAATAAAAGCTAAGCTTACAGGCAATAAACCCAGCATTTTTTGGTTTAATATATATAAGTTAATGTATTATATTCATTTAGATACCTAACATTAGATACAATGCTTGGTATATAAAATTACGTAGTCCTATGAGTAAAAAGATATTTTTCATATTATTTACCCTTTTGTTTCACCTATCAACATGGAGAGCTGAAGCAGCTATCGGCGATTGGAAAGCCTATATGGCTTACCACGATGTACAAGAGATAGAACAAGTAGGAAACCTCATTTTCATACAGGCTTCCAATGATCTCTATGTATATAATAAAGATGATCAAAGTATTCAAACATTTAGTAAAGTTGATTATCTAAATGATAGCGAAATCCAACATATTGCCTATTGCAAAACAGCCAAAAAACTGCTGATTATTTACACCAACAGCAACATCGACCTGATGAATGTTGAAAACTACGAGTGTACTAATCTATCTGATTATTATAATGCATCAATAACAGAAGATAAATCTGTTAATGATATTTATATAATTGGCAACTATGCCTATTTAAGCAATGGATTTGGTATCATAAAGATTAATATAGCCAATTGCGAAATTAGTGATACATACAATCTTGGTTTTAAAGTTGACTGGTGTGAAATAGAAGGCAATTATATCTATGCTTATAGCCAGACAAACGGTAAATATAAAGCTTTCTTATCATCCAATTTGCTTGATAAGAATAGTTGGACAAGAGTAGGTGATTATATTGCAAAAACTCAAACAGATAAAAGTGAACTCAAACAATTGGTTAGTACTCTAAATCCTGGAGGACCTAAATATAATTACTTTGGTTTCATGAAATTTGCCAATGGACAACTTTATACATGTGGAGGTACTGTTGGTGGACTAAGAAATGCTTGTATTCAACTTCTAAAAGAAGGTGATTGGCATATATTTCAAGACGAGAATATTTCAGAAAAAACAGGTGTTGGTTATAAAGATATAGTTTGCCTGGATTTTGATCCTTTAGATAACAAACACATTTTTGCAGGTGGCAGAAATGGTTTGTATGAGTTTTACGACGAAAAATTCAAGGCATATTACGATACTGATAATTCACTCATACAACCATATGATGGAAAAGATAAGGAGTACCAACTTACCCAAGGGGTAAAGTTTGACAGTAATGGTAATTTATGGATTCTTAATAGTCAAGCTCCTACTCAATCTCTAATTGAGTATAACACGAATAAAGAATGGAGTTCCCATTCCAAACCTGAATTGATGAAATTAGATGATAAAGGTTTAAAAAATAAAAGTCTTGGATCTCTGCAGAATATGATGATAGACAGTAGAGGACTCTTATGGTTTGTCAATAACCATTGGACAATCCCTTCACTCTATTGCTATCAAATATCTTCTGATGCAATAAAAGGATATACTTCTTTCTCCAACCAGGATGGTTCTAATATTTCCGTAGGTTCTGTTAGAACTGTTGTTGAAGACAATAAAGGAGATCTTTGGGTTGGTACAAATGTAGGTCCATTATTATTAGAAGCAAACCAAATTACAGCAGACCAAACTGTATTTAATCAAGTGAAAGTGCCTCGAAATGATGGTACGAACTATGCAGACTATCTTCTCAATAATGTGGATATTAACTGTATCGCTATAGATAAAGCCAACAGAAAATGGTTTGGCACCAATGGAAATGGAGTTTATCTTATTAGTGCCAACAATATAGAACAATTAGAGCATTTTACTACATCCAACAGTAAATTATTATCAGATCATATTGAAGCAATAGCCATTGACGACAATACAGGAGAAGTTTTCTTTGGAACAGACAAAGGACTCTGTTCCTATGAAAGCGATATCAACTCCATAAATGACGAAATGACCAAAGATAATGTATGGGCATATCCAAATCCTGTAAAACCAGATTATACAGGAGACATCACCATAACAGGTCTTGCTGTCAATGCAACGATCATGATTTTAACATCTAATGGTTCTTTGGTACATCAAGGAAAAAGTTCATCTGGTATCTACAAATGGGACGGAAGAGATCTAAAAGGTAAAAAAGTAGCAAGTGGTATCTATATGGTTGCTACAACTACCGAAAATGGAGAAAAGGGAACTGTTTGTAAAATAGCTATAATCAAATGATATCAAATAGGAATTTATATATAGTCAGTATTATTATCAGTATTCCATTCATCTTATGGGCAATATTACAAATATTGCCTACATTTGATGATTGGACAACTTTATCTCTCCCCAATTACGATCCCGATTATCTTTTATATATATTACCATTTGGCATGACCTGGCGCCCAGGCGATGCTATTTGGGGATATATCAATGCTATTGATTATCAGCTATATCCTGCATTAAATCATGTCATGATTTTCATAGCTCATATTTGTAGTACGTTCGTTATTTACAAATTAACAAAAGTATTAGATTTCAAGAAAGTTGCAAGAAATATTGCTACAACATTCTTTTATCTATCACCATGTGTTTTGGGTACGATTCTTAGTTGCGATGCACTCAACCAAAGTTATTCTCATCTCTGGGGAATCTTATCTGTATATTTATACTTGGTACTAATCGGAAAAAAAAGATATATATATTGGCTTGGTTGTGTAACATTAGCTACATTTGCAAAAGATAATGGATTAGCATGGTCTATCATTCCACCAATAATAGCATTTGCATTCAACAAAATAGACAAGAAAACTTTCAAGCAGGATTTTATCATTGGTTTTTCTTGGGCAATTCTATATGGAATCATTCGTCTTACCATACCTTCTACATACGTTAAAAATGGAAGTTACGAAGAAGATATAGTAAGCCTGCATAGTAGAATTAAAGGATTTACAAGCTGGATCAGCTATACATGGTTTGCTGCTGATTACATAGCAATTGTTCATAAACCAAGTAGAAATCTGATATTAGGATTATCTACCACCATATTATCTTGTATTTTCATGATAAACATATGGTGGAATCAAAAAATTTGGAAAAGAAAAGAACTTCTGCTGCTTATTTTAACGATGTTTATCGTAGCATCACCACACCTGCTTATCAGCATGAGTATTATGAATACATATTGTTCATTGGGAATTGCTACATTGATCATCGGCTTTTTAGCAAATGAATACCAGAAATCAGAGAAGAAACTTCAATTTCTATTTATATTATACGTTATTGCAGCTATCATAACAGACGTTCACCACTGGTATAAAGCCTGGCAAACCTCTCTTCCTGGCAGAGATATAGCTATTTCAATAGTAGAAAAAACAGGAAAGCCAGCCAACAAGGTGTACTGCATTATGGTAAAAGACGATAATCCTAAATTCTCTTCATTTTGCGTACCTACAAATGAAGCTATCGGATGGGGGCGTTCTGTTTGGGCAATTACAGGTTATAAATGGCCTAAGGAAATACAAGACACGACACTGGATTGTACACCAACAGCTGGTCAAGAAGCTATAAATTTAGCTTACACTATCAAAAAGACAAATAAATTCGACTGTATATGGATTATAAACAAGAAATATGTAAAAGTGATAAGATGAAATTGATCTCTATCCTCATTCCATGCTATAATGAAGCCGGTAATCTCTCGTTGCTATATGAGCATTTATCAGCTTTCATCAACAACCATTCATTATACCAATGGCAAATTCTCCTCATCGATGATGGAAGTAAAGATAATTCGCTCCAAATAATAGAAGAAATACGTAAGAAAGACCAGCGATTCTGCTATATTAGTCTTTCCCGAAATTTCGGTAAGGAGAATGCTATGCTTGCAGGATTTGACCACGTACAGGGAGATTGCTGTGTCATCATGGATGCTGATCTACAACACCCTATAGAGGTAATTCCAGAGATGCTGAAACTTTGGGAAGAAGGGTATGATGACGTATATGCCAAAAGAAAATGTAGAGGCAAAGAAAGTTGGTTGAGGAAAAAACTTTCTCTCGCCTATTATAATATTCTGCAGAAAATAGCAAACGTAGATATATTACCCAATGTAGGAGATTTCCGGCTTCTGGACAGAAAGTGTATCAATGCCATGATAGAACTTCGTGAAACTCAAAGATATACAAAGGGCTTATATTGTTGGATTGGATTCAACAAAAAAGAAATAGAATTTACACAAGGAGATAGAACACAAGGAACTTCCTCTTTCAATTATCATAAACTCATCAATTTAGCAATAGAGGGAATTACGTCTTATTCCACTGCTCCTTTAAGAATATCCACATTATTAGGAATCATCGTTTCGTTCTCTGCTTTCCTATATATGTGCTATATATTCATAAAAACTATCATTTTAGGAGAACCTGTACATGGATTTCCTACTCTCATTATTGTTATCCTATTCTTAGGAGGAGTACAATTATTATCACTCGGAATTATCGGAGAGTATTTGGGCAGAATATTCTTGGAAACTAAACATAGGCCCATATATCTTATCAGAAAAAAAGAAGGTATCTGAGATATATTAAGAAAAAATAATGATCATGAATATAAAAAAAATAAATATTATATATCTATTGATTATCATGGTGGCTTACTATATATTAAGCTACTTGACACCTTTTTGTCTAAACGACGATCTCGTCTATAAGTTTATATGGCCTTATGACAATGATTCATTCACAACCCCTATAAAAACCATCAAAGATGTAATAGAATCTCAATATATACACTATCATGTATTGAATGGCAGAAGTATTATTCACTTTTTCATCCAGTTATTTGATGGAATATTAGGAAAAGAACTATGCAATATCACCAGTGCCATCATGTCAGGGTGCTTTATTTTCCTGATGGCAAACTTTATAAACAATAAGAATAAGCTATTAACTTATACCCTTATTACTTCGATGGTATTTCTGATAATACCAGGTTTTCACAACGAATTTCTAATGTTTGTAGGTGTTATCAATTATCTTTGGGTTGGAACAGTTACCTTACTATTCGTAACACTTCTAAAAAAATATAAGAATCAGACTATTTCTAAAAAGATATTAGCTTTTTCTCCATTATCTTTTCTTGCAGGATGGCTGCATGAAGGAATTACGGTACCCATATCTCTTTCTTTGGTTATATATTGTATCTATAACTATAAGAATATCGTCAAATCACCCATATTATATTGTACACTTTGGTATATTTTAGGTACTGCCTTTTGCATATTCTCACCAGGAACAATGCAAAGAATAGGCAACCCAGAATACACAGGATTTATACAATTCATCACCCAAAAATTATTCATGGGTACAATATGCCTGATGCAGTTAAGAATATCGATTTTGATGATTATACTTGCTGTATTTACATTTTGCTATAAAAAGAATATTTGGAAAGAGCATTTATGTAAATATAAATACTTATATTTAACATGGATATTTTCTTTTATTCCTGTTTTTGGTAGTAATACGACAGAAACAAGAACTATTTTTTTTACAGAATGCATTGCACTAATCATTGCTGTTGATTTACTTTTTCCATATTTGAATAAATATGGTAAAGGCACGATTATATGTTGTAATATAGCAACATTATTGGTTTATAGTTTTGTATTAAAGTACACTATCAAGAATTATCAGAACTACAAGTATATCCTGCAACAACTTGAAAATCCTGCTACTACCATCATATCAGTTCCACAAATTTCGGAATTAAACAATAAGTTCTTGAATAGTTACATTAGAGAACCTATCAAATTCGGCCCCTTTGAAAATGCTCAAGGTTTTGTACAAAATAATACACATATTAAATGTATGAAGATTCTTTATCACAAGAAAGCCCTATATCTCCTTCCAGAAGATATCGTTGCGCATATGTATAAGAATGATTTAAAAAATAACCATTTCGCCTATAATAAAAATAAAGAAATGATTCTTGTTAAACAAAAAAACAACAAGAAAATCAATAGTGTAACTTTTAAATTAAACACAGAAAATACAAGTTCACTACCATTCTACAAAAGATTTTTAGCATACAAAGGAAATACTTATTCTACGACAAAAGAATATTTCGAAACGATGCCATTTCGAGGAGAGAATTATTTATTTATTTGTTGCCCAACAAATAATATTAAAAGAAGAATTCAAAAAGTAATATATTAGTAATAAGAATATCAGCAGACATTTTTATAAAAATTAGCTTACTCATAGAATTCATAGATAATGAATAGTAAATTGAAAATGTATTTTTCTGAAAAGAATAACCAAATAAGTTTGCCATCTCATTATATTTTCGTATTTTTGCAATCATGAAGTTGAGCATCATCATACCCGTATATCGCACACAAAATACACTACAACGGTGTTTAGAAAGTATCTTGTGCCAATCATTCACCGACTATGAGATAATCCTTGTGGACGATGGATCACCTGATAATTGCCCATATCTCTGTGATGAATATGCACAGAAAGATGCCCGAATTAAAGTGATACACAAAGAAAATGGTGGATTAAGCGATGCACGTAATATAGGAATCCAACAAGCACAGGGCGAATATATTACCTTTATCGATAGTGATGATACGATAAAAAATGGTACACTTTCTGCTCTTTTGAAAGAACTGGAAAAATATCCTAATACAGATATGTTAGAATACCCTATATTTGAAAGATTTGGACATACTACGAGAGAACATATTCTATCCTTTAAGGAAAACGAATATGATAACGCCATAGATTATTGGCTAACGGAAAGAGCATACAATCACACTTATGCATGCAACAAGATTTATAAACGCTTTTTGTTTGAACGAATCCGCTTTCCAAAGGGTAAAAACTTCGAAGATGTCTTGACTACTCCATATCTCATTGGACTATTGCCGATAAATGGAGATTTTCTGATGCCTAAAATCAGAACAACGAATGTAGGCTGCTACGAATACCGCTGGAATAATCAAGGTATTACAGCTAATGCTAAATATGAGGATTTATACCATCTCTATAATGGCCATAGCCAAACCATTCAGGTCATCATGAGCCAAATAGAAACACGGAAAGAACTTATCCAGAAATATAGCCTTTCTCTGCAAGACTTTATGCTGCAGATTCTCAATGTCCTACTCGACCTCTACGAGCTATCAGGCAAATATGAAGATAATCCACCAATTATCCACTATGTTGAAAAACTTGGTAAAGTGGTGAAAATCAAAGATTTAAAACTCAGATTATTAAACTTATTAGGTTATCATAACTTATGCAGACTCAACAGAATTATACACAGAATTTACAGGCACCGATAGTAAGTTTCATCGTTACTACTTACAATTTGCCTATCGAATATATCAAGGAATGTCTCGACAACATTCTACAACTCTCCCTGAATCCTAAAGAGAGAGAAATTATTCTCATTGACGATGGTAGCGATATCTGTCCTTTGAATGATTTGGCGGAATATCTGCCAAATATCATCTACCTGCGCCAACCTAACCAGGGCGTAAGCGTAGCACGCAACTATGGTATGAAAATCGCTACTGGAAAATATATCCAGTTTATTGATGGTGATGATTATATCCTAAAAGCAGCTTATGAACACTGTCTGGATATCGTGAGATACCATCAACCAGATATCGTCACATTCAATTACTGCAAAAATAATAAGAATATAGAGCCTTCATACGAATTGCCGACACCTGTTACTGGTACAGATTTTCTTAACAATAATAACCTCCATGGTGCTGCATGGTCGTATATTTTCCGCCACAGTATCGTTGGAAGCCTGCAGTTTACTCCAGGTATCGTTTATGGAGAAGATGAGGAATTTACTCCTCAACTCTTCTTGCGTGCAGAAAGGATTTTCAAGATCAATACTGAGGCTTATTTCTATAGAGACAACAAAAATTCGGTAAGCCATCAATATCATAAGGAGAAAATTCAGCTGCGTATGGACAATAGCATGGAAGTCCTTTTACATCTTCAGCAACTGTTGGACAAGATACCTGTAGCTGAGCGCCAGGCCCTAAACCGCCGTATCGCCCAACTCACAATGGACTATCTGTATAACAATATCCGTCTGAACCATTCTCTGATCAGTTTGAATAAATGTATCAAGCAGCTGAGATCACATGGACTATATCCGCTTCCTGACAAGGATTATACCAAGAAATATACGATGTTCAGAAAAGCTATCAGTACCTACGTAGGAAGAATCGGACTTTTACTTTTCATTAAGAAATAAACAAGTTTTCTACTTATCATAATAAAAGTGCCCATTTTTTTAATATTTTAGACAAAACTGATAGTTGATCGAAAAAATGAAAATTCTACTTTTAGGCGAATATAGCAATGTTCATGCCACGCTTGCCGAAGGACTTCGCAAGTTGGGGCATCAGGTCACCGTTTTATCCAACGGTGACTTTTGGAAAAATTATCCACGAGATATCAACCTGGTAAGAAAGCCGGGAAAGCTTGGCGGAATGCTTTATTTAGCCAAGTTATTAACAAATGTGCATAAACTACGTGGATATGATATTGTACAACTCATCAATCCAATGTTTTTAGAATTAAAAGCAGAGCGCATCTTCCCTATCTACCGCTATTTACGCCGACATAATAAAAAGATAATACTGGGTGGATTTGGCATGGATTATTATTGGGTAAATGTATGTTGTAAAGATAAACCTCTGAGATACAGCGACTTCAATATCGGTGATGAATTACGGACCAATGCTGATGCGCTGAAAGAAAGAAAAGACTGGCTTGGAACGGAAAAGGAACGTCTCAACAAGATGATAGCGGAAGATTGTGATGGAATCGTAACGGGACTCTATGAATACTGGGCATGTTATCAACCAAATTTTCCACAGAAAACTACATTTATCCCCTTTCCTATCCATACTTATCCACAATATTCCAACATTTCTGATGACATCCCTAAAAAGATAAAACTATTCATCGGTATCAGCAAAAGCAGAAGCGAATATAAAGGCACAGACATCATGCTCAAGGCTGCACAGGCCATTGCTCAGAAATATCCCGATCAGGTAGAACTTCGTGTGGCGAAAGGTGTACCATTTGCTGAATATGTAGAAATGATGAATGGCAGCGATGCTATCCTCGACCAGCTCTACAGTTATACTCCAAGTATGAATCCGCTGGAAGCCATGGCAAGGGGGATTATCTGCATCGGTGGTGGTGAGCCAGAAAATTACGAGATTATACACGAGGATCATTTACGTCCTATTATCAATGTGCTTCCCTATTACGAAAGCGTATATCAGGCACTGGAACATCTTGTATTGCATCCTGAACTCATTCCTTTGCTCAAGCGGCAAAGTATTGAATATATCAGCAAGCATCACGACTATATCAAGGTTGCTAAAAGATACGAGGATTTCTATCAGGAAAAGTCAACCTGGCGAACTAATTGACATAAGAATATTGCCCAAATTATAGTCCTTAGTTTGGGCACTTGTTGCCCACCTCGTGAGCAACGGTTGCTCGTCTCATGTTCACCGGTTCCCCATCACGTGGTCCCCGAGGGACCGCTTGAAGGTCATAGCAGGAACTTCTGGATCTATGTAGTTTCCTATATTTAGTTGACTACATAGTTTCTTATTCCTGATTAGTTTTTACATACTTCCTAATAGAAAATGTTCTTGCGTCTAATAGAAATCTCCGTTCAGCGTCGTTGAACGGCGGTTCAAAGACGTTGAACGGACATTCAACGTCTTTGAATGGACATTCAACGTCACTGAATGCACATTTTATCTAAGAAAGCTTTTTTTTCTTATAGACAAGATACTTTTTTATATAAGAGATAAAACATCTTTTCTATAAGTTCATATCCATTAAAAAGGCACAAAAAAAAATGAGCTCTCATCACTATGAGAGCTCAATTTTTGCTTAATTTTCCTAATATATTTTGTATAAGTAAAAGATGATGATAACGTTTCTCAACGTCTGTTTGATTTAACTGATGCAAAGATACTGCCTTTTTCATGTAAGCAGTCGCAAATATCAATTTTTATAGGGTAAAATCTGATTTTACACCTAATTCAAACAGTTTTTACCACCCTTTTACTCTTTTTATCCACCTTTTTATTGTGATTTTACAAATATCCTATATGAATTTACACGTATTTTATGATAAAGAAAGCATTTTCTCAATCGGCTTTACAGCCTCTTTTGCAATATTTTCTTCCACTTCAACAGTAGGCCAACCATATTTCAAGGCGTTATAAATCTTCTGGAGTGTATTCATCTTCATATATTCACACTCATTGCAGCTACACCCTACTCCACCTTCACTTACCTCAGGAGGAACAGGATAGAATGTAACCTGAGGACAGTTGCGCTCCAGTTCGTGCAGAATACCAGCCTCTGTAGCGATGATATATTCCTTGATTTCAGGATGCTCCTTGGCATAGTTGAGCATAGTAGCCGTAGAACCCTTCACATCAGCCACAGCCAATACCGGAGCCTTACACTCCAGGTGAGCCATCACCACAGCCTCAGGATGCTCTTTCTTGAGCTTTACGATGGCTTCAACAGAGAATTTCTCATGCACATGGCATCCACCATTCCAGAGGAGCATATTTCTGCCCGTCACGCTGTTGATATAGTTGCCGAGGTTATAATCTGGTCCAAAGATGATTTTTTCGTCCTGTGGGAAGCTGTCAATCACCTTCTTGGCATTACCGCTGGTAACCACACAATCGGTCAGAGCTTTCACGGCAGCAGTCGTATTCACATAACTTACCACCTTGTATCCAGGATGCTCTTCCTTATACTTTTTCAAATCCTCAGCCTTGCAGCTGTCGGCAAGTGAACAACCCGCATTCAGATCAGGACACAAAACCGTCTTGTCAGGACTCAGGAGTTTGCAAGTCTCAGCCATGAAGTGTACACCACACATCACCATCACCTTGGCATCCGTTTCAGCAGCCTTGCGAGCCAAGGCCAAACTGTCGCCCACAAAGTCTGCGATATCCTGGATATCCCCCACCGTATAGTAGTGAGCCAGAATAATAGCATCCTTCTCTTTGCAAAGCTGTCTGATTTCAGCTTTCAAATCCAAGGTCTCGTCAACAGGTTCGTCAACGTATCCTTTTTCAATCCATTCTTTTTTTACCATAACATTAATATTATATTTCTATTTTTAAATTTAAAAGAAAAGAATATAGGGATTATGATATGCCGTGGATAAGTGGATAAAAAATGCTCAGAAAGTTTGCATATTTAGTTATCCAAGTCTTTTCCCTACTTATTAAAAACTTATTCTCCTACGTTCTTGTTGGCTCATAATGTTTTAAATGACTTATTAACATTTCCCCAATTCGGTGCAAAGTTAATAAGTTTATATCTTTTTTCGGTCAAAAATCGTGAAAAACTTCCTAAAAACTAAATAATAACCCTGTGGATATCCGCATTTCATAAGTCTGAGACGGGTATGTGTGGATTTCCACAAAGTTATTACAGAGTTATTAAGATGGTTATACATACACTTTTCCACGGATTTGTGGAAAACGGAGAGAAGTCTAAAAACAGATAGTCCCACAGATTTCACTGATTTACACAGATCTATTTGAAACCATGTGTAATTCTGTAATATCTGTGGGACTTTACAGGGTGTAGAGTGTGTGACTTATGACACGTCCTCTATATATTTTTATAGTTTATCAGTTACTTTAGCAACTTTTTGATGCGTTCTACAATCATCTCTGGCTCAATATTGTTCAAGCAGGCATAGTCACCTCTCATGCAAGGCTTGTTGCCATAGATGCTGCAAGGACGACAAGGCAGGTCGATTTGCACGGCATGGAGGATATTCTGATTCCATCCCATAAAGCCTGCGTAAGGATGTGTAGCACCCCAAACGCTGACTACAGGTGTGTGAACCAAGGAAGCCAAGTGCATATTTCCACTATCCATGCTGAGCATGACATTCAGGTGGCTCATCAGGTTGAGTTCCTGTGATAAACCGCTGAGTTGTGCAGAAGCATTGATAACTTGTGGATATTTCCCAGCCCACTCATTCATGATAGGAGTTTCGTCTTTTCCGCCTCCGAAAAGATATAAACGGGCTTGTGGATAACTGTGGATAAGTTGCTGGATAACTGTTTCCATCTTTTCCATAGGATAAATCTTTCCCTTGTGCGCAGCAAAAGGAGCGATACCGATCCATGGTGCCGCATTTTCCCCAGGTTTGTGGATAATTCCTTCCTGGTCTGTGAATATCTGTTCGGGAAGAGAAGTCAAATCCCCTTTTCCTTCTCCATAGATGGAAGTGAAGTCCAGATCTACAGGATAACCTAAGCGTGCAAAGACATCAGCATAGTTTTGGAAAGAAGTAGGTTGCTGCACAAACTGTTTGTTGTTGGCAGCTATGAGTTTTCTCTTTCCCTTGCGATGCTTGTCGATATGGGCAACTTTAAAGTTATCCAGATTGAATCTCATGCGTAAGTAATCCGAACGAAGAACACTATGCAGGTCGGCAATAGCCGTAAACTGTTTAGCAAGAAGACGTCGATAGAGAGCATTCAAGCCTTTGATACCTTTATATTCCCCTTTGATGTCAGCCTCCATAAATCCTATGTTGGGTGCAAGATCTGTGAAGAATGGTCTGGCAAAGGGGCGACTGAGTACGGTGATTCTTACGTGAGGATATTGTTTGGCCAAAGAATAGACTACTGGTACAGTCATGGCAACATCTCCCATGGCTGAGAATCTGATGACAAGGATATGCTCAGTTTTCATTCTTTTACTTCTATATATAATAATGTATAGGAAAGAATATGAGAAGAATGAGCTTCAGAGAAGGATTCATCTCATATTCTTTCCGGTTAGGCTTATTTGTGTTGTCTTTGAAAGAAAGACTATTTCTGGTTGTAAAGTACAGGGTTTGTAGAAGGGTCGTTGTACATCTTCATCTGTCGATACACCTTCATGTACTTACGTCCAGCCTCGATATCTTCTAAAAGCTGGTCGATAGCTGTGCTCAGATCCACCTGCTGTTCCAGGAGTACATCGAGTTTAGCCTGACACTTAGCCTTATGCTCTGCAGAAGCCTCAGGGCGCTCCACCTGCTCCTTCATGTGATAGATTTTGAGGGCAAGGATACTCAGTCGGTCAACAGCCCATGCAGGACTTTCCGTATTGATGCGAGCATCATCCTGTACCTTCACGCCTTTATAGATTTCACGGAAATAAGAGTCGATTTGTTCCACGAGATCAGTACGATCCTGGTTACTCTTGTCGATGCGGCGCTTCAAGAGCAGCGCTTCAGCAGGGTCAATCTGTGGATCGCGGATGATATCTTCGAAATGCCACTGAACGGTATCTATCCAACATTTTAAGTAAAGTCGGTTCTCAATACTACCCTCTTCAAAAGGGTTATTGATAGGAGTATCAATGTTATCTTTCACGTGATAATCGTTAATAGCCTGATTGAAAATCTTATTTGCTTTTTCTGTAAATGCCATATCGCTTTAATTATTAGTTCAACTTGTGCACAAAAGTAACTAAAATATTGCAAATAACCAACTAAAAATCAGAAAAAAGCAGATTTTCATGCACAAATTAGGGGTATTTGTGCACCAATATGCACTTTTTTCCTTAAAAAGTTTGCTTATATCAAAAAAAAAGTGTTCCTTTGCACTCGAATTTTTAATTAGAAATCGATTTATAAACATTTTAAAAGTTAAAATTATGTCAGAAATTGAAAGCAAAGTAAAGGCAATTATCGTTGATAAACTCGGTGTTGATGAGGCAGAAGTTAAGCCAGAGGCAAGCTTCACAAACGATCTCGGTGCAGATTCTTTGGATACTGTAGAGTTGATTATGGAGTTCGAGAAGGAGTTCTCTATCTCTATCCCAGACGATAAGGCTGAGAAGATTGCTACTGTAGGTGACGCTATCTCTTACATTGAGGAGAACGCTAAGTAATTTAGCAGCTAAATTATACTAAATGGAATTAAAGAGAGTTGTTGTAACAGGTCTCGGTGCTGTGACTCCAGTTGGTAATACTCCTGAGGAAACTTGGGAGAGCCTCCTTGCTGGTAAGAGCGGTGCTGCGCCTATTACTCATTTCGATACAACCCTTTTCAAGACCAAGTTCGCTTGCGAGGTTAAAGACCTGAACATCAATGATTGGATTGATCGTAAGGAAGCTCGCAAGCTTGACCGTTATACCCAGTTGGCTATGATTGCTGCCATGCAGGGTGTAAAGGATGCTAATATCGATCTTGAGAAGGAAGACTTGAACAACGTTGGCGTTGTATTTGGTGTAGGTATCGGTGGTATCAAGACTTTCGAGGATGAGGTGAAGTACTATGGTACTCACGAGGAGAATGGTCCTAAGTTTAACCCATTCTTCATCCCTAAGATGATTGCAGATATCGCTTCAGGTCAGATTTCCATCCATTTTGGATTCCACGGACCAAACTACACTACTACATCTGCATGTGCTTCTTCAAGCAATGCATTGGCTGATGCCTTCAACCTGATTCGTTTGGGTAAGGCAAACATCATCGTTAGCGGTGGTGCAGAGGCTGCTATCTGCGCTTGTGGCGTAGGTGGTTTCAATGCTATGCATGCATTGTCAACACGTAATGATGACCCTGAGCATGCTTCACGTCCATTCAGCGCAAGCCGTGATGGATTTATCATGGGCGAGGGTGCTGGTTGCTTGATTCTCGAGGAACTGGAGCACGCTAAGGCTCGTGGTGCGAAGATTTATGCTGAGATGGTAGGTGAGGGCGAGAGTGCCGACGCTTATCACATCACAGCATCTCATCCTGAGGGTCTTGGTGCTAAGCTCGTTATGGAGCGTGCACTTGCTGATGCCAATCTGAAGCCAGAGGACATTGACTATATCAATGTTCACGGTACATCTACCCACGTAGGTGATATTTCAGAGGCTAAGGCTATCAAGGCTGTCTTCGGTGATGCAGCTTACAAGCTCAACATCAGTTCTACCAAGTCAATGACTGGTCACCTCCTTGGTGCTGCTGGTGCAGTAGAGGCTATGGCTTGTGTTCTTAGTGTGAAGAACGATATCGTTCCTCCTACTATCAACCACGAAGAGGGTGATAATGATCCTGAGCTCGACTACAACTTGAATTTCACCTTCAACAAAGCTCAGAAGCGTGAGGTTCGTGCTGCATTGAGCAATACATTCGGATTCGGTGGTCACAACTGTTGTGTAGTATTCAAGAAGTATGCTGAATAATTTAATAGATAGAATAAAGCTCTCTTTCCGCAAGGACAAAGAGCTTTATTTTTCTTTGTACCAGATTCTTGGTTTCTATCCTCACAATATCAGTTATTATAAGATGGCGCTGATGCATAAGAGCATTATGCACCGCAATGCCAAGGGAAAGCCTGTCAACAATGAGCGATTGGAATTCTTGGGAGATGCCGTGCTGGATGCTGTTGTGGGCGATATCGTATATCAACATTTCCCTGGAAAGCGTGAGGGATTTCTTACCAATACAAGAAGTAAATTGGTGCAGCGTGATACGCTCAATAAATTAGCCCAGGAGATGGGAGTCAACCAACTTGTTTTATCTAACGGACACAGTTCTTCTCATAACAGCTATATGGGAGGAAATGCTTTCGAAGCTTTGGTGGGTGCCATCTATTTGGACCGTGGTTATGATGCCTGCATGAAATTCATGAAGCAGCGCATTCTGGCAAAAATGATCAACATCGATAAGGTGGCTTACAAGGAGGTCAACTTCAAGAGCAAGCTGATCGAATGGAGCCAGAAGAACCGCGTGAACATTGAGTTTGTATTATGCGACCAGAAGAAGGATGGTAATGGAAACCCTATGTTTACTTTCCTGGTGACGATAGAAGGCATAGAGGGTGACAAGGGCACTGGATATTCCAAGAAGGAAAGCCAGCAGGCTGCTTGTAAGCTTACCCTGGAGCGATTGCGCAAGGAACCGCAGTTTATAGATGCTGTATTCTCTGCCAAGGCCAACAGAACCAAGATGGAAGAGGAACCTGTGGAGAATGTTCCTGATACTGAGGTGAAGGATGACTTCATTATCTCTCAGAATACGGAAACTAAAGAACCGGAGAAGCATGAGAATGTCTTCAAGGAAGAGGTTTTCGAGGATAGGGTTGTCAAGAAGGTAAATACTGTCGAGACAACTGATTCACAGGACGAAGATGAATTTGATTTGAGCGATATTTCCGCACAGCCTAAGATACAGAGCCGTGAGGACATCATCGCTGCAGCCGAAGCCGCTGCATTTGCAGAGGAGTAGGGCAGGAAAGAAGAATATATTGATGAAGCCTCGGATGAAAATGGAAGCATTGTATCCGAGGCTTTATATTACATGTATCTTTGGTGCAGAAAAATATAAATATGATGGAAAGAAGTTTTATTTTGCGAGTAATGAGTATGGACTTAAATAAGAGAATAATGAATAGATTAAGTCTATTATTCTTTCTTATTTTATTATCAATGCTACTGTCATGTACTGGTAATAAAGCCTATGATCAACAGCTGAGTAAGGCTGATAGTATCATGGATATAGCAGACGATTCTGCCCAGATAGCTATAAAAATGCTGGATGCTTTAAAACCTGAATGGTCTAAATTTACTAAAGCTCAAAGAATGCGTTATGATTTACTTTATCATAAGGCAATGAATAAGGCATATATAGATTTTACTTCAGATAGTACTATGCTGGCTGTTGTAGATTATTATGAGCATCATGGAACTGCTAATGACAGGATGTTGGCATATTACATTTTGGGGTGCGTATATAGGGATATGCATGAGGCACCCATGGCATTGGAATATTATAATAAAGCAACGGAGCAGGCTGATACTGCAGCCCAGGATTGCGATTATGCAACGCTATGTAGAGTGTATAGTCAAATGGGGGTATTGTTTTCACAGCAATATTTACCATATCAAGAGTTATTTTCATTTGAAAAAGCTACCCATTATGCTTATAAAGCTCATGATACTTTAAATGCCATTCGATATTATTATAATAAAACTGATGCTTATACGTATTTAGATAATGAAGATTCTGCTATAATTGTAAATACAAGAGCTGCAGAATTATTTAGAAAGCATGGGTATGATAGAGATGCGGATATTGCTTTTGGATGTAACTATGTTTACTATTTAAAAAGGAATAATATAGATAAAGCTAAGAAAGCTTTTGAAGCGTATAATAGAGTAAATTTTGCAGGAAATCAAAATTATGAAGATTCTTATGCTTTTTTGCTTTATGAGAAAGGTTTGTTTTTTTTACAGACAAACCAGTTAGATTCTGCTTATTGTAAACTCAATGAAAGTTTAAAATTATCAAAATCATTTAGTAATAAGGCAATAACTACAAAAACTTTGGCTCAATACTACTTAAAAAGAAATAATCCAATCTTGGCAGCAATGTATGCTATGAAAAGTACAGAATATAATGATTCTGATTTAGTTCGAGTAAGAAAAACACAATTGCATCAGCTACAAGCTATGTATGATTATAGCAGAAACAAAAATTTAGCTATCATTTCTGAGAAGAAAGCTGAAATGAGGACAAATATGATATATATAATCATAATAGGTAGTATTATAATACTATTTATTATCATTTCTCTTTATAAGAGGCAGTTATCTCTCAAGAGTAAAAAGATAATAATAGCGCAGCAATTATATAATGATTGTTTGCATAAACTACAACTATTGCAAGAGGAGAACAAAAAAATAATAGAACATAGAGATGCTGCTGATGCTGAAAAATTAAGAAAAAGCGATGAAGCTATCAATAAATTAAAAAATACAATTAAAGATATTCGTGAAAAATTCTCTACGTCTTTGATGACAGATGTTGATGTTATTTTACAGAATTCTACCATATTTAGAAAAATTCAGTTTATATCATTACATCCTAAAGAACGAATGGAAAAAGAGGATTGGGATGAATTAGAAGAAACTGTAGGTGAACTTATGCCTTATTTTTCCCAAATATTAAAAAATCAATTGACTATCAAAGAATATCGTATTTGTTTATTAATCCGCCTTAAGTTTTCACCTACAATTATTGGTAATATCGTAGGATTATCAAATTCAGGAGTTTCACTTTCCAGAAAAAGAATGTTGGAAAAAGTGTGTGGAAAAGATGGATCGGCTAAAGATTTCGATAAATTTATTCTTTCTTTGGTCTAAATTATCATTTAAAAATTTCAGTAAAATATTTCAAAACTACCTGAGTATCAGTAACTTTTAATTATTTGTAAATTTTCAGTAAATTATTATTTTTGATTGTTGAGTATTGTTTGCAAAAAGTTTTATATATTTGCACTCGAATTATAAACAATATAAAAATGAATAAAATCAATCGACTTTTATTTGGTGGGGTACTTCTATTCTGTACTTTGCCAATCATGTCTAAGACATACTATTAGAAGATTATTCAATAATAAAAGTTAAGTATATGAGACACTTAATAAAAAAGTTATTACTACTACTTATGTTAGTTTATCCACTAACAGGTGTTGCTCAAACAGAAGTTATCTCAGAAAAGTATGAACTGGAGAAAAAATGTTTGAATAAAGAAAACGTTAAGAATAATCGATATTCTTATCATTATATAGGTGAGTTTTATAAGTTGAAAGATTTGGAACTTACTAATAAAATAAACCAGAAGTCTGTTGACTTTTCTGCTTTTAGAAATAGGGTTGATGAAATAAAATTCCGTAATGAGGTTTTAAATACAGTAAATAAGCTTCTCTCTCAGCATGAGAAAAAACTCTTATCTGAAAATCAATGCAATTTACTTTTTGCTTTCTATATAGATGAAAGTTATAAGACTATTATGGTAGAAATTGTCAGTTATAAAGAAGTTGATAATATTCTTACTGTAAGAAAAATAGTTAAAATTATAGATAAAATAAAAAAGAAAAGGTTGAAAGGTATTATACCTATACCTAAAGGGAATTATATCAAACTAACAATAGTGAGGAGATATAATGCATAGTTTATAGTTTTGTTCGTTATAAAAATATTGCTAAAAAATAGAATATGAAAAAGTTATTGCTGGTATGTTTTGCTTGTTTCTTTTATTTGTTTTCTTTTGCTCAAAAAGAAAATTCGAAAGATTCAGTTTCTTTTAATATTCCTGTCTATTTGGTTGATGGGGTGGAAGTTCTATCTTTGGATAGCATTTCAAAAGATGATATTGAGTCTGTTGATATAGTAAAAGATCCGAAAATATTGAAGTATTTCTATCCTCGTATGGGTGGTTTAATGCTTATTAAAACAAAATCTCAAAAACAACTTCACTCTATTATACAGAAGTATAAAGAAGAATTGAAAAAAAATAAAAAACATCCAACAAAGAAAGGGGAAATTTGGATAAGATAACTAATTAAAATCATATCAACTATGCGTAGTATTATATTATTGTTAGTCTGTTTGTTCAGCATATGCCTGAAGGCACAGACAGAGTTTAGAGTGTATCAGAAAGAATCTAAGAAAAGCTGGTATTATATAAGTGCGCCAATCAATGGCACGAAACTTAATGATATTTTGATAACTACTGGAGATGCTGGTTTTTATATCAAGGAGCATGACTTCAATGAACTGTTTCCTGACCACTCTTTTGCAAAGTCCAAGTTGAAGGTGCGGTCTATAGAATGTTTTAGAAAAAAGTATCTTGTGAAGAATATTTTTGTGGGAAAATTCAATGTGGGGAATGTTTGCTTTGTTGGAAATATCTTCGTGCTGGAAAATTCTTATCCGTTTACTGCAAAACTTGATGTGCAAAACCTCTGCAACTTTTCCGACACTACCAAAAACGTTATCAATCTTAATTTTGCTGAGCAAAAGTTGGCTTTTGTGGATATGAATGCCGTGGATACTACAAAGTTAAGCAAGTTTGACATCCTTTCTGTCTATCCTTCAATTGTAATAAAGGTGCCAATAACTATCCGACAGAATGGAAAAATGTGGAACTTGGAAGGAAACATGAGGCTGTATCTGAGTAATGCAGAGTTGATAGAGTTTTATCCAAGTAAGTGTCTGGATGAGTTTTGCAGACAAACGAAGGTGAAACTGATAGATGTTTATAATGACTATTTGGATAGCTATAAAGCCATCAGATATGATAAGTTAAAGATAGGTACTAAGTATTTTCCTAATCATTTTATTCCCATCATGAAAAATATCTCTATTAAAAACAGCTTTGGCAGTATCAATGGTTCGTTCTTTAAGGGGAATTTTTATATTGACTTGAAGAAAAATAAGCTATATTACGAATAAAATATGCAGCTAATGAAGACTGCGCATTTGCAGAGGAATAAAAGCAGACAATAAAGGCTTTAGTGATTGGCTATTTCACTAAAGCCTTTATTGGTATTATCATATTTTTTGCGCAAATAAATCATCCATTGTGATTTGTTTTTGCACGATATCGCTGTGTTTATTCTCCTTTATCCCAAAGGAAGTAATGAATGTAAGGATGAGAGATTTTTTAGTTTTTGTTTCTTCTAAGAATGTACTGATTTTATTTTGCAACTTTTCTTCGTATTCCTTACTAATCTCAAATGGACCATTATAGAATTTAATTTCACAGAGATTGATGGTTTCATCTTTGCGATCTATAAGTAAGTCGATTTGCGCGCCCTTTTCTGTTTTGTTGCTACGCCAGGAACATACTATCGTTTGAACACCCGATATACCGAGGGACTGTTTGATGCTCTCTATATGGTTTAGGCAGAGCATTTCAAATGATAGTCCTATCCATGTATGGTGCATAGGCGTATTTTGTGATGAAGACCAGAAATGAGAGTCTTGGTATTTATTGTGCTTGATGAATTTGAAGTAGAAGAGCGTGTAGAAATCTATCAATTGAAATAGTGTATTTCGTTTCTGACGAGAATCACCGCTCATTCTGGTGCTGGTGGAGAATGGCTCATATAAACGGATGAAACCGCATTGTTCCAACTCCTCTAATACCGTGGAGAAAGCTCCATTGTCAGTAAGACCTGACGATTTCACCAATTCTTGACGTGTCATGCCAATACCCTTGTTGGCAAGAGTAGTAACCACGGCAATATGGTCGGTAGATTTTTTGAATAAGGCACGATATAGTTCGTCGAACTCACCTTTTAATTCTGCATTTTCCGCAAAGAATAGTTGGTCAATGTTTTGTGCCAAGCTCTTCGATTTGTCCATCATGGATAGATAATACGGTATTCCACCCATCACCATATAGCATTCAGCTATTTGTTTTCTGCTATATCCGAAGTGATATGTTTGGAAGTATTCTTCACATTCATGTAGTGTAAATGGTTTAAGAACCAAGTGGTGGGTTAGGCGATTGTGTAATCCTCCACGATTGTGAATTAAGTTGTTGATCATCCAAGAAGTGGCAGAGCCACAAACGATGAGTTTGATATCATTACGTAGTACAGCCCAACTATTCCAAAAGTTTTCCAATGCAGGGATAAAGCCAGATTTGGCAGTATCCATCCAAGGCAATTCATCTATGAAAATGACTTTTTTGCCGTGGGGGAGTGATTCTAAATATTGTTCAAGGCCATAGAATGCCAATAACCAACTCTTGAAAGTTTGAAGAGTTGCAGAGTGAGTATATTTTTGCAGAGCTATGCTAAAGTTGACAAGTTGCTCGTTTTTGCCAACGCCATGCATTCCTGTCATGAAAAAGGCAAAATGATCCTTTACGGCTTTTCTTATGAGAAAAGTCTTTCCCACACGTCTTCTTCCGTAAACGGCGATAAACTCAGATCTTTCAGAGTTTAAATATTTGTTGAGGTCTTCAAGTTCGACTTCTCTTCCTACCAACTCCTGTTCCATATTTGATTCGTTATTTTTTGCGCAAAGATACAAAAAAGTGGCCATTAGCGCAAATTATTCACGGATAATCTGCGCTAATGTATGTAAAAATGTATGTTAGCGCAAATTATCTGTTGAATCTTTTATCGTGTCCGCTTTGGTGAACTGCTATAATTTTTATATTGACTTGAAGAAAAATAAGCTATATTACGAATAAAAAGTGCGAATTCCGAGCCTTAGTCATTCTTCTTTTCTTTTTAAAGTCATATATTTAATATTAAAAATAGTAAAAACTTTCTCTATATGAAAAGTTTAGGTTAATTTTGCAACTCAAAAGATATTAATATCATATATGAGTTTAACAAGTATAGTAAGCAACGTCTTCAAACCTCGTCAAAAGGAGTTGGAGAAGTACCTTTATGATGCAGAACATATGCAGCATAAAGTACTCATGCACCTTATCAATAAGGGCAAAAATACAGAATATGGCGTTAAGCATCTACTAAATACGACTGATAGTTACGAGAAATTCGCAAAAAATGTACCTGTCAATTCCTATGAGGAACTGAAAGGGGATATCGACCGTATGCGCCACGGAGAGCAGGATGTTCTCTGGCCTGGAACCGTGAAATGGTATGCTAAGTCGTCTGGTACTACCAATGACAAGAGTAAGTTTATCCCTGTTTCACGAGACGGATTGCATGGCATCCACTATGCCGGTGGCTTTGATGCTGTGGCATATTATCTCCGTAATAATCCGAAAAGTAAACTGTTTGATGGCAAGAGTCTGATTCTCGGCGGCAGCCATTCACCTAATTATAATGTAGAGGGAAGTCTGGTGGGAGACCTGAGTGCCATCCTCATCGAAAATATCAATCCACTTGCCAATCTGGTACGTGTTCCAAAGAAGCAGACAGCTCTTCTGAGCGATTTCGAGGTGAAACGCGACCGCATTGCCCGTGAAACGATGAATAAGAACGTAACCAATATCTCGGGTGTTCCAAGTTGGATGCTCAGCGTATTGGTTCGTGTGATGGAACTTTCCGGCAAGAAGCATCTGGAGGAGGTATGGCCTAATCTGGAGGTCTTCTTCCATGGCGGTATCGCTTTTACTCCTTATCGCCAGCAGTATGAGCAGCTCATTACTTCTCCTAACATGCATTATATGGAAACCTATAATGCCAGCGAAGGATTCTTCGGTTTGCAGGATGATCCGTCAGACCCTTCCATGTCGCTCATGGTGGATTATGATGTCTTCTATGAATTTATCCCGATGGATGAATTTGGTACCGACAATCCTACCGTAGTGCCATTGCAGGGAGTGGAGATAGGCAAGAACTATGCGATGGTTATTACTACTTCCTGTGGATTGTGGCGCTATCTCATTGGTGATACAGTCATGTTTACCAGCAAGAATCCATATAAGTTTGTCATCACGGGTCGTACCAAGTATTTCATCAATGCCTTTGGCGAAGAACTGATTATGGACAATGCCGAGAAGGGACTGAAGTATGCTTGTGATAAGACAGGAGCCCAGGTGGCAGAATACACGGCAGCACCTGTGTTTATGGACAGTAATGCGAAGTGCCGCCATCAGTGGCTGATAGAGTTCTCTAAGGAACCGGCAAGTCTCGATGAGTTTGCCACATTGCTGGATCAGCATCTGCAGGAAATCAACAGCGATTATGAGGCAAAGCGCTTCCACGATGTTACTCTCCAGCATCTGGAGATTGTGAAGGCCCGTCCTAATCTCTTCAACGACTGGCTCAAGAGCAAGGGCAAGTTGGGTGGACAGCATAAGATACCTCGTCTGAGCAACAGCCGTAAGAATATCGATGAGATGCTCCAAATGAATCAGTAGATCATGGCTTCATCCGGAAGTTTATGATATATTAAAGGATAAGAATAATTAGCAGAAAGGTAAGAATAATGAAGAAGATATTAGATTTTTTAGTTGGAAACAGCCAGAAGGAAAAAACTCTGTTTTTGCCTCTCTATCTGCTTGCTTTTCTGCTTTTGGTTTCCTGTGCCAAGATGGGACAGCCAGACGGAGGATGGTATGATGAAACTCCGCCTAAGGTGATAGGTGCCGACCCGGCAGATGGCGGAGTAGGGGTGAAGAGCAAGAAAGTAAGCATCTACTTCGATGAGTTTATCAAGCTCGACAATCCTTCTGAGAAAGTCATCGTGTCTCCACCTCAGTTGGAGGCTCCAGAAATCAAGGCTGCGGGTAAGAAAATCACCGTCTCTCTGGTCGATTCCCTGAAGCCGAATACGACTTATACCATTGATTTCTCTGATGCTATCAGCGATAACAATGAGAACAATCCGATGGGTAACTTCACCTATAGTTTTTCTACGGGCGAGGCTATCGACACCATGGAAGTATCCGGATATGTGCTTGAAGCTGAAAATCTGGAACCGATCAAGGGTATTTTAGTGGGTCTGTATAGCGATCAGGCAGATTCGGCATTCAAGACCAAGCCGATGCTCCGAGTGAGCCGTACGGATAGCCGTGGCCGCTTCGTAGTGAAGGGTATTGCACCAGGCTCTTATCGCATCTATGCCTTGCAGGATATGGATGGCAACTATATGTTCAATCAGAAAAGCGAGAAATTAGCTTTCTCTCATGACATCATCGTACCTTCCTGCAAGCCGGACGTCAGACAGGATACCACTTGGATTGATACCCTTCATATCAAGTCTATCGCCCAGGTGGATTACACCCATTTCTATCCAGACGATATTGTGCTGAGAGCATTCACCGAAACGCTTACCGACCGCTATTTTCTGAAGTCAGAGCGCAAGGAACCCAACAATTTCTCCCTCTTCTTCAGTTATGGAGATAGCATCCTGCCTACCATCAAGGGTCTGAATTTCAATGAGAAAGATGCTTTCCTGCTGGAGGCAGCAGAGAAGAAGGATACCCTTACTTACTGGTTGAAAGATACTGCGTTGGTCAATCAGGACACGCTGCGGATGGAATTGGCTTATCGCATGACCGACAGTACCGGCGTATTGGTGGATAAGCTTGATACATTGGAGATATTGGCAAAGACTCCATACGCCAAGCGACAGAAACAGCTCAATAAGGAACTGGAAGACTGGACCAAGAAACAGGAAAAACTCAAGAAGAAAGGGGAGCCTTATGATTCCATCATGCCTCTCAAGCCATTGGAAGTGCAGGTGGGCGTCTCATCCCAGTTGGATCCGGATAAGAACATCCGATTTACGTTCCCTACGCCTCTCTCAAAGGCAGATACGGCAGGCATTCATCTTTATGCCAAGCATGATACGCTCTGGTATCGGGCACCTTTCGAGTTTAAACCGGTTCCGAATAAGTTGAGGGAATATGAGTTGCGAGGAGAATGGCGTCCGAATATCGAATATAGTCTGGAAGTGGATTCTGCGGCATTCGAAGACATCTACGGATTGGCTACCAAGGCCATCAAACAGGGATTCAAGGTATCTTCGCTGGATGAGTATGGTACTCTTCTGGTCAATATCACCAGTTTGACTGACGAACCGCTGCTTGTACAGTTGCTCAATGGTCAGGATCAGGTAGTCAAGGAAGTGAAGGCCATCAATGGTGTGGCAGAATTTTATTATCTGAAGCCACAGAAATATTACTTGCGCCTGATAGTGGACCGCAACAATAACGGCAAGTGGGATACGGGCTGTTATGATGAAGACCAGCAGGCAGAAGAAGTATATTACTATCCTGGAGCTATCGAATGTAAGGCGAAGTGGGATGTCACGGAATCTTGGGATCCTAAGGAGAAACCATTGTCACACCAGAAGCCAGGTGCCATCACCAAGCAGAAGCCAGACAAGGAGAAGAAAGTAAAGAACCAGAATGTAGAGCGTGCCAAGAAACTTGGCATACAATACATTCCTAAAATATGATGAACTATGAAAAGAATGAAGTCATTGTGGATAGCAGTATTACTGCTGATGGTCAGCACTACAGTGTCTGCCCAGTGTACTTTCCGTAATACAGCCTTCAAGTCGGGTGAGTTTCTCACTTACAATTTGTATTACAACTGGAAGTTTGTGTGGGTGAAGGCTGGTACAGCCAGCATGTCTATTGTGCAGAGTACCAAGAATGGCAAGCCCGCTTATCGCACCTCATTGGTGACGAGAGGAAATCACAAGGTAGATGATTTCTTTGTCCTTCGTGATACGCTTTTGAGCTATACGGGTACCGATATGTCTCCGATGTATTTCCGCAAGGGAGCTCGTGAGGGCAAGCGATATACGGTAGATGAGGATTTCTACAGCTATTCTGGCGGCAAGTGTCATGTCAAGATGCATCGTAAGCACAATGACGGTTCTCATTCCTGGAAGAAAGTCAGCTATGATGATTGCGTATTTGACATGCTGAACATCTTCCTCCGTGCCCGTAGTTTCGATCCTGCCAACTGGAAGAAGGGTTATGTAGTCAAGTTCCCGATTGTGGATGGCGATGGCCGTACTCCTGCCCAGATTAAGTTTGCGGGCAGAGAAACCATCAAGGCCGACAATGGTGTGAAGTATCGTTGTTTGCGTCTGGCTTATCAGGAGTATGAGAAGGGCAAGTATAAGCGCATCGTCGATTTCTACATTACTGATGATGAAAATCATGTACCTGTACGTCTGGACATGTTCCTGAAGTTTGGTAGTGCCAAGGCCTTCCTCATTGGTATGAAGGGCGTTAGAAATCCTGTTACTTCTATTGTGAAGTAGTTTTTTTAATATACACTCTATATATGATAATGTGTGTGGATGCGCACACATTATCATATATATACAGCCAACTATGGTATGCTCTATCTCTTGGCATTTCTTTTTGGTTACCAATCTCACCATCTTGGCAATGGTATTCTTGAGTTCTTCCATATTTACGGGACGGCCATTGATTTCTTTTGCCCTTATCTATTGGGCAAAGACAGGCATGAGGCAGTTCACCATGCGTTACGTAGTAAACGACTATCTGGAAGCATGTGGTGCAAACCGCCCCTCCATCGGTGGCGAAGAAACCATCCTCGCACACAGAAAAATAGCAGCCAACCGACTGGCGATTGACTGCATATACGCTTTGTCCAAAGAGGAACTATCCAAGGTGGATAGGGAGTTGGAGAGTATTGTGGGGGATTTGCCGAGGCAAGGGATTGGTATTCACAGATAATAAAACCTACAAGTCTTCACCGTTTGCTCTGTTGTACTCATTATCATAAATCTAATTATGTTAGTTACACAACTATAATACACAAAAAGACAACAATATAAAAGAATGAGCAATATTCGTAAATCAACATCACAATTCATTGATGATGCTAAACGTATACATGGTGACAAGTATGACTATTCAATGGTGGAATATGTTAATACCCATACTCCAATTAGGTTGATATGTAAGCAATGTGGCATGGTCTTTTTACAAGAACCAGCAAGTCACCTCGCTGGTCGCGGATGCCCCAAATGTGCTCACAAGCAAACACATCTTAGAATCAATCAGGAACAGTTTATTGAAAAGGCTAAAAGTGTACATGGTGACAAGTATGATTATTCCAAAACTGTTTATGTAAATATGCATACGAAAATTGTTATAACCTGTCCTGTACATGGAATTTTTTCCCAAAATCCTCAGTCTCATATTTCTGGATGCGGATGCCCTAAGTGTAAACGAGATAAACATATTGAAAGAATAACCAAGGGGTTACCCTATTTTTTAGAAAGAGCACGCAAGGTACACGGAGACAAATATGATTACTCCAAAGTTGAATATGTAAATAGTTCAAAAAAAGTATGTATTATTTGCCCAAAACATGGTGAATTTTATCAGAGTCCAGAAGCTCATGTCAAAGGACACGGATGCGTTAGATGCGGTAATTCACAAGATGCAAAACGCTTAACAAATAATGAATTCATAAAAAAAGCAAAAGAGATCCACGGAGACAAATATGATTATTCAAAGGTTGACTATAAAAATAGTGTAGAAAAAGTATGCATAATATGTGCTATTCATGGTGAATTTTGGCAAAGACCATCAGAGCACTTAAAAGGTTGTGGCTGCTATGTATGTGCAAATAAGCTCAAGGGTCTTTCTTCAAAATCAAATCTTAGCTCATTTATTTCAAAAGCAAACGAAGTTCATAATAATTTTTATGATTATTCGCTTACGGAATATAAAAACAGCAAATCCAAGGTTTGTATTATTTGCCCAAAACATGGAAAGTTTTGGCAATCACCAAATGCACATTTACATGGGTATGGGTGTAATGATTGTGGACGAGAAAAGACTCTTGAATCTCATAAAAAAAGCACAGAAGAGTTTATCGCTAAAGCAAAAGAAGTTCATGGAGACAAATATGATTATAGTAAAGTTCATTACGAAAGGAATAATAGAAAAGTATGTATAATTTGTCCAAAACATGGAGAGTTTTGGCAGTCACCATTAAGTCATACACAAGGAAATGGCTGCCACAAATGTAAACAAACTAAAGGAGAAACAAAAATCGAAATGTATTTAAGGAAGCATTCCATAGAGTATAAAATGGAACATATTTTTAGCTGTAAAGGATATCCCTATAAACGCAGACTATTTAAGGTCGATTTTTGGATTGAGGACAAACGTATAATCATAGAATATAATGGAATTCAACATTATGTAGAAAATGAGTTCATGGGAGGTCACAAAAGGCTCATACAGAGACAAAAAAGAGATGAAGATCTTCGTGATTATAGCAAAAGAAATAACATTCATTTAATAGAAATTCCTTTTACTGATTTTAATAACATTGAAAAAATCTTGGATGATCACCTGAAATAAAATTATGTAGATTAGAACTATGTATGAGGGTGTAATTAGAATGGTTATCCTTGCATCTTTCAGCCAGTTCTTCTGTGGAGCCTGTGTCAGTCCTTGAAGTCGTGGAATACTTTGCCACGTTTCTCATATGATAGTATCGGCGAATCGGTATCACTGTAGCGCATGAATCGGTACCATCATAGCGCACCTTTTAAATGAATATATATGAGAAAACGCTATAATATACAGAATTACTTAAAAAGGGGCTCATATAGAATGAGCCGATAAATGAGCCGATAAATGAATCTCTATCCAATCGACAAATTGCTATAATTAAGGTTATTCAAGAATGTCCATTCCTTACAAGGGATGAATTAGCCCAAAAAGTAGGAGTGTCGCTTGCAACTTTAAAAAGGGAAATAACGATTTTACGAAAGAATTGCTATATTGGTCGTGATGGTAGCAATAAAAATGGTCAGTGGATACTTTTAAAAGTTTGAAATATCCATTGCCATTTTATCTTGCAAAACTGCGGTTATAAGTATTTCCATCCCACGATGGCTTGCTCCATTTCCTGGCATAGCTTCTGAAATTTCTGGCAGAGAGAGTTCGACCATTTGGTCATGCCGAATAGCTGCTTCTGCTCCAGAAAATCATCATTATCCCATTGTGTGTAGTCGTAGTCGGAGAAGTAACGCTTGTATTCACGCAAGGTATCGCCAGAAAAACGCTTGTAGTCTTCTACATCGCCAAACCAGTAGCTGCTCATCATCTGACGGGCAAAAGCCTCATGAGAATAGTTGCCTAAAAGATTGTGGTGTTTCAGTACGCTCCATACGCAGAACCACTGGTTCTTCCTGTTTACCAACTTCACCATCAGCGAAATCGTTTTTCTCAATTCTTCCATTTTTACCGGTCTTCCGTTGAGTACCGTTACGAAAACCTCATTGTCGAACTGCGGTTTTATTTCATTTGGATTCTGACATTCGTAAATCCGCTGTTCCAGAAGCTGCCATTTGGCAGTAGCAGAGAGCAGGCTGATATATTCTTCAGCAGTAAATGTCAGCCGGTTTACTTCTTTTCCCATCTCATAGGCATCGTTTACATGGTGTAGGAACGGCAGGAGCAGACTGTCAGGCACTTCGTTTTGCAGTTTGCGCTGTTCGGAGCGCATCTGGTCTATGTTGAGTGTCAGCCGGTCGTTATTATATTCCAGAGTAGAGATATACAGATCGATGTCCATCTTGCCTTTCGGGTCTGTAGTATATTTCTGTACCCCCATTTCGGTGAGTCGTCCAGCCTCGTCGTCCGTAATATATCTTCCGCAAACATCGTTTACCCGTCGGAAATGATAGACCAGATAGCATGAGTAGCCATATAGTTGGAAGATATTCCAGAATCTTTCTTCGGGTTTTACTCCAGGATATTTCGCAAATTTGTTTTTCTTGAGAAAAGTTTTTTCCACGATATTGATGTCTGTTAAGAAATTGGCAATGGAGTTTTCCGACATGCCATCCTCTATGAGCAGTTCATGCAGTTTGGGAAACAGGATGCTCATCTGTGCAGAAAACATGCCGCTCTTATGACCTTCCAGTATTTTGGTGGCCTGATAATTTTCTATTATTTTTTTTAAGAAAGGGCTCATCTCATTGATGACGATCTGGCTGATGTTGTCGATATGGGTCTGATTGATGAACTTGCGCTGGTGGGTCAGGTCGTTGTGCTGCAAAGCGAAATCTTGGTCTGCCATGTAGCAGAGCCTTGAAGCCTTGGTGCATAGAGAGCGGATGTCAAAGTTCATCTCCTGGGTGCTGTAGTCTTCCCAGCCTTGCATGAGAACTTGGCACATCATATAAAAGGTGTTCAGTTGTCGGTCGAAAACTTCATAGCTGAACGGTGATTGTTCTTCGTCTTTATCTGTCATGGTTGTATAAATAGCCTGTTATTACCTGTTTTGTATGGGTAATGACTTGCATGATTTGAATGAATATTATAATGGTGCAAAGATAAAGAAAAAGAGTGAGAAAACCAATGAATGTATAAGGAAATTTTATTTTTCCCTGCTGTTTTCCCCGTTACCCTTTATTTTTTCCCCGTTTTTCCCTGCTGTGTTTCCGGGTTGCAGGGAAAAGTTGGAAAAGGGGACTTCCGTTTTGTATCTTTGCATTGTCGATAAGAAATCGTACTGCGATGTGGCAAAACCCCTTCACCCTTCACCCGCTGCTTGTAAGTTGCTGTGTGATAGGATGTTACGTGATAAATTACTCAAAATCACCCTTCACCACCCTTCACCGCCCTTCATCTTAAAAAAGGAGCAAGTTGGAAGGCGAGGCTTGCAGAACGATATGACAATAGCTAATTAATTAATCATTAATATAAAAAAATAAATTATGAACAAACAACTAAATGAGATGTCATTATTGATGACAGGTAGCGGATCTTCTATCTATATGGTAGAGAGTTTTATGGAAGAGCATTATGCCTTCCGTCGTAATTTGCTTAGCGGAAAGACGGAAATGGCTGTTCTGAAGGACATAGAAGGGGATTCTCCTGATGATGGAGCTTCCCCTGATGATGGAGCATCTCCTGATGTAGAGGTATCTTCTGTTGATGAGAAAGAAGAGACCACTCTTCAGAATAGCAATCTGAAATGGGAGGTGATGACCAAGGAGAAGGTCAACTCCATAGTCAGAGCTGCCAAAAAAATGGGAGTGGGAGGCAAGAAGTCGCCCCGACAGGACATCGAGGAATACATCTGCTCTGATGTCGTTCCTGACTTTGATCCTATCCGAGCTTATCTCATGGGATTGCCCAAATGGGACGGCAAGAACCATGTTGCCGAACTGTTCAGCAGAATACCGGGACTGACAAGTGAACAACTGTCATGGTGTGCCATCTGGCTCCGTTCTGCGGTGGCTCATTGGCTGCAGATGGATACGCTGCATGGCAACGAGGTGGTGCCTGTATTGATTGGTTCACAGGGTTGCGGAAAGAGTACCTTTGCCAATCGTCTCTTGCCTGAGCACCTGCGCCAGTATTTCCTCGACCACATCAACTTCGGCAATAAGTTTGATGCAGAGATGGCGCTCACTCACAACCTCTATGTCAATATAGACGAGTTTGCCAACATGGGACCTAACCAGCAGGGCAAGCTGAAACAGACCCTCTCCAAGGTAAAGGTGAACGGACGTCCTATCTTCGGCAAGGCGCAGGCAGACCGTCCCCGCTATGCTTCCTTCCTGGCCACCACCAATGATGAGCATCCGCTCTGCGACCCAACGGGAAGTCGTCGATTCATCTGTATTCACATCCCTTCTGGTTATCATATAGACAACGTCTCGGTCGTCTATTACGACCAGCTCTATGCGCAAGTAATGTATGAATTGAGGGATAAGAAGATACCTTATTGGTTCTCCAATGAGGAGGTGATTCGCTTGCAGGAACGTAATTTAGCTTTCTTCAAAACCGATGATTTGGAGACGATGCTCAAGACTTGTTTCCGAGTGCCGGGGGAAGAAGAGAAGGCGAAGTGGATGAATTGTTCAGAGGTGTATAATGTGCTCCATGAGCAGTATCCTATGTTGCTGCCAAGCATGAGCCTGAAAGTGAAAATTGGCCAGACGCTCAGACTGATGGGATGCTCCAATAAGCATACTAAGAGGGGGCAGGCTTATCTGCTTGTTTCTGCTGCTGCTTGATTGGGTGACAGGTGGGTGAAGGGTGGTGAAGGGTTAAATTTTACCCTTCACCCTCGGAGCCCCAGTGTTTATCGGCATTCCAGAAGAAAAGGTGAAGGGTGAAGGCAAAACATCGTATCGGATTTCAAAATTCCGGTATCCCTGTTTTCCGAGAGCGAAATGACTTGTTTTCAGTTATAAAGCTCAGAGTTATGATTTTACTTGTCTAAGGCACATTTGTGCCTTCAGCCAGGGCACAAATGTGCCATAGTAAGTTAAAACGCTATCTCTGAGTTCCAGCATTCTATCTCTGAGCTTTACCCTCTCTGTCTGAGCCTTTTTCTATGAATTATAAATAACTTAAAAATAAAAGAAAGTATGAAGAATATTCCACATTGTGTAGTTTGCCCTATGGCATCCTGCACACGTAGCAACACTTGCGCCCGTTATGCGCAGTATGTCAAGGCGCTTGCCAATGCCGACACCTTTGAGGTGCTCAATGTGAAGCATCTGGTGAGTGAAGACGAGAAGTGTCCCTATCATCTTGTAGCAGAAAAGCAAGTATGGGCGAGGGGATTCCTGCGCATCTACAATACCATCCCATCGGGCAGAACCCGTTATTTCTATTCCCATACGCCTTATACCCGTCGCAGGTTTTATAAGGCAAGGAGTGGCGAGATTGACATTCCTCCTTACATACAGGAACGCCTTCTCTCCATCTTCCGGGAGCATGGTGCTGATATGAGCATCGGCTTCGACCGTTATGAAGAGAAGGAGGTTCTGGTGGAAAAATAAGAATCCCATGGATGTTCAGTTCAAAGGCAGCCCTGATATAAATGTAGAAGTACACAAAAAAAGGAGGGTGTGTCATAAGTCTGTGACGCACCCTTTTTTAGCTTCATACTCCCTCATTTCCTGTTTCATATGCCATTCGTTTTATGAGTTGCCCAAATTCTCGACAAAATTCAAAGGTAACTGGGTTGCCTTGGCAACTCGTTCGGCAGAAAGTCCCATTGCCAGCAAACGTTGTGCAGTTTCAGTGTTGGCCTCATGTTTGCCTTTCGCCATGCCTATTTCAATACCCTCCGCAAGACCTTCTTGCTTTGCCGTATCAATGGAATTCTTGATGTCTCGATATGCTTTTTTACTAGCTTCATACTCCCTCATTTCCTGCGGAGTAAACTTGGCTATTTCGGCTTCCTCAAAGAGGCGATCGAAGACCTTGTCGCACAGTTCTTTCGGGCGCTGGGTAAGCTTATAGAGGTTCTTCAGTGCATAGAGCCACTTCTCGTAGAGCGTATCCAGTTCTTCCAGGGGTTTGTTGAACTTGGAAATCTCTACATAGATATATTCGAGTTTGTCGTAAAATACTTTGTGGGTAGCTGTGTCGCACAACTGTACATGATGGCGGATTTTCTCCTTGTCGAAGGCGTCCTCGTTCATGCTGAAGTTGAGCAGGGCTACGGTATAGACATGATTGAGCTTGAAATCCCATTCATTCCCCTTTGGTGCCTGTTCACGGATAGGGAAGGTTGAGTAGAAAAGGGCGCGATCCTTGAAATACGTCTGGTAGGCATTCTGCATTTCAACGATGAACTTCTCGCCGTTTTCGCCCTCACAATAGACATCGAAGATGGCTTTGCGGTCGGTATAGACATTTCCCACGTGCTCTGGGTTCAGATACGACACGTCCTTCACAACCTGTTTGCCATTAAACAAGCTGTTGAGGAAGCAAATGAGCAAATCCTTGTTCATTGCTGTTCCAAAAATTCGCATGAAACCGAAATCGGTCAGCAAGCTGATGTATCTTTCTTCTACCTGTTTCATACGCTATACCATATTATCACTTATTTGTTCCAAGATATTCGGCTTTCTCCTAAGTCTGCTGCAAATTTAAGACTTTTATTCGTAATAAGCAAGAAAATTGGAAGAAACTTTTATTTTATAAACACACGAATATTTGGAAAAATCTCAGTATTTTTCAAAGAAAAGTTGTATATGTGCAGAAAACTTTCTGGATGATGGCAAAGTGTAGCTAATCTGATATTCCTAGAAGGTGGCGTAATTAACTCAATGTCAAATATAAAGACCTGAAAATATGAAACAGAAAAAAGAAAGAAAAAAATGGAAGGGCTTGAAAACGAGGTACCTGTTGATGGGAATCGTTGCCCTGATGATAGCCAGTTCTCAAACTGTTCGTGCAGAGGAAATCAACTGGCAGAAAGCGACGGAGATAGCTAAGAGATATGTTACTCTGCCGCAAGATGATGGTATGAAAGCAAAGGAGAATGGCAGAAAAAATAAGGCTGATATACCTTTTATATATATAATGATGCGCGGGGACAGGGATTCGTTATCGTATCTGGTGATAACTTATGGTTTACATATATGGTTCTGTTACCCTTGGCTTTCTTGCAAAGACTCCCAAGTGGACAGCCTTCACATCGCTGCGCTCTATATAATGTAATGACAGACACATAGCCAGAGTCACTTTTCGTTTGCCGTTGTCCGCAAGGATCCATGTGTTGTCCCATGGGACAGACGTAATAGTCTTCGTCTTTATTATAGTAGAAATTTGCTTGGTTAAAGACATCTTCCTTGAAAGGTTTATGCTGTTCTTTGTGAAGCCAGTTGTACTTTACATATCCCACCATCTCTTCCATCTCCATGTACTCATAGTTCTCCTCTGATCCGTATTCTGAGTCTGCGGTGACGCACTTGGATTGCTTTCCATGTCTTTTCCTGTACTTATCCAAGAATTACAACTCATCAAGCAAACTATCTGCAGATTGAAGTTTACGCTTTCCGGCAATGGCTTCCTTTACCTCCGTCAAAGCTTTTTTGAGTTCTTGCATCAAGTCGCGCGATGCGTCAATGCTATTACTTCCGTCATCGGGGAAGATGCGGAAATTACCAGCACGCGATTTTAGGACTACGTGCTCTCCTGCTTTTGCCAAATTCAGATACTTAGTCTGATTAGTGCGAAAGTCTCTTGTGCTAATTACAACCATCATTCAATATATTTGTTTACAATGCAAAGATACGTTTTTTTATTGAAACTACAATCGAAATGGTAGCCAATTAACATTATTTGGTAACCAAGTCGGATATAGTAACTACTCAGCACCCCTATAGAAAACTTCTCGTTAATAAACTATAAACTTGATTTTGCTTATTTTCTTCATCATTACAAACTCTTTAATGGTTGAGTCGATGAGGACGTCGGCTGTTTAAAACAGCTCATTTTGCGAGATCTTTTTCGGTGATGCTGCCAGCAAGTCTCCTTTGGCTATCATCGCCTTTCAACAATTTATCTGCCAGGAGATACGTTTTTGCATTTTCCGCAAGTCAAGAAAAAGTATAAAATATTATAATTGTAAGAGCTGAGACTTTAATATTCAACAAAATGTTGTATATTTGCAAATTAGTAATTTTACCTGAAAGTTTATAATTAGTGGTTTTGCAGTTAGTAATTTCATAATCACTAAGATTTAATTTATAGATAGAATCAGGGAACAAGAAATTCGATAAATCAAAGGTTACAAACAATATGAATATAGCAGAATACATAAAACAGATAAACGAACAGTTCGGAACTGGGATTGCTCATGAGCATTCTTATCGCCCAATGCTTCAACAATTGTTAGGTGAAATGCTGCCAACTTTTGTTGTTACCAATGAACCGGCGAGGATAGAATGTGGCGCTCCAGATTTCATCATTTCTTCTTCAAAGACGAATACTCCTGTGTTTTATGTTGAGGCTAAAGATATAGATGACAGAGACTTGGATGGAAGAAAAGAGAACAAGGAGCAATTCACTCGCTATAAGAAAAGTCTCGACCATATCATTTTTACAGACTATCTTGATTTTCATCTCTACGAGAATGGCGAGTGGGTAAAGAACGTGCGTCTTGCAGAAGTTCAAGGTGACAATATTGTTTTGTGCAAAGAGAATTTGGAAGACTTTATTGCACTTGTCAATCATATTGCCTCTACGAAACCTTCTAAGATAACATCCGCAAAACGATTAGCCATACAAATGGCAGCTAAGGCACGTATTTTGGCTTCCACTATTAATAATGCTTTCTGCCTTGCAGAAGAAGACAGCAAATCTGCGGAAAAAAACAAACAGTTACAAGGGCAACTTGATGCCTTTCGTAAAGTACTGATTAACGACCTTACGCCTCAGGGCTTTGCCGATATCTATGCCCAGACAGTTGCATACGGAATGTTTGCGGCTCGATTGCATGATAATACTCCGGATAACTTCTCACGTCAAGAAGCTGCTAATCTTATACCAAAGACCAATCCGTTTCTCCGTAATATCTTCCAGCAAATAGCGGGCTATGACCTTGATGAGCGAATCGCATGGATAGTTGATGATTTAATAAACGTGTTCCTTGCCACAGATGTGCAGAAAGTGATGAAGAATTATTCGCAAAAAGGAATTCATCGTGATCCGATGATTCATTTCTACGAAGATTTCCTTAAGGCTTATAATCCTTCTTTGCGAAAATTAAAGGGAGTATGGTACACACCACAACCTGTGGTGCAATTTATTGTACGTGCCGTTGATGAGATTCTTCAGCGTGACTTTGAATTGAGCGAAGGGCTTGCCGATTATTCCAAGTTTGTGCATGAAGTGGTAAATGAACAATATGAAAAAGGGGAAAAAAAATTCAAAGGGAAGTCATCTTCACCTACCATCAAGCAGGAAATGCACCGTGTACAGATTCTTGACCCTGCTACAGGTACAGGTACTTTCTTGGCAGAAGTTGTAAATCAAATCTTCGATAAGTTTAATGGAATGCAGGGAATGTGGCAAGGATATGTCAACGACCACTTGCTTCCACGTCTTCATGGTTTTGAACTTTTAATGGCAAGTTATGCTGTCGCTCATTTGAAACTGGATATGTTACTTCAGCAGACTGGCTTTAATCATGCTGAAAATAGCAGACGTTTGAAAATATACCTTACCAATTCGCTTGAAGAAGTTCATCCAGATACAGGAACACTATGGGCGCAATGGCTCAGCGATGAGGCGAGTGCTGCCAATCGTATCAAGCGTGATTGCCCTGTCATGGTTATGATAGGTAACCCACCTTATTCTGGAGAAAGCCAGAACAAGGGAGAATGGATAATGCGATTGTTAGAAGATTATAAGAAAGAGCCAGGAGGGAAAATGAGGTTGAACGAAAGAAATCCTAAATGGATAAACGATGACTATGTAAAGTTTATCCGTTTGGCGCAAAACTATGTGGAGCGCAATAAATGCGGAATTATAGGATTCATTAATCCTCATGGCTTCTTGGACAATCCTACTTTCCGTGGTATGCGTTGGAATTTGTTGTCAACTTTCGATAAAATATACACCATTAATCTGCATGGCAACTATAAGAAGAAAGAAGTGTGTCCTGATGGTTCGCCAGATGAAAATGTATTTGACATTCAACAGGGTGTAAGTATCAACTTATTTATCAAGACTGGTGAGAAGAAAGCATCGGAACTGGGTAAGGTTTATTATTATGACCTTTATGGTAAGCGTGAGGAGAAATATGATTTCTTGACTAACACTCCTTTCTCAGAAGTGAAATATCAAGAGTTGCAACCTGTAGCTCCTATGTATTTTTTTGTACCAAAGAATTTCGGATTAATGGACGAGTATGAAAAGGGAGTGAAGATTGATGAATTATTTGGACTTAAATCAACAGGTGTTCTAACTGCAAATGATTCTCTGAATGTTTCATTCACTCCACAAGAACAGAAAGATAAAATTTCGGAGATTCAATCTTTGCCTGAAGATGTTTGGCGAAAGATAAATAATAAGAAAGACTCTCGTGACTGGACCTATTTAGGGGCTAAACAAGATTCTATGAAAGATGGAGTAATGGTATCCTATTCTTATCGCCCATTTGACAATCGGTTTATATTCTATACTGGTAATTCAAAAGGACTTTGTACGAATCCCCGAAAGAAGGTAATGATACACATACTTAACAAATCAAACCTATGTTTGTGTATTTGCAAGTCCGCAGCTGAAAATCGTTGGAGTTTGGTACATATATCCAAGAATATCGTTGACGACTGTTATGTTTCTAACAAGACCAAAGAACGTGGTTATGTTTTTCCTCTCTATCTCTACACCAAAGAATTTGGAGAAGAAAAGAAAAATCCAAATTTGAAGAAAGAAGAATGGAAGAAGTTCAATGACGCTGTAGGAAAAGAGACTACTCCTGAGGATATCCTCGCTTATATTTATGCAGTTCTTCACTCACCTTCCTATAGAGAAAGATACAAGGAATTCTTGAAAGTTGACTTTCCTCGTGTGCCATTACCACTATCATCAGAGGAGTTTGATAGGCTTATTGCTATCGGGCAGAAACTGATAGATTTGCATCTAATGAACAACGCCCAAAGTTGGAAGTGTACGACTACATTCCCAGAAGTAGGTTCGCAACAGGTAGATTTTCAAAAATGGAAAGATGGACAAGTGTGGATTAACGATAAGCAATACTTTGGCAATGTCCCAGAATCAGTATGGGAGTTTTATATTGGTGGCTATCAACCTGCGCAGAAATGGCTGAAAGATAGAAAGGGGCACATTTTGTCATTTGATGAGATAAAGCATTACCTTCATATTATCCATGCTTTGGAAGAAACGATGAAATTGATGAAAGAGATATAAATAGGTAATTGTAAAAGAAGCTATAAATATGAAGAAATTTACAATCAAGGAATTACAGAATATGCGTGAATCAGAAGACCACGTAGAGTTCAAGCGAGGAGACCGAGGAAATATTTCCTATAATGGTGCTCACAAGGATACGCCGAAAGACAGGAGACGGTGTATCTTAGGATATGTCGTGGCTCTTTGTAATGAGAAAGGTGGTCGCTTGGTTATAGGTATGCATGATGATTTTCCTCATAAAGTGATGGGAACTCAACAAGCGGAGAATGCCATGGGGCAACTCGAAAGCGATATTTACCGTGACTTGGGTATTCGTCCCGACATTTATGAACTCTTTGATGAAGATCATAAGCGAGTATTGGTCATAGAAGTGCCTTCTCGTCCTGTTGGCAAAGTCTATAAATATGAAGATGTAGCACTCATGCGAGTTGGTGAGGAACTTAAGCCGATGGATGACAAGACGTTTCTGGCTATTATCCAGGAACAAGAACCCGATTTCTCTGAGCAATATTGTTTGGGAGCAACAATGGACGACTTGGATGTTAATGCCATTAAAATTATGAAGGAAAAGTATGCTCGCAAACAGAACAATCCTTCATTTATGTCCTTATCTGATGAGCAAGCTTTGAGTGATTTGAAACTTGTCAGTGATAGTAAAATCACCAATGCCGCTATCTTATTAGTTGGTAAGGAAAGTTCTATTGAACATTTCTTTCCACAAGCTAAAGTGATGTTGGAATATCGCAAGACAGAACCCCAAATTGAGTTTAATCGTCGCTTTGTCTTTGGACAACCATTCTTCATTCTGATAGATAAGTTGTGGGAGACTATTAATCTCTATAATGATTTTATACCTATCCAAGAAAGTGCTTATATCTTTGATATACCGTACTTTAACGAAATGGTAATCAGAGAAATGGCGAATAATGCTTTTGCTCATAGAGATTATCGAAAGAATAGCGAAATCGTAATAAAGCTCTACCCTGCAAGAATCGATGTTATAAATGCTGGAGGTTTCCCATATGGTGTTACTTTGGACAATCTTCTTACTGTAGCAAGTACACCTCGAAACCGTTTGTTAGCAGATGTGTTGGCTAAGACGGGTATTGTGGAGCGTTCTGGTCAAGGAATAGATAAGATCTTCTTGAATACTCTGGCAGAAGGAAAAGCTGAGCCTAACTATTCATATTCTGATGATTTTCAAGTTGTTGCAGTATTGTATGCAACGATTAAGGATATAGGATTTGCATCATTCGTCCAAAATATTCAACAAGGGTTGGCGGATGATGAAAAGCTTACGGTGTTCGACATGATGGCTTTGTGTAAAATCCGAGATGGTGAACGCAAGGACATTGATAAAGATATTGCCAAAAGGTTGTTAGACAAGAAGTGCATAGAAAAGCATGGAAAGACAAGTGGACAGTTCTATACTTTGTCAAGGCGTTATTATGAAATGATAGGTAAAGAAGTAGATTATTCAATGTTGGTAGATTGGACTAAAGAGCAATTTTTTGCAGTGTTAGCTCCATACTTACAGAAATATGGTGAGGCCAAAAAAGCTGATATATTAAAAATGGTTGGTGACCATATATCAGAAAAACTATTCCGTACTTACATAAACCAACTTAGAAAAGAAAAAATGATAAAAACCATAGGAGAAAAAAACAAGATGGTGTATCTGCTTGGCGACGAATATCTCTTACGAAATGAAATTCGTCAAAGAGCTATTAGTCTCGGTATGGAAACACTCAAAGAAAAGGGTGAAATCTAAATATGTAAAATGTTTAAAAAGGGCGTAACAATGGGCGTAAAAAGCCTAAAATAAGGTAAAACTAATGGATAAATTGTAAGTTTTTAAATGCTAATTGTCTGATATATAGCATGTTATGTCGATTTCGAAAGGGCGTAACGATGGGCATAAAAAGCCTTAAAATATGGTAAAATTAAAGGATAAAACGATAGATAATGACACAAAAAAAGTCCCCGATGCATCTCGCACCGAGGACTTCAAGAGTTCAATTTTAATCTATGAAGTACAATCCGTGTTAGAACACGGCTGCTTGTAAATTCGATTTATATCATCTTTATTTCTTATCCGCATCAATGAGGGCAAGCAAATGCTCTACTGCCACTTCTTGCGGGATATTCTTCTCTATGCAAACCTGCTTGCGGTAGAGGCTTACCTTGTTTGGACCGGCGCCCACATAGCCATAGTCGGCATCTGCCATTTCGCCAGGACCATTCACGATGCAGCCCATGATACCAATCTTCAGACCCTTCAGGTGCTTGGTGGCCTCCTTGATCTTGGCAATGGTTTCGCGGAGATCGTAGAGGGTTCTTCCGCAACCAGGACAACTGATATACTCGGTCTTGCTGGTACGCAGACGAGCTGCCTGAAGTATTCCAAAAGCAGTCTCATCAATAGTCTGGGCAGGGATGTCGCCATTGTTCATCAACCAGATACCATCGGTCAGACCATCTATCATCAGCGCACCCATGTCGGCAGCAGCCTCCAACTGGAAGTCGCTCTTCTCTTCCTTGCTGTGCTGGTACATCTGCGCAAAGACAACAGGGTTCTTCAAGCCGGCATTCATCATCTCATGAACCAATGCGCGCTGGTCGCCCAAACGGTTCTGGTGATTGCTGACGCAGATGACTACCACCTCCGGATGATTCTTCAAGCAAGCGATGTATTCTTCGGCAGGAGTACCAAACTGGAGCGTGAGGAACTTGATGTCTGCCTTGATGCTGGCGATGAACGGCATAGCCATTGCAGGGAAGATAGGATAGAGTTTGGCACCCGTAGTCTCTGGCTTGCAGTTGAGGGTCTCATAGACATTGTAATCTACGATATAGCTCTGTCCCGGCACAAACTGCTTAGGCATTTTTCCACCTATATAGATATAGTCGGGTTGGGCATCCTTATTCTCACAAATCGTACTCTCGCCATTGATACGGTTGCTGATGACTACAGGCACCTGAGTGCCACCGATATTGCCCACAGCCTCGGTTTCCCGGCGAGTAGGGTGCAACCAGTCGAAAGAAGGACAAGCCGTAGCAGGAATCATCAGCTGCCCCTGTTTCTTTCCGATATAATCCACCAGATGGCGGGCTACAGGAATCTCAGCCGCAGGTTCCTCGCTCAGACTTACTCTCACGGTATCACCGATGCCATCAGCCAGAAGCGCACCGATGCCCACGGCACTCTTGATTCTTCCATCTTCACCTTCGCCGGCTTCGGTAACGCCCAGGTGAAGAGGGTAGTTCATTCCTTCCTTCTCCATCTCATCCACTAAGAGACGCATAGAGCGCACCATCACCACGGTATTGGATGACTTGATACTGATGACCACATCGTGGAAATTCTCTTTCTTGCAGATGCGAAGAAACTCCATGCAACTCTCTACGATGCCTTCCGGAGTATCGCCATAGCGGTTGCGGATGCGGTCGGAGAGCGAACCATGGTTTACGCCGATGCGGATAGCAGTATGGTTCTCCTTGCAGATATTGAGGAAAGGAACGAATCGTTCCTCAATCTTCTGGAGTTCGTGGGCATATTCCTCGTCGGTATATTCCTGCTTGATAAACTTGCGGGCAGGATCCACGTAGTTGCCTGGGTTGATACGCACCTTTTCGCAATAGAGTGCAGCCACATCAGCCACATTCGGATTGAAGTGGATGTCTGCCACGAGCGGAGTGGTGAAACCATCGGCACGGATTCCCGCATTGATATTCTTCATGTTTTCAGCCTCGCGGGAGCCCTGGGTGGTAAAGCGCACCAGTTCGCCACCAGCCTTGATGATTTCCTCTGCCTGACGTACACAAGCCTCGGTATCATTGGTATTGGTAGTGGTCATCGACTGGATGCGGATAGGATTGTTACCGCCTAAGTCAAGTTCTCCGACATGGGCAACAGAAGAAGTGCGTCGGGTATAATTGAATAAATCTACCATAATGTATAAGATGAGATATGCCCCAGGGAAGGGGCATATCAGGATATATTAGTTACATTTATAATCGTATTTGATTTCATGCAGCTCCTTGTTGGCCTTCTCGATCTTTACATCCAGACCAGCCTTCCATGCCTGCACCTTCTCTGCCACTTCCTCGTCTCCCAATGCAATCATCTCTGCAGCCAGGATAGCTGCGTTCTGAGCTGCGTTGACACCTACTGTGGCGATAGGAATGCCAGGAGGCATCTGAATGATACTGAGCATGGCATCCAGACCATCGAGCATACCCTTGATAGGCACACCGATAACTGGCAGCGGTGTTTCTGCTGCTATCACGCCAGGAAGGGCAGCAGCCATACCTGCAGCGGCGATGATAACCTTCACACCACGGTCTTTAGCTCCTTTGGCAAATGCTGCTACTGCATCTGGAGTGCGGTGAGCTGAGAGGGCATTTACCTCAAAAGGAATCTGGTTGTCATTCAACCACTTACATGCTTTTTCCATAACAGGCAGATCACTGGTACTGCCCATGATAATGCTAACTAATGGTTTCATTTGCTTTTATATTTAATATTAATGATTTTTTGTTCTATCATCTAATGAATGCTCACCTTACTTATATAATAAAGAGAGCGCACACTACTCCAACGAGAAATCCGGCTACCACCTGCGCCAACGTATGCTGACGGAGAATCATGCGGGCAGTACCCACCATGCCTGCCAGCAGGATGACGAATGCCAGCCACCAGATAGGATTGAAGGAAAAGGCAATCGAATAGACTACCAGTCCTCCTGCCACTCCTCCGATGGCTGCCGTGTGGGTGGAGATCTTCCACCATACATTGATGAGTGCGCATACCATCTGTATCACCAATGCCGCTACCAGGATAATGCTGATTACTCTCGGCGTGTTGCGGTATTCCATCAGAAAGAAACAGCCAAAATAGCACAGGATTGATATCAGGTAGGGTACGATGCGGCGCTCTTTCCTGCCCAATTCCTTGGAGGTCCATCCCTGAACCCTGCGGTATAGGTGTATCAGCAGGGAGGGCATGAGGATGGTGGAGATATACACCGTGAGCAGCATCGGCAACTTATATGCCAATGGCAGCAGCGACATATAGCTGAACAGAAACAGAGCCACCAGTCCTACCAATGGCAGGTAGAAAGGGGTGAAGATCATGCTCATGATGCGTGCCGCCAATATGATATTTTTCTCTTTCATAACAAACTATGTTGTATGTAACCTTTTGTATATTTTCCTGAATTTATTTTCTCAATCGTGCTACCGGGATGCCCAACTGCTCTCTGTATTTAGCCACGGTGCGTCGTGCAATAGGGAATCCCTTTTCCTTCATGACCTTGGAAATAGCATCATCGCTGAGAGGTTTCTTCTTATCCTCGTTTTCGATGAGATGCTGGAGGGCAATCTTGATCTTGCGTGTTGACAGTTCCTCGCCGTCTTCGGTGGTATAGCTGTCTGTAAAGAAGAACTTGAGTGGGAATATGCCCCATTTGGTCTGTACATATTTCTCGATTCTTACTCGTGAAATGGTACTGATGTCAAGTTTCGTTCTTTCTGCTACATCCTTGAGAATCATCGGCTTGAGGTCAGCCTCGTCACCATCCAGGAAGAACTGCCTCTGGATGTCGATGATAGCCTTCATGGTGATGATGAGCGTATGTCGGCGCTGCTTGATGGCTTCGATAAAGCCTTGGGCCTTATCTACTTTCTCCTTGGCATAGAGCAGGGCTTCCTTGTCTTTCCGGCTCATCTGATCCTTGTGCTTTTTGTAGGTTTCTATCATGTCGGTGAAGGAAGGAGATACGGTCAGCTCTGGCATATTGCCTCGGTTGAGCGTGAATGTAATGGTTCCGTCATCGGCTGTATCTACGATGAAGTCGGGGTTGATCTGCTGCATGTTTCGTCCGTCAGTCTCGCCAAGCGATGCGCCCGGCTTAGGATTCAACTTGCGTATCTCGTCCTTGAGTGTCTCCAATTGGGTTTCGTTGAGTTCCAGTCCAGACTTGATTTTATCCCAATGTTTCTTGGTAAATTCGTCGAAATAATCCTCGAATACTTCCTCCATGGTTTTGCGCAGCACTCCCTTAGGCAGTCTTTTTACCTGCAGCAGCAAGCATTCCTGCAGGCTTCTTCCGCCCACGCCAGCAGGGTCGAACGACTGGAGTTTGTGGAGCACATGCTCAATTTCCTTTTCGCTTACATCAATATTATGGTAGATGATGAGCTCATCGCAGATGCTGTCCAGGGCTTTGCGGAGCAATCCGTCTTCATCCAGCGAACCAATCAGATACTCCATGATTTGCTTTTCTTTATCCGTGAGTATCTGCATGTCCATCTGTTCCTTCAACTTATCGTAGAAGGAAGTTGTATCGCCATAAACCATTTCCTCGTAGTCAGCGTTCTGCGTATTATATCTGTCAGTATTGTAGTCGGGCATCTGGTCATCTTTTCCGATACTTTCCAATGCCTGATCCAGTTCGTCCTTTCTTTCTTCTTTTTCCGACTGTGCTTCGTAGGCATCGTCTCCAAATTCATCGTCATTACTGTTGTCAGAATCATCCAGAGCCGAACGGTCTTCGTTGCCCTCTCCCATGAGTGCATCGTCCGGATTCTCAGTTTCCAAGGCAGGATTATCATCCAGTTCGGCATTGATATTATCCTCCAGTTCGTTGAGCGGCATCTCCAGCATCTTCACCTGCAACATCTGTTGGGCGGAGAGTCGCTGGAGCTGTTGTAGTTTCTGCTCCTGTGTCTGAATGAGTTTTTGAGTCATGTTTCGTGTCTTTTAAATAAGTTCTTTCCAAGTTACTTAAAAAGTTATATCTTCTTATTAGAAGTATTTTTCCTACTTACTTGAAGTATTCTTTCAGTTCCAATGCCAGTTTGTAGAGTTTATCAGGATTTCCGTTTCCATACCGCTGCCATATTTTGCTGCATGGGTCTATCAGATGGCTGATCACCACATCGTTTCTGTTGAGATATGGGTCGCAAATCTGGAATACATTCATGGCCTCTACTATCACCTTCGTGCTGGTTTTGATGAGTTTGGCAAGATCAATGATTTCTGGTGTTTCCGGCACCATGGTGATTGGTGTGAGCTGGAAGTAAAGGTCGAGGATGATGATCAGCTTGACGGGAGTGAGCGAAGGTTCGGCTTCGATAGGTTCCCAGTCGTGTTCGAATGATTCCCTGATGGAAACCCCCTGATAGAATTGTGTTGCATTTCCACATCCTTCCATTTTCTTGAGCAAATGGATATCACGAGCCAACTTTTTAGGGTTGTCTCCATATTTATCCCAAAGCCTCTTGATGCGTGGGGTGACCATTCTGAGTTTGAACATCTGTTCGTGGAGAACTTCTGGGGCAATATGCAGCTCCAGAGCCAGATTGACCATGCCTTTCGAATAGAGAGGTTTAACGCCCATTGGCTTTTTCTGGTATAATTGCAATAGCAAAAGCCAGTATTCATCTTTCCAAAGAGGATGTTTAGCCATATTACAACACTTTTCTGCAAAAGTACGACTTTTCATCGGTAATACAAAATAAAAATTGGAATTTTTTCCAAAAGAAAGACAATAAAATGAGAAATGAGAAATTAGAAATGAGAAATGAAGTGAGGGGAGATAAAAAGAAAGTGCGCAAGACTTCTCACGAACTCTTGCGCACTTTTAATGTTATATTCCCAAATTTCTCATAACTCAAAGGAGATTGACTTCATTTTAAGTTCCTCTCCATTTCAGAGCCTGAAGCAGAAATTCTGCTACACAGGCGTCATCATTTGTTAATCCTATAACATTCTTTTTTACCTTTTCAACTTAATCCTATTGAACACTGTTAATCTCTGAATAAACAATCTTTTTTCTTACCTTTTCTAATACCTGTTACCTAAACTAACAATCTAAAACCTAAAACTAAACCTAAACAACTAACAATCTTAACCTAAAAACCTAATAACCTTTTGTCTTATTGACGATGCAAAGGTACGACGATTTTCGGTATCTTCCAAATCTTTAGAAGAAAAAGTCTCAAAAAAGCCCTTTTTTTTGATGTACATCAACTATGTGTGTGCGCACACATCAAGTATTTAGCTCAAAATTGACCTGTATCAAGCACTTAGAAGAATGTAGCTGAAAGCGGCTAATCGCCTTTATACATTATTATATATATAATAGCAGCTTTTTCCTATATGTGATTGCAGCTATTCTATATATTTCTGCTGTTATTTGCCGATATAAGCCTCTTCACTCATATAAATAGCGATGGTTTTGAGCTTGATATAATCTTCTGAGAGATAGATGCGGCCCTGATTGCCCCAGTTGGTGCCCCAGGAGTTGCGGCAGACGTAATATCGCTGTTTGCCCTGAACGAAGGTGCCGATGATTTCCATCACATGGTCGTCGGTAGTATGCAACTGTTCGAAAGCTTTCTGACGGGACTCCTGGGTGACAGGGCGTTCGGCAGAAGTGATATCCACATAGTTGTTCTTTGGATTCTGGAATCCCGGTTCGCTGATATCGCCTTCCCAACAAACAGGATGGCCATTCTCTATCGCCTGCTGGATATGCTGCATCAGTTCGTCGATAGGAATATTGAGAAACTCGTCATGCATCTGGTTGTCGGCTACCTCGAGTGAGAAGTATTCACGGAAAGGATGGTGGGTGAAGCTTGTCAGGGCCACATATTCTTCCGGATAGCAGACGCTGTGGGCAAATTCCAGAGGAGTATATTCTGCACCGAGCATGTGAATCTGCTGGGCTGGCATATATCCTAATTCTGAATCGAAGAGATCGTTGAGTTCTTCCGTTAGTTTCGCGATACCGGCACCCTTGGCGATAGCACCGTTGCAAACCTGCTCTACCTTGCGGCAGAGTACCTTATAGTTGATATCTTTCTTGTCCTCGTAACTGTCGTATGGTTCGGCTCCGTATTTATTGATGTAATGAATGAGCATCGAACTCATACCCCTCATGCTGATAGGCTTTTTACCTTGAGAAAAATAATATTCCAAGGCTTTTTCCTGCAGCATCATGCGGGCGATGTAAGCCACGGAAAGATTGATGGAGTCGCCCTTCATGATATGTTCACTCTCGATGGTAGCCAACATGCCGTATGCCCAGCAAAGTTCACTTTGTCCCTGGTCCTTGACGGGGGTAGTGCCGATGAGTTTGACATGGGCAGGTAAGTTGTTCTTCCCAGCTTTCTCTGATGGTTGGGAAGAAGGCTGACTCTTGTAGTCACAACTGGCAATGAAGAGTGTGGCAAGTATGGCGAAGATAATCTTTCTTTTCATGTTGTCTGAACTTTATTTTGTACAAATTGCTTTTAATTGGCTGCAAAGATACTATAAAAATCTATAGTATTGCTCATATCTCAAAGAAAAAGTGTAACTTTGCATCCTAAAAAGATATATATGACATTCATGAATGATAAAATAAAAGAATTTGAGGTGATGGCTCCTGTGGGATCTCGCGAATCCCTGGCTGCAGCTATCCAAGCCGGAGCAGATTCTGTCTATTTCGGTATCGGCAAGTTGAACATGCGTTCACATTCTGCCAATCATTTTACCATCGATGACCTGCGTGAGATCGCTGCTACCTGCAATGAGCATGGTATCAAGACTTATCTCACCGTCAATACCGTTATCTATGATGATGATATTGCCACGATGAAGGAGATTATCGATGCTGCAAAGGAGGCTGGCATTTCGGCTGTCATCGCAAGTGATGTGGCTGTGATGAGCTATTGTAATGAAGTGGGCGAGGAGGTTCATCTTTCTACCCAGTTGAATATCTCCAATACGGAAGCGCTGAAGTTCTATGCCCGCTTTGCTGATGTTTCGGTGCTGGCTCGTGAACTGAATATGGATCAGGTGAAGCATATCCACGAACAGATAGAGCAGCAGAATATCTGTGGTCCTATGGGCAAGCAGATTCGTATTGAGATGTTCTGTCATGGTGCGCTCTGCATGGCAGTTTCCGGCAAGTGCTATATGAGCTTGGCTAATGCCAACCGCTCTGCCAACCGTGGTGAGTGTGTACAGATTTGCCGCCGCAGCTATACGGTAACTGATAATGAAACGGGCAATCAGCTGGAAATCGACAATAAGTATGTGATGAGTCCTAAGGACCTGAAGACCATCCGCTTCATCGACCGTATGATGGATGCCGGTGTGCGTGTCTTCAAGATAGAAGGTCGTGCCCGTGGTCCTGAATACGTCTATACTGTAGTAAAATGCTATAAGGAGGCGATTGCTTCTGTACTGGAGGGTACTTTTACTGAGGAAAAGAAGGATGCATGGGACGAAAGATTGGCAACTGTCTTCAATCGTGGTTTCTGGGATGGTTATTACCAGGGTCAGACACTCGGCGAATGGAACAAGCACTATGGTTCGGTAGCAACAGAGAAGAAGGTACTCGTAGGTAAGGTGATGAAGTACTTCTCCAAGCTCGGTGTGGCTGAGGTTGCTGTGGAAGCTACTACCTTCAATCAGGGCGATAAGCTTCTGATTACAGGAAATACTACAGGTGTGATGTATCTCAAAGCCGATGAGATCCGTTATGATTTGAAACCAGTTGAGACAGCCAAGCAGGGTTGGAGAGTATCTATCCCTGTGCCAGATAAGGTTCGTCCGAATGATAAACTCTATAAATTAATTACCGTAAACGAAATAAAGGAAATAAAATAATGGCTACAATCAATGATTTGCAGGATGAAGTAGTAGAGGAATTCCAGGACTTCACCGATTGGATGGATAAGTATCAGATGCTCATTGACTTGGGTAATGAATTGGCTCCTCTTGATGAGAAATATAAGAATGAACAGAATCTCATCGATGGCTGTCAGAGCCGTGTATGGTTGCAATGCGATTATGAGGATGGCAAGCTCGTGTTTACTGCTGATAGTGATGCTCTTATCGTGAAGGGTATCATCGCTCTTCTGATTCGCGTATTGAGCGGTCATACTCCTACGGAGATTATGGATGCTGATCTTTATTTCGTAGAGAAGATTGGTTTGAAGGATCATCTGAGTCCAACCCGCAGCAATGGTCTCTTGGCGATGATCAAGCAGATTCGTATGTACGCTTTGGCTTACAAGACCAAGGAGGCTGAGGGAAATGCGTAAATTAAGAACGATAGAGATGAATCGCCTCACGCTGGAGGAATTCAAGGAGGCTGAGAAGCTTCCCCTGATAGTAGTCTTGGATGATGTGCGTTCATTATATAATGTGGGAAGTGTTTTCCGCTCTTGCGATGCTTTCCGTGTAGAGGCTGTATATCTGTGTGGTATTACCGCTACTCCTCCTAATGTCGAGATTCACAAGACGGCATTGGGTGGCGAGGACAGTGTCGATTGGGAATACTTCAAGACCACGGAAGAGGCTGTGGAGAAATTGAAGCAGAAAGGCTTTTTTATTTATAGCATCGAACAGGTGGAAGGCTCTACCAAACTCCAGAATCTGCCAGAGGCTCATGAAAAGCTTATTCAAACGCCGTTAGAATCAGACAATCAAGAGAAATCTTCATTCTTCACTCTTCACTCTTCACTCCCCAGCGGCTATGCCGTCATCTTCGGCAACGAGGTGAAGGGTGTAAAGCAGAACATCGTGGATATGAGCGATGGCTGCCTGGAGATTCCTCAGTTTGGTACGAAGCATTCGCTCAATGTGAGCGTGACAGCGGGCATCGTGGTCTGGGAGTTTGCCAAACTCTTGAAGCTATAAGCGGCATTCAAGCTGATTTCGTATTCATATAAACTGCTTTAATCTTTGAATTAAGCAGTTCATTATAAGTTGAGTTCATGCCAAACTTGGATTTTTTTGCCAAGTTTGGCATGAACTCGTTTGGTAATATCAAATAAAAAGCGTATCTTTGTTGCTTATCACCACTTCTCATACAACTTTTTCATAATGGGATTTGTATCCATAATTGTTGTCCTACAATATTGCTTTTTGTGCCACTTTTATGGCATCCCGTTTCAGTGCAGAGTCATTTTCATTTCCTACAGCATCGATCACTTTATCTGCGAGCCACAGCTTCAACATCTCATTTTCATCCTGATGCAGCAATTCTGCAAGTTTAACCACTTGCTCTCGCTTAGCTCGTCTGTCTCCACGCTCAATTTTACTGAACATGGGAGTGTCAATTTCTAATGCTGCCGCCAATTGGCGTTGCAGGAGCTTCTGCTCGTCTCTGAATTCTCTTATCTTGTTTCCGAGTAACATATCTTTTATTTTTTACGATTCTAACTCTGTTATAATATGATTCTTTCGACGTAAATCGGTTCAAATTACGACCTATTAAACCTCAATTGGTTAATATTGGGTCGTAAAAAGGTCGTAATTCACAAATTAGGTCTTATTACGACCTTATTATCCACTTTCGTCCTTTGGTTGTTATTAATTTATTTTCATCCATCTCTACAAGCAATTTGCCCACCATGCGCAATTGTTGTTCGTCTGTTTTGTTGGAGGGAAGTACATCCCTCAAGTATTCATAAATACTGTCTCGCTTTGCCCCTTCGTCACCTGCGTTTTGTAAGAATTGCAGTATCATTTGGCGCAGTTTCTCCTTATCCAATCCTTTTGTTTTTGTGTAAGAAGGAAGTTGATGCGTGTTTTTGGCAATGCTAAGAGAGATGCTGTAATGGGGAGCATCACCTTCAATAAGTCCACGCTGGAGCAAGTCTTGCGCTATATCCTCATGAATAGTTCTGTCTTTTTGTACTGTATCAAGCGAGATGCAATCCCAGAGAGAAAGAGTGTCGTTTGTCTTCAACAAATCAGTGTATCGCTTGTTGATTTCATTGCCATATATGCGGACAACTACTTTCTTCTTGACTTGGTCAATCTCATAGTCAGGCATAGGAAAATGTCTGCGCCATTGCTCATTGAACATTTTCTTGATACCACGGCTTACGGTATCAATCATGTTGAAATCTACCATCGCCCTACATAAACATTCATTGCGGAAATACGTCAGAGGCTCTTCGTTTCTCAAAACATTCTCCAAAGTGCCAGGAATGAATGTGCCAGCATTGGAATAATACAGATATCCTGGATTCTCCACGAAATTGATACGCTGTTGAAGAGTGTAGTCTTGATGGGCAATACAGTTATGAAGGGCCTCACGAATGGTGTAGTCATCATACTGTTTCATCGTGTCGGGGAAAAGTGTACCTCCTGGCATTTCACAGGGCGTTAAGATTATTAAAAGGCAATGGTAAACTTTCTCCTAATATTACTTGGAAATGTTCTTGTTTGATAGGAAAAATCTTGTAGGTATGTCTTTTACATACCTACAAGCCTTTGTTACTTTACTTTCTGATAAACAGTCGTGTCGCCTAATTTAGACAACAGAGTTATTTTCGTACTGCTTATATCAACTATCTTGAACCAAAACACACTGTTATCAACATATTGGATAATATAACTACCCTTTCGATTCTTCCCTATCTGTGAACTATCAAATGTTTCTGGAATAGAGGAAGATATATAATACTTTAGAGGACAATTAAACTCTTTTCCTGTCTTGTAAAACTTGGTACTTGTCGTACGAGTGTCCATTGTAAAAGTCATTCCTCTCTCACAATAATCATAAGTAGGACTAATCTCTTTCCATTTCGTCCCATTAAGTTCTGACGTAGCAATCTTCTGAGCATGGCACACCATGCTCAGAAGAAAAACTAAAGAAATTACCAAAATATTTCTCATCCCTATTGTCTCCATGATTTGTCAGAATATCATACTTTCTCAAATACAAAAGTTTGCCTAAACTTAGTCTTTACCTTCAATTCTGAAGAACTAAATTGCAATATTTGAAACCAAAAGAATTCACCATCCAACTCTTGGATGATATATGTTCCTTGTCCTGATTGCCCTACTTTCTTACCATCGAAGCTACTTGGAATTTGATTGGCTATATAATACAAGTACTTGTTTGTATATTTCTTCTTCAACCCTTTTCTAAACTTAGTATCAGCATAATGAGCATCCGATACATTAGTCAAGACTCTATCTGAAAATTCGAAGTAAGTATCTACATTCGGATTGCTTGGCTCTTTTAAATGCCAAGATGTATTCTTCAATTGTTGAAGAGTAATTGCCTGTGCCTGTATATCACATACACAAAACCATAAAACCATTATTATAACCTGTTGGCGGAATTAAAAAACCGCCTGAAAATTAGTATATTTTTATGGAGAA
>ERZ1023886.38-NODE-38-length-57409-cov-29.858929_pt1 | contig 57409 bp, 39 predicted proteins | sample MGYA00380395_ERZ1023886 | MGnify/ENA primary metagenome ERZ1023886 (study PRJEB33179, sample SAMN07449002) | human gut metagenome | biome: Human-gut; feature: Human associated habitat; material: Faeces | host: Homo sapiens | place: India: Bhopal | collected... | reverse complement strand
CCTGTTTTCTCGTATGCCGTATAGATGAGTTCTGTCAGTCTGTTGTTGGCATCAACCTGCGGTTGGGTGATACCCCATCTTTTCTCTTCCATTTCCAAGATGAAACCGAGGTATCTCTCCAGTTGGTCCTTTTCCATGTGCTTACCTCCGCTCAGGTCAAAATGCAGCACAGGATATTCTGTCCATTCTTTCTCCAGATTTTCGATGGCAAGTCCTTTGAACAGGTTTCTCTTTCCCTCAAAATAGTTTTTAAAGGTGGAAACCAATAACGACTTTCCGAAACGGCGTGGTCGGCTCAAGAAGAAATATTTACCGTTGGTGTGAGCCATGCGGTAGATGTATTCCGTCTTGTCGATATACAGTTTGTCTTCTTCTCGAATTCGTTCGAAAGTCTGTATGCCTAAAGGATATAGTTTTATTGCCATAATCTTCTTTTTTTAATCTTACTGCAAAATTACAATAATTATTTGATATGGCAAGTTTTTTAGGGGAGAAAAGTTTTTGAGAAAGTGATAGAAAGCCCGAAGGCGAGGAAATTCCCCGCCTTTTATTCTCCGATATGTTGTCCCACCACATATCCCGTGGTCCAGGCGGCCTGCAGATTGAAGCCGCCGGTGATGGCATCGATGTCGAGCACTTCGCCGGCAAAGAATCCTGCGGCGCCTCCACCGATGATTGCAATATGTAGTGTTTGTGGCATATTGTATTTTTGATGATTAAAATACAAAGTTAGCATAAAAAGAAGACATGGCAAAATAAAACCGGATTTTTTTTGTCATTCCGATTTTTCTTCGTAACTTAGCGGCGCAAATATAATATCATGTAATCTGAAATATGGCAAAAAGAGAATATGTAGAGGCCAACAAGCGTTGGCTGGAAGAAAAGGCTCAAGAGGAAGGTGTGAAAGCACTCCCTCGTGGTATATATTATAAGGTGTTGAAACAGGGAGATCCAAATGGGGCACAACCAGGCAAGCGCAGCATTGTGACTGCTCATTATACGGGTTGGACCATCAATGGCAAGAAGTTTGATTCCAGCCGTGGCGGAACTCCGTTTGCGATGCGATTGAGCGATCTGATAGATGGTTGGATTGTGGCGATGCAACAGATGCACGTAGGCGACCAGTGGGAACTTTATATTCCTGCCGAAATGGGATATGGAAAGTTCTCTCAGCCAGGAATACCAGGAGGTTCTACTCTTATCTTTGAAGTTGAGTTGTTGGGAGTGGGATAAACGCACCTGTTGAAATCCCAAAGGTTCTATTCCATCTTTAAATAAAAAAGTCCCATACGATTTCAGGTACTGCCAGATGGCATTCTGCGGATCGTATGGGACTTCTTTTATTGTCACTTTTTGTTGTGGCAATTATTTCTGCTGTGATTTCAGTAAGTCGCGAATCTCCATCAGAAGTTTCTCCTCAGCACTTGGTTCTGGTGCTTTTGGTGCCTCAGGCTCTTCCTTCTTCTTAGCTAACTTGTTGACCGCCTTGATGAGCATGAAGATACAGAAAGCCACGATGAGGAAGTCGAAACAGGTCTGGAGGAAACTACCATAGTTGATGGTCGCAGTCTTGAATTCCTCACCGGCAACCTGTACGGTAGGCAAGGTCAACTTGAGGTCAGCGAAGTTGACGCCCCCAATCAACCATCCGATAGGAGGCATGATGACATCATTCACAACAGAACTTACGATTTTGCCGAAAGCACCACCGATGATCACACCGACAGCCATGTCAAGCACATTGCCACGCATGGCGAATTCCTTGAATTCATTCAAAAATTTACTCATAACTTAATTCTTTTACTTTTGTTTATTTAAATGTTGATATAATTTTAGTATTTATACTTTGTTATTTCTTGCAGAATGATGATTTTTCCAATATATATAATAAGGTGTAAGGCATCATAGGGTTTGATTTCTTCATCCGATATGCATATTTCATTCTTGTGAAAGGATTGAATTTTGCAATATGGAGTTGTCAGTCTGACATGCTAACTGTTTTTTTTATAGCAAGATTAAACCTCAACTATTCTTTTTTAATTTATTTAATACTCTTTTCGTGTGCAAAGTTAGAAAAAAATTAGTAACTTTGCGCTCGGAAAAAGAAAAAAATGCTTGAAAGCTTATTTTTTTGAATGTTTCAGCACTTCAGGATTGCTTGAGAGCTTAAAATATGGAATTATTTTAAACCATTAATTTTAAATATTAAAAAAAATGACAAAAGTTGCTATTAACGGCTTCGGCCGTATCGGTCGTCTGGCTTTCCGTCAGATGTTTGAGGCAGATGGTTATGAGGTAGTTGCAATCAATGACCTTACATCTCCAAAAATGTTGGCTCACCTTCTTAAGTATGATACAGCACAGGGTGGCTTCGCTGGTAAGTATGGCGAGGGCAAGCACACTGTAGAGGCAACAGACAACTCTATCATCGTTGATGGTAAGGAAATCACTATCTACGCTAAGCCAAACGCAGCTGAGCTTCCTTGGGGTGAGCTTGGTGTTGACGTAGTACTTGAGTGCACAGGTTTCTATACATCTAAGGAGAAGGCTTCTGCTCACCTTACAGCAGGTGCTAAGAAGGTAGTTATCTCTGCTCCAGCAGGTAACGATCTCCCTACTATCGTTTACAACACAAACCACAAGACTTTGACTCCAGCTGATACAGTTATCTCTGCAGCTTCTTGTACAACAAACTGCTTGGCTCCAATGGCTGACACTTTGAACAAGTACGCAGCTATCCAGTCAGGTATCATGTCAACAATCCACGCTTACACAGGTGACCAGATGATTCTCGACGGTCCTCAGCGTAAGGGCGACCTCCGTCGTTCTCGTGCAGGTGCTCAGAACATCGTTCCTAACTCAACAGGTGCTGCTAAGGCTATCGGTCTTGTAATCCCTGAGTTGAACGGTAAGTTGATCGGTTCTGCACAGCGTGTTCCTACTCCAACAGGTTCTACAACTATCCTCGTAGCTGTTGTTAAGGGTAAGGACGTTACAGTTGAGGGTATCAACGCTGCAATGAAGGCTGCTTCTAACGAAAGCTTCGGTTACAACGAGGATCCTATCGTTTCTTCTGATATCATCGGTATGCGTTTCGGTTCTCTCTTCGATGCTACTCAGACAATGGTTAGCAAGATCGACGACGACACATATCAGGTACAGGTAGTTTCTTGGTACGACAATGAGAACTCTTATACTTCTCAGATGGTTCGTACTATCAAGTACCTCGCTGAGTTGAAGTAATACCGCTGAAGCGATTTACGACAATATATATAGCCTGGCATTGTAAAATGCCAGGCTTTTTTATTATTTATTTTTTTGTCTAATGGCTTGAAGTTTTATAGCATAAAGGCATACTGATTCTCCTTTTCTTGCCTTGTTTTCCCATTTTTTTTATTTCTTTGTTTGTCTGTATCGGAAAAATTTGTATCTTTGCGCCATGAAACATTCTATGATTACTATATTGGGTCCTACTGCCAGTGGAAAGACTAGTCTTGCCGCTGCACTTGCCTCGCATATCAATGGCATGGATTCTTCTATGTGGGGTGGCGATACGCATGGGGCTGAGATTATCAGTGCCGATAGTCGCCAGGTCTATCGGGGCATGGATATTGGTACGGGAAAAGATCTTGAGGATTATACGGTAGGGGGTAAACTGATTCCTTATCATCTGATAGACATCTGTGATGCCGGTACCAAGTATAATCTCTTCCAATATCAGCAGGACTTCTATGATGCCTATCAGGACATTACTCATCGTGGCGTACTTCCGATACTCTGTGGAGGTACCGGACTCTATATCGAGTCTGTCTTGAAAGGTTATCATCTTTCACCAGTTCCTCAAAATCCTGTTCTTCGTAGTTCCCTCGAAGGTAAAACGCTGGAAGAACTGACAGATATGTTGGTGGATTTGAAGGCGAAGAATGGTTCTAATATGCACAATCGCACAGATGTAGATACTGCGCAGCGCGCCATCCGTGCTATTGAGATTGAAACTTACAATCTCGAACATCCGATGCCAGAGCGGGAATTGCCTGCGGTTGATTCTTTGGTGATAGGAGTAAGTATCGACCGTGATGCCCGCCGTGATAAAATCACCCGCCGTCTGAAACAGCGTCTGGAGAATGGGATGGTAGAGGAAATCAAGGGACTCCTCGATCGTGGTATTCCTGCAGAAAACCTGTTGTATTACGGGTTGGAATACAAGTTTATCACAGAATATGTGATAGGTAAAACTTCTTATGAGGAGATGCTGAGAGGATTGGAAATCGCCATTCATCAGTTTGCCAAAAGGCAGATGACCTGGTTCCGTGGTATGGAGCGCAGGGGTTTTACCATTCATTGGATAGATGCACTTCAACCGATGGAGCAGAAGGTAGAGCAGGTTCTTGAACTGATGAAATCTAATCAGTAGCAATTTATATGATTGATAGATATTTGGATAAGTAATAGATGAATTTCTGATCGTATATACATTATTATTAATATAGAGAATATTATTATAGGAGAATAATCGACGTGGCTGTAAATGAAAATAAATGGGGCTTGCTCTATTGTCCTCGAGGAGGATGGAGGAGCAGTGCGCGCTGGACTAAGATAGAGAAAGTTTTGCGCCAACTTCATGTGGACTATGATTTCGTGCAAAGCGAGAATCAGAAAAGTGTAGAGCGTCTGGTTAAGATGTTTATCAATAATGGCTATAAGACAATCGTTATTGTGGGCGGAGATTCTGCATTGAATGATGCAGTAAACTGTCTGATGCAGGTAGATGCTTCCGTAAGAAACCAGATTGCGCTGGGTATTATTCCTAATGGACTGATGAATGACTTTGCTCATTTCTGGGGATTTGATGATAGTGATTATGAACAGACTATCAAATGGCTCCAGCAGCATCGTGTGCGTAAGATAGATTTAGGTTGTATCCGTTATCAGAACAAGAAGGGGGAAAACTGTCACCGCTATTTTCTCAATTGCGTGAATGTCGGTCTGATAGCTGCTATCATGAACTTGCGTCGCAAGACTCATCATGTATTCGGTTCCCGTACCCTGTCGTTCCTCTTCTCATTCGTGCTGATGATTTTCCAGCGATTAGACTATAAGATGCATATCTGCATCAATTCAGATGTCATCAAGCGTAGGGTGATGACCATGTGTGTAGGAAATGCATCGGGATATGGACAGACTCCTAATGCGGTGCCTTACAATGGTCTGCTGGATGTCTCTGTAGTTCATCATCCTGGTATGACCCAGCTCTTTGAAGGCTTTTATCTTTTCGTCAAAGGTAAATTCCTCAATCATAAAAGTGTGCATCCCTATCGCACGAGAGAGGTGGTGGTAGAGGATTCTTCTCATGCGATGATTGGTGTAGATGGTCGATTGATGAAGACGCCAGTTGGACCTTACCGCATCACGGTGGAGCAGGAAGTAATCAACTTCCTGATACCGCAGTAGTCAGATTGATCTTATTTCAAGAATAATAAGGTTTTAAGAATAATAAGGTGTATCGGAATACAAGTTCCGGTGCACCTTTTTTCGATTGTGCGATTGTTGTAAAGAGACTATACAAAACTGTGTGTATTCATCAAAGTGACTTAAAATCGGGGAATATTTGCCCTTTAAAAGCTTATAAAACATTAAATATAGCGATTTTCTTAAATTCTTTGCCAAAAAACTTTGTCGTTTCGCTTTTTTTCCTTACCTTTGAATGCAATAAAGTCAACAAAAATATTAAAAACCTTAATATAGATCTATGAGTTATCTAAAATTCGAAAAGGCCCTGATGACCAACCTACAGGAGTCATTGCCGAAGGAGTTGCTTAGAACCAACCGCTCGGGTGCTTATTCGTGCTCTACGATTGTTGACTGTAATACTCGAAAGTATCACGGTTTGCTGGTTGTCCCTATTCCAGAACTGGATGGCGACAATCATGTATTGCTGAGTTCTCTCGATCCTACAGTCATTCAGCATGGCGCTGAATTCAATCTCGGATTGCACAAGTATCAAGGCAACAACTTTAGCCCGATGGGCCATAAATACATTCGTGAGTTTGATTGCGATAAGGTGCCAACAACGCTTTACCGTGTAGGTGGTGTCATCTTAAAGAAAGAGGTCGTTTTTCAGCATTATGAAGATCGCATCTTGATCAGATACACCATGGTGGATTGTCATTCTGCTACCACCTTGCGTTTCCGTCCATTCTTGGCATTCAGAAGCGTGCGTCAGTTTACCCATGAGAATAGAACAGCATCTCGTGAGTATTCAGCAGTGGATAATGGTATCAAGACTTGTATGTATGCAGGTTATCCAGACCTTTATATGCAGTTCTCCAAGAAGAATGAGTTTGTTTTTGCCCCAGACTGGTATCGTGGTGTGGAGTATCCTAAGGAGCAGGAGCGTGGCTATGCTTCCAATGAGGACCTTTATGTACCTGGTTATTTTGAGATGCCAATCAAGAAAGGTGAGAGCATTGTCTTTGCTGCATCTACATCTGAAATCAAGACCGGTACATTGAAGAAACTTTTTGATAAGGAAGTGGCAGAAAGAGCCCCTCGTGACAATTTCTTCCATTGTCTTGTCAATGCTGCCCATCAGTTCCACCGTCGTGAGAAAAATGATGACCGATACATTCTGGCTGGTTATCCTTGGTTCAAGTGCCGTGCGCGAGATACATTTATCTCTTTGCCGGGTCTTACCCTCTCTATAGAGGAAAATGACTACTTTGAACTGGTGATGAAGACTGCCATGAAGGGATATCAGGAATTCATGGAAGGAAAGGATATCACGGTGAATATTACCGAATTGGAACATCCGGATGTTCCTCTCTGGGCAATCTGGGCTCTTCAGCAGTATGCTAAGGAAACCAGCAAGGAGGAATGTCTGAAGAAATATGGTAAGTTCATCAAGAGTGTCATGCTCTTTATCGAAGGCAATCACCATCCTAATCTGGAATTGCATCCTAACGGACTCCTTTACGCTGATGGAAAGAATAAGGCTGTGACATGGATGAACTCTACTGCCAACGGAAAACCTGTAGTTCCAAGAAGTGGCTATATTGTGGAATTCAATGCGTTGTGGTACAATGCATTGCGCTTCTGTGCTGCTCTCTGCGAACTGGAAGGCAAGCAAGAGAGACAACAGCATCTTCTGGAATTGGCAGAGAAGACTAAGCAGTCTTTCCTCGATACTTTCCTCAATGAGTATGGTTATCTCTATGACTATGTAGATGGTAACATGATCGATTGGAGTGTTCGACCTAATATGATTTTTCCAGTCGCTTTCGACTATTCTCCTCTTTCTCAAGACCAGAAGAAGAAAGTGCTCGATATCTGTACACGTGAACTCCTGACCCCTAAGGGATTGCGCTCTCTTTCTCCTAAGAGTGGCGGTTATAATCCTGTCTATGTAGGTCCTCAGAGCCAGCGAGATTATGCATATCATCAAGGTACTGCATGGCCTTGGCTCGGCGGTTTCTATATGGAGGCAAGTTTGAAACTCTACAGAAGAACCCGATTGAGCTTCATTGAGCGCCAGATGGTGGGATATGAAGATGAAATGTCTTATCATTGTCTCGGTACCATCAGCGAACTCTTTGATGGTAACCCTCCATTTGCTGGACGTGGTGCCATTTCCTTTGCCATGAATGTGGCAGAGATTCTGCGTGCACTCGAATTACTCGATAAGTATCAATATTAATAAGGAGGACTGCTATATGAAAGTATTAATGTTTGGATGGGAGTATCCTCCTCATGTATTTGGTGGTTTGGCTACTGCTAACTTTGGTATTTCTCAGGGCTTGCATGCTCAGGGTGACATTGAAACCATACTCTGTCTTCCTCATCCTTTCGGTGATGAGGACCGCAGTGCTTGTAAGATTGTGGCCATGAATAGTGTGCCTATCGCCTGGCGTGATGTCAATCATGATTACGTACAGCAGCGAGTAGGCAATATTATGAATCCGGATGACTATTTCCGTTATCGCGATCATATCTATGCCGACTTCAACTATATGAATGTCAACGACCTCGGATGTATGGATTTTGCAGGTGGTTATCCATCCAATCTCCACGATGAGATCAACAACTATAGCATCATTGCCGGTGTGGTAGCTCGAAGTGAGGAATTTGATATTATCCATGCTCACGACTGGCTGACTTTCCCTGCTGGTATTCATGCCAAGAGGGTGAGTGGTAAACCATTGTGCATTCACGTGCATGCTACCGATTTCGACCGTAGCCGTGGTAAGGTAAACCCTACCGTTTATTCCATCGAGAAGGATGGTATGGACAATGCTGATTGTATCATGTGTGTATCTGAGTTGACCCGACAGACGGTCATCAATCAGTATCACCAGGATCCACGCAAGTGCTTTGCTATGCACAATGCGGTATATCCATTGAAGCAGGAGTGGCAGGATATTCCTCGTCCTGATCATAAAGGCAAGGAGAAGGTGGTTACATTCTTGGGTCGTCTCACCATGCAAAAGGGACCGGAATATTTCGTTGAGGCTGCCAATATGGTGCTTCATCGTACCCGTAATGTGCGTTTCTGCATGGCTGGTTCGGGAGATATGATGGATCAGATGATTTATCTTGCAGCAGAGCGAGGTATTGCCGATCGTTTCCACTTCCCTGGTTTCATGCGTGGCAAGCAGGTGTATGAGTGCCTGAAGGATTCTGATGTCTATGTCATGCCTTCTGTGAGTGAGCCTTTCGGTATCTCTCCTTTGGAGGCTATGCAGTGTGGCACACCTACCATCATTTCCAAGCAGAGTGGTTGCGGTGAGATTCTTACCAACTGCATCAAGGTAGATTACTGGGATATTCATGCCCTTGCAGATGCCATCTACAGTATCTGTCATAATGAGAGTCTTTTCGACTATCTTTCTGTGGAGGGCAAGAAGGAAGTTGACCAGATTACCTGGGAAAAGGTGGGCGCCCGCATCAGGGACTTATACCTTAAAACCTTAGGATGGAAGTAGGTTAAGTGAAGAGTGAAGAACGAAGAGCGAAGAACTCTTTGTCTTTGCTTGTCATAAAGTTAAACGTTCAAATATCAAGTTTCAAATTATGAAGACAATTTGTTTATATTTCGAGATACATCAGATTACCCATCTGAAACGCTACCGCTTCTTCGACATCGGTACTGATCATTATTACTATGATGATTACGAGAATGAGCGTTCTATCAGCGAGATAGCTGAGAAGTCATATATGCCAGCGCTCAATGCCCTGTTGGAGATGATCCATCAGAGTAACAAGTATTTCAAGGTAGCCTTTTCTCTCTCAGGAGTCGGCATGGAACAGTTGGAAATGCATGCTCCTCAGGTATTGGAAAAATTGCAGGAACTGAACGCTACCGGTTGTGTAGAGTTCCTCGCAGAGCCATATTCTCATGGTCTTGCCTCTCTCGTCAATGAGGATAGCTTTGCCAAGGAGGTTAAGCGTCAGGCTTCCAAGATCAAGGAATATTTCGGTAAGGAGCCAACTGTGCTTCGCAATTCATCACTCATTTACAGCGATGATATTGGTTTGCAGGCTTCTCAGATGGGCTTCGAAGGTATGTTGACCGAAGGTGCCAAGCATGTATTGGGCTGGAAGTCTCCACACTATGTTTATCATTGTCCGATAGCTCCAAATCTGAAGCTTTTGCTCCGTGATATCCGTTTGAGCGATGATATCTCTTTGCGTTTCAATAATAGTAGTTGGGATGGTTATCCACTTTTTGCTGATACCTATATCAATGAGATAGCAGCTTTGCCACAGGAAGAGCAGATTATCAATATCTTCATGGAACTGTCTGCACTTGGTATTGCCCAGCCATTGTCCAGCAATATCCTCGAGTTCTTCAAGGCATTGCCAGAATGTGCACGCCAGAAGGGCATCACCTTCTCTACACCTTCAGAGATTTGTAAGAAGATGAAGTCTGTAGGCGAGTTGAATGTACCTGATACATTGAGTTGGGTGGATGAGGAGCGTGATGTCAGCCCATGGCTCGGAAATCAGATGCAGCGTGAGGCTTTCAACAAACTCTATAGTGTAGCCGACCGTGTACGTATTGCTAATGATCCTCGTATCAATCAGGACTGGGATTACTTGCAGGCAAGCAATAACTTCCGTTTCATGACTACCAAGCCAAGTAATGTGGGTCTTGACCGTGGTATCTATTCAAGTCCATTTGATGCTTTCACAAATTACATGAACATTCTGGGCGACTTCCTCAACCGAGTAAACTCTCTCCATCCAGAAATGGACAATGAGCAGCTCGATAATTACATGACAAGTGTTACCAATATGGAGGAGGAGATAGAGATGAAGGATAAGGAAATCACCCGTCTCCAGGCTAAGTTGGACAAGATAGAAAAGGAAGTAGAGAAACTGCGTGAAGCACAGAAGCCTGCCAAGACTGCTACAAAGAAGGCTGCTACAAAGAAGGCACCTGCCAAGACAGCAGCAAAATCTGCAGCCAAGAAAACTACTGATAAGTAGGAATGAAATTCTTCAGGAAATCCCTGAAGAAAAAAATATAAAACAAGAGGGTGTGTCATAAGTCTGTGACGCACCCTCACGTTTTTTGAGTGATATAGTGTTTTATTACTTTGCAATATACTTTCTGTTGTTGTGGATATAAATACCCTTGTTGAGAGCCTGCAAATCGCTTGTAGAAGCGTTCTTGATTACCAGACGACCGCTGAGGTCATAGACGTTGTTGTCATTCTTAATTTTTACATCAGATGTAATACCTTTGATACCATTAGTGTTATTTTTTGTTCCTTTGAGGGTGATAACCCATGCAGCTTGAGCATCCTGTGGAGTAAAGGTCATAATTCCTGTTGCAGGTGTAGCTAATGTGATATCGTAACTGGTGTCTGTGCTTGTGGTTGTAGTACGGCTTGGAAAGCTGTATTTGTTAGAAGCATAATTGGCACCATCTAATTCGGACAAGTAGCAGATCTTATTATCTTCGTTAGTATAACCAGCAAATGTAGCAGAGGTAATTGTTACGTTTTCTGGTAAGTAGATTGTGAATTTTACTCCTTTGCTATACTTGATAGTATTGCTTTTAGCTGTAGCATAACCTTTCCCGGAAGTGATGGAACAACCATTGTTGAAATTCCATGTGGTTTCTGTTGAACCATTTGACAAATTGCAGGTGTTTGCTGCCAAAGTATAGGTAACGTTTTCTGCTTCTCCTGGAGTTGGATCTACAGTTGAACTACCTGTATAATCACCTGTGAGATTTTTTACTTCATATTGGGTAGCAATAAGCTTTCCATCCTTGCTATTTGTAATCTTGCAACCATTTTTAAATGTTATACCATCCACAAATGCAAGGAACATACCTTTTTGGGCTTCTACTTGAACATTATCTAAGGTTATGTTCTTGACATAGCTTTCTGGTAAACCATAGATGTAGATAGGGAAATATCCCTTAGCACTTGTATTGTATGGAGTACCTGTAGATGTCACATTCTGAATAAGAATGTCGCGGAAGGCAGGTGTCTTTGGGGTTACTTCTGCTGCTGTGGCTTCAGATGGAATTGGCTTTGTACTCAGATTGTACCAAGTTTCGATATAAATAGGGTTTCTCACTCCTGTCATTGTACAATTACGGAAAATGAGATTATATACATCGCCACTTCTATCACGTTGTGATTTCAAGCGGAATCCACTATCTGTATTATTGAAAGTGAGGTCCTCATAAATAATATCATGCATGTTATTGGTAAAACTGCCAAATGATGCACCATGTCCTGTACCCATTTTAGAATTCCAGACGTGTACATACTGGGCATTATCATCGCAAACTACGTTGTCATCACCCGTACTGATGAAACAGTCGTAGATGTTTACATGGTGCCCCCAGATAGAGATTCCGTCTGTGTTGTGTGATGGCTGTTCTGTCTTTGTATCTGAGGCAGGATTATAAATCGTCACATCATGGATAGTTGCATGGCTTGCCTTACCACTATTGCTGATGGTAAGATTTACACCTGGGGTGTTCTGAATTTTTATATTTCTGACCATGAAACGAGAACCCTGTTCGAAACGGATCATAGCTCCTGGATTGAAAGTCTCCTTGTTATCGCGAGCCTTCCACCATCGAGTTCCTTGTCCATCAATGATTGATGTCTCGCCTTCACCCTCAATAATGATATCATTTTGCTTTCTGTTCTTACAACCAATAAAGATAGTCTTGTTGTTAGGCGCCTTGCCATATTCCACGAGCTTTAGGGTAGCACCTGCGCAAAGGTGGAGTACTGTTTTAGACTTGATGCTGAGCACCTCGGTTGTACTTGTCATCTGGTCTGTGCTACCAAACATCCACGTACCAGCAGGAATTACGACCATACCGCCAGTTGAAGGAACTGCATCAAGGGCTTTCTGAATAGCTTTGGTGTTATCTGCTGCCGATGTAGATGCACCATAGTCTTTGATGTTAAGCGTATTTGCTGATGTGATGGCTGGCATTTGTGGTAATTCAACTGCTGTCCATCCTTCAGGAGTATTCTGGGCTTTTTGCTCAGAAGTAATACCAGTAAAAGTCTGGGACTTGGCAATGCCTGGCAGAGCCAAGAGTGCTGAAAGCACGATAGTTTTGATGATTGATTTTCTCATTGTAATTTAGGCTAAATTATATTTGTGGCAAAATTACAACTATTCTTTATAATATAAGGTATAATCATCTCAAAATAATACGAAAACGATTGCGTAGTAGAAAAAAGTGCAACGCTCAAGTCGAATATTGCACTTTCTATGTGTTTATGAATTTAGCTTCTTGATTTCCTCTATAGATAATCCTGTAGATTGGGAAATGATGTCTATTGGTGTATTTAAAGCAAGAAGTTTGAGGGCGATTTCTTTGGCCTTTTCTTTTTCTCCTTCTGCTCTTCCTTCTGCTCTTCTTTCAGCTCTTCCTTCAATTCTTCCTTCTGTTAGTCCATCTTGATAACCCTCGTCATGGCTGGTATCAAAGAGACTCTTCATGTGTCTGACCGCTTCTAAATGACGGAAATAGGCTTGCTTGTCTTTTTGAGAGAGTGAATCTACACGCAGGCGTTCGCGTGCCTCTGGTAATCCTGTAGCAGTGGCTTTTGAACTGATAGTTCCTGTTTTAAGAAATTCTATCCATTCATCAAGTGGGGTGGTCGCTACCTTGTCAAAATCATTGACACGTAGTATGTAGTATTCTGGGAATAAGTCTCCCGGCCCCTTCCTTAGTTCTAAATCTTTATCCTTGATGCCAAAGAATTTCTCATTCTGTCGGATGGAGAGCTTAAGAGTATCATGTGGTTCGTGCTCACCGATGAACTCGGTTTTGCCATGGTAAACATAATCTTTGCCTTGTCCCAGTTTAAAATACACAATATAGATAGAATATACCTTGCTGACAGCTTCGTATGGTTTGACAAAACCAATATACTCTGTTATTGCCTTAGATGCACCATAGCGTATACGGTGGTAATAGGTTACTTCACGGCTATTTTGTACTTCAATGATGCATAATTGCCCATCTTCGCTTTCTGCCAGAATATCGGCTCGGTTATATTTATCGTATTCGTCTTCTTGGTTGCTTTCGCTTTCCAGAAAGCGGTGAATCTTAAATTTCTTTCCAAGTAATGAAGATAAGAAACCTTCAAGCACAACATAGTTTGCCTTGTTGCGCAGCAGACGTTTCATCGCCCAGTCGAATCTTATATAGTTTTCTCCGCTCATTGTCATTTCTTATTTGCTTAATACTTTGCTGCAAAGATACGCTTTTCTTTCGTGACTTCCAAGAAAAGTTTCAAAAAATATAAAGATGAGTATTTTTAAGATGTTCGCTGAATATAGTTTTGTTCAAAAACAAAAAAAAAGACTATACCCATAGGAAATATACTCCAGGGGTATAGTCTTTAATTATCTCACTTTGTATGGTCTGGTCAAACGATACAATAACTCATCTTGTTTTTTGCTTAATACCATCTTGGATCACCAAACTGGTATGTTTGCAAGATTTCATCTGTGATTGTGAAATCACCATTGCTTGGGTCCTTGAATGGATTTGCATCCAGAACTTTACCTTCCTTGTCGAATGCTGTCAAGCCTGTTTCTGTATTGTTTGGATCTTGTTCAAGCATATTCAAGCAATTATAATAATAGTTGTTGCTATATGTTGGAGTTCCCAATGCAGATGTATTACTAAATCCACGTTTGTTGATAAAGTTGGCAACTACGTTGTTTGTAAAGGTATTTGTATTACCCTTGAAACGAATGTAGAAGAACATGTGGTTTGAACCACCATTACCAACATTATAGAATGTACACTTATCAACGTAAGTTTCCATCTTTGCATTAACAGAAGAAGATGCATCGTCGCCACGGAAGATCTGACGTTTTGGAGCACACTCATAGAAAGTAGAATTTGTTACGTTCAAGCTGTTCCAACCGCCCTTACGGCTATCGATGAAATCCTGTCCATTGTTTGTATCCATGTGGTGAATGAGACAGTTGTCAATTGTGATATTGTCAATAACAGCAGCAACATTGTTGTAGATAAAACTCTTGTTCTCGAAGTTGCGGATTTCACAACCCTTGAGGGTCAACTCGCTGTAGCTGCCTGCGCCCTTAAACTCGATAGCAGAGTTTGAATTACCTGTACCATCCAAGATAACCTGATAGAGCATAAGTGATGCCTCATTGGTCAAGTGGATGTTTGCATTCAATATTGGTAAGCTTGCTGAATTCTGAGCACCAATCTTTACACTGTTTGAAATGACCAGATTAGTACCTGACAATTCGTAAGTACCAGGAGCCAATGCAATCTTGCTACCTGGAGCAGCATTCTGAATAGCACTTACCCAATCATCAGATGGAGTGATTACTGTAGCATCACTGAAATCGATGTTAGTTGTAAATGTAGCATAACCACGAGTCTTTTCACCCAACTTCAAAGTTACTTTATAAGTAGTTTCTGGGTCAAGACCAGATACCAGAGCAGAACCTGCAGCAATATCATCAGCTGTCAGAGTATAGGTAACTTTTTCTGCGGTAGAACCAGCACTTGATGGAGTGCAGATAATCTTATCAACCTGAAGACCAGCTAACCATGTCAATTTAACAGCCTTGCTTTGGATATCGCCAGACTTTACCTTGTTCATGTTTTGCTCAGGATTAGTTGTCTTCATAATTTCAACCCACTTAGAATTGCGGTTTTCATTATTTTCATCGAGAGCTCTTACACGAATGTAGTAATCAGTTTCACCGATTAATGAAGTCAGTGTACATGTGTTGCTTGTCGTTGTTGTCTTTACAGCTGGTTCGTTGTTGTCGTAATCATTGTTGTCTGCATAGGCTTCAATTTCATACGCTGTAGCACCTGTCATTTCATTCCAGTCAACAACAATATCAGTGTTGTTGGTAATACGAGCAGTAATACCTGTAGGGGAAAGTACTCTGTCAAGTACTAAGTCCTGGATATCATCAGGATCGCTGCATGAAGTAAATGCCGTGCTGCCGAAGCACAAGGCTACGGCAAGGGCACTTATATAGAAAATATTCTTTTTCATTTTTTTATAGTCTTGAAGTTATTAATACCAAGAGTAATTTTTAAGACTTGCATTGTCATTGAGGTTGACATTGAAGATAGGCCAGTACTGACGCTTGTCAGGATCCTGTACGTAAAGATAATCCTTGACATCATCAAGCGAAGTAGCCTTAATCCATGTAGCAGCATCGCCCTTACTGTCAGCATATTCTGTGTAACCTTCTGGATCCAATTCAGTTTCACCATAGTTCAAACCATAGATAACCAATTTTGCATTAGCTGTTGTGTAAGATACATCTCCACGTGACCAGCTATATGGTACACGCTTGTAGTAAACATGACCTGATAATTGGCTATATGGATGTTCTGCATCGTAATCCTTCAAGTTGACAATTGCGTTCATCTTTGCCTTAGCTTCGTCCATCTTTGTCTTTAGAAGTCCCCAGCGAATCAAGTCAGCCTTACGGATAAATTCACCAGCAAATTCAAGACCACGTTCTTTTACGATGGCATTAAACATGGTTTCTTTACTTGCAGAAACTTGATTGATATATGAGCTTACGTCACCACCCAAGGCACGCTTGTGAATTTTTTCGAGATAAGGAGCTGCAGCGGCAGGACCATTCAACTCATTTTCCAATTCAGCACGCATCAGAACAACATCAGCATAACGCATATAGAGTCTGTTGATTCCATCATCATTACCAGCTGGAATCAAACGGTTGGTCCACTCATAGCGGAGCTTACCAAAGCTCCAACTCTTGAATGACTGCAACTCTTGTTTGCCCTTATTCCATTGGAAAGGACAGCAGGTAACATCACGACGGGTGTCGTTCTTGTCATACTCAAAATAAAGAGTAGGAACAGGACCCACTTGGCTACCTTGCTTCATGGTTGTCATTTCATCTTCTGAGTTATGCTTGATACCGAATGTGTACATCATACGGCCACGAGCAGGAGCGTTGCTGTAACCAATCTCAAACAATGATTCACTACCAGCAGTAATGACATCACCGGAGATACCATTGTTGTTCCAAATATCCTCAAAGTTAGACTTCAAGGCAACATACTGTCCTTCAACACCCATTACATCCTTACAAGCTTGGAGGGCAATAGGATAAAGTACTTCCTTACTCAATTCTGGGTCTGTGCTTAAACGGTTCTCACCATCCATGCGCTGTGCATAACCAGCAGCCTGCATACAAACTCTTGCTAAGAGACCTTTAACAAAAGCCTTATTAACACGTTCAACGGTTTGGGTAGCCTCCAATTCGTTAGGCCATGCACACAAGTCCTGAGCTTCTTGCAAGTCAGCTATAATCTGCTTGTAGATAACGTCACGGTCAGAGCGTTCTGCGTACATGTTATCAGAATTTACAGGTTCAAAACGAGCAGGAACATCACCCCACATATTGATTAAATCTACATATTGGAGAGCACGGAGAGTAAGTGCCTCACCTAAAAGCTGCTTGTTTTTTGCATCAGACAAATCTGCATGTTCTCTTAAACCTTTGATGGCAAGATTTGCACGCTCGATAGCTGCATACATTTTAGCCCAAAGATCAGTACCTGTTGCTGTATTCATCTGGTCGTTAGCTGTTTGTGCATTGTATGTTGCCAAATCAGCCTTACCATCAGCTTTATTTGAGTTACCATAGAATTCAACATCGGTATTATAGCCATACCAAACAGAACGAGCACGATAATTTTGCTCACCGAATTCTTGGTAGATATTAGCGATAGTTCCTTCAGCATACTCATAAGTGCTGAAAATATTCTTTCCATCCAAGGAAGAATCTGAACTTTGATTCAGAAAATCGCTACATGAAGTTAGACCGCCTGCCATCAATACAGCGGCAAAAGTTTTAACTATGATATGTTTCATTGTAGTGTCTTATTAGAAATTCAAGTTGAAACCAATAACAAACTGACGGCTCTTAGGATAAGCAGAATAATCTACACCTGGTGTCAGAGCTGTCTTGTTACGAGAAGATACTTCTGGATCAAATCCAGAGTAACCTGTAATGCAGAATACATTGTATGCTGTTGCGTAGAAACGCAAACTGTTGATACCTACACGCTTTGTTAAAGTCTGTGGCAAAGTATAGCCCAATGTAATTGTTGCAAGGCGGAGGAATGAACCATCTTCAATAGCCCAGTCTGTCAATACATAATTGGTATATGGAGACCACATTGTTGTGTTTGCATTCATAGCAGCTAACTGCTCAGGATCATTACAGAGAGTACCATCTGCATTGAGATTAGTCCAACGCTTGCCGTCAGCCATAATATCCAACATGTTACGATAGTAATACTGTGAAGCTGAAGTGTATTCAATCTTGTTTGCATTGTAAACATCATTGCCGATGCTATAAGTGAAGTTAGCATTCAAGTCGAAACCGTAGAGACGACCTGAGATATTGAAACCACCAGTTGCAACAGGATTCGTATCACCAATCTTAACGCGATCATTGTCATCTACCACAAAGTCTTGGTTTTCACCTTCGCCTTCGTTCATGTTTTGGAGTTTCAATGCACCTGGACGGAGATAGCTTGCACCGATTACCTTGCTGTTATCAGATACACCTTCTTTGAGAATCCATTTTTTCTTTACTTCGTCATACCCCTCAAAGTCACTTACTTCATAACGGCCTGCAACCTTATAACCATAGATTTCGCCTACAGAATGACCAGGTTTAACAATGTAGTCGTCCTGAATCTGGGTAGAAGCCCAGTTTGAAGAAGCTTTGTATTGATCCAAAGAACCTAAGGTCTTCACCTTGTTCTTGTTGAAACCGATATTTCCACTGATGCTCAATGCATAATCTTTCTTGTTAATGGCGTTCCATGTAAGAGAGATTTCTACACCCTTGTTTTCTGTTTCGCCTAAATTGCGATACTGGTAGTCATAACCAGAACCAGATACAGGGAAAGCAATCAGCAAGTCTTTGGTTGTATTCCAATATGCTTCAATGCTACCAGTCAACTTACTCTTGAAGAGTGTAAAGTCAAGACCGATATTGCGGGTAATCGTAGTCTCCCAAGTCAAATCAGGATTTGAAGCGAAAGTACCAGACTGACCAGATGCCAGACCGCTTGTCCAGAATGAATTGAATTGGTTCAACCATGTAGAGTTGCTTGAACTCCAGATAGGTGATGTCTGGTCAGCAGGAATGTTGTTGTTACCTGCAGTACCATAAGAGAAACGGAGTTTCAAGTCATCAAGCCAGTTGGTTGTCTTCTTCATGAATGGCTCAGATGAAATACGCCAAGCAACAGCTGCTGATGGGAAGTATCCCCAACGATTTCCTTCAGAGAATTTAGAAGAACCATCCGCACGGAATGTTGCACTCAAAAGGTACTTATCCATAAAGTTATAGTTAGCACGACCGAAGAATGACAAGAGGTTGTCATCTGCATTGTTGTACTTGTTTACAAAATATGGTGTACCCTGTGAAGACATTGCCCAAGCCTGTGCGGCAGTAAATGTAGTTGGGAATAAATTCAATCTATCCTCATTGACATTACTCTTCTTGTTGATTGTCTCTTCACCCAAGAGAATGTTCAGACTATGATCCTTATTCTTGATGATATTCTTGAAGTCATAGTTCAGTGTGTTGGTATTGCGGACTGTCTTACGCTGAGTGTCGATAAAGTAAGCCATTGGGTGAGTACCCTTTGAGTCAACGCTATTGGTACGTGCATTGTAGGTTGATGTACCATAGTATTTCTTGTCAGTATTGTAGTACCAGTCCAAACCGAATTCACTCTTGAACTTCAAGTCCTTGATGATTTCCCATGTGAAGCTACCATTCATGTTGAAGTTCTGGCGGCTCTGCTTTCTATCTGTATCATATACAGAAGTAATAGGGTTTGTCAACTGAAGATCTGGATCGTATCCGTCACTCAAGTCAGCAAAGTTGAACATAGGGTAAATCATTACGTTCTTCATACGAGAGTCTGCTGTTGAAACCTCGGTCTTGCTCTCATTAGCACCTGCACCATTGACAAGTGTATTAGAATAACGCATAGAGAAATCTACAGAAACCTTCTTGTTTACCTTGTGATTTAATTTCAAACTCAAGTTGTCACGACGATAAGAAGAACCGAGCATGATAGCCTTATCGTTTACGTGTGCATAACCGAAATTGAATTTTGTCTTTTCGGAACCACCAGTAATAGAAAGGTTGTGGTTGAAGGTGTTACCTACACGGCCGAATACCTGATCTTGCCAGTCATTCTCAGCTGCATTTTCATAAAGGTCACGATCTTCCCAATTACCGAAGAGGTTGGTATATTTATCTTCATTGTCACGCAAGAGCGCATACTCACGCTGCCATTTTACGTAATCACTACCTGAAAGAGTATTTAAGGTCTTAGCCATTTTCTTCCAAGAATAGTAAGCATTGTAAGATACGTTTACCTTGCCCTCTTTACCACTCTTAGTAGTAACGAGGATTACACCATTTGCACCGCGGGAACCATAGATAGCTGTTGAAGATGCATCCTTCAAAACTGTAATATCTTCGATTTCAGAAGCAGGGATATCGCTGATACTTTCTACAGGGAAACCATCTACAATGTAGAGAGGAGTATTATCGCCAGTGATAGAACCACCACCACGTACTCGAATCTTCATTTCTGCATCAGGAGAACCTTCTGTTGCTGTAATCTGCACACCTGCCATTTTACCTTGAAGAGCTTCTGTAGCATTGGCTACAGGTACAGCCTCAAGAGCTTTGTTATTTACTGTAGCTACAGAACCAGTCAAATCCTTTTTCTTAACAGATCCGTAACCGATAACCACGACGTCATTCAATGTTGTAGCATCGTCCTCAAGTTTGATGTTTACAACGGATTTGCCAGATACGTTAACAACTTGTGGTTTCATACCTACGTAAGAAACCTTCAATTTTTTACTGTTGCCTTTCAGCGTGATGGTGAAGTTACCATCGATGTCAGTAACACCGCCGTTGCTAGCAGAGCCGTCTTCGATGACAGAAGCACCGATGATAGGCTCACCAGTATTGTCGGTGACATTACCTTTGATCACTGTTTGCGCAAAGCCATTGGCTGACATAGTCAATGTAGCTGCAAAGAGCGCAAATCTAAGTTTTTTAAAATTACCAGACATACACTTTTGGTTAGATTAATATTTAATAGTTTTCTTTTTTATGATTTTGTAGACTAGGCAAAAACTAAAATTACAATTAGATTGCTTCGTTTCGTATGCAAATTTATGAAAAATAATTCTAATAATCATGCTTTTTTCAGAAAAAAATGACGTAAACGTTTGCGAAATTAAAAGAAATATATAGAATTACATTTGATAAAACACATAAATCCCCAACAAGAGTACGTCGAGTTTTATTCGGTTTCCTCTTATTGGGGACGATTAAGTACTATTATATTTCTACAACTGTTTCTTTTCTTCTGCTTACTTGACAATCACTTTGCTTGTCTTCTTGCTTCCATCCTTGAAGGTCTTTACGATGATGTTGATGCCTTTCTGGAGGTTAGAGAGTTGAGTGCCGTCAGCTGCAAAGATTGCTGTCTTGATGACTGTTGTTGCTGTTGTCATGGTGCTATTGATTCCTGTACTAACAGTGCCGTTTGCAGTACCGAAGCCACCCATACCATTTGCTGCACGAACTGTGAAGGATGCTTTATCATCATTTACGTTCAATGAATTCTCTGTAGTGAGGGTATAGAATTTACCATCTTTTGCTACGAGATACATCTTAGCATCACCTGTCCATGAAAGTTTGCCGTCCTTTAATGTTGTGGCCGTGGCAGTTGCCTGAGCTGCTTTAGTTTCTGGTTTCCAGTCGCCGAATACAGCATCGAGGGTGTATGTTGCAGCTTCTTCTGTCAGGATGATGTTCTCTTCTGCCTTCTGCTTAGTAGCATCAGAGTTCTTGAAGATTACTTTCTTCTCTGCAGGAGAGAATACGTTACCTTCAGCATCCTTCAATACATCAAGGCGGAACTTGTCTGCCATCGCATCGCCCATTGCATTGATGGTGAAGTAAGCGTACTTCTTGTCATCATTCAGAATTTCATCCTTTTGATTGATAGTTGTGTTGAGCCAGGTAAGACGAGTGATATTGTTCCATGAGCGGCCGAGGCTGAATGCTTTTGCCTTGTTCTCGATGGTGCAATCCTTGAAGATGTAACCCCAGTCGCTCTTGCTGTTAGGAGCTGCAATCACATCCTCACCGCTCTTTTCGCCTTCCTTGCGACTCTCGTTTACGAAGAGTACACGGTTGAAATATACATCGCCACCGCCGCAAACGTAGTCAACTGTTCCGTGAATCTCTGAGTCCTCAAAGTAGAACTGACCCTTGCCGTTAGGCTCGTTGCTGTAATAGGTGTCCTGATAAGACAGCATCTTCACGTTCTTGCAGATGGTCTGTGTACCACGATCCTGGAGGCAGACAGCACGACCAGCTGATCCAGTCTTATAGTAATCGAGTGCATCTTTCAGGGTGATGTCCTGAAGATAGAGATTGTTGCTCAAGTTGAGAAGGGTAGCGGTGGTACCGATGCCTTCGTTCTCTATTGCAGGTTTGTTGACGATGATGGTCTTGTCCATGCTCTCACCGATGATAGAGATGTTGTTACCGCTAATCTGAGTGAGGCACTTGTCTCCCAAATCGTATGTTCCGTTTGGTAAGAAAATGTATGAACGTGGAGCGTCTGTTGCTGCGTTAGCTGCATTGACGATTTCCAGTGTTGTGATGAAACTCTTTGCATCACCAGCCTTTACTGTGTACCAGTTGCCGTCTTGAGTACAGGCTGGTTCTGTCATGTTTACGATGCTGAGACCGTGGAGGTAAGCAGTAGCTGCGAATGTAAGTGTGTATTCGCCACTTTCTGTAGAGTTGTTCTGCAGGATCGTGCTGAGACCATCCTTGCTAGCTTTGGCATCTACACTTGCAATCTTATTACCTTTAGGGTCTGTCAATGTGATGTTGCCTGTGGTTGAATAATTGCAGAGAGTCAGTTTGATGTAACCTTTTCCACCCATCAAGATTTTAATCTTGTCGCCTGCAGAGAAAGACCAACCATGTGTGGTGTTGTGCCATTTGCCATTGCCTTCAACACAGAAAGCCTCATGGTCGTCAGCACAGAAACCTTCCTTCTGAAGATTGAAATCGTAACGAGCTGTTGTATTGGCAGTCTCGATATCAGTAACGACTGCATAGAGTTTTGTATCTGATGTAATAACAGATGATGTCGTATATTTCTTTTCATCCTGCTTTAGAGAAGTTGCCCATCCGCGGAATTTCTTTCCGTCAGCTACGGTTACCTTTTCTTCAGCTTCTTTCTTGAAAGAACCTATTTGGGCATCCTGTTCAATTTTTTGGGTGCCGATAGCTGTTGTTTCGTCTATATCATAATAGGTGAGGGTGAAGTCTGGCTTGAAGCCTACAGTCAACTCGTATATTGCTTCATCACCATTAGCTTCTACCACGATTGAAACGACAGTTTCCTGATTGTTGCCCTCTCCGGTAGTAGTATAGGTTGTACTCTTGATGGTTCCGTTGTCTGCTGTGATTTCTGTCAGAGGGTTGGTCTCTGAAATGAGATTCGCCTTCTTTGAGACAAGAATAGTTGCCAATTGCTTGCCAGTAGCATCCTCGTTGAAGATATCTACTGCTTGATATTTTTCTCCGTTGAGGCTGAAACTTCCGAGCATTGGAGTCTTGCTCATATCTACATTGCCATAGATAGTCAGGTCGGTAACGTAAGCGTTCTGGCCGAGAGCAAAGTTCTCAAACTTGATCTGACAATTGGTGCGGTTTACGTCGAGTGTCAGATCCTCACCACTTGCTTTTGCGATAGATACGTTGTGGATTACTACCCAGTCTTCATCGCCGTCACCTTTGACAGAAACCTTGATACCACGTTTGCCGCCGGTAGCAGCCTGGTGCAGTGTAATCTTGGTGATGTTAGCCAAAGCAGATGTTACTACGTTAGGTTCTGCAGCCTTGTATTCGCCAGTATATTTGGCTGTCTGCATGAAACCGGTAACTTCTGGGAACTTAGTGTTGGTACCTGTTGGATAAACACCTACACCGTTGAATGTAAAGCTGAGTTCCTCCTTGCTGTAGAGGGTTTTCACGTTTACCACTTCGTCTGTAGCTTTACTGCGGTCGATTTCTTTCCAGTTGGTGAAATCAGTAGAGTAGAGAGCCTTTTCTTGAATAGCACTTACTTGTACTACCTTTATCTGATAGAGGTAACTGGTGGCTGTTGCAATTACTTCAACATAGCCTTGAGCTACTTCTGCAGAAGAGGCTTTGTGGTCTGTGATATCTGCTGTCGCTGCAACACCACCTATTGTATAATTGTGATAGTTGGGATAACTTGTCACAGTAACTACATCTTTGGCAGACTTCACTGGAATCTGAAGTTTTGTACTTGTATTAAACTGGACATCGCTTGTTCTTCCCTTTAGTTTGCCTGTAGATGCATCGACGTGCATAGAGATACCGTCAACTGTTGATTTTATCTCACCAGTTGCACTTTGAATATTAGTCGCGGTATTGATACCTTCAGGCAAATTATTCTGAAAGTCCCAAATCGCCGTAACATCTTGTGCTTTTGCTATGCATGCAAAGACAAGTAACAGACTAAACAGTCCGAATCTCAGTAGATTTCTTTTCATTGTTTGTTACTTTTAGGTTTAAATTTATAATGTTTTATATTTATTTTTGTATAGTTTTACTTGTTTGTTTCAAGTATGTTGGACTCACTTGTTTGCTTAAGTAGATTTCCGTGGCAAAAATACAACAAATATCTGTAATATGTATGTAAGATACCGGTGAAACGCACGTAATCGTTTGCGTGAGATTTCTCTACATTTCTGTTCTATTTTATCAGATAATGTGTTACTTTTGCAAGCGAAAATAAGCTAATAACTTAAATTTTCAAACAAATTACTGATTAATAAACTTAAAACGTAACGATTATGAAGAAATTCTTTACTCTTATTGCAGCTGTCGCTATAGCAGCAAGTATGAACGCTCAGACTTTGTCGTTCGATACAGATTATGCAGCTGGTTCTGTGCCTGCAACTTTTTCTGCTAAAGGTTTGGTGTTGAAAGTTGTTGATACTGCTGCTAAGTTTGTTGTAGATCCGAATTCGGCTTATTTTGGTACTGCTGATTCTTATCAGAAGTTTGATAAAAGATTGAAATCTGGTGGAAAGTCTTCATCAAAGAATAATTTGACTCTTACTTTGCCTTCAGATGGTACTCTTAAAGTATATGCTCGTACAGGATCTTCTTCTGCTACAAACCGTAATGTTATATTGACACAGAATGATGCAGAATTGGCTAATAAGATACTCTTAGAGTCTGAGGCTGTTTCTGTTAACATGATGGTTGATGGAGAAGAGGTAGCTAAGAAAGTTTATCCTGCTGTCTCTGTTGCTGTAAAAGCGGGTGATGTGTCTATTACTTATCCAATAGGCAGTATCAATTTCTATGGTTTTGAATTCGTGGCTGCAGGCACTACTGGCATTTCTGATATCCAAGCTCCAAAGTCTTCTAAGGATGGCGCAACATTCAATCTCTTAGGTCAGAAAGTTGCAAATGATGCTAAGGGTATTGTTATCAAGAATGGTAAAAAGTTCATTAATAAATAATTTCCTTTTGAAAGCGTAAAAAGGTTAATCATAGGTTTAAGGATATAGTTTAGTTACCCCCTGTCGGCAATATGCTGGCAGGGGATTTTTATCTGATAATTTGTTTTGAAACTAATATCTTAACAAAGTTAAGCATAAAATATGTAATAAGTGTAGTTTTCCTTTCCTTTTATATATTTTTATGACAAAATGAGTTTTCTTCAAGCGGTTCTGTTTTTCCAACCCTTACCCCACTTTCATTTTTGCGTGGGCAAGCAATAATTTCTCCTTGCCCACGCAATAAATTTTCCTTGGGCAGGGAAGAAAAATTCGGCTTCAATAAAAATTGCAGTTTATGGAAAAATTAGTTTACATAGGATTATCAGTTTTAAAGATGAGAGAGTGATGCGTTATGATGAAGTGTGAATGGTAGTGATTGAATGTAGAGAATAAAAAATCCCAGTTTCTCGTCTGTTACAACGTGAAACTGGGATTTGATGTTAGGGAATCTGATAAATGGAATTGTATCCTATCAGATTATTTTGTTTACTTTTACTTCTGGATAAACTTCTTGCCAGCCTTAATAACGACACCCTTATATTCCTTACCTACCTTCTGACCAGCGAGGTTGTAAGCAGGAGCATTAGCGTCAGCTGCCTCGGTTGTGATGTCTTTGATATTTGTTGGTACAGGAGCAGAGATAGGAGCAAATTCTTTAATGATGTTATCGCTCAACTTAGCTGTGACAAAGATACCAGTTACGTCAAAACCTTCACCATCTGTGATGTTTGTCTTGGTTTTGAATTTGTCGTAAATCATAACTTTATCAGTACCATTTGTAAGATATTGATTAGTATAAGTTCCTGAAGTTTCAGATATTATATTTGCATTCTCTACTGTTACAAGATCGCAAAGATATTTATTTGATGTGAGGTCTGCTACAGTAACCTTTGTAGGAACTGCGGTTTCTCCGTCTGTAATAGTTAACTTTTCTGCAGATGTATTTGCGGTCTTTGTAGCCTCAGGCAACTCGTTGAAAGGAGAGTATGTAACCTCTACTGTACCATTGATTACCTGATTTACATTTAATTCCAAATCTGTATTGAAGAACTGAATAGCACCTGATGCATCGCGAACATAGTACTCTGTGTTTGTTGCACCTGATTTTGTTGTGTAAACGTTCTTGTAAACTACTTGCGCATTCTTGAGAGTTAAAGTAGCAGTTGTTCCACTTGCCAAAGCCTTGAATGCTGCAATATTTTCAGCTTTAGTTTCTTCTGCAGGAGGTGTTGGAGTCTCACCGCCAATTGTAACTTCTACTTTCGTTGCTCGAACTTGATTGTTTGAAGCAGTAAGAGTCAGTTTGGCCGCATTACCAGACCAAGTACCCTCTTTTCCTGTACTGGCTTTGTAATTGTCACCAGTGAAGCAACCAGGACCATGTTTTGCACTACCATTTGTGGTACAGGTAATGACCACTTTTGTTATGTTGCCTACTGTTGATGATACAGTGAATGTTGCAGATTTATAAATGCGATATTGTGCAGCTTTAGTGTTGTAGTCTGTAGCTGCGAAAGCACCATTGCTAGTCTGTATGGTTACTCCGGCTTTTGTAATTTTGTCAGCACCTGCTCCTGTACCAGTTTGAGTTGCATCAAAACTACCTTTGTCCGTTTCTGCAGTAAATGTAACAACAGTTTGTGCAAAACTAACATTGCAGATAAATGCCAATACGGCGATAAATGCATAGCGTAAATAATTCTTCATAAACTTTGAGATTTAAAATTAGTAATATAGTTGATTATCTCTTGTGAAAGTCCTAACACCCACATGGTGCTGTGTAAGTACATCGAATGGGGTGTATTCCTATACACAATGCAAAGATAGTAAAAATATGAATTGGTTGTTTCAAAAAACGTATTAAAATTTGATGAATATACCAAAAAGCACAAAAAAAGGTGGAAAAGAACATTAATAAGTCCTTTTCCACCTCAGTATTTTCTGAATTTTCTGTGTATTACAACCCTCCTGTGCGTTCAGGTAGCTCTATATCAGCAAGTTATTCTGCCTTTAGTCCCTGCTGTTCCATCTCCAAACTTGCCCAGATAAATGGGCCTACACCCTTAGGGTCATTGTCACGGATTGGTTCGCTCATGTAATATTCAAAGCTTCCGTCACGCTTATAGTTTGGCTTCTTTACGTATGGACCATCGCCAGGACCGAGACCGCTTACACTGCAGCACTTGGTCAGACTGATGGTCTTGTCAGGGTTCACCTGGATGAATTCCTTCAAGATTCCCTTGTAAGCCTTGATGCCGGCATCACGATATTGTTCTGCGAGGTAACCCTTGCGATAACCCTTCAGAAGTACATAGGCAAACATGCTGCTGGCAGTACTCTCCAGATAGTTGCGAGGATCCTTTACGTCCATCACATCATACCATACACCGGTTTTCTTATCCTGATACTTCACGACACTTGCCATCGCCTTGTTGAGCAGTTCGATCACTTCACCACGGCGGGCATAGTCCTCTGGCATTGCATCGAGACATTCGGTCATTGCCATCACATACCATCCCAAGGCTCTTGCCCAGGTATGTTGGCTCTTTCCATTTTCCTTGTCAGCCCAGAACTGCTGATGCGTCTCATCCCAAGCATGTTTCCAGAGCTGAGTCTTCTTATCGTATGTACGCTTGTCAGTCTTGATCATCTGGTCAACGGCATCATCGAGGTATTTCTTTGCCTTCTTTGGTTTCATGGTCTGCACCGCATAGTTGCAGTAGAAAGGCAAGCCCATAAAGATACCGTCGAGCCAAACCTGATTGGCATAGATAGCTTTGTGCCAATAAACACCTTCCTTGGTACGAGGTTGCTTCTGCAACTGCTTGAATAGTGTCTTCAGTGCCTTGTCGGTACCCTCAGAAGGGAAGAGGTTGTGCATACGGAGAATGAATTTAGCCGTGCGAACATTGTCGAGATTGAAATCCTCGTACTTGTATCCAGTGATATTGCCCTGTTCGTCAATCATCTTGGCAGGGTATTCCTTCAGGTAGTTGAGGATAGCCTCATTGTTGGCTTCAGCATCCTTGCCCTTGAAAGTGCTCTTGTTGTCCTTATAATATAAATAGGTGTCGAGCATACCTTCCATCTCGATGCCCATCACGTAGCTCCACTTAGGTTTGCTGCTGAAATCGAGCAGGTATGGATGAGCCACACGGCTCATCTCGCTATGGGTAAGCCACTCGCTGTATGCCTGGTATGGACGGTCTTCCTTGTTGAGAACGAGGGAACCGTTGATGATGAGATTGTCGAACTTCACATCACGGGTCTTGCCGGTAATCTTGACAGGCTGTTTGATGACGCCATCAAACTTACAGTTCTTGACGGTGATATCAGTTACGTTCTCTACCTGGTCGCGACCAACGATGAGCACGCCATAGTTACTCTTCTTGCAGGTAACGTTTTCCACATACACCTGAGATACGCTTGGCTCAAAACCGCGATAGCAGATCTCCTTTGGCTCGTAATCGAGGTTGATCTTTACGACAGCTTCCTTACATTGCCCCACAGTGACGTTGCGCATGTTGATGTTCTTGATGACACCACCGCGGCAGTTGTTGGTCTTGATGCGTAGGATGCGGTCGAGGTGAGGAGAGTCCATTTCGCAATCTTCGGCATATACATTCTCGCATCCGCCAGAGATTTCACTTCCGATAACCACACCGCCATGTCCATCTTCCATCTTACAGTTGCGGATGATGATGTTTTTGGAAGGTTGGTTCCAGAGACGACCATCATTGTTGCGTCCGCTCTTGATGGCAATACAGTCGTCGCCGGTATGGAAGATACAGTTCTGGATGAGCACATTCTCGCAAGCCTCTGGGTCGCATCCGTCACCATTAGGTCCTTCATTCCAGATGGTCACACCATCTACGGTGATGTTCTTGGAGAGCAGTGGATGGATAACCCAGAAAGGAGAGTTGAGCATCTTGACACCCTGGATGAGGATGCGCTCAGAACGTACGAAGTTGACGAGCTGTGGGCGCAGCCCTTGTCCCTTACCAAATTTTCTTTCGTCGAAAGGTACACCGTCTTCAGCCTGTTTCAGCAATTTGGCACGTGAGCCGAGTCGCTGTGCTTCCTTGGTTATGCCTTCCTGATAACCGAAACGTGGATGCCCATTCATAGGCCACCAGGTCTCGTTGTTACCACCACCATCGATGGTACCCTTACCCGTGATGGCGATATCAGTCACCTTGTAGCCATAGATGCATGGAGAATAGTTCCAGCAAGCCAGACCTTCCCAAGAGGTACGGACGAGTGGATAGAGATTGGTATCGAAAGCGAATTTCAGCGTCGCACCTTCCTCGAGAACGAGGTTGACATGACTTTTCATTTCGATGGCACCTGTATTCCAGGTTCCTTTCGGTACAATTACCTTACCGCCACCTTTTCTGGATACCAGAGAGATGAGTCGGTTGATAGCCTTCTGGTTTTGTGCTGCAGACGCATTGGTCTTGGCACCAAAAGAAGAGATGACAAACTGGCGCTCATGAAGTTGAGGCTTTAGAATACTTTGTTCGATCTGCTTGTACTCCTGGTCGTTCCATCCCGATGCAAAAGCGAGGGTAGGGAAGATAAGTAAGGCAAGCAGCAACGTTTTTAAGTGTTTCATGCTTGTTGTTCTGTTTGTAGATTTATATTAAATTTTGATTTAGCTTGGTTTAGAACCTTATCTTTTATAAAGATACTGCAAAGATACGATTTTATTTTGTAATGTACACGCACACAATGTTAAAAAAGTGATTTTGCCTTAAAAAAGTTTGGAGATAATCGGAAAAAGACGTATATTTGCACCCGTAATACTTTGAAGACGTTTGCTTCAAAGTATTCATTTCTGGTTGGCTACGTCCTGTAACCAACCTTTTTTTATGTTAAAATTTTGGCGGTTTCTCAGAATTTTATTATCTTTGCCAACGATAATTAACTTATATTGTGCAATTCTTAAATAAAATAGCCTATTGATTAGACATTTACTTAATTAAAAATAAGAGGATTAAGAAATGAGAAATCTACAAGATTTGACCGACGAGGAGTTGGCCCTTCTTTATGTCGAAGGTAACAATCGTGCCTTTGACTTATTGCTTTCACGCAATGAAGTGAAGTTGTTTACATACATCATGTTCTTTGTGCGTGATCAAGAGGTGGCTAATGACATCTTCCAGGAAACGTTTTTGAAGGTGGTAAGCAAACTTCAGAACCACGAATATTCTGCAAACGGAAAATTCGGAGGTTGGTTGTTGCGTATTGCCCATAACGTCTTGATGGATATGTATCGTGGTCAGCGCTATAAGTATGTCGTTGAATCGAATGACGACAATGATCTGTCTAATATCAGTGGTGAAGATTTGTTGGAAACAAATGCAGAAGTTAATTTGATTAATATCCAGGTTCTTTCAGATGTCAGAAAGATGATGGATCAGTTGCCTATTTTACAGCGTGAAGTAGTGTATATGCGCTACTATCAGCAACTCTCATTCAAGGAAATCGCTGAGGCTACAGGTGTAAGTATCAATACCAGTCTTGGAAGAATGCGCTATGCTCTTCTCAATCTTCGCAGAATGGCTAAGAAGCATGACGTATATCTTCAGTTAGACTAGTATTGGATATGTTATTTCCGGAGGTTTAATCCTCTGGCTGTTTCAATTCTTTAAGGGCATGGATGGTGGAAATAGGATCTGTGCTCTTAAACACGTAACTTCCACTTACCAGTACGTTAACTCCAGCCTTTGCCAGGCGTGGGGCAGTTTCTGCCTGTACACCACCATCCACTTCGATGAGGGCGTTGGAGTGTGATTCCTTGATGAGTTTTCTCAGTCTTTCCACCTTCTTGATGGTGTTCTCGATAAACTTCTGCCCTCCGAACCCAGGATTTACACTCATCAGCAGTACCATATCTACATCGCAGATGATATCTTCCAGTACGCAGACTGGAGTAGATGGATTCAGCGTGACACCCGCTTTCATGCCAGCTGCATGAATCTGCTGGATGGTACGGTGCAGGTGGGTACATGCTTCATAATGTACATTCATCATCATGGCACCAGTCTTGGCAGTCTGCTCGATGTATTCTTCCGGATGTGCTATCATGAAATGCACATCAAGAGGTTTCTTGCAAACCTTGGCTACGGCTTCAAGAACAGGAAAACCAAAAGAGATATTGGGCACGAATACCCCATCCATGATGTCCATGTGGAGCCAGTCGGCTTCACTCTGATTGATCATTTCAACTTCGCTTCTCAGATCCAGAAAATTGGCTGAAAGCAAAGATGGTGATACCAATGTCTTCATATTTTGAGTTCGTTAGTTAAGACAGTACACCTCGTACTTACCATTCCTCTTGATCGTTCGATAGGTGTATGCTATCTGTTTGATAATGCTGATCGTCCTTTTGGATGGTCTCATTTCTTCGGAAGTAAAAACTTGCTTCATAGGCGTTACTGTTATGATAGTTAATATAATGATACTAAGATTCAGTTTGCTTCTTCATCTTTATTAGTATAACGTAAGGTTTTCTATTTTATTACATTTGAAATATCTTTTTTTCTCATCAACATGACTCTTGCCTTATTATATATAATAATGTATAGTGCCTCTAAACACTTGATTTTACTCCCAAAAGTAGCTTTTAATTACTTATTTCTGTTAAATTCTAAAATTTTTCGCCAAAAAGTTTGTAGTTTAATAGAAAAAGTGTACTTTTGCAATTGAATTAAAAAATAAACAATATGATGACAACATTCGTATCTTCAACAGCATGGTGGTGGCGTATCTCAAGATTTAAAAAGTCGTGAGACGATAAGCCGTGCGTGGATATGAATCCATGATATAACTTAGGCCTGCCGTACTTACGACAGGCCTTTTTTCATATTTTTACCTCAGGAATGGGGGGATTGGGAATAGAAAATAAAAAAATAAAATATAGGAGAATAAATTATGGAAATGAAGGACATTTTGAACAGAATGTTGAATCACGAGGAACTTTCCCGTGAGGAAACCAAGAATATCATCGTGGGTATCACCAAGAGTGAGTTCCCTGAGGAGCAAATTACTGCTTTGCTTACCGGTTTACAGATGAGAGGCGTTACCGTAGATGAACTGTTGGGTTTCCGTGATGGTATCTTGGCTACCGGCGTTCCTGCCATCTTAGATTGCGACCGATACATTGATGTGGTTGGTACAGGTGGCGACCGCAAGAATACTTTCAATATTTCTACTACCGCTTGCTTCGTCATTGCTGGTGCTGGTTATAAGGTTGCCAAGCATGGTAATTATGCGGCTACTTCTGTGAGCGGTGCTTCAAATGTCATCAAAAACCATGGAGTGCAGTTTACTGATGATTTGGATAAGTTGAACCGTTCTATCAATGAGGCTGGTATCGTCTATCTCCATGCCCAACTCTTTGCCAAGGCAATGAAGTTTGTAGGTCCTATCCGTAAGGCACTCCAATTCCCAACTGTATTCAATCTCCTCGGTCCACTGGTTAATCCAAGTCAGCCTAAATGCCAGTTGCTCGGTGTTGCCAACCTGGACCAGATGCGACTCTATAATCAGGTTTATCAGAAATTAGGTATCGACTATGGTATTGTAAATAGCATCGACGGTTACGATGAGATTTCCCTGACCAGTGATTTCAAGGTAACGACCAATCATTATGAGCGCATCTTCAAGCCACAGGATCTTGGTTTTGAATTTGCTAAACCTGAGGAAGTTAGAGGTGGTGCTACTGAGGAAGAGGCAAAGGACATCTTTGATGCCGTACTTGAGAACCATGCATTGCCTGCCCAGAAGAATATCGTACTTGCCAATGCCGCCTTCGGTATTCAAGTTATGGAGAAGGGAAAGAAGAGTATTGGGGAATGCGTGGAGATTGCACGAGAGAGCATCGATAGTGGCAAGGCACTCGCTACATTCAAGAAATTTGTAGAACTGAATAGTTAAAGGCTTTTTTAAAGGTAAAAAGGTAAAAAAGTAAAAAGGTAAAAAGAGCATTCTTGCTCTTAAAGGTAAAAAAGTAAAAAAGGTAGGATATGGCTGATATTTTAGAAGAGATTGTCGCTCATAAGCGAATCGAGATAGAACAGCGCAAGCGCTTCATCCAACCTCGGCAGATGATTTCCCTGACGGAACAGAAGATGCAGGCGGATGACGGACTGGTACCTGGAGGCAGCATGCGCAAGGCACTGATGGAGTCCTCTACGGGTATCATCGCTGAGTTTAAGAGAAAATCGCCGTCCAAGGGATGGATCAAGGAGGAGGGTAAGGCAAGTATCATCCCGTTGGCTTATCAGGAGAATGGAGCTTCTGCTCTCAGCATCCTCACCGATATCGACTACTTCGGCGGTTATGATGAGTTTATACAGGAGGCTCGCCACGTGGGGGTTCATATACCTATATTATATAAGAACTTCGTTATCGAGGAATACCAACTCCTGCAGGCGAGATATTGCGGTGCTTCTGCCGTACTCCTGATAGCTGCCTGTCTGACGAAAGAGGAATGTAAGCGTCTTCTTGATATGGCGCACCAACTCGGAATGGAAGTACTCTTGGAGATGCACAACGACCGGGATTTCGAATATGCAGAACTCGAACCTGATATGTATGGCATCAACAATCGCAATCTCGGTACGTTCGTTACCGATGTGGAAAACAGTTTCCGCCTGGCAGAGCAGTTGCCGAAGGATGTGTGCAGAGTCAGCGAAAGCGGTATCTCCAATCCGGAAGTTGTCAAAAGGCTCCGTGAGGAAGGCGGTTTCCGTGGCTTCCTGATGGGAGAGCAGTTTATGAAACAGGCTGACCCGGGACAAGGACTTGCGGATTTTCTGAAGCAACTGGAAATCAATGGTGAGTTCAGATGAAAATACTAACGAGAAAAAAGAAAGAGAAATGAATACAGATAAAATGTTGGTTAAGGTGTGTGGTATGCGTGATGCCGATAACATTCGCGAGGTATCCCAACTCGGTGTTGATATGATAGGATTCATCTTCTATCCGAAGTCACCGCGGTTTGTGCAGATGATCAGCAGCAAGGCTGGCATTATACCAGACTACTCGGAAGAGCGTATCGAACTTGCGATGGCGCGTAAGACTGCTGAGGCTCAAAAGCAACCAGCAAGGGTGGGAGTCTTTGTGGATGATATGCCCCAGAACATCGTGACACGTGTCTATAATTACCGTCTCGACTACATCCAGTTGCATGGTAATGAACCTCGTGAAACCATCGAGAATCTCCGTGCTACCATCGATCCCGACATCAAACCCAATATCAGGATCATCAAGGCTATCAGCGTAAGTTCAGCCGAGGATATCCAGAAATATAAGGAGTATGCAGGCGCTGTTGACCTCTTCCTTTTCGACACCAAATGTAAGACGGTCGGTGGAAGTGGTGAGCAGTTTGATTGGCAAGTTCTGCAGCAGTACAATGGCGAGACCCCATTCCTCCTGAGTGGCGGTATCGGACCGGAAGATGTAGAACGGCTGAAAGCCTTCCAGCACCCGAAGTGTATCGGTATCGATTTGAATTCGAAATTTGAAATCGAACCTGCTCTGAAAGATGTAGAGAAACTCAGGAAATTCCTTTTAAAGGTTAAAAGGTAAAAAAGTAAAAAGGTAAAAAGAGCATTCTTGCTCTTAAAGGTAAAAAAACAAAAAAATGAATAAGATAAATGCATTATTTGCAAACAATAAAGACCGCAAGCTTTTGAGCTTGTATTTCTGTGCCGGTTGTCCAACCTTCGAGGGCACAGGTGCTGTCATCAAATCCATGGAACGCCATGGTATCGATATGATTGAGGTGGGCATTCCGTTCAGTGACCCTTTGGCTGACGGACCAGTCATCCAGAGTGCAGGTACCAAAGCCTTGAAGAACGGAATGACCGTGAAGGCGCTCTTCGGTCAGCTCAAGGCCATCAAGGATGAAGTGCAATTGCCATTGGTTCTGATGGGTTATCTCAACCCTATCATGCACTATGGCATCGAGGCTTTCTTCCAGAGTTGTGTGGAGAGCGGTGTGAGTGGCACCATCATTCCAGACCTTCCTTTCGATGACTATCTGAAAGTGGTGAAGCCGATTGCCGACAAGTATGATATCCGTGTCATCATGATGATTACACCGGAGACCAGCGAGGAGCGCATCCGATTCATCGATGAGCATACCGATGGGTTCATCTATATGGTCAGTTCAGCCAGCATCACAGGAGCACAGAGTAGTTTTGGTGATGCCAAACTCGCTTATTTCAATCATATCAACAGTATGAATCTCCGCAACCCTCGTATGATTGGTTTCGGAATCAGTAACAAGCAGACTCTGACCAGTGCACAGGACAATGCAGCCGGTGCTATCATTGGAAGTAAATTCGTGACATTACTCAATGAAGTGGGGGATCCGGATAAGGCGCTCGACCTGCTTTTCGAGGCACTCAAGAATTAAGTGAAGAGTGAAGAACGAAGAGTGAAGAATTCATTAGTTTCGTTTGTGACTCAAGGGCGAAAGCCTAATTTTACATTTTACATTTGTCATTTAATATTAGATTGCGATGTATCAAGTTGACGATAAAGGATTTTTTGGAAAATTCGGTGGCGCATACGTGCCAGAGATATTATATAAATGTGTGACAGAACTCCAGGAGGCTTACAAGCCTATCATCGAGAGTGAGGAATTCAAGAAAGAGTATTACGCTCTGCTGAAAGATTATGTGGGTCGTCCTTCACCTCTCTATTATGCCAAGCGCATGAGTGAGAAGTACGGATGCCAGCTCTATCTGAAGCGTGAAGACCTGAACCATACTGGTGCTCATAAGATCAATAATACCATCGGTCAGATTCTGATGGCAAAGAAGATGGGCAAGACCCGTATCATTGCCGAGACTGGTGCCGGTCAGCATGGTGTGGCTACAGCTACGGTCTGCGCTCTGATGGATATGAAGTGCGAAATATTCATGGGTGCTACCGACGTTGAGCGTCAGCATACCAATGTGGAACGTATGAAGATGTTGGGTGCTAAGGTTAATCCTGTAAGAACGGGTAATATGACCTTGAGCGATGCCTGTTCAGAAGCTATCCGCGACTGGTGCTGTCATCCTCAGGATACTTTCTATATCGTGGGCAGTACGATGGGGCCACATCCTTACCCTGATATCGTGGCAAAGATGCAGAGTGTGATTTCAGAGGAACTGAAATGGCAGTTGGAAGAGAAGATTGGCCGTGATTATCCTGACTATCTTATCGCTTGTGTGGGTGGCGGAAGCAATGCTGCGGGTACCATCTATCACTATATCGATGACGAGCGTGTGCAGATTTACTTGGCTGAGGCTGCCGGTCATGGTATCGATACCAACTATACGGCTGCTACCATGCACTGCGGTACAGAAGGTATCATTCATGGTGCGCGTACCCTCGTGATGCAGACCGAAGACGGACAGATAGAAGAAGCCTTCACCATCAGTGCCGGTTTGGATTATCCAGGCATCGGACCAATGCATGCCGACTTGGCTACCCGTGGCCGTAGTCATGTGCTTGCCATCAAAGATGATGAGGCTATCTATGCTGGATATGAGTTGACCCGTATGGAGGGTATCATTCCTGCTATCGAGAGTGCCCATGCTGTGGCTGCCTTGAAGAAGATGAAGTTCAAGAAGGCCGATGTCGTTGTGCTCACAGTTTCTGGACGTGGTGACAAGGACGTGGAGACCTACTTGAGTCATAAGGAAATGGCTAAAGAATACGGAGATTTTTAAAATTAGAGGCTTTAAGCTTCATCATCAAGCGAAGCCTGCTTCATGCGGTTTTGAAATAGGCTTCGTTGGTCATTGAAGCCTGCTTCATGTGTCTATGCAATAGGCTTCATTTTTTATCGTTTAAAATATGAGTAGATTCAATTATACAACAATGACTCGCAAGATTCTCGCCGATCTCTATACACCGGTGGGAGTCTATATGCGACTTCGTGACATATATCCCCAGTCAGCCTTGATGGAGAGTTCCGACTACCATGGCTCAGAGAACTCTCGTTCCTTCATCGGCGTACATCCGATGGCAAGTATCGCTGTGGGACATGGTATCGTGACAGTCACTTATCCCGATGGAAAGGTGGAAAAACAGGAACTCCCTGCCTTCGGTGAGGGAAAGGGTGAGGAGTGTAAACTCGCCATCTCCAAGGCAATCAATGACTTTGTCAAGTCTTTCCATGTGGAGGGAGAGGGCAAGGACTTCTGTGGATTCTATGGTTTCACCACTTTCAATGCCGTACGCTACTTTGAGAATATCCCGGTAAAGGATACGACGATGGAAAAGAATGATGCGCCGGATATCTATTATATCATGTATAAGGACATCATCGTTTTCGATCATTACAACAATACGATGGAACTGATTGCGCTGAGTGATGCAGAAGGTTCTGTTGGTGAGGCTGAACTGGATGCGCTCCTGAAGGCTATCAACAAGGCAAATGTGAAACCATACGACTTCCATCCTGTGGGAGATACGACTTCTACGCTTACTGATGAGCAGCATAAGGAGAATGTAAGAAAGTGCATCCAGCACTGTTTGCGTGGTGATGTCTTCCAGATTGTGGTCAGTCGCCGTTTCGTCCAGAAGTATGAGGGTGATGATTTCAAACTCTACCGTGCGCTTCGTAGTATCAATCCATCACCATACCTCTTCTATTTTGATTTCGGCGGATACCGTATCTTCGGTTCTTCTCCAGAAACCCACAACCGTATCGTAGGTGATAAAGCCTTCATCGATCCTATTGCCGGTACTACTAAGCGTACAGGCGATATCGAACAGGACCGCAAGGCTGCTGAGTTCCTGCGCAATGATCCGAAAGAGAATGCAGAGCATGTGATGTTGGTGGATCTGGCACGCAATGACCTGAGTCGCAACTGTCATGGCGTGAAGGTAGATTTCTATAAGGATATGCAGTTCTACAGTCATGTCATTCATCTCGTAAGTCGTGTAAGTGGTACGCTTGATAGGGATGCTGATCATATCAAGGAGTTTATCGATACTTTCCCAGCAGGTACGCTGAGTGGTGCTCCTAAGGTTCGTGCCATGCAGATTATCTCAGAACTGGAGCCTCACAACCGAGGTGCTTATGGCGGTTGCATCGGATTCATCGGACTGAATGGTGACCTCAATCAGGCCATCGTTATCCGTACCTTTATCAGTCGTAATGGTGAGCTCTGGTTCCAGGCGGGTAGTGGTGTCGTAGCCAAGAGCAATGACCAGTATGAGTTGGAAGAGTGTAATAACAAGTTGGGTGCACTCACCAAGGCTATCCATATTGCAGAGCAGTTGTAAACACATTTTAAATGACAAGAAATGAAAGTAGTAATCATAGATAATTACGATTCCTTCACCTATAATCTGGCTCATCTGGTAAAAGAGTTAGGTGCAGAGGTGACGGTATTCCGCAACGATCAGTTCCAATTGCGCGAACTTGACCGTTTCGACAAGATCATCCTGAGTCCGGGACCTGGTATTCCTTCTGAGGCAGGTCTTCTGATGGATGTCATCAAGACTTATGCTGGCAGAAAACCAATGTTGGGTGTCTGTCTGGGTCATCAGGCGATAGGTGAGGCTTTTGGCGCCAAACTTACCAATCTCTCTGAAGTATATCATGGAGTTGCTACTCCTTGTACTCAGTTTGGTAATGATCCTATTTTTGCTGGTATGTCTAAGCGTATAGAGATAGGTCGTTATCATTCATGGGTAGTGGATAGAACAAATTTCCCAGAGTGTCTTGATGTGACAGCAGTGAGCGATGACGGTTGCATCATGGGTTTGAAGCACAAGCATTATGATATCCATGGTATTCAGTTCCATCCGGAAAGTGTACTGACTCCAGAGGGCAAGACGATTATCAAGAATTGGCTTGCCTTCGACGGTGAAGATTTTGATAAGAGTTGGGCATAGTGGATATAAAACCTCGAACAGAATTTTCCGTGATAAAGGAAGACGAAAGTCCTCAATAGAAAAACAGCATATCAACCATCAATGGAAGATATGCTGTTTTTCTCTTTTTATTTATTCTTCTTCTTTTATTTCAATCCGTCTGCGTCGCCAGTGGTCTTTAAACCATTGCTCTTTTCTCTTGGTGTGATATTGACATTCTTCACGACAGTGTTTTCAATGACATCCTTATTGAATGCCATTTTCTTATCAGTAGATTGGATGTTTTCGAAGGTGAAATCTACCAAACGGTACTTGTCGCTGGTGCCCACATCAAAGAAGTTGTCACAATCCATCTGGATGTTTTTGATGGTGATGTTGTTGCACTGACTGAGTGGCATGACTTTGCGGTCGCCTGGTTTGAAGAACTGAGTCCAAGGGCGGACAACCAAGAAGCTGCCTGTGGTGCCTGTGATATTATCTACCGTCACATACTCATAGTGCTGAGGAGTGTCAGGGCGCATCTTCAACCAAAGTACGCGCTGCGCATTGCCCACCTTGATGTTTCGCAACACGATGTTGCGGTCTTTCACACTCTCGCTACCTAAGGTCAGGCAACCATGCACTCTACCATAGTTGCAGTTCTGGATGAGCACATTATAGACCGGTCCGTTTTCTGGTGCCTTGTCTGCCCAGGTTCCCTTACCGCCCTTGATGGCAATGGCATCATCATTTACGCTCATGAAGCAGCCTTCCACTAATACGTCGTGGCATACGTCGATATCGATAGCATCACTACTTGGTGCACGCATACCACTGGTAGGGGCGAAGATGGTGCATCCCAAGAAGCGGACATGGTCGCAACGATAGATGTGGTTGGTCCAGAAAGGACTGTTCTGGATGTGGACATCCTGTATGGTCACATGGCTCGAATTGCTGATATATACGAGGCGTGGACGCTGTGCATCCTTGTTGGTACACTGGCGGTTCCAGGTGCGACGGATCCAGAATTCCTCCCAGTAGTGATAGCCGTTACCATCGATGGTTCCGTTGCCTGCAATGGTAAAACCATCACACTTATCAGCATTGATGAAGGCAGAGAAATACTTGCAGGTTTCCCCTTCGATACGGGTTTCCAAGACAGGGAAGTTGGCAATGCGGTCACTACCTTTCAGTTTACCACCCTCTTCGAGATAGAGATGGGTTTTCGGACGGAAGAATAGGGCACCGCTCTGATAGGTACCGGCAGGAACGACGATGACACCACCGCCATCCTTGGCAGCCTGGTCGATGATAGCCTGTATAGCCTGAGTCTGAATCAGGGTACTATCGTTTTTGACACCATAATCGGTTATCACGTATTTCTTGCCAAGGGTATCTACATTCACCTTCTGTGCATTGGAGAACCAGGCATCCATCTTCGTACCGTCTGGCCAGAGTTCTGTCTGTGCCTTTTTCGCTTTCTTCAGTTTCTTGACCGCATTGGTGCTTAATGGCGCAAAAGCCACTAAGCAAGCCATCAGCCAGATATATTTTCTCATAACTTTTTTACTTTTTTACCTTTTTACTTTTAAAAGCTTGTAATACTCTGCCGCACCGAGCAGAAGGCAACCTGTGCCGTAATCTTCGAAGTCTGGAACAGAAGTGAAGGTGACAGGCTGACCGGCAGCAGGATCCTTACCTGTGCCCTGGTTGTATCCAATGAAACCATCCTCGTGAACCGATGCTGCCAATGCCTTCCATGCTTTATCCATTGCTTTCTGATAGGTAGCTCTTGGCAGGATGCCCTGCTGCACGCCCCATGCCATGCCATAGAGAAAGAGACCTGTACCAGTCATTTCAGGACCACCATAGTTGGCAGGACAAACGAGGCTCACGTTCCAATATCCATCCTCACGCTGGCACTTCAATATCGCCTTACTCATAGAGATAAAGTCTTTCTTCAGGTACTGGTAGTTCTTATCAGTTTTTGGCAAGGTTTGCATCACACGTACCAATGCAGCATATACCCAACCGTTTCCGCGGCTCCAGTAGCAATTGCTGCCATCTTTCTCCTTGTAAGGTGGCACATAGTCTTTGTCTCTCCACCAGAGTCCCTCTTTTTTATTGAAAAGACCACCAGCCAAGGTATCACGACTCCACTTGTAGGAGTTCATCGCATAGTCGAGATATTTCTTCTCGCCGGTCAACTTAGCATATTTGGCATAGACAGGCATAGCCATCTGTATCGCATCAATCCATGTCCAGTATGAAACGCGGTTGGTGCTCATCTGATGGTCGAGGTTCTCCTTTACCTTACTCAGATCCTTTTTGCCGCCAGTCTGGATATAGCGGTCGATATAGGTTTGCTGGCAGCACTGGTTGTCGGCATCGGTATCATTCACGCTGCCACGGGCTGTCCACTTGTGATAGTCTGCCCAGCGATCGGTATAGTCGAGGTATCGCTGCTGAGGGTCTATCTCGTAGAGTGCCATCAATCCTTCGTAATATACGGCACGGGTCCAAAGGTTGCTCGTGCGTACCTTCTTGACATAGGTGTCGAGGGTTGGGTCACTGTACTTCGTCATGAAGTAGTTGTTGGTGCGCTGTGATACTTCCAGGATTTCCTTCTTTAGAGATTCCTTGTCAGATGCAGCTTTCACTGTTGCAACTTTCACGGCTGCATTCTGGGCAGACACAGAGGTCATGCCCATCAGAATGCAGAGGCTTGTCAGGATTAGTTTCTTCATTTGTACAAAATGATTAATGATTATAATTTTCTATTTACCTTATTTCTTAATTTAACTTCAAAACATGCGAAATGAAACTAATTAGAGTTGGTCTTTCAATTCCACGAGTTTTACCGAACTGTTGAGTCCGCTTGCTACAGGAGTCCATTTCTCGTAAGTGGTCTTCTTGTAGTCGATATCCACCACGTTGATTTCCTTCATCTTGCGCCATTTCACACCCTGTCGGTCGAGTTCTGCTATGCGGTTGGCAGGCAGGTTGGTTACCTCGATACGGATAGTATTCTTGCCCTTGTTCAGTGCGTCTTTGCAGTTGAGGATATATGGTACCGCCCATGCGCAGCCCACATATTTATTATTGATATAGACGCGTGCACTTTCACGGACATCACCTAAGTCGATAGCCCACTGTTTCTGTGCATCATCCTTCGACAGTTTGAAGGTGGTTTCATAAACACCTGTTCCCATCATCACCTTAGCCTTTTCGCTGAGATTTTCCCAACTCTTCAAGCCCTTGAGGTTGAAGGTCTCGCCCACCTTAGGAGCCTCCTCTGTGAATGACAGTTTCCAGCTATTGGCGGTCAGGTCGATGGTCTTGCTATCCGCAGCAGCGATGGCTTCCTTGCCGCTTACCTTCACCTTGGAACCGAGTTTCCATTCGCTTACAGGCTTATCCGAGGTGATGAGAATGCGGCTCTCGCCACTCTTCAGGTTCACTTCGATGCCCTTATCGCCGATAGTGGCCTTGTGATATTTGCCCGTCATAGGGTTATACCAGATACCGTTCTTCTCGTTTACAGCCAGTGCTACGGTAGAAGTGATATCCTTGCCGGTGAGGTTGGCGATGAAGTAATGATGACCGATGCTGTTGTTGCGGCGGATCATCTTCAAGCCCAGGTTCTTTCTCATCAGTTCCGGTTTTGCAGCTTGTTCCATCGCCTTGATGTTGTCGCCCTTGATAATCTTGGCTCCTTGCGCCTTCAAGTCGGAGATATGCTGGATTACATCGCTTGGCATGATATTGTTGCCTGGGATGATGATGCCCTTGTAGCGGGTACCAGCAGCTGTTTCGATCATACCATTTTTAAAGGTACAGGTGCGCAGGTATTTGTCGCTGATGTAGTCACAGTCGAAACCAGCCTTGTCGATGTCGAGAATCACCTTGATAAATTCCGGTGCTTTCTTCGCCATGGAGTGGATGTCGAACTGCATCAACCAGTTCTTGGTATCCTTGCGCCACATATCTCTTACTGGCAGATAGACCAGAAAGTCGTTGTCAGGCTGTCCCCACTGCAGATAGGTCTGGCAGTTGGTGATGTACTTCATCAGTTCCGGTGCATCGCGCCAGATACTGTTGGTCGGACTCATATCCACCGATGCATAGAACTTCCATCCTGGCCATGGGTCGTTTTTAGGCGAGTAGGCTGTACCATGGAAGAACATGTGGTTTACGCCGGCGCAGAACATGAGGTCCATATCTGGTTTCATCTGACTCAGGGAAGTGCGGAAGTGCTCGGTGAGCCAGGTAAAGGTCTCGCTGGAGGTATATCTCTTGCCTGTGATATGGGCGGCAGATGGCGCATACTTGAGCATGCTGAGGTCGCTGAAATTAGGACGGGTCTTGCCCGGATCCTTGCGTAAGCCCTTGATGCCGAAATCAGTAAGACCGAATCCTTCTATCTCAGGGATATCTACGGCGGCATAACAGTCGATGAGGTTGGCTGGTGAACCATGAGCTTGATTGCGGGTGATGGCACCACGCTTGTTTGCCCACTTGGTCCACTGTTCGGTGAAGTTATGGAGCAGCATATCGCCTAATGTTTCACGGTAATCGCTTACCACCACGGCATCACCATCAAGGAACTCAGGGAACTTGTCCTGCAGTTTATATCCGTGCATCTTCTCAAATTCTGTCAGCAGGTTGGGAGTCCAGTTGGCTCCATATACCTCATAACTATCATTGAAGAAGGTATGTGGATAAGGAATCTTGTTGGCAACGAAGGCACTATCGATATGTGCCAGATAATTAGCCACGGCAGTGGAATCAAAGTGGTCGATGACGTATCCTTCTCCGCCCGGTGCAGCACGCTTCACCTTCTGTCGGGTGCGGCTTTCGTAGAGAGCGATGACACGCTTTTTCCTGTTCTGTCCCTCAACAGGATATGCCTTGATGAGTTTCAGTTTGGCAAAGTCACGCTCTTTCTGAGGAACGTTGAATTCAATCTCCATCAATTTCTGTTTCACGTCAACGATAGTATCCACGAATACAGCCTTGCAGGCAGCTTCATTGATAGGAACCCAAGGACCACCAAAAGGCCAGCCGGTACCTGTAGCCATGTCGGTTTCAATACCTACCTTCTTATTTTCTTCTTCTACGAATTTGAGCATCTCCATCCATTTCGGAGAGAGATACGGAATGTCATTCTTGTCATTTCCTTGCACTCCATAGAGTGGCGTGATTTCTACGGCTCCAATGCCAGCCTTGGCATATTCGTCGAGGTTCCACTTTAGGTTCTCTTTATCTACAGCAGATCCCATCCACCACCATCTTACACCAGGTTTGGCTTCCTGAGTAGGGGTAGGGAGCGACAGTGCACCAGAATACGACTGAGCCTGACTGCCGAGAGATGACAGCAGAGCCAATGCAAAGGAAAATCCGACAAATTGCGTTTTTAGTATCTTGTCCATATTGTTGTTGGTTTTTAAGTTAATCAACTGAAAAGCTGTTTTTCGGTGGCCTTTCTAATTGCCGAGTGCAGCTTATCTTTTGCAAAGATAGGAAAAAAAACAATACGAGCAAGGTTATTATTCCTAAAAAAACAAAATAGTCCAAATATGTAAGATGATAGGTCAAAAAATAGGGGAAAGCAGCTTTCCTGAGTGCTTTCCCCGCTTTAGAACGTATGTGAAGATTGCAGAATATTACAAATCGGTTACAAATATTAACTGTCATGTCGGTAAAAGCTTCGTATCACAATTATAGTTGATTCGCTTGGCATTGGAAAATTCCAGCAAATTAAGAGAAATATGAATAAAAAGAAAGCCTACGGTAAATAATGTAAAATACTTTCTTGGTGTCGTGTGGGTGACAAAGGTGACGCAGGATACAGAAAACTCGTGTCACAGGTGTCACCCTATAAACTGGCTCCAATAAAGGACTCAGCAGAAAACGGTGACAGGTGACACTTTTGAAGAGTATATTTATATGACTTACCGCGCGAAAATATATAAAAGATTGATAATCAAAGGGAGACATCCAATTGGAGGGTAGTGTCTCCAATGCATAAAATAAAAGTTGAAAAATAGGTGTCACTGTCACTTTTGGGTAATTTTGTAAACTTATTTGTTCTCGAATTAATTGCTCAAAGATTTTCTGTGACTTGTTTACTGGTTACAAATGACTTGTTTACTGGTTGCAAATGACTTGTTTACGACCTCTAAGTGACTTGTTTCTGACCTCTAAATGATTTGTTTACGACCTCTAAGTGACTTGTTTATGACCTCTAAATGACTTGTTTCGATATAGCAAATAACTTGTTTGTGTATTCTTAAAGACCGAATAATGTAGACGATTTTTATTAATTTTATTTAATTATTTATTTTTTTTGGAATTTCTGCTTGGTTTCTCCTAAAAAATATTACCTTTGCACTGAGAAAAATCTATTGGTCACTTTCATAAGTCAACGAGAAAATAATAACATATCAACGAGTATAATTTATTAAAGACAAGGTTCATGAGAAAAAATCACATGATGATTGCAACTTTGGCCATGCTCTCTGTTGTGGGTTCTGCGCAGTATGCCAGGGCACAGCAAACAGGAACAAACCAAAATGCAAAAGAGTGGGGGGGGTAAAATCCTCTCTACAGTAAAAGGAGTCGTAATCTCTGCCGAAGATGGTATGCCTGTTATAGGCGCCAGCATTATGGTAGGAGGTGGACAAGCACAAGCTATAACAGATGAAAACGGATGTTTCCAGTTGTCAAACGTCCCAGCTAATAGCAAGTTGAAAATCTCTTATATCGGTTTGGTAACGGCTTTTGCAACCCCTTCTGCTAACATGAAGGTAACGCTGCAATCAGACAGTAAACACCTTGATGATGTGGTGGTTACTGGTATGTTCAACCGTAAAAAAGAAGGTTTTACGGGTTCGGCAGTAACTATCAAGGGAGAAGATCTCAAGAAATTCAGTACAAACAATATTGCGAAGTCTATAGCAGCAATGGCTCCAGGTTTGAATATCATGGAGAATAATCTGGCTGGTTCAAATCCAAACAGTCTTCCTGATATGCGTATGCGTGGTGGTGCCAGTATGGATTTGAGTACGACATCTTCTGATGTACAGGCTGTACAGGGAGAATATGAGACTTATGCCAATCAGCCGCTTCTTATCATGGACGGATTTGAAATCTCCGTACAGACTCTTTCAGACCTCGACCCTGATCGTGTCGCATCGATTGTTGTCTTGAAAGATGCTGCTGCTACTGCTATCTATGGTTCCAGAGCAGCAAATGGAGTTATTGTAATCGAAAGTAAAACTCCTAAACCAGGTAAAATTTGGGTTACATATGGTGGTGAGATGCGCATCGAGGCACCAGACCTGACAGGCTATAATCTGATGAATGCTCGTGAGAAACTGGATGCAGAATATAAGGCTGGAGTCTATACTGATGGTGGTGAAACGATTGATAGATGGAATCTCTACCAGTCTAAACTTAAAAACGTTCTCTCTGGTGTAGATACATATTGGCTCAGCAAGCCATTGCGTACATCCGTACAGCAGCGTCATACTGTAACCTTGGAGGGTGGTGATGAGGCTTTGCGTTATCGTATGTATGTTGGCTACAATAACTCACCTGGTGTGATGAAAAATAGTGGTCGTGATGTACTTACCGGTATGCTCGACTTCCAGTATCGCATGAAGAAGGTATTGTTGAAAAACAGTATCACTCTCGAAAATTCTACTGCTAATGAGTCTAACTATGGAAGTTTTAGCGAATACACAAAATTGAATCCATATCTGACTCCATACGACGAGAATGGTAACATGAAGAAGATGCTTGATGATTTCTCTGCCACCAACTCTGCTACCGCCTCTTATCCTAACCCTCTTTATAACACAACTTTCCACAGCAAGGATAAGAGCAAGAACTTCTCTGTGCGTGAATTGTTCAAAGTAGAATACAATCCTACCAATGAACTTCGTTTTGAAGGTGCTTTCTCACTCTCTAAGAGTGTGGGACATCATGACGTGTTCCGTCCTGCACAGCATACTGCTTTTGATGGAATTACAGATCCGACATTGAAAGGTGATTATCGCCGTACACAAAATGAGGCTGTCAATTGGGGCGTGGATTTGACTGCCAGTTGGAATAAGCAGATTAAGGATCATTACATTACTACCAATGCCCGCATGAGTATTCTTGAGAACAGTACTGATTCTTATGGAACTTATGTGACTGGTTTCCCAAATGATAATATGGATGACCTGCTCTTCGGTAAGAAATACAATGATAAGGTGACGGGAAGCGAGAATACAAGTCGCTCTATCGGTTGGGTGCTCAGTGCCGGTTATTCTTATCTTTATAAATATTCTGTAGATTTCAATGTCCGTCTGGATGGTTCTTCTGAGTTTGGTACCAACAATAGATGGGCGCCATTTTGGTCTGCCGGTCTTCGTTATGATGTAAAGAAGGAGGCTTTCTTCAAGGATATTCCATGGCTTTCTGACTTTGTTATCCGTGGTACTTATGGTACAACTGGTGCGCAGGGCTTCTCACCATATCAGGCTCATAGCTACTATAACTATTCATTGCTTCTGCCTTATCTGTCTTCTGATGGTACAGGTGCAGACATCATGGCGATGCATAATGAGAATCTGAAGTGGCAGACAACCAAGAATACCAACCTTGCATTGGAGTTGGGCTTCCTCGATCATCGTATCACAGCAAGAATCGAACACTATAACAAGGTAACCAATAACTTGGTGACCAATGTGACATTGGCTCCATCTGTCGGTTTCACCAGTTATCCAGAGAACGTAGGTAAGATAGAGAATAAGGGATGGGAAATCAGTCTCTCAGGAATCCCATACCGTAATGCTGCTAAGCAGTCTTATTGGACAATTACCGTAAATGGTTCTCACAACAAGGATAAACTCGTAGAAATTTCAGAGGCTATGCGCCATATCAACGAGTTGAGTACCAAGAATCTGACGGACAGTCCTTTACCACGTTATGAGGAAGGTTATTCTATGTCCAGTATTTGGGTTGTTCCTTCTCTCGGTATAGACCCAGCGTCTGGCGATGAAGTTCTCGTAAAGCGTAATGGAGAATTGACAAGTGCTTCCAACTATAGTGGTGTGGATGCCGTACCAATGGGTAATACAGAGCCTACATGGCAGGGTTATATCAACTCATCCTTTACTTATATGGGATGGGGAATGGATGTAAGTTTCCATTATAAGTTTGGAGGACAGGTATATAACCAGACTTTGGTTGACAAGGTAGAGAATGCCGATTTGGTTTACAATGCCGACCGTCGTGTGACACAGTTGCGCTGGCAGAAACCTGGTGATCATTCCCAGTTCCGTGCACTCAACCCACATGGTCAGGGTACCAAGGCAACCTCCCGTTTTGTGATGGATGAGAATGTATTCCAGGGCAGCACCCTTTCATTCTACTATCGTGCAGATACCAAGAATACCAAGTTCCTCAAAAACTGGGGGTTGACATCTGCTAAGTTGGGCTTCACCATGGAAGACCTCTTTTACCTCTCATCGGTAAAGCGTGAGCGTGGTCTCGACTATCCATTCTCCCGCCAATTTACTTTCTCATTGAACGTAGCATTCTAATCAATAAATTACGAATATAATTATGAAGAAATATTTCTATATATTGGTGTTCGCAGTCTTGATGGGAGGTTTGACTTCCTGCAATGATTGGCTTGATGTATCACCAAAGGACAGAATCCCTGCCGACAAGATGTTTGAGTCGGAGTCAGGATTCAAGGATATCCTTACGGGCGCTTACCTGAAGTTGGGTACTGCTAATCTTTATGCTGGTGACATGAAATATGGTTATCTGGATGAATTGGCAGGTCTGTACTGTGATTATCCTGGTTATAATACAAATAGCGTGTACAACCAGGCTATCGTATTCGATTATACCAACCAGTTTTTGAGTAAGAAGGATAATCTCTATCTCGAAATGTATAATGTAGTGGCAAACCTGAACAATCTGCTGCAGAATATTGAGACCCATCGAGATGTATTGAAGACCCCACATTACTATGAGTGTATCAAGGGAGAAGCATTGGGTTTGCGTGCTTTCATCTATTTTGATCTCTTGCGTCTTTTCGGTCCTATTTATAGTGAGCATCCAACAGATGCAGCTATTCCATACAAGACTACATACGATAAAGAACCGACACCGGTTTTGCCTGCTAATCAGGTGGTAGAGAAAATCTTGGAAGACCTGAAGGCTGCAGAGGCTCTCTTGAAAGATAATGATCCATGTGATTTCCATACAGCTATAGATCAGCGTACAGATTTCCTTTCAAACCGTGAGTTTCGTATGAATCTTTATGCTGTCAAGGCAATGATGGCTCGTGTATATTGCTATTCTGGTCAGAACGATCTTGCAGTTCAGTATGCTCAGGAGGTTATCGATGCCAACAAGTACTTTACTCTGTATAAGAGTCAGACAGCATCCAATTACAATTCCATCCGTTATGGTGAGCAGATTTTCGGTCTCTCTGTAAATCAGTTGAACAATACGCTTATCAGCAACAGTATGGATATGGAAAATACAAGTGTACAGCAACGTTATGGTATGACTGCAGATATGTTTACTAAGGTGTATGAAGGTATCACTTCTGACTGGCGCCAGAATGTTGTAGCATTCAACTGGGACGAGAGCCATCAGTATGCATTCTGTCTGAAGTATAATCAGGCTCCTTTGGCTAATACATATTTATATAGCGGTGCAGATGCAATTCCATTGATTCGTTTACCGGAGATGTACTATATCATTGCTGAGTGTGCAGCAAATGCTGAAACGAGTGCTGAGGCTCTGAATACAGTCAGACTTTCACGCGGTATTCCATATAGCGATGAAATTCATACATTGGGTTATGATGATAAGGATGTTACTTCTGAAGAAAACAAACAGCAGACTCGTCGTATCAATGAAATCATGAAAGAATATCGCAAGGAGTACTATGCTGAAGGTCAGTTGTTCTTCTTCCTGAAAGCTCATCACTATACCACCTACTATGGTTGTGGTGTAGCCAATATGACCAGTAAAGAATATCAGATGCCATTGCCAGACAATGAAAAGATCTTTGGCAATAATACTACAAAATAAGAAGATTGAAAAATATGAAAAAAATATTGTTTTATATGTCGGCGCTGGCACTGTTCTTGAGTCTTACCAGTTGTTCGAAAGAAGAAATTGACATGTACAGTCAGGAAGCTCGCATCAACTTCGACTATCGTACAATTTATAGTGAATTGCGCGATAGCGACTATGTGAAGATGAAAACAGACCCTTATCGCCGTGATAGTGTACGTGTGAGAATTATGGGAGATTTACTTACTGCCAATCGTGATTTCTGCATCAAGAAGACAGATAACAGTTCCTATGCCAATACCCTTGACATTCAGTTGGATGACAAATATACTTATTCGGCTCTTGATACTGTATGCCAGTATGTATATTTCAAGGTTAAGCGTCCTGCCTATAAGACAGGTAGAAAAACCTATGGTTGTAATCTGGAATTTGATCTTACCAATCCAAACCATCAGTTTGAAAAAGGATTTGTAGAGGATAATTCGGTAGAGGTCAACTACGTTTGGGATATTACAGAGCCTAAGACATGGAGCGACTGGTATTGGTTAGGTGATTTCAGTCCTATCAAGTATTGCTATATGATGGACGTATGGGGAAGAACACTTGATTCTTTCATTACTCCTGAAGGTGATGCATACGATGATGATGAGGCTAATGCTGCCCTCCAGCAACTGGATGCAGCCTATAAGGCTTATAAAGCGGAGCATGGTCCAATACTTGATGAAAATGGTAACGATATCTTCCCAGATGAAGAAGAATAAAAAAAAAGTAAATCATGAAAAAAATATATTTATATATTCTGGGCCTGGTGTCTATGACGCTTGTCCAGAGCTGCTATGATGACAAGGGTAACTATGATTATCATGCAGTGAATGATATGAAGGTGGAAATCCCTGAGGCAAAAATCCGCATGCCAAAGGAGAACCCTGCAACGGTTACGTTGACGCCTGAGTTGACACAAACTCTTGCCGAGAATGAGGACAATCTTACTTTTGCATGGAAAAAATTGAAGCCGGATGCTAAGATTGGTTCTATGCGTTTTGCTGACTATACGGATTATTCTATAGGAAAGATTTGTCAGGTAGTAGTAGAACCAAATAATCCAGAGAGTATTGGTATGATGCTCATTGTTACCGATAAGACCTCAGGTCAGAAATGGTATCAGTTGGGCAAGGTTGCTGTAGTCAAGCCTTTGAATCCTGCTTGGTTTGTGCTTCAGGAAAATGCCGATCAGAAGGGCATTGTAGGAGCTATTGAGGGTAATCCAGATGGCTTCTTTGCCTATGCTGATGTATTTAAGTCAGAGACTGGTGAGTCTTTTGCTCTTGAGGGTAAGCCATTGGCTATTGCTGCCAAGGGTAATTATGGTTATGGTTCTTTCGGTGGAACGATGTTTGCCAACCTGACAATTGCCACGGATAAGAATATTGCAACATATTCTCCAAGTACACTCACCATGAAGTATGGTACTAATAAAATTCTGTTTGAGAATGCACTTAACAATGTACCAGTCAATTTGTCTTATTACAAAATGGACAAGAAGGGTGAGATGTTTGTGACGGACAAAAAGGCTTATTTCGCATACGATGACGGTTGGTGTGTTCCATATTCCGTATATGATAAGCAGGTTAATTCCGATGGTGAGGAAGAACAAGTAGCATTTCTACCTGCATGTTCTGCTACTTTCAGTAATTATGTCCTGGCATATAATCCAGCAACTCATCGCTTCCGCATCGGTAGTGCTTTTTCTTCTATGATGGATTATATCAGCATATCCTATTCCCACTCTCAGTGGTATCGTAGGGGTTCCCAATGGATGGACCAAAAGCCATTGGTGTTCCGTGATTTGTCTGAGGATGCCGACGGCAATTATGCCTTTGATCCAAGCAATGTAGATGCGTCTCTGCAGATACTTGATATTTTGCGTGGTGGAGATAATGGTAACTATGCTTATGCTGTAATGGCAAGTGAAGGGGCTTCACAGATTACTGTTTTCCGTTTCAGCAATGCGGATGATCCGCTTTGTGCAGGAAAATATACAATCGATCTGGATCCTTCCATCGATTTGAAAACTGCCAAATTTGCAGCTTCTCAAGCATATTCAGCCCATTTTATTTTCATGGCTGCTGGTAATAGCGTGTATCGTATAGATATGGAGCGTCAGAAGATTGAGAAAATCTACAGTTATGATGCTGATGCTAATGCCAAGATTGCTTGCCTGAAATTCCGCGACCCTGAGGATGCAGAAAATGGTAATGGCATGATTCTCGGATTCGGTATCAATACTTCTGCAGGTCAGGGTTTGCTGGGCGAATTGAAACTGACTATTGCGGGTGATGTAGATAGGAGTGAAAATGCTTCTTACATTTTCCAGGATGCAAATAATAGATTTGGCAAGATTGTAGATATCTCTTATAATTATGAATAATCTCAAGATTTGTTTTGAGATCATCTTAATGACTGAGAATAATCCATGATGAAAATAAGAATATTATTATCTATAGTATTTAGTTCTGCCTGCTCGCTCATAGCGAGCGGGCAGAATCCGTTTGTTGGTACTCTTCCTGCTGATGCGAAGTTGACAAAAGGAATGTTTGATACTTTTGAGTCTGATGGTAAGATGTACTGGTCGATTCCAGATTCGCTTTTCGGTCGTGAGTACAGTGTTACTACTACCATTTTGAGTGCTCCCGAAAATCCAAACCGAAGTAGTGAAACTAAGTATGGTTATGCAGGTGACCTCATCGGTCCCCTTTTCTTTTCGCTTCGTAAGCAAGATGGGGAGGTGTATATGACGGATCCGCAGCATAAGTGGATACTGGCAGATTCTACAAGTGTTTTTTCCAAGATAGCGATGCTCACTCCGCAGGAGCGTCTCTACAAGCGTTTGCCTGTCATACAGGAAAGCAATGGGCATACGCTTATAGAGATAGGAAATACATTGAAGAACTTTACCCTCTTTGGTATGGAACCTGCTTATTACGACATGAAGATCAGTATGCGGAATAAGGATAAAGACCGCATTCTCGATGTGAAAGGTAAGAATGATTGTATTCTGTTGCGTATGTCGCGCACCTACAGTAATTTAGCGATGCCTCTTCCTGGTAAGCCAATCCAGAATTATCAGGGCATTTGGGAAACTGGAGTCTGTATCAGTCTTATGCCTAAGCAGCCTATATCTGTGAAACGTGGTGACGGAAAATCGTTTTTTGAAATCAACAAGTTTGTGCTTTCTACAGATGGTATCCGAAGTCGCCTTCCTGTCATTAAGCGTTGGCGATTGGAAATCCGTCCTGAGGATAGAGAACGGTATCGCAGGGGAGAATTGGTGGAACCGGTGCATCCTATCATCTTCTATGTAGATCGGCAGTTCCCGAAGATGTATCAGAAGTGTATCATTGAGGCGGTCCGTGAATGGCGTCCTGCGTTCGAACAGGCAGGTTTTAAAAATGCCATTGATGCCCGTTTGGCACCTACACCGAAGGAAGATCCTGATTTCTGTATGTATGATAGCAGATATCCTTATATCTCCTGGAAGATATCGGCCACGAGTAATGCTTATGGACCTACGCCTTGTGAGGGAAGAAGCGGAGAAATCAATGGTTGTCATGTCGGGGTATTCAGCAGTGTGATGAATATCGTACAGAATTGGTATTTTGCTCAATGTGGTGCTGTTGATCCAGAGGCTCGTAAGATTATCTTGCCGGAGTCATTGCAATGTGAGCTGTTGAAGATGGTGATAACCCATGAGGTGGGTCATAGTTTGGGATTAGAGCACAATCATAGTGGTAGTAGCCATGCTTCTATAGACAATCTCCGTGATAATGATTATCTGGACAAGCATGGTATGGGTAGTTCTATTATGGACTATGTTCGTTTCAATTATGCTCTTCGTCCGGGTGATCATGTAGCGCTTCGCAATCGCCGTATTCAATTGGGTGAATACGACCGTTGGGCAATAGAATGGGGGTATCGGGAGTTTGAAGGTAATACACCAGAAGAGCAAGAAAATGCCAGATGGAAATGGTATGAGCAAAAGAAAAAGGAATGTCCAGAATTAGCTTTCTATGATGCTCGGGATATCCGTTCGCAACAAGAAGACTTGGGTAATGACCATGTGGCTATCAACAGTTGTGGTATCGAAAATCTCAAATACTTATGTTCTCTTGATATCTGGAATCCGAAAACGAACTTGGAAAAGCAAGTGATGGAAGGACGGTATAAGGCTTTGATAGAGCATTATAACCTCTGGACTGGTCATGTGTTTGCACATCTGGGTGGTTATTATTATGGTGATAATCATTATGATACCCCTGAATATACACAAAAAGTCTTGAAATTCTTGCAAGATTATGTGGTAACTCCTCCCGGTTGGCTTTTTGATACCAAAATCATGTCACATCTTCATGTAGATAGAAAGAAGGAAATCAAACATTTTAAATCAGAGCAACAACAGCATTTCGATTATGCAATGGAGCGAATAGAGAAAGCCAAGGCAAAAGAGAAGGATGAGATACTTGTCAAAACATTGGAGACGCTATTGACTGAGGTGAAAACGATGAAGGTAAAGATGGAGACTGCTTATAAGAACTGGTAATCCTGGCGCATATTCAGTCTTCTATTTTAGACCAGAAAAAGATATAAATATCATTTAATATTGACTCATAATCAAATGATGAAACATTATAAAAGCTTTTTAATTATGTTTTTCTTATTCTCTTCTTTTAGCCTGCTACAGGTTATGGGAGATGAAAAACAAACAGTTGTTCCTAAGCCATTTGCTGAATTCTTATCGGAAAATATGAAAAAGACGGATGGCGCTTTTCCTGTTTATCAGGAAGGTAATCGTGTTTATATGGAATTCCCAAGAAAGTGGAACGGTCGTGAGATAGAGGTAAGTGGGCAGATAGATCATGGCTTTGGTATGATCAACCGTTCTGTCAATTCATTGGGTGTAGTGCGTTTGTCCATACCAGATTCGATGACCGTTGAGTTTCTTCAACCGTTCTACACTGAGCGCATCATGGATAGGAAAAGTACATACTGGGATGCATTCAGAGCTTCTAATGTGCCTGTTGCTGGTGAGGAATATCCTGCAGTCGCTATATCCCAAGATGGCAATCCGATTATTGATATTACTGATGTTGTGAAGGGTGAAAAAGAATGGGTGAGTTATTCACAGTACCCGGATGTTCGTTCGTTGGACCCAGATATGAGTAAGTTGAATTCTGTTCAAGTTATTTCACCGCAGAAGGGGAACTCTTCTGGAAGAGAAGAAGTTGTGCTGAAGGTGGTCAGATACCATGAAGCAGAGTCAGAGCAGTATGCATTCAACAGTATGGCTATTATTTTGCCGAATGGAAGTAAACCCTTATATTTGAGTATCTGTCTCCGACTCTTACCGGAGAAGGATATGCCTATACGCTTAGCTACTGAGGGTCTGGATATTCAGACTATTCATTTCAAGGATTATTCACAGAATCCTTATACGGTTGTTGATGATTCTCTGGTGATGAGGCTACAGCCGAAGTGTGCTTGTATGGTCTATGTTGATAGTCTGGTTCCTAATAAGTATAAAGAGGCTTTGCAGAAGGGAATTTTATCATGGAATGAATCTTTGGCAAAGGCAAAAGTTAAATTGAGAATTCATTTGAATTCCATCAAGTCAGGAATCGATGCAGCCTCTGTACCTTTTTTAGTGTCTTACGACATGGGAAAGGTTGGTGTTTCCTCTCAGAAGACAGTGCATCCACGTACTGGTGAAATATTATCTTTTCGTATAAATATTGGGCATGATTTCAAGAAATCATTTAAGCCAGTAGAATTACAGAAATTAATCCATCAGGAATTTGGTCAAGTTTTGGGATTGAGTAAGGTCTCTGATGATGCAGCGCAGGTGAATGCTTTATCTTATCTTTATTGTGTACAGAAAAGTAAAAATGTGTATCAAGATAGGGAATTCATTACTAAAAAGTAAGTGACTATAATTCCTGACTGTAATGACAGCAAAAAATGGTATTTGCCAAAACTCATAGCCAAAATATCAAAACCGAAGGTAGGCAAAACGGAGAAATCTTTAATTTTGCACTCGAATTTAAATAAGACTAAAAACAAATAAATATATTATTTAAAAATGAGTAGCATTTTAGAAGGTCGTCCTGCCTTGAAAAAGGAGGTTGATAAGATTGCAGAAGTTGCCGGATATCTCTGGCAAAACGGTTGGGCTGAACGTAATGGCGGTAATATCACTGTCAACATCACCGACTTGGTGGATGACGAAATCAAGGCTTTGCCTGCCATCAGTGAGGTGAAGCAGATCGGTACTGCATTGCCTGCCTTGAAGGGATGTTATTTCTTCTGTAAGGGTACTGGTAAGCGTATGCGCGACTTGGCTCGATGGCCTATGGATAATGGTTCTATCATCCGTATCTTAGACGATTGCGCCAGCTATGTGATTATCGCAGATAATCCTGTAATGCCTACCTCTGAACTTCCAAGTCACTTGAGTGTTCATGCTCGTCTGATCGAGAAGGGAAGCAACTATAAAGCTACTGTTCATACTCATCCTATCGAGTTGATTGCCATGAGCCACAACAAGGCTTTCATGGGCAAGGATGTGTTGAGCAACTTGCTCTGGAGTATGATTCCTGAGACCAAGGCTTTCTGTCCGCTCGGTTTAGGTATCGTTCCTTACCAGTTGCCAGGCAGTCTGAAATTGGCTGAAGAGACTCTAAAGGAATTGGAGGATTATGATGTAGTAATGTGGGAGAAACATGGCGTCTTTGCTAAGGGTTTGGATGTGATGGATGCTTTCGATCAGATTGACGTGCTCTCTAAGAGTGCGAAGATCTACATTGATTCCAAGTGCATGGGATTCGAGCCTGATGGAATGAGTCAAGAGGAGATGGCTGAAATGACTAAGGCTTTCAATCTCCCTCGATAATTGTCGCTTCAAGTCTTCATTATTATTTAAATTGTAACAAATATATAGTATCCTCAAATACATATATAAACCAAGATACATTTATTTATTTACATACAACTATGGTTTAAGTAGATTTTAGTTTTGATGTGTTATGCGACACATGCTATAGGTTAGAATTTAGGTTTTAAGAGTAAAGATGATGAACCCCGGACATTGTGAAATGTTCGGGGTTTATTGTTATATGCTGTTTGTCTTGTCCTAGAAAAAGTTGACACAGTATAAATCAACTTAAAAATAATAA
>ERZ1023886.37-NODE-37-length-58453-cov-16.340577_pt1 | contig 58453 bp, 47 predicted proteins | sample MGYA00380395_ERZ1023886 | MGnify/ENA primary metagenome ERZ1023886 (study PRJEB33179, sample SAMN07449002) | human gut metagenome | biome: Human-gut; feature: Human associated habitat; material: Faeces | host: Homo sapiens | place: India: Bhopal | collected... | reverse complement strand
ATTTGTCTGCCTAATTGGGGGGCGGGTTTGTAACCCGCGGCAGCAGCATGTTGTAGATATTTTTAGTAGATAGGCTGCGGCTCAGCAATTCAAGCAAGCTTGATTGCATTCGCCTTGCACGATGATTCAGCCCGCCCTTGCTAAATCCGAAACCTAGGTTAATGAAAAGATTAACGAAAAAGATTAATGGTCGATTAATGGAACATTAATGTTCAAAAACCTAAGCGCGAAGCGCGCCTTAATGTTCATTTCTGTTCATTCCTGTCTGTTTAACAAAATACGATAAAAAAGTATAATCTTCTATAGTAAGATTATACATTGACATATTTAGGCTGAAAATCAAGTGTCTATGCGTTCAGCAAAGAAATATTTGTTAAAATTATCGGCATAATTTTGCAAAAAGCCGCAAAAAATCAGGGTAAAGACGATAATAAATGAAAGAAAAACCGTATTTTTGTACCGAAAAGACTATCTTACTTTAGAAGATAATACATGGACTGACTTATTTATGAGGCTACGATGTAGCAATGGAGTAAGGATTTCAAGTCCAATTTAAACATTTTTCCTCCTTTGTTGAAAACGGAGGTATCAAAAATGTGATCTTATGAACAATGTTATTGTAAGACAGGCATGGCCATCACAGGTGATGGCAGCCAACAGTGACATAAAGTAGATAAAGAAAATGACGCAGGTTAGCTCGCTTTCTTCCTCTACAGCCGACGTAAACGATCTATATCACGACAAGCGTTTACCAAAGGGCATCCACATAATCGGAGCTGATGATGAATCGGTTTCGAAAGTGGGAGGAATGCCCAAAAACGAAGAGGAAAACGGCCACACAGAACAAGAACTTCCTTGGGGATACATCTTCATACAGCACATGTCTGCCGAGAAGTTTGAGGAGAAACTGGAAACACGAAAACTTGAAGGCGATTTCAAGCCCAAGTGCTTCATCCACCGCACCATTCGATATAAGAAAAAGCCGAATGGGAAGGGTGTTATGAAAGAAGAAAAACCCTCGGTGAGCGGTCTCGTATTTTTGCAAGGCAGAACAGAACAGTTAAAGTCTTTTTTGATACATAATTTTCCACAATACTTTTTGGTAAACGATTGCTGCACAGGCAAGCCAGCCGTTATTGCAGACAGCAAGATGCGTCCTTTCATGAAAATAATGAGAGACGAACCAGAACGAGTGACATTTCTACGCGATCCTTTCGTAAAATTTGCAAGAGACCACGTGAAACTGCGTGTGCTAACAGGTATCTTAGCTGGACAAGAAGGCTATGTGGTACGCATACTGCGTGACCGCCAGCTTGTGATGGACTTTGGCGGCAATGCCATCGCCATCCGCGATGTACATAACGAGGACTTCCAAATTGCCGAATAGTGTTGACACTGAAGTCGTCTAAACTTTTATGAAGTTCAAGATTTGCCTTTATTTTTATAGTATCATTAGCACGGTGAAGCTTCATAGCAGTTCAGTTTGGAACAACCTTTGTAAGTTTTTCAAAAAATCTTTGAGAGTTGCAGAGATTATCCTTCACTCCTACCCTCTTGTATCGGACTGGAGTAGTCCACAATGTTAATTTACAATCGAATTTTTAACAAAGTCAATAAAGGTAGGCACTGAAAAGTGCCAGTTCTTTGGGGTATGCCCTAAATTGACAGCTAAGCATCGCAAATGAAATTAGTATGGGTAATATTTGAAAATCAGTGTCAAAATTCATGTTAAGATGGAAGATATACTCTATCTTTACATAAAATAAAAATGCTTATATTATGACAACATTGACATTAGAAATAGATAACCCTTCTATCCTAACACATTTGAAAGCAGTGTTAAAGGCAATTCATGGAGTTAAGATATTAAATGTAAACAATGCAGCATCCGATGAAAACATAGATTCAGAACAGCCGAATGATGTAACCATAGCTGCAATGAAAGAAGCTAAAGAGGGCAACGATGCGGGTGTTGTTTGCATGGATAGTTTAGAACGTTTCATGTCTTCAATGAACTGAGTATGAAGGAAATTCGTTAAACATCCCAATTCAAGAAAGACTACAAGCGTTTTAATAAAGACCTTAATAAGGTTAAGTTACTATTCTCAATTGTAGAAAAACTTGCAAAGGGAGAAGATCTTCCATCTGAGTTTAAACCTCATCAATTGAAGGGTGAGTGGGAGGACTATATGGAATGTCACGTTGAAGATGATTATCTTCTTATTTGGTACGACAAAGAAGAAAACATTATAAAACTAGTTCGTCTTGGGTCGCATTCAGAATTGTTTGGAAAGAGAAAGAAGCAATAACGAACCTATTTTACGAGATATGCTCTGCGCCTTAGTGGGTTGGGGATTCAAAATCCGTATTATTACATTATGTAAGCAGTCAAATTAGGGCTTACATCTGAAGTTCAGATCTTTGCGCTGAACAAAAATTAAAAAAAATATGTACAGCAACGAAGATTAAGAACGCTTTTATTTCAAGTACCAAACAGAGGCTTTACCTCATGGTCAATCCCTTCAGTCATTTTGTCTGAGCAATAAAGTGCTTACCCACAGCACGCAACAACTCATTTCATTTGGGAAGTGATTTAGGTGCTCAAATGGCAGCTATAGTATCATTAGTACGGTGAAGTTTCATGGCAGTTCAGTTTGGAACAACCTTTGTAAGTTTTTCAAAAAAATCTTTGAGGGGTGCAAGGATTATCCTTCACTCCTACCCTCTTGTATCGGACTGGAGTAGTCCACAATGTTAATTTACAATCGAATTTTTAACAAAGTCAATAAAGGTAGGCACTGAAAAGTGTCTGCTCTTTGGGGTATGTCCTAATTTGACTGCTTACTTGAAAATTGTATATCGGTGAAATTTGAAGTATAATATTCATTCTATTTTATACATTAACATATTATGAAGAAATTATTTCAAACGGGGTTGGCTCTAGGTAACATTTCAGGAAATTGCCTAGCCTGTAACATTGATATGTCTTGGCTATATAATACGCCATCGAAATTACTATGGATTGATAAGATTGTGGTGACAGAACATTTGTGGAATCTTTTAGTTAGTTCCAAAAAGTCTGAGTATAAAGCCATGCAAAATAGCAATAGTTTTCAAATAGACTTGATGAATAAAACAGAAAAACTTGTTTTTGAAATATTAGATTCTGTTGGTCTTATAGAACGTATAAATGATAAGTTTGTTTCAGAGGATAACTATGAAATAATTTACAAACAAATAGATTATGATTTCACATTGTTGCAAAAAATGGACTTAATAAAAACCACAGACTCTCATATATATAGTATAGGAGATTGTAAGTTTTGTGTACCTAAATTATGGACTTTGTATTTTGCTTTATTGGCATCTAAAAGATTAAATGCTAATATTTCACTAAATATAGAAGAATTGACTTATTTAAGAGCATTACTACCATTAAAACTTAATGATAATGTGTCTGTGTCAAGATGTTCTAATGCAATTGATGAAGTTTTAGAAATGAAAATACCACAAGTTGATATATGGCCAGAATTTACTTTAAGTAATAAAGATGTTTGTTTTAAATGTACTAAAATGGATAAGTGTAATGATTCATATTTAATGGATTTAGAGAAAAAACTGTTTGCACTTTTAGAGTATCGACAACATGATGAAATACAAGAATTCTGTACAGTATTAAATAGTATATGTGATACGAAATTTATTACTCGTTACGAGGTAGATTCAAAAGATCTTCTCCGCGAATTAAATATCGAAAAAGTTAGGGTGCAAAATAAGCTTAATAAGACATATAAGAAAGTGGATAATTGGGTTAAGGTGGTTGGAACAATATCTGCTGCATTATCTTTGAGTGCTATATTTAATTATCCAGAATTATCTCCAATAGGAGCTATTGGACTATTTTCTTCTAATGTAGGAGAAAAAATTAATAATTATTTTAAGAATAAGCATAGATGGGTAAACTTTATCAATTGAGTATATTATGAAGTAATAGTAGGTTTGGGAAAGTTGTGATTTAGTGTAAGCAGTCAAATTAGGGCTTACCTCTAAAGTTTACATCTTTGCGCTGAACAAAAATCTTAAAAATATGTACAGCGACGAAGATTTAGAACACTTTTATTTCAAATACCCAACAGAGGCTTTACCTCATAGTCAATCCCTTCAGTCATTTTGTCTAAACAATAAAGTGCTTACCCACAGCACGCAACAACTCATTTCATTTTGGAAGTGATTTAGGTGCTCAAATGGCAGCTACTTACCATAGTATCATTAGTACGGTGAAGCTTCATGGCAGTTCTGTTTGGAGCTACCTTGGTAAATTTTTCAAAAAAATCTTTGAGAGTTGCAGAGATTATCCTTCACTCCTACCCTCTTGTATCGGACTAGAGTAGTCCACAATGTTAATTTACAATCGAGTTTTTAACAAAGTCAATAAAGGTAGGCACTGAAAAGTGCCTACTCTTTGGGGTACGCCCTAAATTGACTGCTAACACAAAATAACAATGAATATAATTTCAATAATAAACTATAAGGGAGGAGTTGGTAAAACAACCCTTACCACCAACATTGCAGGTGATTTGGCACAGCTTGGTCACAATGTCTTGATGATAGACCTTGACCCTCAGGCGAGTTTAACGTTCTCTTTTTTGAAACCAGATGAGTGGAAAGAGAAAGTGGCTGATAAACATACTATCAAAAATTGGTTTTCTGATTCGAAGAAAGTCAGAGTAGAGAAGTTTGAGGACTTAATAATCACTCCTCAAACAGTAAAAAAATCTCTGAAAGATAAAGGTAAACTTGATTTGGTTTCCTCGCACTTGGAGTTGATAAATGTGGACTTGGAGTTGGCTACAAAATTAGGTGGAGCCAATATGACCCAAGCTAAGGAACAATTCATCAAAGTGCATCACCGTCTGTTGGATGGCATCAACCAATTACCAGACGATGCTTATGATATAATTTTAATCGATTGTCCTCCAAACTTCAATATCGTTACCAAGAATGCGATTGTTGCAAGTGACTATATTCTTATTCCTGCCAAACCAGACTATCTGTCAACAATGGGTATCGACTATCTGAAGAACAGTTTGGATAAGTTGGTCAAGGAATATAATGAATATGTTTCTATAGAAGATACAGATTTGGATGATTATGAGCCAATAACCCCTCAAATACTGGGTGTCGTGTTTACGATGGTTCAGTATTATGGTGAAAAACCAATCAGTGCCCTTCGTCCTTTCATCGCTCAAACAAAGCAATTGGGATTTGATGTTTTTGAGGACACCTTGCGTGAGAATAAGAGTCTTTTTGCAGATGCAGCTCAATATGGAGTTCCTGTTGTAATTAGCAAGAAAAATTCTGGTATCAACGTGATAGACGGTATCAATGGTATTGTGGATGAACTGTTAGACAAGTTAGGTTATGAGTAGAAACAATTTTTATATCTCGGAAATGGAACGTTTCCTTGCTTTCTTAAACAAATTGCCACAAACAGTGGTTAAAAATATTGAGAATGGAGAAAAGCGAATAGAGATAAATGTCGTTTCTTCATCCAAAGAGCCTAATGAACCAATACAGCAAAATTCTATTGTAGTTTCAGAATCCATTTCACATCTCAACTCCATGCAATCTCGTGAAGAAGCCTATTCTTATATATCTTCAAGTGATTTGAAAAAAACAGATTTGGAGGCAATTTGTAGGTCATTGGATCTTCCTTTCACTAAAAAGGAGAACATTAAAGCTCTACAGGAGAAGATTATAGAGGGTACTATTGGGTATAAGTTAAGGTCACAAGCAATTCAAAAGTAGAAAGATAAAAGATACTCATAGATTTGTTATAGAAACTGCAAACATTGATAAGGCACTTGCTGAATTTGTAAGATGAATTAGGGAATAAGTATAACCCGAATAGACAATGACAATGAGATTAGGCTAGACATAACGGATGGTAGCCGAAAATGAATTCTTCATTTGTATCACAAAAATGGAGGTAAGCAGTCAAATTAGGACTTACCACTGAAGTTCAGATCTTTGCGCTGAACAAAAATTTAAAAAAAATGTACAGCAACGAGGATTTAGAAAGCTTTTATGTCAAGTACCAAACAGAGGCTTTACCTCATGGTCAATCCCTTCAGTCATTTTTCTTGAACAATAAAGTGCTTACCTACAGCACGCAACAACTCATTTCATTTTGGAAGTGATTTAGGTGCTCAAATGGCAGCTACTTACCATAGTATCATTAGTACGGTGAAGCTTCATGGCAGTTCTGTTTGGAGCTACCTTGGTAAATTTTTCAAAAAAATCTTTGAGAGTTGCAGAGATTATCCTTCACTCCTACCCTCTTGTATCGGACTGGAGTAGTCCACAATGTTAATTTACAATCGAATTTTTAACAAAGTCAATAAAGGTAGGCACTGAAAAGTGCCTACTCTTTGGGATATGCCCTAAATTGACTGCTTAACAGTTTTAAAAAAGGATAAACACCACAAATGGAGTACTAACAAGAGTCTTAACACTAATAAAACAAATGTCAGATAACAACTCACGCAATAAGTTAATTCTAAAAAACACTATGTTCATGTATGTGCGTATGCTGATAATGATGCTGATCGCATTATACACAGCACGTGTAATATTACAAACATTGGGGGTTGACGATTATGGTATATATAATGTAGTAGGTGGAATTATTGTATTCTTTACTATATTGAATAATGGTTTAGCTTCAGCAAGTAGTAGATATATTACGGCTGAGGTTGGCGCAGGAACTAAAGAATCAGGAATAAAAGTATTCAATGTTTGTCTACAGGCTCATGCAGTCATTGCATTTATCATTTTTCTTCTTGCAGAGTCTGTTGGATTGTGGATTGTCAATATGGTTCTGAAAATTCCCGAATCCAGAATGCTTGCTGCAAATGTGGTTTATCAGATTTCTATAATTACAGCATTTATAAACATTATATATTCTCCTTTTAATACGGCAATTTTGGCGTATGAAAAAATGAATATATATGCTTATTTTGCCATATTGGATGCTTTCAATAAACTATTAATTGTCTTTATTTTACAGGTAGTCGATACGGATAAGCTTGTGCTTTATGCTATTCTTGTATTCATAGCTTCAACAATAACTTCAGTTGTAAATATCGGGTATTGCTTTAAGAAGTTTGAGATTTGTGTGATACGCAAGGTTAAGGACATTGTTCTGTTGAAATCTATTTTTGGTTTCACAAGTTGGAGTTTAATTGGACAAGCTTGCATAGTTGGTACAAACCAAGGTGTAACTTTTTTGATAAATTATTTCTGTGGAGTGGCTGTTAATGCTGCTATGGGTGTTAGCAATCAAGTTGTATCCGTAGTAAACCAATTTGTTACCAATTTTCAGATGGCTTTCCGTCCACAGATAGTAAAGTCGTATGTAAATAATGAAGTAGAATATCTCAAATCGCTTATTCTTCGAAGTAGTAAAATTTCGGGCTGTTTGATGTTGATCTTTGTAGTACCACTTCTATTAGAGACATCTAATGTCCTTACTTTATGGTTGGGTAAATACCCACAATATTCGATAGAATTTGCACAATGGGCATTGGTTGCAGTTTTCTTTGATAATTTGTCGGGTCCATTATGGATGCTCATCAACTCCCAAACAAAAATAAAGGAATATCAAATATGGACATCAGTGTTCTATTCTTTAACCTTTATAGGTGGTTGGATTGTTTTGTTGCTAAATGTTTTTCCGCCTTATTATGTTATAATAGTACGTTTGTGCGTTTTCTTGACTCTTATAGGTGTAAGATTACGATTTACCCGTAAATTTTTCATTCCATTTAATATTTCAGAGTGGCTTCATAGAGTTCTTGTTCGTGAAACGCTTGTATTAGCAGGAGCATATATTGTCGGTCGATTATTGATTAACTATTTGTGTGTTTCTCCTTTTGCTGAGATATTAATAGTTTCGATTGCGGTTGATACGATTGTGGTGGTAGCATCCTTCTATTTTATACTATCAGAATCGGAACGCAGTTTCTTTATAAACTTCATTAAAAACAAGATTCATAGATAATGGATAAAATATGCGATAAAGATATATGCACAGGATGTGGATTGTGTGCTTCTATATGTCCTAAGAATAGCATCAAAATGGTGACTATTGGTAAATTAGGGCATTTGAATCCTCAGATAGACCAGGAGAAATGTGTGGATTGTGGATTATGCAAGAAAAAATGTCCTTCTCTTAACACTCCTATTCAAACAGCTCCCATTGCGGCTTATGCAGCAATAGCTAAGGATAATGAAGAATATCATAGTTCTACATCAGGAGGTGCTGCATCTGTTTTTTCAAGATATATTATTGAAAATGGAGGTGTAGTTTATGGTTGTGCTGTTGTTGAAGATGCTGATGTAATTGATATTAAACATATACGAGTTGATAGTTTAGCAAACTTGTATCGATTGAAGGGCTCTAAATATGTTCAAAGTAGAATAACAGATATTATTCCACGTCTTAAAGACGATATAAAAAATGGTAATGATGTTCTATTTATTGGTACACCATGCCAATGTGCAGCAATAAGAAATCTGTATAATAAAACTCCAGACAATTTATATCTCGTGGATTTGATATGTCACGGAGTTCCGTCTTTGGGTGTTTTAAAGAGGCATATTAAGAATGTACTACCAAATAAGCAAGTTAATAAATTGTCATTTAGAGATGGTAATGAATATAAAATATCTATTGTAACAACAGACAATATTTATTATAGTAAATCAACAGTAGATGATAGATTTCAAGAATTCTATTATGACGCTTTTATTGACGGATGTACCTTTAGGGATAGTTGTTATACATGTCCTTATGCTAAATCAGACAGATGCGCAGATGTCACAATAGGTGATTTTTGGGGATTAGAAGAAGATGCTGATAAATATTTGCCAAAACATAATAACGGAATTTCAGTATTGTTGCCGATTACTGAAAAAGGAATGAAGTTGATAGGTTCAACTAAGACACAATTTGATATTACAGAACGATTAGTTGACGAAGCGGTAAAAGGTAACCATCAACTACAACATCCAACGAACAAAGGTTGGAGAACTAAAATTTTTAGATATTTAGCTAAGATTTTTCGATTAGAAACAGCTTATAAAATAAGCATCTGGGATAGAATAGTTCGAAACTCACTAAGAAAACTTACAAAGAAATGAAAATAGGAATAATAACCTTCCATGCCGCCCATAATTTTGGATCTATGTTGCAAGCATACGCACTCCAAACTTTCTTGTCTTCAAAAGGACATAAGGTGGAAATAATTAATTATCGTAGTTGTCAACAAAAGAATCTTTATTTTAAGCCACTGTTCTCTAAAAATGCTTTTAAACATCCTAAGTTCTTTATACAAAGTCTGACTCATCCACGTCAAACTATAGCTATGATCGAAAAATGGAATTGTTTTGAGCATTTCCTATCTAAACACCTTAATCTTACAAAAGAATATAGAAATTTGCAAGAATTAAAAGAAGCGAAATTCAACTATGATGTTATCATATCAGGAAGCGACCAAATATGGAATAACAACCCTGCTGATTTCTCAGAAGCTTATATGATTCCTTTCGTAGATAATTGTATTAAAATAGCATATGCCCCATCTTTAGGGCCTGCACCTCAGACTACAAATCTACAACCATATACAGAATATCTTCAGAAGTATAAAAAGATCTCAGTGAGAGAATCAATATCTATTCCTTACGTTCAAAAGTATACTACAAACAAGGTTTGTAATTGTATAGATCCTTCACTTTTGATAGATATGAAGGAGTATATGCCTTTGATAAATGAACAGCCAATAAATCTGGGTGAATATATATTCTATTACGCACCAGCCAAGCCACATGGCTCAAATGAGACTTTTGAGTTGGCCATTAAATTGAGCAAAATGACAGGCTTACCATTGGTTACGGCAAAAGAAGAAGATGATAGCAATCACAACGCTACTAAATACATTTCTTCTGGTCCTTGTGAATTCTTGAATTTAATAAAAAATGCCACTTTCGTTTGTGGACATTCTTTCCACATGGTAGCTTTTTCATTGATATTCCATAAGGAATTTTATACAATTAATGCAACTAACGATAGCCGTACAAAGGATTTGCTTGCGAAACTTGAAGTTGATAACCGTGATGTAGATTCAAGCAATATTAATAGTTTTGAAAGAAGAGAACTTAATTATAGTGTGATTGCTAAAAAATTAGATGCAGTACGTAAAAGTTCTATTGACTTTCTTAATTTCGAAAATATCTAAATATGCCTAAGGTCTCTGTTGTTATTCCAGTTTATGGTGTAGAGAAATATATAGAGCGTTGTGCTCGCAGTCTGTTTGAACAGACATTGAATGATATTGAATATATCTTTGTTGACGACTGCTCACCTGACAAGTCTATAGAGATATTGGAGCGTATAATCGAAGAATATCGACCCCGCTTCGCGGGGGAACGAAAGGTGGTGCGAATTGAGAGGATGTTTACGAACAGCGGCCAAGCCGCTGTTCGTAAACATGGGATACAATTCAGTACTGGCGACTACGTCATTCATTGCGATTCCGACGATTGGGTACATCCAGAAATGTATGAGCGTTTATACAATTATGCTGTTACTGGTGATTATGATATGGTATGGTGCGACTATTATCGTTCTGACGGTAAGCACAATGAATATATACCTCAAGAATCTGACACGCAAGCTGTAAATCTTGTAGGAAATATGTTGGCAGGAAGCCGTTCCAGACTGATAGGATCAGTCTGTAACCGTCTTTATAAAAGACGGTTACAGACGAGTATTATATATCCTAAGGCGAATATGAATGAAGATTTAGTAATTGTAACACAACTTACTCTGGCTTGCAAGAAAATAGGCCACTTGTCGCAAGCTTTATACTATTACTATGTCAATCCGACATCTATTTGTATGGAACCTAACGAGAAATCAGTAGTGCGAAATTTAGAAGGAGCTATTGATAACAACAGAATTATTATGCAAGTTCTTTCAGAGAAAGGACTTGACAAGTGTTTAAGTAAGCAAATTGTAAGTAAAAAGTTGGCTTGTAAAGAAATTCTCATACCATTGCTCGGTCAGAGAAAGTATCGTAACCTTTGGTGTGATACGTTCTCTGAGATAAACAGCCAAATTATGAGCAATCCTTACATATCTCGCAACTCAAAATTTCGTGCTTTTTGTATGTTGTATTGGTGCTATCCGTTGTATAGTTTTATAAAGAACATGTCTGTATTTATTCATAAAATAAAATGAGCGAAAGAAAACGAAAAATATATGTCTGTGCATCCTCTTTAGGAATTGGTGGTGTAGAGAAGGCTTTGCTTGGTCTTATCAATAGCTTTGATTATGACAAAGTGGATGTTGACTTGCAGTTAGCATCTTATGAGGGGGAATATATTAAGTATTTGAACCCTCGTGTAAATTTGTTGCCAGAGCAGGATGTTTTTTCTTGGGTGTTTCTTCCAAAGAAAGACGTTTTAAGATGTATTCTCAAGTTACTGAAACAACCATTGATGCTTTTCTTTTTTATAAAGAATATTCTATGGGGATTGTTTCATAAGAATATGGCTCAGGCACGTCAGAGAATGTGGCGAAACGCTATAGGTTATGTACCTAAATTAAATGGGAAATATGATGAGGCTCTTGACTTCTCAGGATTGTTCCGTCGTTATGTCTTAACGTGTGTTGATGCAAAGCAGAAACACACATGGATTCATAGCGATTATAATGTGTTTGGATATGACAAAGAGATAGATTATGACCTATTGCGACAGTTTGATAGTATCAATTGTGTCTCGGAGACATGTAAGGTTATTTTTGACAAGACATTTTCTATGTTGATTGGAAAGAGTAGAGTGTGTCAAAACATTGTTGATATGGGGTTAATAAAGTCTCAACTTAAAGGCAAGAGTTTTGACGATGGTTTTGCTGGTATACGTCTGCTGGATGTGACCCGTATCGATCCTAACAAAGGACTTGATTTAGCTGTTAAGGTATGCAGCATGCTGAAGAAACAAGGCGTGAACTTTCGATGGTATATATTAGGTAATGACCCATTAGGATATCGTAAGGAATTAGAAAGATTGATTCAGCTATATGATGTCGTTGACAGTTTCATATTGTTGGGTTTTACAAGTAATCCATACCCCTATATGAATGACGCTGACATTATTGTACATTTCTCTCGTTTTGAAGGCCGTTCTGTCTCAATAGATGAGGCTTTGGCACTTCGTAAGCCTATATTATTGACAAACTATCCTACTGCAAAAGACCAAATAACAAATGGCGTGAATGGATGGATTTGTGAGTTTGATGAGAATAAATTGTGTGAGAAATTAGTAGAACTGATAAATAAAAGAGTTCAAGATGAAAAGAATTAAATGGCTTATCTTTTTTATTTCTATTATAGCGGCATTTTCTATAATATTAGATCAGAGTTTAACAACTTATGAGCGTTTTCTTGTAGCACTAATACCATTTTTTTATGGTTTATGTGTTATATTTTTATTACCAAAGAGACTAGTATTGGGTGCGGGATTTTGCATGATGATGATAGTTTCTTTCTTACGGTATGTTATTTACCCTATTTTATTTTCGTATGAAAGAATCGATAATAATTTAATACAATATTTCGATAGCGCAGTAGGTTTAACTCTGTTTGAAATGTTTGTGATTTTTATTCTATTTAATCGCTTTTATGATTATAGGAAATGGAATATAGAAAATAGTATATTAAGAATGGACAAAGTGAACCCAACAATACCAATGGTATTATTAGTGTACACTTTATTTGTATATATAGCATTCCCAATGGTTTTTTCAAATAAACATTTTATTCTTAATGCTGAGGAAATTAATATTGGTAAAGAAATAACAGAACACAATATCCCAGGTTTTATATCAATGCCTATCGCATGGGGGAATATTTTGATAGTCTTGTTCTTTTTCTATTATTTTTATAGAAAATATATCAAATATAGAAGAAAATTATATTTTTATATTTCTATATTAATTATAATGTATCCATGTTTGTTTTATACAGGACACAGTAGACTTAGTCTACTTATGCCATTAGTGGGTAGTATGTTTATGCTTGTAAAAGTGTATCGAGAAAAGTCAAAGCAAATAATAAAAATAATAGCTACTTATGGCGTTGTTGCGATTCTTGCTTTATCATGGTTTAAATTTAATACAGGTTCGGTTTCAGAAACTGAATTTGAAATGGCTGATAATGCAAGTTCTATTAATGCTTATTTTGGTGGATTAAAAAATATGATGATAGGTATCCGTGCATACGAGAATTATGGTTCTTCATTGTATGTGTTTGTTAATGATATATTGAGAAACGCTATGGGAATAAGTTCTTTCTTTGAAAGTAACCCCAATAATAGCGTTACAATTTTTAACAATAGTGCTTACCAAGGGTATAGTTTTACAGGTTACGACCAAATTTGTCCTACGATTATCGAAGGTGCTTTATGTTTTAGTATTTTTTTGTGCTTTATTCCTACAATTATTATGGTTAAAGTTATTAGTTGGATGGATAAACAATGGTATAAAGCGTCTTCATTAGAATTTGCATATTTGTTTGCAACAACAGCTACGCTTGAGGGATGGTGTATTCCTGGTAATCTAATGCATCTAAGTTCAGCTATTTTTAATTCTTTGATTCCTATATCGTTATTGATTATATTAAACCGAAAATTAAAAATTATAAAATAAGATAGTTATTGAAATTATTAGCCCGATAAAATGTGTATAATAATAGATAATATTTGAAGGAATATAGAAACATTTAAAAAACAACAAAATGGCTCGAATTTCTGTATTAATGGGCATTTACAATTGTGCCACGACTCTTCAAGAGGCATTAGACTCTCTTTATGCCCAAACCTATCAAGATTTTAAAATCATTCTTTGTGACGATGGTTCAAAAGATGATACTTTAAAGATTGCTGAGGAAAATGCGCGTCATCATGAAAATGTGATTGTAATTAAGAACGAGCGGAACATGGGATTGAATTATACACTCAACCATTGTTTGAAGTATGCAGACACGGAATATGTTGCGCGTATGGATGGAGATGACTTAAGCATGCCTACTCGTTTCGAGAAAGAAATTAAGTTTCTTGATGAACACCCCGAGTATGCTATTGTGAGTACGCCAATGATTCACTTTGATGAAAATGGAGAATTTATGAGGGGGACAATTGAAGAAGGTGAACCACATAAATCAAAATTCAACTATGGTTCCCCCTTTTGTCATGCCCCTTGTATGGTCCGTACAAAAGCATACAATGATGTTGGTGGTTATACTGTAGACGAAAGTCTATTACGTATGGAGGATTATAATCTATGGATGAAAATGTATGTAGCTGGATATAGAGGCTATAATCTTACAGAATATTTATATGCTATGCGTGATGATAAAAATGCTATTAAACGTCGTACTTTAAAAGCAAGAATAAATGGTATCAATGCACATTGGATAGCATATAAGGAATTACACTTGTCTTTTCTTCTTTTCTGTAAATATGCAGTGGGAAACGTAATCTTAGGATTACTGCCTATTAGCATTTATAAATTTCTTAGAAAAATCAAAAATAAATAAATATGCTTTCAACAAAAGACTTATATATGAAGGCTTGTATACAGTCGAAGGAGCTGCATGCAATGACCGACGAGGAACGTTCTCGTTTGCAGGAGCATCTACGGAAAATGTACCTTGAAATAGAAAAGGTGTGCGACCGTCATAACCTGCGTATGTGTACTGGGTATGGCAGTGTGCTTGGAGCTATCCGACACAAAGGCTTCATTCCTTGGGATGATGATATGGACTTGCTCATGCCTCGTGAGGATTATGACAAACTGATAAATCTTTATGCGGATGAGTTACCTGAAAATCTCAAAATTTATGCACCAAATAGCAAGAATGGTCCCATTACTAGATTTGCCAAAGTAGTGGATATAAACACTAGATTTCTTGGACCTGGAACAACAGATGATGAGAGTCACGGAATATTTATTGATATATTCCCCTTGGAAGGAACTTCAAGTAATAACGCTGTTATTTGGTTGAAACATAAAGTGTCGTGCTTCTTAATGCTTGTTGCTTCGAGTGTAATGGAATATGAAGACTCTAAATGCGATGATTTATATGAAAGGTTGATGTGTTCTACACCTGAAGGAACAAAAACGTATAAAACAAGAAGAACAATAGGAAAAATATTTAGTTTTCTTAGTTCGAAAAAGTGGTTCGACATTGTAGAGAAATATACGAAATGCTCGAAAGTAAAGGCTGGATATTCCGTACCTATAGGAGGAGCGAACATTAAATATTTTAAGCCTGTATCTCCTTCTCTTTATTTTCCTGCTAAAAAGGTTCAATTTGATGATATTGAGGTATATGTGCCTAATCAAGCTGAACAACATTGCGAACTTGAATATGGAGATTGGAAGTGGATTCCACCTGTAGAAGATAGATGGCAACATTTTCTCAAAGAAATACGCTTTGCTTAACATGCTACAAGGTTAACACAAAAGTATTACAAGAAACTTAACACCATAACAAAACCACAAGTGTTAAGTTTTTCAACTTGTGTGATATTACAATTCTACTTTTGCACTCAAAATAAAATAACTGTATGGGAAATAACCAAGAGATAATAGTTCGTATACGAAGGGCTCTTCTTAACAAGAAGATGACGCAACGTGATTTAGCTGTGGCTCTTGGCAAAAAGGAGGCAGAAATTTCTCGTTGGCTGAATGGTCGCATGGGAATTTCAAATCCTAACCTACAAAAAATTGAGGATATATTAGAAACGGCTCTAACCGAGAAAAGTCTTGCTCGCGAGAAACAAGCTTATTTAAGATTAGGGGTTATCGGAACTGGTAGTATTGCTAAACGATTTGTAGAAGAAACCGTATATGTGCCTAACGTATATGTAGCAAGTGCCTATAATCCTAATTTTGCAGAAACACATCAATTTTGCGAAAAGTATGGGATTATGAATGAAGCTATAAATGTGGAAGAACTTCTTAAGGAGGTTGATGCCGTATACATTGCTTCGCCATGCTACTCACACTTTGAATATATACAAAAGGCTTTGAATGCAAATAAGCATGTTCTTTGCGAAACTCCTTTAACGGATAACTATCCACAGGCAAAAGAATTAGTTGGCTTAGCAAAGAAATTAGGGTTAGTATTAATGCCTGCTCTAAAAACAGCTTATGCACCTTCATTCTCAAAAATTATAGAAGAAGCTTTGTCGGGGGAGATTGGTGAAATTGTAGATGTATCGGCAACTGTAACCACACTACTCTCACAAAAGGTAACTTTAGGGTATAACAATGAGCGTTTACGTGACAACTTGTATTATGCAATGCTTATTATCTTAAAGTTGCTTGGTTTGGACTTTAAAAAAGTCTCGGCTTTCGCTCGTAATGATGGTTCTAAGAGTCTTTACTTAAATGCAAGTCTGATTTATGACAATATGATTGGACAAGCTATAGTTGGAACTGGAGTTAAATCTGAAAGTAGCTTAGTAATATCAGGGACTAAAGGATACATTTATGTACCTGCTCCATGGTGGAAACCTGATTACTTTGAAATGCGATATGAGAATCCGTACGATAATAAGAAGTTGTACTTTCCTTTCGAATCCTCTGGATTAAGATATGAAATTCAATGCTTTGTAGACAATGTGACTATGAAGACTGACGAACGCCCTATCAGTAATCAAGAAACCCTGAAAATAATTCAATTAGTAGAAAAATATTTACACTAAAAATGAACAAAAAATTTCTTGCCTTATTATCTATGGCATTTCCTATCGCTTCGTGCGCACAACAGTTGAACAACGCACAAGATCAGCACTCTATTACAGAGATTGAAAAAAACGAGACATTAGAGACGACTGTATCCAACGAAACCTCCCCCAAAAACAATTGGGGGGCTAAGATCAAAGCTTCGAACTTTCACTTAGGGCTCGACCTTCAAACTAAGTATATGTGGCGAGGCATGGAGATGATGGTCGATGAATCATCACCAGTGTTATTTCCTTGTATAAACTATAGTTGGAAGGGACTTTATGTGTACACGATGGGTGGCTACGCCATTAATGGTAAGTATGCTGAGGTTGACTTGGGACTAAGTTATTCTTGGAAAGGTCTTACTATCGGTTTTAACGACTATTATTATCCTACAATTAGCGGTAAGGATGATGAGTATTTAGGAGGTAAGCACAATGGTCATTGGTTAGAGGCAAGTTTAACTTACGCTCCTGAAAATATACCTTTGTGGCTTACAGTTAGTAACTTTTTTGCAGGAGACGATGACGTGTATGACGATGCTTCTGGTAAAAAGAAACAAGCCTATTCTACCTATATCGAAGCTGGCACATATTACGATTTTCTTGATAACAATCGTATTTCTTTGGCCGTTGGTATGACGCCTTACAAGTCATGTTACACCAACTATCAAAAGAAATTTGCTGTGTGTAATCTTGATTTGAAATATACATACAACGTGCAGTTTAAGAATGGTTGGGCTCTTCCTTTGAGTGCCGAATATATCTATAATCCTGCATTCGACAAATCGTATATCAACTTTGTAGCTAATTTTGCTTTTTAGAAAATGACTCAACGAAATGCCATTATTATGGCAGCAGGCACTTCTTCGAGATTTGTGCCTCTGTCTGTTGAACGTCCTAAGGGATTAGTGGAAGTAAAAGGCGAAATTTTGATAGAACGCCAAATACGGCAATTGAAAGAAGCTGGTATCACTGATATTACCCTTGTTGTGGGCTATAAGGCTGAAATGTTTGCCTATCTTCGCGATAAGTATGCTGTTGATATCGTTTATAATGAGGATTTTGCACGTTATAACAATACTTCCTCACTCATTCGCGTAATTGAGAAATTAGGAAACACTTTTATTTGTAGTTCTGACAACTATTTTCCTAAAAATGTATTCACAAGAGAATCGGTAGACAGCTATTATTCGGCTCTGTACGCAGAAGGAAAAACTAACGAATATTGTCTTATAACGAATACAGAAGACCAAATAACTGATGTAAAGGTTGGTGGACATGATTCATGGTATATGGTAGGACACGTGTTTTTTAACCATGAGTTTTCTGAGAAATTTCGAAAACTCATGATAAAGGAATATTGTAATAAAACTACCAAACAAGGGTATTGGGAAGATTTATATATTCGTTATATAGACCAATTACCCAAAATGAAAATCAACCGCTACCAAGAAGGAGATATTCAGGAATTTGATAGTCTTGACGAATTGCGCATGTTTGATGAAAGTTATAAAAATGATACACGTTCATCAATTGTCAAACAAATTTGCAAACAGTTAGAAGTAGAAGAAGCTTGTGTCCATGCATTCAGAAACATCAAACATAAAGGTAACTATCTACAGTTCCAATTTAAAGTCTATGATGATGTTTATGAATACAATGCCGAAAATGGCATAGAAATAAAAAAGATATGAGGAAAAAAGCAGTAATACTTGCAGCAAGACGAGAAAAGGATTCAAAGATTCCCTACCCTTTAAAATGCTTTGCTAAAGACTTGTGCTTACTTGACAGAACATTAGCTATTCTGCGTGACTTACATTTCGACGATATTTTACTAGTAGTAGGTTATAAGGCTGAACTGTTTCAGAAGTATGCAGCCGAAGGCATAAAACTCATAGAAAATAAAGAATATGAGTTTACCGCATCAATGGGTTCGCTCGCTTTAACTAAAGATATTATCAATGAAGATTTTTTGCTTATAGAGAGTGATACGTTTTATGAACGGAAGGTTTTAGAGGCACTTGATGCAAGAACCGAAGGTAATTGTTTTTCAATGACTGAAGAAAGTGGTTCTGGTGATGAGTGTTTTATGGAAACTAAAAATGGTTTTGTCACTAAAATTACAAAAGACCGTCATCGTGTGTGTCACTTTGAAGGTGAAATGATTGGTGCAACTAGAATTTGTATTGATACTTACAAGCGAATGATTGAGGCTTGGGAACACGCAAGTAATCCTTACCTCAATTATGAATATCTACTAATGGATGTAACAGAACCACTTGATAGACCTGTTATAAACTTTAAGAACCTTATTTGGGGAGATGTTGACTGTGATGAGGATTTTAAAAAGTTGCAGAATGATATTTATCCCCGACTTAGAAGACGCGAAAACCCATTTGATCATGACAACTTGATAATGCACCTTCATAATATTTTTCCGAATGAAGATGTCAGCAAGGCTGAAATTATTCAAATTGGTGGCATGAGCAATAAGAATTTCCGTGTGAATATCGGTGACAAAAGTTTTGTGCTTCGTGTTCCAGGAAATGGCTCTGAGGGAATGGTTGAACGTACAAATGAGGAGTTCAACGCAATAGAAGCTTGCAAGATGGGAGTGAATCCTGAGATTCGTTACTTTAATGCAAAGACGGGTATTAAGTTAGCTGATTTTGTTGAAAATGCCGAAACTCTTAATGCTGCTACTATTCAACGCCATGATAATATGAAGAAGATTGCCAAGATCTATCAAACAATTCATGGTTCACACATTCGCTTAAAAAATGAATTCAACATCTTCCAAGAAATCGAGAAATACGATTTGCTCATACAAAAGGCCGGCACCACTATGTATGAGGGTTGGGAAAAGGTTCGCCCTCAAGTGATGGCACTTGAAGGATATCTGAATGAGTTAGGCGTTGAACTTTGTCCTTGCCATAATGATGCTCTCTATGAGAATTTTATCAAGGCTATGGATGGAACAATCTACCTTATAGATTGGGAATATTCAGGAATGAACGACCCTATGGCAGACTTCGCAGCTCTATTTATTGAAGCCGATTTTACGAAGGAGAACCAAGATTACATCCTTGGTAAATATTTTAACGGCAATATCCCTGAACATGCTTTCAAAAAAATTCTATGCTACATGGTTCTATGGGATTATCTTTGGGCTCAATGGACTGTCATTAAAGAGGCTAAGGGTGATGACTTCGGAACTTATGGACGTGATCGCTACGAAAGAGCAATTAAAAACTTAAAGAAAATCGGAAATTAAATGGAAATACAAAAGAGGAAAAAAGATTGGACTACGATGTTGATTCCCTTTGCTATTGTGATAGCATTGATGGCGGTATTTATGATTGTACCTGAGGAATCAAAATCGGTTGTTGACACAATGCGTGGATTTTTTGGTGATACAATTGGGATTTATTATCCTATACTTGCCATAGGAAGTGTTATTTGTGCGCTTTATGCTGCTTTAAGCCCAAAGTATGGTAACATCAAATTGGGAAATATCGACAAACCTGCATATAGTAATTTTAAGTGGGGTACAATGATTTTTACCTCTACTATGGCTGCCGATATTATGTTCTACTCTTTGATTGAATGGGCGCTGTATGGTGCAGAACCACATTTAAAAGAAATGGGTTCTATGGCAATGTGGGCTCCAACATACACTTTGTTCCATTGGGGACCATTGGCTTGGGGCTTCTATGTTATACTTGCTGTATGTTTTGGTTTTATGATGCACGTTCGTAGACGTGAACGTCAACGTTTTTCTGAAGCTTGCCGTCCTCTATTGGGTGATAAAGTTGATGGATTTTGGGGTAAGGTGATTGATGTTATTGCAATCTTTGCCGTAGTATGTGCAACAGCCACGACCTTTTCATTAGCCACACCTCTCTTAACTAAAGCAATGGGTGTGGTATTTGGCTTTGAAGTTAATACAGCCGTTACGATTTGTGTACTTCTACTCATTTGCGCTATCTACACCATTACAGTATTATATGGTGTGAGAGGAATTAGCAGACTTGCTGGAATCTGTTCTTACCTCTTTTTCGGCGTTCTTTTCTATTTCCTTATATTGGGAGGTGAAACTCGTTTTATCATAGAGACAGGCTTTCAGTCTATCGGAAACTTAGCTCAAAACTTCATAGGTCTCTCTACTTATATGGACCCTCTTCGAGAAAATGGTTTTGCTCAGAATTGGACTGTTTATTATTGGGCTTATTGGCTTGTTTGGTGTGTAGCAACTCCTTTTTTCATTGCATTGATTTCAAAGGGACGTACCATTCGTAACACTGTTTTCGGTTCATTCGGATGGGGACTTGCTGGTACCTATATGTCGTTTATTATTCTTGGTAACTATGGACTTGCCCAACAAATGAAACATGGGCTTGATGTAACGGGCTTTATCAGTAAAGGTGGTGAGATGTATGATGCAATCTTGATGATTTTTAATACGCTGCCTCTTCCTTCTGTAGCATTGATATTGCTTGTTATTACTATGATAGCCTTCTATAGCACAACGCTTGATGGTATAACCTATGTAGCATCTTCATATAGCTATAAGAAAATATCAGCAGAAGAAGAACCTGCCCGTAAGATTAGAGGTTTTTGGGCTCTACTCTTAATTTTTCTTCCTGTAGGACTTCTCTTTGCTCAAAACTCTTTGTATAGTCTTCAAGGCGTAACTATCATTGCAGCATTCCCCGTAGGAATCCTGTTAGTTATGATAGTTGTTAGTTTTTTCAAGGATTGCAAGAAATGGATGGCAGAACGTTAGAGCAGTATTAATTTTATGACTCGCAACAAAAACAAAGTAATTCGCTCTGTTACCGTATCGCAATCCTTAGGCTTCTGTCGTGAGGTGATGATAAAGATGCGGGCGATGGGGTATGATATGGTGGCTGTAACGTCGCCTGGACCGGAACTTGATGAGCTTAGGGATAAGGATGGATTCCATTGTGTGGAGGTGCCGATGGAAAGACATATCTCGATAGTGAATGATTTGAAGTCGCTCATTAGGATGATTCGTGTCTTTCGGAAGGAGAAGCCGCAGGTGGTGCATTCGATGACTCCTAAAGCGGGTATGATTTGTATGGTGGCTGCATGGCTAACACGGGTGCCTGTGCGTATTCATACGTTTACAGGACTTGTATGGCCTACGGCTACGGGATTGAAACGACGCATTTTGATGATGACCGACTGGCTTACCTGCGCCTGTGCCACTCATGTGATTCCTGAAGGACAGGGAGTGCTCAACGACTTGAAGAATGGTGGCATAACGAAGAAGCCTATGAAGGTATTGGGATATGGCAACGTTATGGGCGTGGATATGGAGCGATTCTCTCCTGATAGATTCTCTGTCAAGAAGGAAGGTGGGGTGTTTACATTCGTGTTTGTCGGTCGTATTGTTGGAGATAAAGGCATCAACGAATTGGTGGAGGCTTTTGTAAGGCTTCATGCTAAATATAATGATACGAAATTGGTTTTGGTGGGGAATTATGAACATGAGCTTGACCCTGTGAGTGAAGAGACTCGACAACTTATTGACTCTATGGGGGCTATTGATGCTTGTGGACCTAAATATGGGGATGAACTGTTGCAAAAATACGTGGATGCGGACTGCTTTGTGATGCCTTCGTATAGGGAGGGATTCCCTAACACGGTGCTTGAAGCTGGGGCGATGGGATTGCCTTCGATTGTGACGGATATTAATGGTAGTCGTGAGATTATAGTGAACGAGAAGAACGGCTTGATTGTTCCGTCGAAGAATGTGGATGCGCTTTATGATGCGATGGAACGTATGTTATGCGATAAGGATGCACGTGAGGGGATGAAACGGAATGCCAGACAGATGATAGCGTCAAGATTTGAGAGAGGATTTGTGCAGAAGTGCCAGATTGAGTTCTATATGGAGGTGAAGAGTGAGAAGTGAAGGACGAAGAAGCCAATAGCTGTTTAAATGAAGAGTGAAAAACGAAATGATATCAATGAAAAATAATCAAACATTATTGAGGCTTGTGCGTATAGGCAGTGGCTTAGATTCTGCAATATCTGATACTATATTGCCAGACTCCCCTAACTGGCAAACTCTATATTCTCTCGCTCTCCACCAGGGAGTTTCTGCTATTTTGCTTGATGCCATCGGGCTTTTGCCATCTGAGACGCGCCCTCCTAAGCCGATGTTGCTGCAATGGATTGGGCAGTCGACGATGATGGAGAGGATGTATGCGAGGCATTGGAAGCGGATTGGTGAGTTGGCTGACTTCTATAAGCAGCAGGGGATAAGGATGCTGCTGCTTAAAGGGTATGGATGCAGCCTGTGTTATCCGAAGCCCGAGCATCGACCTACGGGAGATATTGATGTGTATCTGTTTGGCAAGAAGGATGAGGCTGATGCTTTGATAGAGAAGGAGCTTGGCGTTAAGGTGCATCGTGAATACCACAAACATTCTACATTCAATTATGGTGGGGTGGAGGTGGAGAACCATGCCAAGTTTATTGATGATGTGTCGCATAAGAGTAACATCAGGTTTGAGCAGATTCTGATGTCGGTATTGGATAAGAAGGAGTGTTTGCCGAGCCAGATAGACAACGTATTGCTTCCTTCGCCCACGTTCAATGCCTTGTTCTTGTTGCGTCATACTGGTGAGCACTTCGCCTCGAATGAGATAACGCTTCGGCACGTGCTTGATGTGGGGACATTCTTCCATAGGTATCATTCCAAGATTGATTGGGCATTAGTATTCAAAGTGTATAAGGAAGAACGTATGCTACGGTTTTTTAATGCCATTGCCACTATTTGTGTGGAATATCTTGGTATAGATGCCGCCAGCTTTGCCTCTGACGACAAACAGTATACATATCAATCGGACACTGCTCTTGCCGACCGTATCCTTTCTGATATCTTCGAGAAGAAAGATGTGCTGCCAATGACTACCACTGGCATAGATACTATAGGCAAGAAGCTGAAGTATGCCATAGACAAAAGCCACCGTTGGTGGCATAACCGTTGGAAGTACCAACTAGTGTATAACGAAAACCTTGTAGAATCGTTTTGGTGGTTGGCGAGGAATAGAATGGGATGTTAAGTGCGGTTGAATATGAACAGTTACGGGTATAACAGGCATTAACGCAGAGCTATACTGCGATGAGGAATAACTTTTTCATTATGGCAATAAGAGTAAATAGGCTTTTACGTGAAGCAAACATTGGGATACAGACTCTCAGTGAATTTCTTAAAGCAGTGGATTATAATGAAACTATAGAAGTAACGTCTAAGATTCTTTGCCAAAATCATTGGCAAAATTAGTGCACTTACCATTCTGCAATACGTAAACTTCATTAACGACAGACCCATTGTCAGAATTAAGTATGCACTAAATTAATTCCGCCAACAAGTAACGAACAAAGAAAACAATAATCAATATGTCAATAATTACCATAAAATTATCGAATTCTCTTTCTGCTAATAAATTTGGCGAAGAAGAACGTATTCATCATAAGGCTTTTGAGAAAGTATTAGACCTTATTGATAAACAAAAGGATGCTTGCTTGAATTATGATCCAGAGGAAGAAGATGGTTTTCATCGCTGTAATAATGCTATCTCAATATTTGGAGAGCGCGGAGTAGGCAAGACTTCATTCTTGATGTCCCTATGTAACCATCTGAAAACAGTCAAGGAGGATAATGGAGAGAAATTGAAGTATGGTGATATTTATCTTTTGCCTACTATCGACCCTACATTGATAGAAGAGAAAGGACATATATTCCTGCTGATTATCTCTTTGCTTGACAAAGCTGTAATGAATTGTTTGAGGGAAAAGACTAATTGTGATGTTGATGCATATGAAAGAAGTTGGTCGATAAAAAAGGCCTTATTAGCTAAAGGTCTCCCTTCGTTGAAGGTAGATGGTATGACATACCATGAACCGCAATGGAATGAGGATGAATATGTGATGAATAGAGGTTTGGAGAGTGTGACTGCAGCTTTTGAATTGGAGAAAAACTTTCATAAGTTGGTTCATCTGGCATTGGACATTCTCGGTAAGAAGACTTTTGTGCTTATGTTCGACGATATTGATGTTGATTTCAAACGTGGATGGGACTTGTTGGAAACTGCCCGCAAGTTTCTGACTACACCCCAATTGATATTGATTATCAGCGGTAACATGAAGTTGTTCTCGAAGAATGTTCGCAAACAGCAATGGCATAACTTAGGTAAGGAGTTGCTTATTAACGAAAAGGATGAGAAGGGAGCACATGAGTATTATAACCAATTGGTTAATGAGATTGAAGGACAATATCTGTTGAAAATATTGAACAGCGAGAACCGTGTTTATCTGTATGATGTTGGTAGAAACATTCAGATGAATGGTGATGAATATATGGTTGACTATGGTTTTAAATCATTAACATTGGATGAGTCGTATGCAGAGGTATTGAGACGATTTGGTGTTTATGGTAGCTCTAACATACGTGTATTCATTGATTTCTTAGAATCGACAAGTATGCGAACTCAGGTTCATTTTTTATATAATGCGTTACAAATGGAGCAAAATGAGGACAATAACAACTATATGGCTGCTATTTCTGCGTTTAGTTCGCGCATTTATGGTCAGAATATCAATATTGAACTTGCAGCTAATGCCGATTTGTTCTGTAGTGTGCTTATGCATTATATGATAGAGCACAAATCGGTAGAAGACACTTATCAATTGTTGCCTATATTTGATGACACAGACACTAATAGTGTGATGTCAGGCTTCTCGTTTCTCTTTGCAATATTGTGTAGAAACAACAAGGGGATTGTTTTTGACTATTTGACTAAGATTTGCACACTGAGAAATAGTATGCGATTCTTGTCTTACGACAAAATAGAAAATGTTGCAGATTTTGAAACATATGACGACAGAATAATTTATGCAACAGCCAACACATTCTGTAAAGAAACAGGCATGTTTCAAAAGCGCAATCTTCGAAGCATTATAGGTAATGCAATGGCTACTACCATATCTTTGAACAGGAAACAGACTTTGGATGCTTCGGTTAGAATTTTGGGCTTTGGAGGATTGGCAAAAGAGAAAAAAGAAGTACTAATAAACAGAATAGACCAAGTGCTTGAAGGCAGAGGCATAGAGCAGGTTCTTGGCTATTTACCTCTTGTATGTTTGCTTCACTCTGATAAAAACGAGCGTGAACTTTATTATAGCTTCAATGCTTTGATTGCCAATGTTGGTCAACTTATCCATTTTGAAAATAAAGATGGAATACTACAGGCTTTGATGGTTGCATCTCAACCTGTTAGTTATCAAATAAAATCGGGTGTTTCTGTTGGTGATAATTCTGAAGCAGAATTAAATGCTGAAATAGATATTAGCTTTGATGAGGATTCGTTGATGTTAATTTCTGAAGCCATATATTTATGGAAAGAACAGTATAGTGAAACTTGTGCTTACGCTCCATATTTATATGGACGCATAGCTACGAGATTTTTCTTTGCCCAAGCTAATATTTTAGATAATAGCTCAAATATGGATAAGGGACTTGGAGATTTGTTCAGTCTTATGGCTATGGCTTTTGTTAATGCTTCATTGATAGAAGAACTGCTTATGAGGGGAGATTATACAAAGGGATTAAATATAAACAATATTGCTTCTTCGCCTAAAGTTTTGGTGGATAATATAAAGTATGTTACTGCAATGGATAATTGGAAAGAATTGATACCTTTTACAAGATGGCTTATTACTTGTCCTTTGTTGTTTCCGTTTATAAAAAATGATATAGTGCGTGGCTTTTCTTTTGAAAGTATTAGTAAAGGAGTTGATGATGCATTGCATTATTTATGTAGTAATGTATACATGACACCTATATTAAATAGTATAAGCAAACAGAATCAAAAACAGTTTGTTTTCTCAATTGCAAAAGACAGAATAAATAATACTGTGAATATCATAAATGGAATGGTAGCTGATCCGATGATATTATTGGATAAGAATAATAGACAAGAAGCTTATAAATTATTGACTACAATATTTAAATCTATAACAATAAGACAGTTTAAACTATTGATAGATAAATGCGACATCTCTGAGGATGGCAAACTTGTGGTTAAGGAATAGCTATGATTTTGTATGATTTCGTGTTGCACTTCATGGACGACACCGAGAGGTTGCTGACATATAGGAAGAGGAATAGGGTCTTGGCTAATCCCCAAAAAGATAGAGATACCAAAAGAAACATGGATGATATCTTGCGTATATATGACTCCAATGAGTCTTGTATTCGGCAAGGGCGTTTAGCTAATTGCACTATCCCCGACCATTGTTATAAGAATTGGAACGAGGATGTTTTAATGTGCAATGATATTGAATCCAAGAATCTGACGGTAAAAGATGTCTTTATGAAGGTTTTGCCATTTGTTTGTGAAATATTATTTTACGTCAAGGATGATGTTGTTTATGTAAAAGACGAACAATGGGACTATTGGCAACATATATCAAGAAGCTTTTCTCCAATGGTGTTGAAAGTAATTTGTTTGTGGAGCAAAAAATACGCTAAAGGTCAATGGAAAGATGTTATAAAAAAGAATTTTGAGTATACATCATTACCTGCAACAGAAAAATTTGAAGGAAAGAACTTGGCTGATGTGCATTTACATTGGAATGAGGGAAAGGAAGCGGATAGAGCTGTTCTGGATATAATCAAAGATCCTTCGAAATATATCAAGCCATACCGAATAACTGGTTCTATAGAGAAGTTTAAGGCATTGTTTGGTGATTCGGTATTTGATAATATTTATGAATTGGCTTTTGAGGGTGAACAATATATTACTACCATTAATGCACGTAATATAGAGAACCCTTTTGCTGAGGACGAATTACTTATGCGCCATGCCTGGTTGTTATTATATGTTTTTACTCAATTGAAGGTTAAAGGCAAGTTTGATGATTTTATTGCTCTTCATTATCATTTGTTAGTACTTGGTGAATTAAGAAAACGATTTGTTGTACAAGTTAATCAATTTGGATTGGAACAATTCAATCATACGCTTAAAACCCCATATCGTGGAGCGAGTAATTTTGAAGATGGCAAACAAGTGAAGCAAATACTTGGTAACAAGTTGGATGTTTGTAATCGTATTGAGTTTCGTGTCTCACCAAATCAATTAAAATCAATCAATGAAATTCGGAAAGGCATAAAAAGGCATATCCCATCAGAAAGTAAACCTGTTGTGGATTTTGTTTGTTCTGTTTCGAAAAGTCTTTCTTTATCAAGTTCGAAAAAATCTGAAAGGAGTGCTTATTTGCAGAATGTAATAGGTACAGTTATCCGACCTGAGTTGAATGAAATTGTAGGAGTGGATATTACTGGTAAGGACTTTGGTGTTTCTCCTGTTGCTTTTGTTGATTTTATTAATACATTAAGGGTTGACTATAAACTTTATAGATTTACTTATCATGCAGGCGAAGACTTTTTTCATATCATTAGTGGTATGCGAACAATATACGAGGTGATTAGATTTCTCAGGTTTGACAACAGATGTAGAATAGGTCATGCTTCGGCTGCTGGTATAGATCCAATGAAATGGGCATGGTGTGTAAAGGGTATTGTTCCTATGGGTCAAGGCGAATACCTTTATGATATGCTTTTTGTTTATCATTTTATCAAGGAAAGAAGGGTAGATTGCTTGTATAGTAAGTGCAAGCAAATAGAGAAAAGGATTTCAGACCTTGCGAGTAAGGTTTATAAAGGATCGAATTTTACTTTGAACTTTATTATTGATGCCTGGCTTAGCAGAACATTTGTGATAGACGAAGTAGAGTATAATAAGATTATCAAGGTTGATTGTTTTGAGATACTTGATAGTGTAGATATACGCATTTTGCAGAAAGTATTGTTGCATTATATTGCAGATAATGGTTGTGCTATAGAGGCATGTCCAACGAGCAATGTTTCTATAGGCTATGACCATGAGCTGAATTCTTATCATCTGAAAACTTGGTTGAAGTGGAAATATTTGAATATATGTAAAGTTCCCGACATTGTTATTGGTTCGGATGAGGTAGGCACTTTCCCTACAAATATAGCAAATGAATATGCTTGCATATATGATATGTTGAAGACTGACGCTGATTTTGATGATGGATTGATAGATGGAATTATAAATGAATTGATGGAGTGCTCGAATAGACGAGCATTTGCCAATATTGTAAACTAAAACAAAAACTTTACATGTACAAACATTTTTTTAAACGATTCTTTGATTTCTGGATTGCGCTTGTAGCATTGATTTGTATAAGTCCAATCTTGATAGTGGTTACCATTTGGCTGCATTTCGCCAATAAAGGGGCTGGTGCTTTCTTCTTCCAAGAGCGCCCTGGTAAAGGTGGCAAAATCTTTAAAGTCATTAAGTTTAAGAGTATGACGGATGAGAGGGATGCAGAGGGAAATCTGTTGCCTGATGCTCAACGACTAACAAAGATAGGTCGTTTTGTTCGTTCTACATCTATTGATGAGTTGCCTCAATTCATTAATGTGCTTAAAGGCGATATGTCATTGATTGGTCCAAGACCTTTGTTGGTTAAGTATCTGCCATATTATTCTGAGCGTGAGCAGTTGCGCCATACTGTACGTCCTGGTATTACAGGATGGGCGCAAGTTCATGGACGTAACCATGTGCTTTGGGAGGAACGTTTTGAGTATGATGCTTATTATGCAGAACATCTTTCCTTGACGATGGATTTGCGCATTATATTTACTACTATAAAAAATGTGCTACAACGTAAGGATATAGAAGTTGCTCCTAATTTGATGGACTTTGACGAATACAGAAGACAACAAATGGCAGGAAGAACGTTCTTGACAGTTGAGGATGCAACAATCGATGATATTTGTTAGAGAAGATAAGTTTAGAGCATTCGGGGGGGGGAATAAAGCAAGAATGGCATTGAGCTATGAACGTTTCTTAAAGCAGAATGGATACAATGCCGTTGTTACCTGTGGAGGTATTCATAGCAATCATAATCGTGCTATTGCTTTAATGGCGATGGCGAATGGCTGGAAGTGCCATTTGGTATATCATGGCTCAAAATCCGATTTTGAGAAAGGTGGCGGTAATGCAGATTTGGTGAAGATGTCTGGCGCAAGTTATGAATTTGTAGAAGTGAATGAAATTTCCGATACAATGAATAAAGCAATGCAGGACTTCGAAAGAAAAGGTCTGAAGCCTTATTATATTCATGAAGGCGGACACGATATGCCTGGTGGAGTAGCTTTTGTTGACGCAATAAAGAAACTTAAATGTAAATGTGATGGAACTGGATATAAACCAGATTACATTTTCGTCGCATCTGGCACTGGTTCTATGCAAGCGGGTATGTCTATAGGTCTTGATATTGTGGGTTGGAGTGATGTGAAGTTAATAGGTATTTCTATTGCCCGCCCACAGGAACGAGGCAAAAAAGTAATAGTTGACTTTGCTAATGAGTTAGCAAAGAATTATGGTATAAACAAGGATTACACAGATTCTATCATTTTTATTGATAACTACGTTGGTAATGGATATGACCATAGTTCAAAGGGAAAAAGACATTTTATACATAGTGTGAATAAAAAAAGTGGCTTGTTAGTTGACGAGACATATTCAGGTAAGGCTATGTATGGAATGATGGATATTATAAAAAAGCAAAATTTAAAGGGAAACATTGTGTTTTGGTTGACAGGTGGTCCTTTGAATGCTAAAGTATAAACAACGATCAATATGAACATTCTATTTACGTGCGCTGGCAGACGCACTTATCTGCTGAAGTATTTCAAGGAGAATATGGGGGATGGTGACAAAGTGGTAGCTACAGATATGCAGCTGTCGGCTCCTGCTCTTCAGGTGGCTGATGTGAAATTGCAGGTGCCTGCTGTGTACGACCCGAAATATGTGGACATTACATTACAGATTTGCAAGGAACAGAAGATAGACGCTCTCTTGTCGCTCAATGACTTAGAACTGCCTATATTGGCAGAGAACAAGGCGAAGTTTGAGGCAGAGGATGTGAAGGTGATTGTGAGCGACCCCGCGGTTATTGATATTGCTTTCGACAAGTATAAGACGGCACAATGGGTGGAGTCGTTGGGATTGAAATCTCCTAAGACGTTTGTGCGTCTTGAGGATGCCAAGCATGCTTTGGAAACAGGCGAACTTCACTTCCCTTTGTTTATGAAACCTCGTTGGGGGTCTGGCTCTATCGGTTTGGCTTCGATTGCCGACATGGAAGAGCTTGATATCTATTACCACTTGCTGATGAAGCAAGTGAAGAAGACTATTCTTGCAACAGCTTCGGTGGGTGATGAGTATATTATGATACAGGAGAAACTTACGGGCAATGAGTTTGGCTTGGATGTTATGAACGACCTTGGGGGAAACAATGTTGCCGTAAGCGTTAAGCAGAAATTGGCAATGCGTGCTGGTGAGACAGACAAAGCTGTAACTGTTGACTTGCCTGAAGTGCGTGAGATTGGCCATAAAATAGGTAATGCCTTAAAGCACATCGGCAATCTTGATGTTGACGTGATGCAGAACAAGAATGGAGAGTATTGTGTATTGGAGCTGAATCCACGTTTCGGTGGTGGTTTCCCGTTCAGCTACGAGGCAGGTGTGAATCTGCCTAAGGCTATCATCGAATGGGTGAAGGGAAACAAGGTTGATGCCTCTATCCTCCAGTCAGAATATGGTCGCATGTTCTCAAAGAATGACTATCTTATGGAGATAAAGTAATAATAATGGTAAGGCAGGTATGATTGAATAGGCTTGTGCCTGTGGAGCGAAACCACTACCTGCTACAATCAAATTGTAGATTCTCGTTATAAAATTATTAGCACTATACAGGAAAAATGGAACAAGAACACCTTAAAAAGGTTGCAGAGTATGTTGCTATGCAATGTTATGGATGTTCGGACTCCCCCATGATACTTGCATTTAAAGCATATGAGGTAATGAAGAAAGCTGTAGAGGAAAAAGAAAATCCATATAAAGCATTGAATGACTTTTTGGGTACAGATGTTTCTGAAGTTACATTGAAGAATTTGTATAAAATCATGTGGAAAAAGTAAGGGCATCGCATATAGAGATGACCGTATACAATTTAATGGACATGATTATTCTGGTTGTGAGTTTGACATTGAGACTTTTGTCTATTATACGTATGTGTCTGTTATAGACACAAGTATGGCCAAGAGTACTACTTATGTATCACCTAAGAGCTTTTTTGAGAAGAGCATACATGAAGTTGACACAACTAAGAAAAAAGTTCTCACACTTGTCTCATTACTGTCAAAAATGCAAGGATAAAGACGGAATGGTTCAATTATACAGATAGAATAAGTATTACTACAGATTACGGAAAATAAAATATTGAAATATGAACACATTAATCATTTACATATCGGATATTCATTTTACGGGAACAAGACCAGAGAATGAAGGAGTAGTCATTAATGCTTTTCTGAAAGATGTAAAGAAGCTGTTGGGTGAGATGCCTCATAAAGATGTCTTTCTCTTTATTGGTGGTGATTTGGTACAGAAGGCTGATGATAAGGATTCTTATGACAGATTTTGGAATGATGTCATAATGCCATTATTGGCTATCGGTATACCCAAAGAACATATTGTTTCCGTACCTGGCAATCATGACGTTCAGCGAAAAAAGATAGAGGATAGTAAACATGTTTATGCTCCACTTGTAGGTCAAGAATTCTCGGAGGCTACATTTAATGACTTCCTGGATAGTAATATAGAAGTTCCTTTCTTGACAAGTAAGTTCGAAAATTACAAATCGTTTTTGACGGATAAATTAGAAGTCGCAAACTATAATGATATTGGTTATCAAGTAGAATTAAACGATGATTGGAGTGTATATTGCATGAACTCTTCATTGACATCATTTGCAGGAATCAATGATTGTAATTATCCTTTATTAAAAGACGACAAAGGACGCTTGAATATAGCCACCAGAAAATTGTATCAATGGCTAAATGTCAATTCTAAGAAGAAAATACTTATTCTGCATCATCCATTTGAATTCCTTACAGAGTGGTCTTCATCAGAACTCAAGAAATTGATAAAGTTGAATTTCGATTTAGTTCTGACAGGACACACTCATGAACAAAACATCTTATGTAATAATAATCAAGCAGATAGTTTTATATGGTGTATGGCTCCACAACTATATACAGATAAGACAGATAAGTTGGGTTATAGTATCATAGAACTTAAAGGATGTGCTGTAGATAAGATTACTTATCGTGAATGGTTCTCAAGCAGAAATTCATTCCGTAAAGGTCTTGACTTTACAGAGGATGAGGATGGTGTTATTAAATTTGACGAACCCCAACCTTTTGTTAGTGACCCAATAAGTATAAAGTTGGAAGAACGTTTTAAGGATACCATGAACGTATATGGTGACCAGCCTCTAATTTGGATAGACCGATATTTTAGCATGGAGAGATTTGACAAGTCTTACAGATTCAACAGAAAAAAATTGTATGGAGAATCTGACATTATGGGTGCTCTAAATAATATAAAAGTTATAACGCCATCACAATATGGTTTGTCTTCTTTTGCTTGGCATTTTATCTTAAAATGTTGGAAAGAGCGAAAAGAATTTTCTCTGTATGTAGATGCAGGATTGATAAGAAAAGGAAATGTAAATAAAGTTATTGAAGCTCAACTACTTGCTTTTGGCATAAAGAAAGAAGATGTAAAACGCATTATTATAGACAACTGGATGTTATCTAACAAGGAGGCTAAACAAATATTGACAACAATTACTCAAGATTACTCAGAGATTCCTATAATGATTTTGTGCCCATTGTTGGAAAAGACATTGGTAGAGACAGAAAATGTAGCAACGACAGAATTTAATTTTGCAGTTCTGTATATGGCTCCATTGCAGACTTTCCAAATAAGATCAATTGTTGAAATATATAATAGACATAAGCATATTGGACAAAATGATATTGTATTGAAAAGATTGGATGATGATATTCAAAACTTCAACATGCATCGCACACCATTAAATTGTATTACTTTGTTGGAAGTTTTTAGCAATTCTTTTGATGAGAATCCTGTTAATAGAACTGCCGTTATAGAAAAGGTATTGCGTATAATTTTTGAAAATGAAGATGTCCCAAATTACAAGTCTTTGCCGGATGAAAAAGACTGTGAGTTTGCTTTGGGATATTATTGTGAACAAATGATTAGAAATGAGAAATTCTACTTTAGTGGAAAAGAATTCTGTGATGTTCTTTATGATTTCTGTAGGATACAGAGGTTATCCATTGACGTGAATTGCTTGTTTGATATTTTATTGAAAAATCATATAATCTGTCAATATGAAACAAATTTGTATGGCTTTAGATTTGCGTATTGGGTCTATTATTTTGCAGCTATGCGTATGTCGAAGAGTAAAGAATTTGCCGACTTTATATTGAAGGATGAAAATTATGCCCATTATCCTGAAGTCATGGAGTTCTATACGGGGAGCGACCGTACAAAAAATGATGCAACAGATGTAGTTACCAATGATATTAGACGTATATCCAAAACGGTTCACGAGAAAGTAGGAATGCCTGAAGGTATCAATCCTTTCTCAAGGTTAAAATTCGAGACCTCTGATGAACAGGCGAAAAAGGCTATACAACAGTTGGAAACAACACTTCAAAAGACAAAACTCCCTAATGACATAAAGGATGCGATAACAGACAACCAATATAACCCTTCTGCTCCTTTTCAACAGACGGTTTATAAGGTTTTTGAGAACTATTCTGTGAACTATTTGCAAGAAATGATAGGAATAGCATCAAAGACATTAAGAAACAGTGACTATATTGAACCAGAGAAAAAAGTTGAACTGCTAACGGCTATTACAGATGCTTGGTATGATACTATAAGGGTCATATACTTAATGGCACCTGCATTGGCAAGGGATGGTGTTGCGAGATATGACGGATTTGGATTACAATTAACAGAGGGTTTTAATGAATTGAAAAATGATCCGAACCAATTGCTAATTGCAGTTATTGCGACAATTCCTTATAATTTGGTGTTATGGTATAAAGACAATATATATTCTTCAAAATTGTCTCAGCTTATATATGATAAAATCTCATCAGAGAGTAATTCTGTCATAAAACATTTACTTATCTGTATTGTAATCTATGAACAACCAGATGGGTGGCAAGATGTTGTGAGAAAGTACATGGCAGATTTAAATAAAAGTTCATTCTTTTATGGAAACACATTGGATACATTGAAAAGTATGTATGCAAATGGTGTGATGTCCGATGCTAATGTTGCAAAGACAAAAGACTTAATTCTACTAGGATATACTAAGTTGTTATCAGGTGACAATAAATTGCATCCAGGGGAAATGAAGTGGATTAACAAGCAAGTGCTACCAAATAGAACTGACATGGACGAATAGAGTTAATGGAAAATAACACCCAACACAAATCACACCAATGGTATATCCAATTTGACGAGTCTCCTTTGGAGTTAATGCATGGTGGAAAATGTCCACCATGTGTGATAGAGGAAAATCGTGAAATATGGAGACGATAAAAAAATCATTATGCAACATCTCAATGAGGAGGAAATGAATACTGCGGAGTTTTGTGAGATGGAGCAGATTGTCAAGGATGAAACATCGGGTAATGTGTAACTTTGCAGCACCCCAAAATGGTAAAGTTCATGCATCAGTTCGTAAGCCATCGGCTAACCCCGTATTGTGAGACATCAAATTTTTCAATTATGGATATATTAAAGCATAACATATATATAAATTGTAATGTCGGAGCCAATACAATTACAGATTATCAAGGGGAAATAGAAAAGATAAAAGCAATTAAAGATTCTGGCGATATTCCTGATATGATGATGGATTTGAGTCTTGTCAAACAGAATGTTCCTTTGTATAGGATTGTGCAAGATACATTAAATATCCATGTAGGTACTGTACTATCATATATTCCATTCACTAAACAAGACGGTCTGCAATGGCAAATTTGTAAGGAATATCTAATTCAGTTGGGTAAAGATGGCGTTTCTTTTGTAACAATTCATTTTACTGCAAATCTTGGTTTACTTGAATTAGCCCAAAACAGAAATATGCCAATTACAAGCAGAGGGGGTGGTATATGTCTTTATGACATGCAACTTAATAGACGTAAGAAGAATCTGTTTTTAGAGCATATTGACGAGATAGTTGATATTGCATTACAATATGATATAACTATCAGTTTGGGAATAACATTTCGTCCTGGAAACATATTCGATGCTTGTGATGAAGTTCATATAGCAGAAACAAAGCAACAGTTAGCTATTTCCAAGTATTTGAAAAGCAAGGGTATCAAAATTATCGTTGAGAACATAGGACATATTCCTATAGACAAGCTGGAGCAACATGCCAAATTATTAAGAAAGTTTGATGTCCCTATAATGCCTTTAGGACCTATACCAACAGACACCTCTATAGGTCAAGATCATATAAGTTCTGCTATAGGAGCCTCTTTTATGGCATATTGGGGTGTAGCTAATATATTAAATTGCGTGACTAGAAATGAACATTTGACTGCAACTATTGACAAAGACGTGATGATTGAGGCGATAAAAACAATGAAGGTTGTAAAACAGACCATTTTGTTGGCCCAACATAATAGCGGTGCTATAGTTTTAGAACAACGAGTAGATAAGCAAAAAGAAATGAGACACTCATGTATGATATCAGATGAACATTGCAATAGATGTATGTCTGTTTGTCCATTAAGAATACTATGATAGAAATAGGACGATTTGGAGATTTCAATGATTCAAGGAAACGAGAGTCTGTAGTATTCCCTTCGGCAAATGGTATGAATGCTGATACAGTTAAGCTGTATGAGAAAACATTTTCATACACTTATCCCCAAATATACAAACTGCTAACGGAAACTACAGCTTTCTATGAACAGCATTTCGGCGAAATGATTGCCAAGGTTGCGCGAGAGAAAAGACGGATGGAATTTGAAACACCCAACAGGGTTCGATTAACCAACGAATATGAGTTGGAAAATACTGAAACACTTAAAAATGGGGAATATTATCTGTTTAATACACGTGATCGTTTGAGTTGGTTGACAATTTTCACTGATGACAAACAGGTTGCCGTTGTTTCTCGCAAACGAGTAATGGAATTATTACGGAATTGTCTGAAAACTGAACTTGGAAGATTAGCATCACAAATAAAGAAGTCGCAAGAAGATTTGGTTGAATATCTTTATGAAATGTCTGATGGAAAACCATGTTTTATCTCATGTAATAGTAATGTAAAATCTATAAGACTTAGCTACTATGATTCTGTGTTAAGCGACAAAAACAAGGCAACAAATAAAGGATGTAAATACCTTCAACCAATATTGGAGAAAAGTATAACGTATATGTACAGACCATTGGCACCGATATCCAACTGTTGGTTTTACGTAAGATCTCCGAAAGATTTTAATATCTCTATTGTAGATGATAGTAAAAGAGCCAATATAGAGAGACAATCAAGTCAAGACTTTGAAGTGCAATCAATGGTGATAAAAGGCTCTAAAGAAAGACAAATAGTAAGATTTGATATAGATGTTAAAGTTCCTGTTGGCCTGAAATGGTGGTATATCTCTATCTATTGGATATCAATAACCGCAATAGTATTTGCCTTATTCCTAATTGCTATGCATTTGCGGGTAGATATCAGCAATGATTCTTGGTGGAATGTCATGATAAGAAATGCTGGAAAAGGATGGTATGCCATCGTTGCCGCCTTGATAACAACCCGTGGTTGGATGATGCATGAATCTCATGCTTTCAATTTCTTATCAAAGAGTTATACGATATTTGTCATCTTGCTTTTGGTTGAAGCATTTGTAATGGCAGGATTGAACTTTAGTAAATGAATTTTAATTTGAATAAATATAATAAACTATGTCAGAAGAAAGAAAAACAATTTACTTGTGCCTTGCCCACATGAGTGAGGCTGATTTGGAACAGAAATATGTGAAAGAGGCTTTCGATACCAACTGGGTGGTGCCGATGGGACCGAATGTGAATGCCTTCGAAAAGGATTTGGAGACGTTTGCTAATAGCAAGAGTGATGGATCTGAGGAGCTTGACAGAAAGGTGGTTTGCTTGAGTGCAGGTACAGCTGCTGTTCATTTGGCTTTGATTGGCTGTGGCGTGAAGGCTGGTGATGAAGTATTGGTGCAGAGTTTTACATTCTGTGCTTCGAGTCATCCTATCACATATCTTGGTGCCAAGCCAGTGTTCGTAGGTTCTGAGGGTGAAACATGGAACATGGATCCTGTTTTGTTGGAGAAGGCTATACTTGACCGTAAGGAGAAGACTGGTAAGTTGCCGAAGGCTATTGTGCCAGTAGCTCTCTATGGTATGCCCTACCGCATCGATGAGATTATGGCGATTGCGGACAAGTATGGTATTCCAGTGGTAGAGGACGCAGCCGAAGGTATGGGATCACGCTTCGATGGACAAGTTTTGGGTACATTCGGTAAATATGGTGTATTGTCGTTCAATGGCAACAAGATGATTACTACCTCAGGTGGTGGCGCTTTGATTTGTCGTAATGCTGAGGATGCCAACGAGGTGATGTGGTATGCTACACAGGCTCGCGACGCTTATCCTTACTATCAGCATACGGCTATCGGTTACAATTATCGTATGTCGAACGTGTGCGCAGGTATTGGTCGCGGTCAGATGACTGTACTCAATGACCATATTGCCCATCATAAGCATGTGCAGTCGCTCTATGAAGAACTGTTGAAGGACGTACCTGGTGTACATATCCATAAGCAACCTGCCGACAAGCGTTATGATGCCAACTTCTGGCTTTGTGCGGCTACATTGGATGCAGATGTGAAGATTCAAGGACAAGAGAACGCATATAAGGAAGTTATCAAGACTGCCGTAGGTGGTGCAGCAGGTGTAATCCACGCTGTTGATTCAGCAACAACCGACTGTCAGCCTAACGAAAATGTAGAGGCATTGCGTGTATTCATGCTTGGTAAGAAGATAGAATGTCGTCCGGTATGGAAGCCGATGCACAAACAACCCGTGTATGAGGGTGCTCCTATATATACTAATGGTATTGAAGAAGATCTCTTCAAAGTTGGTTTCTGTCTGCCAGCTGGTCCTTATGTGACAGACGATGATGTGAAGTATATTGTTGAAAGCATCAAAGAAGCAATCGTAAGATAAGCAATTGGTTGATGAGCGATTAATGGACGTGATGTGCTGGTTGCATAGATGTCTGTTAATCGCTCATTCGTATGATAACTATACGCATAATGAGAAATGTTATAGTAGCAATTTGGAAATTGATTTCACCGAATGCCATCACGACTCGGCAGAACTCAAACAATTTTGGTTTGCTTTCACTGCTTTGGCTATTCTGTTCCTTCCTTTTTGTACCTCGTAAAGCGAACAGATTACCTAATGACTAACGATAATGGAAATAAACAAAGAATTTTTAGGCAAGCTTTTTGAACAGGCTGTAGAAAATCCGCGCTTGCGTCAGAGCTACGACTTACGTACATCGTCAGATGATAACTCGCAACGTATTCTGAACGCATTGCTGCCAGGAACCGTTGTTCCCATTCATAGACATCCAAATAGCAATGAGAATGTATTGTTGTTATGTGGTAAACTTGTAGAGATAATCTATGACGAAAATGGCAAGGAGGTAGAGCGCATCCATCTTGACCCTACCATTGGAAATTATGGCTGTGTGATACCTCCTGGTGCATGGCATACAGTGGAAGTCTTAGAACCATCTGTCATTTATGAGACAAAGGACGGAAAGTATGGAGAAGATGGAAGTGAAACATTGAATGCTTTCAAAGCAAAGGTAGCGGAAGACAAAACAGCTCCTACATTCTCCAACTGTTTTGGCGACCTTAAAAAGAATATCGAGTATTTGATTGGCATGGAACGACAATCTGGTAGAATGGAAGAGATAACTCCGCTTTATGTGTCGCGTATGCTGAATGTGCCTTTGAAAGAGGTTGAACGAGTGATGAAAGAGATGAATATCTAATCTTCTAAATTCATTTGTGCCCCGTTTTTAATGGGAAGCTAATGACTATATACTAAAATGAAGCAGAATAATTAGATGAAAGAATTTCCTGTAAATGGAAGAGATAAAGCGCATGAAATTGATTTGATGCGTAGATAATAATTTGTGGGAAAGACACAAATGAGAAAAGATATACAGTTGTACGAATACCAGAAGGATATGTTACGGCAGATAGAGGATGCGTTTGTGACGCACCAATCTGTGATGGTGCAGATGCCTACTGGAACAGGAAAGACCGTTCTGATTTCGGAAGTAGTGAAGAGAGAAGAACGAAGAGTGAAGAATCCATGTGTGTGGATTGTGGTACATCGGCGTGAATTAGTAGAGCAGATAAAGGAAACGCTTGAGAGACGATTAGGTACTTCTCTTGATGCTGAGAGAGAAAAATCAAACGTTATAGAAGTTTTCTCTATACAGTGGTTGACGAGACACTACCAAGAATTGGACGAGCAGCCTACACTTATTGTGATAGACGAGGCACATCATGCCGTGGCTAAGACCTACGAAGAGGTGATGAACGCCTATCCCAATGCCAAGAAGTTGGGCGTGACCGCGACTCCATGCCGACTGACCAAACGAGGATTTACCGATTTGTTTGAAGTACTGCTGTGTTCCCACTCTATACCTAAATTTATCAAGGAAGGCTACTTGTCTGACTTTGACTATATATCGCTCAATCCTAATAGTGAAGACCAAAAGAAGATAGACGGATTAGAGAAGCGTGCCGCAGACGGTGACTATAACATTGCAGAGATGCAGGAGGTGCTGGACTGCAAGCCATCCATTGGGCGGTTGTATCAGACCATAAAGGATTTTGCGGCAGGTAAGAAAGGCATCGTGTATGCCATCAATATAGAACACGCAGAGCATATAGCCGAATACTACAGAGAGCAAGGATTGGCAGCCGTGGCGATAAGTTCGAAGACACCGAAGGAGGAACGAAGGAGGACGATAGAACTGTTCAAGGAGGGAAGCGCAGGTGATAAGCCTTACTGTGCCTCACTAAGCCTTATTACGACTGTTGGACAAGACGAAACACCGAAAGAAATTCAAATATTGGTGAATGTGGACTTATTCGGTGAAGGCTTTGACTGTCCAGATGTGGAATTTATCCAGTTGGCACGTCCAACGCTGTCGTTGGCGAAGTATCTGCAAATGGTGGGGCGCGGACTGCGTGTAGCAAAGGGCAAGGAGTGCTGCACGCTGTTGGACAACGTGGGGCTTTACCGCCTGTTCGGGTTGCCCACCACTGACTGGGATTGGAGCGCTATGTTCTTGGGACGACAAGCAGGAAAAGGCGATATCGTTAGAGAACGAGATATGTCCATACGCATATTGGGGACATTCAGCAGCAAGTACAAGTCAGATGATATAACCAATGACCGCCATACCGAAATGGTGGTGATAGCGCGCCATGACGAGCCTGATGTATCACAACGTCTGAGAGAACTGCTATATGTGTTCCGCACTACGCCACACATGGAGAAGATGCGGAGCGGCTATATGGGGGGCGGACGCTATATCCGTACCGAAGAGCCGCAGGGACTGTATAATTCTACCAATAAAGTGCGCATGGGGTGGCAGTTAGTCAGTGAAGGAGAAAATGAAACCGCACGATATTGGCTATTGCACACCAACAATGAGCGCATGGTGTATGTGGGCAGGAAATATCCCTGGGACAGACAAACGGACGGTGTGACGGAGATGTACTGCTATGCCAACGAATACGCCTATAACGGATTGAAAGAGATATATGCCAATGAACCAGAATATATCACAGGTGGTAAGCGCAAGGTGCAGGAGCAGGGACTCATACGCAAAGACCGCTGGGGCGAGGAACACGTAGTGACTTATATGTACTACGGCGTGGGCAGAAACAAGGGCGAAGAGTTTAATGGTAAGGATGCCTATGTATGCGAACTTCTCAGTCAAGGTGAGTATGCCATCTGCAATAACAACCACCACATCATCCTCCACGGACTGAAACAGGTGCAACTGTCGGACGACAACGTCGCCAAGGTAGTCTTTCTCGGTGAGGACGAAACTATATGGGTGAACCTGTACACCATGCAGGAGTTTGACAAGCGTCCCACAGTGGAGCGTGTAGGTTTTATGGAAATGCTGCGTGTAGGCTTCAACTACTATTTTTACAAGAACCGCCAGTTGGCTGGAATACCCATACAAGACTGGAGTTGTGTAGCCAACGACCATGTGTTTCTGTTCATGGAGCGGTATGTGATACTGAAAGGACAAACAGATACCGTGTTTCGCGTGGAGGGAGAATACAGAAAGGGCAACCAGTGGATGATGAAACTGAGAAATATGGGTATGGGAGGAGCGAAAGGTGACAAGGAGATCCCCTCGGCTTGGATGCCGAGAGGGAGGAATACATTAAATATCAGAGCTTTATATTAACATTAAGGCGCGCTTCGCGCTTTGTTTTTTTTAACATTAATATTTCATTAATCGACCATTAATCTTATTCGTTAATCTTTTTCATTAATCTTTCCATTAAAGATATAAAAATAGAATTTGTTCAATGGTAGACTATAGAACAAGATTAATGAAAAAGATTAATGGAAAGATTAATGAATAGATTAATGGTCGATTAATGAGACATTAATGTTAAAAAAACAAAGCGCGAAGCGCGCCTTAATGTTCATTCCTGTCTCTTCGATAAATTGCAGCTTATTTTTGTCATAAGAACATTTTTACCCACACTATTCGTTACAGAGCCAGAACATTCAGTTCGTCAGCATCTGCCACTCACAAGTAGCACTTTAACGCTAAATACGTGATATTTAACACTATTGAGCGTAGAATTATCAATAAAAAGTCGTAATTTTGCCGCGTTTCCTTAACATGCCGTAATTATATTGTATGAAAAGTACTATTGAAAAGACGTATTTCGTATGGCATACAAGAACAGGAAACACGATAAAAAAACGAAACCAATGAATATAACCACTTTGCGTCGTGCAGCACTTACACTTGTAATGGCGGGCATTGGCGCCACCGCTTATTGTCAAGACTTAATTGCGCGTCAAGCCCCCGTCGACCGTCGCCTACGCGCTGTCGACTCCGTAGCCATTCAGCGTGCTGTCGATCGCGACCTCGAACTCGATCTTAGCAGCGACGTTTACAACACATGGGTAACTAACCGCGCTCACCCCTACAAGCAAGAAGACGTACCTGAAAGCTATCGCATCGACCTCCGAGGCTTCCACATGCCTACCCCTTCACGCAACGTCACCTCACGCTTTGGCTATCGCGCTGCCTTTAAGCGCGTCCACAAAGGTCTTGACATTAAAGTTTGCACTGGCGACACCATTGTTGCCGCCTTCGATGGTAAAGTGCGCGTTGTACGTTACGACGCTGGAGGATATGGCAACTACATAGTCATTCGCCACAACAACGGCCTTGAGACTATCTATGGCCACCTTTCAAAGCAACTTGTTGCGGGCAACGAAATGGTAAAGGCTGGCGATCCCATTGGCCTTGGTGGCAACACGGGCCGTTCATTTGGTTCACACCTCCACTTCGAAACGCGCTTAGCAGGCGAGGCTATCAACCCCGAATTATTATTCAACTTCCCCGCACAAGATGTCACGGGCGACTTTTACACCTTCCACAAGAACGATGCGGGCAATGCCTCTACTCTCCTTGCGTCACGCAACGTATCAGCCGAAGACAAAATAGCCATGACAGCCACTCACTTCTACAAAGTAAAACGTGGCGAGACACTCTCTACCATTGCCGACAAGTTAGGCATTGCTGAAGACAAATTGGCTAAGACCAATCGCATGACCAACAGCACTAAACTGCGCACAGGACAAATCTTAAGATACTAATTAAGTTTTCATCAAATACTAAGCCTTTGATTTGACACCCTACTTAGGTTCCAAATCAAAGGCTTTTTTCCGTCACGACTTAACACTTTCGTAATTTTTAAACAAGGTCCTGCCACCATTCAATTTTATTTAACTACATTTGCATAGTTAAGTAGGCTCAGTCCTACCATAATCAGCATAAATTATTCATCCAAACAGTTATAATCACATATCATGGAACAAAAAGATTTGCAACACATTGCCAATCAATTCGAAATCACAGGAACCGTTGCCGAAGTGAAGCCCTTAGGCAATGGTCTTATCAACACTACCTATAAGGTAACAACAGCCGAGGCTGATGCCCCGGACTACGTTCTGCAACACATCAACAACGCGATTTTCCCCGACGTTGACATGTTGATGAACAACATCGTTGCTGTTACCACCCACATTCGCAAAAAGCTTGAAGCTAAGCATACTGATGACATCGACCGCAAGGTACTCAAGTTCGTTCCCTGCAAAGACGGCAAGTACTACTACGTTTTCGACAACAAGTATTGGCGCGTCATGGTACTCATTCCCGATGCAGTATCAAAGAGCGGTGTAACCCCCGAAGGCTCTAAGATTGTAGGCGAGACGTTTGGCGACTTTCAAGCCATGTTGGCCGACATTCCCGAACAGTTGGGCGAGACTATCAAAGACTTCCACAACATTGAGTTCCGCTTGCAACAATTCCACGATGCCGTTAAGGCTGACAAGGTAGGTCGCGTTGCTGGTGTTAAAGACATCATCGACGAGATTGAAAAGCGTGCTGAGGATATGTGCCGCAGCGAGCGTCTCTTCCGCGAAGGCAAACTTCCCAAGCGTATTTGCCACTGCGATACGAAGATTGACAACATTCTCTTCGATAAAGACGACAACGTACTCTGCGTTATTGACCTCGACACCGTAATGCCTAACTTCATCTTCTCTGACTACGGTGACTTCCTTCGCTCTGCTGCCAACACACAACCCGAAGATAGTCCTGAGTACGACAAGATTGAATTCCGTATGGACATCTTCAAAGCATTCACTGAAGGCTACTTAAAGACTGCACGCGTATTCCTCACTCCTATCGAGATTGAGAACCTTCCCTACGCTGCAACGCTCTTCCCCTACATGCAGTTAGTACGCTTCTTTGCCGACTATCTTGATGGTGACAACTACTACAAGGTACAGTATGCCGACCACAACCTCGTTCGTTCAAAGAACCAACTCACCTTGCTCCAGCGCGCAGAAGAGAATATTCCCGAAATGGAAGCCTTCATCAAAGAGCAATTGGCATAATAAGTAGAAGTTTCCCTACTCTACTATAAGATACTATTGCGGCCCCATTCTTGCTTAAAGAATGGGGCCGCAGTTCTTTTACGATGTATATGTCGCTCTGCAAATTAATGTTGATTACATTGAAATGAATATACGTGACTAAGATCAAAACGCTCAAATATGTTGTCATCAGAGGCGGCAACCATTATGACGAGATTGAGACTTTGACGAAGAAAGATTTAAAACCACTAAAGCTCCCCCGCTATTACATAAACCCCTGCATCTTCAACGCCTCGATTAATCCTTCTGACATCGTACGGCAGTCTTTAGCAGTATAACGTATGTCAGTAAAAATCTGTGCTAACGTCTCGACATTGTTAATGTGCACAAACTCTTGATTTTCGGAGGCAGCTTCGGTGGTAGCATAATCACGGTCAATCGATGCTGGCGTGTGCGGTTGATACGTTTCGTCATGACGGATAGCCGACAATGGAAGACGCATTGTTAACGCGGGTTGCTCGTCAGGCCAACCTAATGTAATCGTGGCCACAGGCATTACCAATCGAGGTAGGTGTAATAAGTCAATAATTTGCTTCGGTTGATAAATCGTTGTGCCCAAAAAGCAAAGTCCCAGCCCTGCAGCCTCAGCTAAGTCGCAAAAACGTTGGCAAAACAACAAAGCATCTGTTGCCGCATTCTGATAGGATAGGAAATTGTCATATCCTGGGTGTCCCTTGCGCTGCTCTGCCCATGTTGTTACGCGATTATAATCTGCACAAAAGGTTAGCACCACTGGTGCCTGCGTCACCATAGGCTGATTAAAGTGACAAGGAGCAAGCTTTTGCTTCATCTCATCACTACGCGTCACTACTACCGAATAAAGTTGTAAGTTACCCATCGTTTGGGTGCGTTCTGCTTGTTCTAACAGTTCGTTGAGCATAACGTCATCTACGGGGCGCGAACTATATTTTCTAATACTTCTACGTGTCATAATTTTGTATAAAGCTAAAAAGAGGAAACAAACGCATCTATATATTTCACACAGACCATTGTTTCCTCTTTATTCATATTTGTTTCTAAGCCTTACCTTCCTCCTTCCATTGCTTCAACACGGCCTCGCGCATCAAGAATAAGTGGCGAATCTGTGCAGCATAGGTTGGATTGTCTTTCAACTTATTTACGATGTCGTAATATAGCGTAACTGTATGCTTTAAATCCTTCACATAAGTAGCTTTGTCTATATAAAGAGAGGCTGGCAATTCATCAAAATGTGACTTAAACCACCCGACGACTTCGTTCAGTTCTTCATCAGTGTAATGCTTCTTATATTCCATCTTTAGGGAGAGTTTTATAAGTTTATGGGGTTAATAAGATGATTGCAAGAACTAAAAGTAACTTTTTAATCCCATTATCTTCTAACCCTATAAGCCCGCCAAACTTTACTCTTCAGCATTGCGTTCTTTCAGTGCAGCAGCTATTTTCTCTTCCAATTCAGCGGTCAATTCTGGATTGTCTTTAATAACGCGCTTTACCGCATCGCGACCTTGGCCTAAACGAGTTTCACCGTAGCTAAACCACGAACCGCTCTTCTTAATAATGCCAAGTTCTACGCCTAAGTCAACTATCTCACCTACGTGTGAGATACCCTCACCAAACGTAATTTCAAATTCTGCCTTACGGAAAGGAGGAGCCACCTTATTCTTTACGATCTTTACGCGTACTTGGTTACCAATAGGTGTATCGCCATCCTTCAGCGTAGTTACTCGGCGAATGTCTAAACGAACCGAAGCATAGAACTTCAAGGCATTACCACCAGTTGTCGTCTCTGGGTTGCCAAACATCACACCAATCTTTTCGCGCAATTGGTTAATAAAGATACACGTTGTGTTGGTCTTGCTAATCGTCGATGTCAACTTACGCAAGGCTTGACTCATCAGTCGAGCTTGCAAGCCTACCTTATTGTCACCCATATCGCCCTCAATCTCAGCCTTTGGCGTAAGAGCTGCCACTGAGTCAATCACGATAATATCAATAGCCGATGAACGAATCAATTGGTCAGCTATCTCGAGTGCCTGTTCACCATTGTCGGGCTGAGCGATTAAGAGTTCGTCAACGTCCACGCCCAACTTCTTTGCATAGAAGCGGTCAAAAGCATGCTCTGCATCGATAAAGGCTGCGATACCGCCCTCCTTCTGAGCCTGTGCTATGGCATGAATAGCCAATGTCGTTTTACCTGACGATTCTGGACCATAGATTTCTATAATACGTCCTTTAGGATAGCCACCCACGCCTAAAGCAGCGTCAAGTGCTAAACTTCCTGTAGGTATCACCTCTACGTCTTCTACTTGTTCGTCGCCCATGCGCATTACCGAACCACGACCAAAGTCCTTTTCTATCTTTGCCATTGCAGCCTGCAATGCTTTTAACTTCTCAGCATTGGGAGTTGCAGCGTCCATTTCTTCTTTTGCCATTATTGTAAGTTTATAAGTTTAATGAGTGTAACAAAATTATGAGTTTAATGAATTAACGAATTAAACAACAGTTAGACACACTAACTTTTTAACCTCATAACCCAATAACCTCATAACCCAAGTTTTCAATCCGTCATATCGTCACCCGTAGTATCTTGATTATTATCGCGCACAATACTTGCAGCGCCGCCATCAAGGGGGATTTCGATACTAAAAGCTGGACCTTCTTCGATGCCTACCTGACCGATTTGTGCACCAAGGCGAATGGCGTGTCCATCACTCTTGGCACTATCATAAGCCATGCCGAGCAACACTGTGCCTTGACGGTCGGCTGCCGTGGTCAAGAATTCTGAGAAAGCATCTTTCGTAAACGAATTTTTATAAAACTCCTGTCCGTTGCACTTTATCACTACGTCAACGCGATTGTCATAAAACTCCTTGCCCAAATCGTCCTTAACGATAGGCAATGTCTTATCAGCTACACGCGATATCGTAATCTCAAACTGCTTACCTGCCAACTTTGTTGTATAAGCATTACTTTGTGTTGGTTCGGCATACGGAGCATTGTTATTATTTACAGTCTGTGTACTATCAACGTTTTGTGCCTCAGCATCACTTTTTTTGTTACTGCACGAAGCCAACGAAAGCCCCAACAGTAAGCAAGTTGATGCCAATACTATCTTCTTCATATACTCTGTTTGTTACATTTAATGGAATGGCAAAGTAACAAAACTTTAAGCATAAAAACAAGAAAACACTATAAGAGTTTTTTACCCTACATTATTTTCTATAATTTTGTATTATGAAAGTAAAACATTGGCTTATATATATTATATACATTGCTTTGCTCCATTCTTTGGCGTTTTGCGCCACATCGTGCCATAGGCAAAACAAGGATAGCGAAGCAAAGCGCACAACACAATCTGCCGTCGACACCACGGCACTAATGGTTATGCGCGTTCAGTCGTGTGCTCGGCTTTATACAGCTGAGATGAAAATTCACAAACTCATCACTCATACCGACGAGCCTCGCATCAAAGGCAAGGTCTTAGGTCTGCAAGTTAATCTTCCTGCTCGCATGGGCGACCGCCGCATTGCTATCCCTATCGACGTTACGCTTAAAGCCTACATTGACTTTGCCAACTTTACAGCCGACAACCTACAACGCACTGACAGCACACTCGTCATCACCCTGCCCGACCCGCACGTCATCATCACTTCTACGCGTGTTGACAATCAAGGCACACGTCAATACGTTGATGCCTTGCGTTCACGCTACACCGATGCCGAGATTGCCAACTTTGCACAACAAGGGGCTGATAGCATTACAGCCCACCTTTCACGTTTCGGCTTAGAAGAGCGCGCCAAGCAGAGTGCTGCTCGCCAACTCATTCCGCTTTTTTCTAACTTAGGATATACCGAGAGTCAAATCACCTTACGCTTTGGCCGCAACTATTCTGATCATGATTGGACAAAGCTTCAAACGAACTAAAAATGAAAAGCCTACAACGCTTGCTGCGCTGGTGGTGGATTTTTGCCGTAGCCGCCATCGTCATTGCCATTACTTATATATATATCGGTATTAAAGAAAATTCCCCTATACACCTTGAGGTGGAACGCAACACACGCATAGACCTTACTCCCGAACAAATTCTATCAGTGCGCGATATAGGGCAATGGGAGTTTCTTACTATCAATACCGAGGAACTTGTTGAGTGGCAGCGTTCTCGCACGCTCACCACCGACCGCCTTACGCGCATCTACCAAGGCACGCTACGCCTTGGCATCGACATGAGCAAAGCCTCCGACGATTGGTTCACCTCGCTACCCGACTCTACCGCGCAACTTATCTTGCCACACGCTGCCTTGCTCGACAACAATTTTATTGACGAGGCACGCAGCCGTTCGTTTTACGAAAAGGGCTCTATCCCGCCCGAAGCACGTGACCAACTCTACGCTCAAGCTCGTAAGAAGATGATGCAGCGTTGTCTCACTCCTCAAAACCTTCAAACGACTGAACGCAACGCACGCAACGAATTTACGCGCATCTTTAAATCATTTGGTTTTAAAACAGTCACTATTCAGTTTAAATAATGCAACGGTTATACCCACTCATTCTCCTTTTCAGCCTACTGCTTTGCAGTTGCCACGATGACGTTCCTGTGCAACCTGGCTCTACCGTAGCCCGCCGCACAGTACTTATATATATGGCTGCCCAAAATTCGCTCAAGAAGAAGGCTGCAGCCGACTCTACCGAAATCATGAACGGCCGACAATACTTAGCCGACAACGACCGTCTGCTTCTCTTTATCGACGATGATAGTCTTCGCGCCCCACGCCTCTACCGCATCGCGCGTCAATGGAACAAGCCTCACCTTGTCACCACCTTCGACAACGATGCGTGTTCGACATCACCCCACACACTACAAACGGTACTACAAACGATAAAGGACAAGTTCCCCGCACAAGAGTACGGACTCACCCTATGGTCGCATGCTGACGGGTGGTTGCCCGCCACCAACACCGACTATGACAACCGCTACCCCACTACCGCTGCAGCGCCAGCCCGTCCCTTCTCTTTTGGCATTGACACGAACTATAATAAATACTATAGCGATGACGGCACCCAAATGAACATTACCGACCTTGCGCAAGTCATTCAGCGCACAGGGCTTCATTTCAACTACATTCTCTTCGACGCTTGCCTCATGCAAAACCTTGAAGTGGACTATGCCTTACGCAACGTTACGGACTACGTCGTAGCTTCTCCCATGGCCATTTCTACGGCAGGTGCCAACTACACCAACCAGTTACGATGTGGACTTTTTGCAGCCTCGCCCGATAGCATTACACGCACGTACTACAACGATGTTGTCAACGAATACTACACCGTTTATGATGATATAGGAATCACCATCTCTGCCGTGCGTACCGATCAACTCCCTGCACTTGCCACTACCCTAAAAGAGGCACTCCCCTACTCCGCCTTGGCCAATCGTCAGTCGCCTGATATGTCATCTGTGCTCAATTATCAAACTTACGCGAGGATTTTCTATTATCGCCCTCATAACTACGATGCCTTACAAGCCTTCGAACGTCTATTGCCCGAACCTTATCTCTCCAACGTTCTCCAAGCTCTCGAACGCTGCGTAACGTCGCACTACAGCACCCCCCGCATCTACGTTGGGCCTTATAACCGCTACCAAAATATACCCACCGCCACCGATCACTATCGTGCAGTAAGTCTCTTCATTCCACAGACTATCTATACCGACAATGCCAATAAATGTATTTTTGGCGATCTCAACCAAACGTTCCAACAAACTGAGTGGTACACAGCTTGTGGCATGAATACAACAGGGTGGTAACAACATACAATATTTTACCTCTATGATTGACCAAACAACCGACTTTGTCAACGCACTTGAGAGTTTCGTCAAGGCTGAATTGCGCCTAAGCATGGAGCCTGCCGACTATAACAACGAGGCCATCGAAATCATCGATGCGCGCAACCACCTATTTCGCAACGTGGGTCGTCAGTCCACCGACGAAGAATTGGGTATCTATGCCATTCGCGACCTCTGCCAAGTAGACGAAGACACCATGGAGACTATTCCCAACCGCATGAAATTTCTATCTATCGCCAGAACCTACTTCGGATAGAAACTTTAATCTACCATTAACGTTTAACGTTAATATTACTTTTCACGCTTCGCGCAGGTTATGAACATTAATCTCCATTAATCTATCTTTAATCTTTCTTTTGCTCTAAATCCCCTAAAATTAAACGTGCAGATTAATGAATAAGATTAATGAATAAGATTAATGACAGATTAATGGAGATTAATGTTCAAAAACCGCGCGAAGCGCGAAAAACACCATTAACGTTCCCTTCCTTAACAACCATTCGTGTACCCCATGAAACCACACTTAGTATTATTACTCGTTTCTACTCTCATCGTTTCCTGTCAGAAGAGCGAGTCCACCTATCGCATCGGCATTTCGCAATGCAGCCAAGATCCTTGGCGCCAACAGATGAACAAAGAGATGAAACGCGAAGCCACGTTTTATAAAAACGTGCAACTCGACATACGCTCAGCACACGATAGTAACGAATTGCAAACCCGTCAAATCGATAGCCTCCTCAACGAAGGCATCGACCTACTTGTCGTCTGCCCCAACGAAGGACGTGCCCTCAGCCCCGCTGTCGAAAAGGCCATGGCAAAGGGCATTCCCGTAATCGTGGCCGACCGCAAGACCTCTACCCAGCACTATACAGCCTATATTGGTGCCAACAATCGTGCAATAGGTAAAGATATAGGAGCCTTTGTCATTCATACACTACAAGGCAATGGCACCATAGCCGAACTCACGGGCCATCTTGCTGGCACAGCCGCCAGCGAGCGCCACGAAGGATTACACGAAGCCTTACGTAAGGCTCCGGGCATTCACGTTGTAGCTCAGTTTGAAGTAGGTTGGGAAGGACCACGCATACAACAGCAACTCGACTCTATGTTTAAGGCCGGGACAGTTCCTCAACTCATTCTCGCCCCCAACGACCGCACAGGTGTACGCATTCATCAAGCATTACAGAGCTTAGGACACCCCGAGATAAAAGTAATCGGTGTTGACGGCCTATCAGGCCGCGGTGGGGGACTTGAGAATGTGGAGCAAGGCAAGCTCTTAGCTACTTTTGTCTACCCTACAGGCGGCTATAAGATCATTGAAACGGCGCTACAAATTCTCAACCACGAGCCTTATCAGCGCGATACGGAACTGCGTTCAGCCATTATCAACAGTGCTACGTCACGCATCTTCCGCATTCAGAGCGATCAGATCAAAGTGAGCGAAGAGCGCATTGACCAGCTCGGACTGCAAATGGACAAATTCCTTTCGCGCTACTCTATGCAAAACATGCTGCTCTTGGCCTGCATCGTCATCATCATATTGATTGGCTTATTGTTGAGTTTTGGCATTCGTATGTACTACATCACCATTCGCCGCAACGAAGAGTTAGCACAGCAGAAGCACAAACTTGAGGAGCAACGTGATCAACTGGTCAAAATGGCCAAGGAAGTAGAAGAAAGCACTCAGAGCAAACTCACCTTCTTCACCGAAGTGTCGCATGACCTACGCACACCGCTCACACTCATCACGGCTCCCGTCGAACAACTCATATTGAGCACCAATCTCAATGCCGAGCAGCAGCGCCTACTCAACATGGTCAGCACCAATGCCAACATCTTGCTGCGCATGGTGGGACAGATGCTCGACTTCCGTAAGTACGAGGACGGCAAGCTACAACTCCACCCTACCTCTATGGCACTCGACGAAGCTATAAGAAAGTGGTGTGAACCGTTTAATACCTTGGCACACAAGAAACTTATTCGTTACAACATCAAATGTCTGCCCACCACTGCCCCCAATGGGTGGCAAGGCTACGTAGACGGAGTGAAGATGGAGAGCGTACTTTACAACCTACTATCAAACGCATTTAAGTACACTCCCGAGGGGGGCAAGATCAACGTTTCGGCTCAACTCACCGACAACGTCGAACAAGGCCGACAGCTCACACTCATTGTCGAAGATACAGGTCAAGGCATTGAGCGCGACAAGCTGCCTTACATCTTCGACCGCTTTTATCAAGCCGACGTGAGCCACGATGGTTCGGGCATTGGTTTGGCCACTGTCAAGGTATGCGTCGAGCTACACGGTGGAACAGTGCGTGCAGAAAGCACTTTGGGCACAGGTACACGCTTTATCGTTAACATACCTTGCAACGAACATAACGTAATTGACCACATCGAACAACCGCTTGAAAGCCAACCCGCTATTGGATCGGCTGAAGCTATCAGCAAGATGCAAAACGAGTTGCAACGCCCCGAACCGCTACCTATGCCTTCTGATAATAAAGAGAACGAGGCTAACGAACCACCCACGGTATTGGTTATTGACGACAATGAGGACATTCGCTCTTATATCAAACTGCTCTTGGGAAGCGACTACAAGGTAATCGAAGCAGCCGACGGACAAGAGGGCCTAACCCGTGCACGCCAAATCATACCTGATGCCGTCGTGTGCGACGTAATGATGCCCGTCATGAATGGTTGGGAGTGTTGCCGCCGACTGAAGGACGAATGGCAGACCTCTCACGTGCCAGTGATGATGCTCACAGCCTGCACGCTCGACGACCAACGTGTAGTCAGCTTCGACTGCGGTGCCGATGCTTACATTGCCAAGCCCTTTAGCCCCGACATGTTCCGTGCACGCTTGCGCAACCTCATAGCCAACCGCCGACGCCTCAAGCTGGCCTTTGGTGACGACACGAACATACGCAAGTCTGACGTGAGCGACCTCGACAAGTCTTTTGCCGAACGCTTCCGATCGCTTATTGAGCAAAATCTTAAACATACCAACTTCTCCGTTGAAGATATGGCTACCCAAATGGGCATCGGCCGCACGCAGTTATATCGAAAGATCAAATCACTCACGGGCCTTTCACCCATCGAGATTTTGCGTGTAGCGCGCCTTAAGAAGGCAGCCGACTTGCTCCACCGCACCGACATGAGTGTATCACAAGTTACATACGAAACGGGGTTCTCGTCTCCCAGCTACTTTACCAAGTGCTTTAAAGAATATTTTGGTGTGAACCCCAAAGAGTACTAAAACCACAAATTGAAGCCGTCTAAACTTTTATGAAGTTCAAAAATAAAGGCAAATCTTGAATTTAGAAGAGATAAAAGTTTAAATATAATCTTCGTCAGAAAAGTTTAGACGACTTCACTACCAACAAAATTGGCCGTGCATTTGTTGTTACAAATTCACGGCCAATTTTACTTATTACTTAATATTCCATTAATTGTGGAAGGTTAAACGATCGCCTGCGGCATCAACATGAATAGGCTTCATCTTGTCTACCATACCCGCCAATAGTGCCTTACTCAAATCGTTGAGTAACATACGCTGCAAAGCACGCTTTACAGGACGAGCACCAAATTCGGGATCGAAACCTGCCTGAGCAACCAACTTAACTGCTGCATCACTCACGTCAAGCACAACATCTTGTTCTTTCAACAAACGTTGTATACCACCGATTTGAATGCGGACAATCTGCTCAATTTGAGGTTGCGTCAAAGGCTGGAACATAATGATGTCGTCAATACGGTTCAAGAACTCAGGACGAATCGTCTTCTTCAACATATCCAACACCTGTGACTTCGTTTCGTCAATGATGCGCGCACGCTCTTCAGCATTCTTGTTAGCAATCGCCTCCAGCTTTTGCTGAATCATTTGCGAGCCCATGTTTGAAGTCATAATGATAATGGTGTTCTTAAAGTTGACAGTACGTCCCTTGTTATCAGTCAGTCGACCATCATCCAACACTTGCAGCAAGATGTTAAACACATCAGGGTGTGCCTTCTCTATTTCATCAAAGAGCACAACACTGTAAGGCTTGCGACGCACAGCCTCTGTCAATTGTCCACCTTCCTCGTAACCAACATATCCCGGAGGTGCACCAACGAGTCGACTCACGCTGAACTTCTCTTGATACTCACTCATATCGATACGCGTCATCATATTCTCATCGTTGAATAAGTAGTCAGCCAAAGCCTTTGCCAGCTCCGTCTTACCGACACCTGTTGTACCGAGGAATATGAACGAACCGATAGGACGCTTTGGGTCTTGCAGCCCTGCACGTGAACGACGTACCGCATCAGCCACAGCTTCAATAGCCTCGTCCTGACCTACTACACGTTTGTGCAGTTCCTCCTCCAAATGGAGCAACTTCTCACGTTCACTCTGTAGCATTCGCGTTACAGGTATGCCCGTCCAACGAGCTACGACATCAGCGATGTCGTCAGCCGTAACCTCTTCCTTCACCATAGCCTCCGCACCTTGGCGATTACGCAACTGCTCTTGTTGAGCCGTTATGTCATCAGCCAACTGTTTGAGTTTGCCATAACGAATTTCAGCTACACGACCATAGTCACCCTCACGTTCAGCACGCTCGGCCTCAAACTTAAGTTGCTCTATCTGTTGCTTATCCTGCTGAATGCGTGAGAGCACCTCCTTTTCGCCCTCCCACTTAGCACGAAGGTCTTTCTCCTTCTCGCTCAGTTCAGAGATTTCTTTATTCAGTTGCTCCAACTTTTGCGTATCATTCTCACGCTTGATTGCTTCGCGCTCAATCTCAAGTTGACGCAAGCGACGTGTTATCTCGTCCAATTCCTCAGGTTGAGAATCACGTTCCATACGCAACTTAGCTGCCGCCTCATCCATCAAGTCAATAGCCTTGTCGGGCAAGAAACGATCCGAGATATAACGATGTGAAAGTTGTACGGCTGCGATAATAGCATCGTCTTGAATACGCACCTTGTGGTGATTTTCGTAGCGTTCTTTCAATCCACGCAAGATGCTAATTGCATCTTCAGGCGTTGGTTCGTCTACCATTACTGTTTGGAAACGACGCTCCAAGGCTTTATCCTTTTCAAAGTACTTTTGATACTCCTCCAACGTTGTCGCACCAATGCTACGCAATTCACCACGAGCCAAAGCTGGCTTTAAGATGTTGGCAGCGTCCATTGCGCCTTCGCCTTTACCAGCGCCCACCAAGGTGTGAATCTCATCTATAAACAAGATAATGTCGCCTTGAGCCTGAGTCACTTCGTTAATGACGCTCTTCAAACGTTCCTCAAACTCGCCCTTGTACTTGGCACCCGCTACGAGTGCCCCCATATCAAGCGAATAAAGTTTCTTATTCTTCAAGTTCTCTGGCACGTCGCCTCTTACGATACGCTCAGCCAACCCTTCAACAATGGCCGTTTTACCCGTACCCGGCTCACCTATTAATATCGGATTGTTCTTGGTACGACGCGAAAGGATCTGCAGTACACGACGAATTTCCTCATCACGACCAATTACAGGATCGAGCTTACCATTGCGCGCCTCTTCTACCAAGTTGCGCGCATACTTCTCCAATGCCTGATAAGTATCTTCACTACTTTGCGATGTAGCTTTCTGGCCACCGCGCAATTCCTCAATGGCTTTCTTCAAGCCATCGGCCGTTACGCCAGCGTCCTTCAACATTTGGGCAGCCACACTCTTCACCTCGAGCAGAGCTTGCAACATCGGTTCGAGTCCTACATAAGTGTCACCTCCCTTGCGAGCCAAGTCTTGCGCCTTTAGTGCCACAGCATTGGCCTCTTGGTCAAGGTATGGACTCGCACTACCACCACTCACACGGGGTTGGCGACTCAATTCTTGATGAACGGCAGCTTGCAATGAACGCTCGTTTACGCCAAGTTTACCAAAGATAAACTTCGTAACGTTTTCGCCCACAGCCAGCACACCAGCCAACAAATGAACAGGGGTAATGGCCTGCTGCCCATTTTGTTGCGCACTATCCACGGCTTGTTGAACAGCCTGTTGTGCTTTGATTGTAAAGTTGTCGAAATTCATATATTTATTGTTTTATTATTATCAATGTTTATGCCCTCTTGATTGCAAACACATTGCCAAAACATTCGGCACACGACGGCTATAACATATATTTAAAAATAATGACAACTTGTGCAGTACACACCGACCCACTTCTGCCAAAAAGGGCAGAATACAACATCTATCTACTGACACTTGTGAATATTACGATTGTTAAACGTACCTTTGTAAAGTAAACAACATAAACACGCTATATGCCCTCTACCAATTCAGAAGCAAACATTTCGATACTAATGCCCATATACAATGGTTCAAAGTATTTGCCCGAAAGCATCGGTTCGATAATTGCGCAAACCTTCACCAACTGGGAACTCATCGCCTTAGACGACGGTTCGAGCGACAACAGCTACGAGATATTAAAACAATTGGCTCAAAAAGAACCACGCATACGTATATATCATAAGGAGAACGACCCCACAGGCAACGTGGCACGCAACATTGCTCTCATGTGTCAATGGGCAAAAGGCGAATATGCCTTTTATATGTCGCAAGACGACACCCTGTCGCCCAACTGTCTGGAAAGACTCTATCAACGTGCCACAGAGATTAATGCAGACATCGTACTGCCAGATATGCTACTGCGATATGCGGACAATAGTCTTGGAACATGGCCGTGCTCCTATCCGCCTAATAAAGACTACCAATTAGTACTCTCTCCTCAGGAAGCCTTCTACCTTGCCACCGACTTTTCTATCAATGGCTTCGGCCTCGTGCGTATGCCCTTGATGGCCGACAAACGGAGCGACACGCGCTTTTACGATAGCGATGAGTACAACACACGCATGCAATTCTTGCACGCCAACAAAGTTGCCTTTGCTCCTGGCACATTCTACTACTACCAAGGCAACCCCAATGCGATTACGCACCAATTCTCCATGCGACGCTTTCAACGCCTGCAAACGGGCTTGATGTTACACGACACCTTCTGTAGTGTTTTTCCAGACAAGCAGCACCGACTAAAATTGATGACCCAGCTCATGCACTTTTATTTAGACACCACGATGTTGCTTTATATGCACCACGATGAAATGAGCGTTGCCGAACGAAAGACAGCTCTAACAATCTTCAAAGAATTTGAACAACACATTAACTTCCGAGGATACAAAAGACGCATCTTTGCTCAACTCAACACCTATGAACGCCTCTTTGCTCTCCCCTACTACATCCTTGGTACAACCCGTCATACAAGCTGGCTATATCGCCTCATTCACTGGCTACGGAAGTAACATGAACAGATGCTAATCCTTCTCTTATTACCAAGTTGGAGCATCGCGTCCTCACCTGGGGGCGACGCGTCCCCGCGTCGGCATTTGCTTGGCAAGG